>Ga0265327_10000131_pt1 | contig 164189 bp, 161 predicted proteins | sample 41621metaG_FD_202089 | JGI IMG/M metagenome (GOLD analysis project Ga0265327, IMG submission 202089) | Rhizosphere microbial communities from Carex aquatilis grown in University of Washington, Seatle, WA, United States - 4-16-21 metaG | ecosystem: Host-associated > Plants > Roots >...
CGTCGACCATGGTTCCGGTGATCATGGCGCCGGTGGCACCCAGCGGGTGGCCCATGGCGATGGCGCCGCCGTTGACGTTGAGCTTCTCGTCCGGGATGTTCAGGTCCTTCTGGAACTTCAGGACCACGGAGGCGAACGCCTCGTTGAGCTCGAACAGATCGATGTCGTCCACAGTCAGGCCGGCGCGGTCGAGCACCTTCTGGGTGGCCGGCGTCGGGCCGGTCAGCATGATGAGGGGCTCGCTGCCGGTGGTGGCGGTCGCCACGACCCGGGCACGCGGGGTCAGACCCTGAGACTTACCGGCCTCTTCGGAGCCCACCAACACCAGCGCGGCGCCGTCGACGATGCCCGAGCTGTTACCGCCGGTGTGCACATGGTTGATCTTCTCGACGTAGGTGTACTTGATGCGCGCCACGTCGTCGAACCCGCCGAGGGCAGCCAGGCCCTCGAAGGCCGGCTTCAGCTTGCCCAGGTCTGCGGCGGTGGTGCCGGGACGCATGTGCTCGTCGTGATCCAGGATGAGCAGGCCGTTCTGGTCCTTCACCGGCACAACGGACTTGGCGAAGTAACCGCCGGACCACGCAGCCGCGGCACGCTCCTGTGAGCGGGCGGCGTAGGCGTCGACATCGTCACGGGTGAAGCCCTCGATGGTGGCGATCAGATCGGCACCGATGCCCTGCGGCACGAAGGACACGTCGTAGTTGGTGGCCGGGTCCGAGGCCCAGGCGCCGCCATCACTGCCCATCGGGACGCGCGACATGGACTCCACACCACCGGCGAGCACCAGGTCGTCCCAGCCGGAACGGACCTTCTGCGCGGCGACATTGACGGCTTCCAGGCCGGAGGCACAGAAGCGGTTGAGCTGCACGCCACCCACGGTGTCGGGCAGGCCAGCGGCCAGCACGGCGGTGCGGGCGATATCGCCGCCCTGGTCGCCGACGGGTGCGACGACGCCGAGCACGACATCGCTGATCAGGTTCTCGTCCAGGTCGGGGAAGCGGCGGCGGATCTCGTCGATCAGGCCGACCACCAGGTTCAGCGGCTTGACCTCATTGAGGGCGCCGCCGCGCTGCTTACCGCGAGGCGTGCGGATGGCCTCGTAGATGAATGCTTCAGTCATGGGTATACGTCCTTATAGGGGGTGCGTATGGGGCATGTGGTGCAAGGTGTGCCGGCCTGTGATTCCGGGTTGACTCCGGGTCAGTTTCGCCGAGACAGCCCTACGTTAGACCAGGGTGGCGTCCCCATGGTAAGCAGCCCTCCCAACCCGTTGGTTGGGAATTCCGCAAGGCTAGTATCGAAGTGTGCTGCGGACTCGGTCTTTACCGCTAAGACGCGTGCTCATGGGTGCCATCGCAGTTTTCGCGATATTCGCGGTGTGGATGGGCTGGCACTGGCTGGGCACAAGGACTATCTATTGCCCCGCAGCCTTACCTCCGCCTAAGGCATTCACAGATCGCACCCCGCTACCCAGCTGCGGGTCCTACACGTTCGGGTTCAAAGACCATGCGGTGCCCGCCGCACAACGGGACTGCATGAACGTCGCCAGGACTTCGGGCAGAGGCGCTGAACTGAAGCTCGTCGAATCCACGATCGAGGGCGATCCTGTCACCACCTACTACCGGGTGTTCTCCCCACAGCAGAAGGTCGAGGTCTTCATCGACTACAGCGGCGACCAATTCAGCAATTTCGGCTGGAGTCATTTCTTCTGCTGGGCCGCACCCACCGACTACCCGCCAAACCCCAGCTGCCCCGATCCCACATTGCAGCCGGATCGATAACTCTCTGGGGTTAGACCCCAGTCGAACATCCGCTTCACCGTGCTGGGCGACGAGATTTCGCCGAAATCTTCCGTAGCCACGCGCACGGCGGCAAGTCTGGAGCGATGCTCACACGACTCTGCACGGCGACGGCGGTCCTGGCCGTGGCGGTGACCGGGTGTCCACCGCTGGCACAGGCCGAGCCGGAACCGGTTACCGCCGACTCCGCGTTCGAACAGCGGGTGCCGCTTCATTCGTGCGGCCGGCTGCGCATGTTGCCACCGCCCCACGACATCCCGCCGGATTACCTGAGCTGCATGCGCCAGGCCCGCGCCGCGGGTACCGGCGCCGAGCTGGTGACCGCCGTCGCGAATTTCTTCCTTGAAGACACCACCACGTACTACCGCGTCTACAGCGCCGACCGGGATGTGGAGGTGTTCGTGGACAACAATGATCGAGGCAATCCCGGGTTCAGTCATTACTACTGCCCGATTCCGGATACCGACCTGTCCTTCGAACCGCCCAGCTGCTAGATCCGGCGGTAGGCTGCCCGGCATGGAGCCGGGGCACACCGAACACGGACCAGCGTGAATCCGAAGACCGTCGAGCGGTTGCGCCCATTCGGCGCAACGATCTTCGCCGAGATGTCGGCCTTGGCCGTCCGACACGATGCGATCAATCTGGGCCAGGGCTTCCCCGACGAGGACGGGCCCGCCTCCATGCTCGATGCGGCACAGCAGGCCATCCGCTCCGGTCTCAACCAGTACCCACCCGGGCTGGGCACTCCCGAACTGCGCCGCGCCATCACCGCCGACCGGCTCGCCCGCTATGGCGAGGAGCTTGATCCGGACACCCAGGTGCTCGTCACCGTCGGCGCCACCGAAGCGATCGCGGGTGCATTGCTCGGACTCGTCGAACCCGGCTCCGAGGTCATCCTGATCGAGCCGTACTACGACTCCTACGCGGCGGTCGTGGCGATGGCGGGCGCGATCCGCGTGCCCGTGCCGCTGGTTCCCGACGGTGCGGGCTTCGCCTTGGATACCGAAGCGCTCGCGGCGGCCATCACGCCACGGACGGCGGCATTGGTCATCAACTCGCCACACAACCCGACGGGCAAGGTGTTCACCGATGCCGAGCTGGCGCGGGTGGCCGAGCTCGCGGTGCAACACGATCTGCTGGTCATCTCCGATGAGGTCTACGAGCGCTTGCTCTTCGACGGCCGCACGCAGACTCCGATGGCCAGCCTCCCCGGGATGGCCGATCGCACCGTCACGATCTCCAGCGCCGCCAAGACGTTCAACTGCACCGGATGGAAGATCGGCTGGGCTTGTGGCACACCGGAGTTGGTCGCGGGTGTGCGCGCCGCCAAGCAATTCCTCTCCTATGTCGGCGGCGGGCCGTTTCAGCCCGCGGTGGCGGTGGCACTGGACACCGAACAAGCGTGGGTGAAAAACCTACGAGAGTCCTTGCAGCGCAGACGTGATCGACTCTCCTCGGCACTGGCCGGCCTGGGGTTCGAGGTGCACAGCAGCGAGGGCGGGTACTTTGTCTGCGCCGACCCGCGCCCGCTGGGGTTCAGCGACGGCGCGGAGCTCTGCCAGCGCCTACCGGAAACCGTTGGCGTAGCCGCAGTTCCGGTAGGCGCTTTCTGTGACAAGTACTCCGATCAGTGGAATCATCTGGTGCGATTCACCTTCGCTAAGCGCGACGCGGTGATCGACGAGGCAATAGCCCGACTGGCGCGACTAGGAACCTAGGCCGGTCGCCACCTCGTCGGGACGCCGCCGGGCCTTGGCCAGCCCCGGCAGGACCTTGATGAACTCGGTGATCTCCCCCATCGCGCGTCGCGCGTCCGGGTTGGTCATCGCGAACACCTGGAACACGTGAATCGCACGGTCGAAGATCTGCAGGCGCACCGGAACCCCGGCCGCGACAAGACGTTCCGCGAGCAGCTCAGAGTCCGGACGCAGCGCCTCTTGCGAGCCCACCTGCAACAGGAACGGGCCCAGGCCCGTCAGGTCCGCATCCGCCGGACATGGCCCTGGCTCCCGCGCGCCGTTGCGCAGCAGGAAGACCTCGTTGATCATCCTCAGGAAATCCACCGGGAACATGGCATCGCCAACACGCTTGCCGACAGCGTATTTGGGCTCCATGTCATTACTGGTCGCCGCGGAGATCAGCACACAGCCCGCAGGCGGCGTCAGTCCCTGATCCCGCACCGCGATGGCCGTCATGGCGGCCAGGAAGCCACCCGCGGAATCACCCGCGAGCACGATGTTGTCGGGGTCGACGCCCTGGCTCAGCACATAGCGGTAGGCATCGACGCCGTCGGCGACGGCATCCTCCACCAAATTGCGCGGGCACAACCGGTAACCCACGCTCAACGCCCGCGCACCGGAGTCGCGCGCGATGTGACTGACCAGGGGCCGGTGACTGTTGATGCCCAGGGCGATGAATGCCGACCCGTGGAAGTAGATGACCACCGGGGCGTCGCCCGACGAACCGGTCCCCGACTCGTTCTTGGCGTTCCACGTCCACTCGGCCGGGCAGTTCGGCAGCTGAACACGCTCGGTGCGGGTTCCGGCTACGCCCGGCACCCAGCTCATGAAACGTTCCAGTCCGTCGTAGCGCCGGTTCAACAGGGCATCCGGGAACCGGCGGTTGACGGCCAACATCAGCCGGGTCAGTGCGTACAGACCGGGCTTACCCACCGCCTTGAACAGGTAGGTCTCGGCCACCGAATGCCAATTGGCCTTGCCCATCCATTCCGGTCCGGCGTACGTCACCGCGGCCAGCTGGGATTCGGCGGCATGTCGGGCAGTGGTCATCGAGCCTCCTCGTAGCGTCATTGCTTTGGGGCGAGACTACCAGTACCTAGTACTAGCGATCTCGGCTAAATCACCAGCCGATATCGGCGAGCTCTGTTGTGTCCTTCGGCGGCGCCTCGATCGGCCCACTCGGCGTCCGTGAAAAACGCGGAGCCGGCGCGGCCTGGGTCACTCCGTTGACGTCGACAATCGTGCCGCGATCACGAAGGTGCTCATTCTGCTTGGCCTCGCTCCAGGTGAGCACCGGCGACACGCACGCGTCGGTGCCGATGAAGATCTCGGTCCACTCGTCACGCGTCTTGGTCTTGAAGGCGTCGTCGAACATCTTGCGCATCTCGGGGTAGCGCGCCTTGTCGAGCTGGAACGGAACGCTCTCGGCATCCAGCCCCAGGCCCTGCACCAGGATCGCGAAGAACTGCGGCTCAATCGATCCCACCGCCATGTACTTGCCGTCGGAGGTCTCATAGGTGCCGTAGAACGGCGAGCCGCCGTCGAGCAGCCCCGCCTCACGCTCGTCGAACAGCAGGCCGTTGTTGTACATGGTCCATTGCATCTGAGCCAACTGGCTGACACCGTCGACCATCGCGCCGTCGATGACCTGCCCCGTGCCCGACTTCTCACGCTCGTACAGTGCGGCCAGAATGCCCTGCACCAAAAGCATTGAGCCACCACCGAAGTCCGCGACAAGATTCATGGGCGGCATCGGCGGGCGGTCCTTGTAGCCCATCGATCCCAGCGCGCCGGTCAACGACAGATAGTTGATGTCGTGCCCGGCACGCTCAGCCATCGGGCCGTTCTGGCCCCAGCCGGTCATCCGGGCGAAGATCAGCCGCGGGTTGCGCTTGGCGCACTCTTCGGGCCCGATCCCGATACGCTCACACACGCCGGGCCGGAACGGATCCAGCAGCACATCGGCCTTGTCGACCAGGGCCAGCAACGCCTCAGGATCCTTCTTGACATCCAGGTTGACCAGCCGCTTGCCGCGATGGAACAGGTCGAACTCCTCGGCGGGGATCGCAAGTCCACCCGGCCGGCGCACCCGGATGACGTCTGCACCCAAGTCCGACAACATCATCGCCGCATGAGGCCCGGGGCCGATGCCGCCGAGCTCGATCACCTTTACGCCCGCAAGAGGGCCTGTCTTGACGCCAGTGTCAGCCATGGGGCCACCCTAGCCAGTCAACCCGTTGGTTGGGAAGTGCGGCTAGAGCGACGACGAGATGGCGGGTGACGAGGTCTGTGCGGGTGCCGGTACCGGAGTCGGGGTGGGGAAATTGGGTATCACCGGCCGTGACGTGCTCGGTGCCGCCGGGGCATCCGAGGCCGGCGGCGGGCCGGGCGGCGGGGTGTACTCATACGCGGGCAGCGGCGCGGGTGGTGGATGGTCGTCGTCCTCCCGCCAGTGCGTCGACTCGAACAGGTCGATCACCTTGCCCAGATCGTGCAGTCGCAGCGCCGGCGGACGGCCCCCGCGCGCGTCCCTGATGCGCTGCGCCTCCCAGGCGACGAGGCATTGCGCGGTCGGCGTGTTGTACAGGCTTTCCAGGAAGGGAGTCAATGCTTTTGCGAGATCACCCTCGGCCTTGAGGACATCGTTCCGGTACGGGCCGTAGTACGGAAGGATCGCCTCCAGGACGCGCACCATGATGGTCTGGAAGCGCGTGACGAACTGGTCGATCATCCACGGATGCCGGGACAACAATGGGGAGATCCGGGCCAATACCGGGCCCATCATCTTCAGAATCGGCTCATAGGCGGTGGCCGGGGCGAATGCCTCCGAGGAGAACACACCCGCTGCCGGTGCCACATCGATCAGCGAGGCCAATCCACCCTGCTCATCCGGACCGGGTGCCGGCCAGCCGAAAGGGCAGGGCTGGGCCACGGATATCGGCAGACCGCGATCGGTGACCGAAGGCAGCGCGCCAAATGGGCCCGCCGCAACCGGACCCGGCGGATGCGAGGGTGGCTGAGGACGGGGCAACGGCGCCACCAACTGTGGCCCCGGCGGCGGCACCGGAATCGGGATGGCACCCTCGGGAATCGATCCATCACGGTTCACAATCTGATACCCGACGATGGGCGCACGCGCAGGTGAATACGACAGTTGGGTAATGGCGGCCACGCTGCCGATTACGGTAATGGCAGCGAATGTCCTTACCGCGATGCCGAATACACGTTCTTTCGAGGGCCTGCGACTGATGGTCGTGGTGGCGGTGATCGGCGCCGTCTCTTCGGCGGGAGTTGCGCTCATCGATCCTTCACCACACCTTCAAGGTGCCAGACCCCGGTGAAGCTGTTGAACGGGCCACCCACAATGAGACTCGTCCAATCCAGGGTGAACTTCTTGGTGTCCTTGTCGTAAGTACCTGCGGCCTTGGGGCTTTCGCCATCCACGGAATCGTGACCAACCCAACGTCCGGCGACGAACTCCCAGACCTGCTTGGCACGGGCCTCACCGGGAATCTGGGCCTGCTCCTTGGCTTTAGGCTTGGGAGCGCCCTGGTTGAACTCCTGACGGTTCCATGAAGCGGCCCACGCCGACAGGTCCGCGGAGATCGTGTCTCCCGCGACCGTCGCGGTGGGCGCCGACAGCTCGCGCTGAGTCTGCGGGTCAATCTTGTTCGTGGATATGCCGAATTCGATGTTGAAGAACTTGGTGGGCTGGGTCACCCGGGCCGCCAGCGAGTAACCGGTGGCCTCGTCGAACGCCGGATCCGGTTCACCCTGGTAGTCACCCAGAACCAGCCCGCCATCCGCGCCCGGCGAGAGCAATGTTGCAGCCCCCTGCGGCACAGGCGAATTGGCGTTCGGCATGAACGGGCCCTCTTGTGGGTTACCACCCGGCTGCACCATCTTGAACCAGGTGCCACTGAGCTTGTTGCCCTCGATCTTGCCGGGCTCCAAGGCCAACAGCCCCTTGAGGGCGGATTCGGCCGGCTTCTCCGACGTGCAGGCGGGCGCAGTTACCAGCACGGTGGCCGTCACCGCCACCCCGAGCGCACAACGCAGCATCTTTTTCGCCGTCACTTTGTGTTGGGCCATCGAAGCACCCCTTTCGAATCGAGGGCGACCACAGCCGCCAATACACCGGGTACGAGAAAGAACCACCCGAAGTAGTCGAATGACCGGAATCCCAGTGGGGCGGTGACCCGATCGAGCGCCACCACCCTGCCGAAGTTGTCCACGTTGTCAGCCATCACGCCGATCAGCGAAGCGAAATCCGCTGTCATCGGCTGCCACTGGGAAACAAACGCATCAATACCCGGAACCGCGCGGGCCGGATCGTGTCGCCGCAGATCACCAAGGAACTGGGTGTCCAATTCCCCCTCCGCCGCGACCAGCACCACGAAATGCTGCTGCACGGCTGCCACCCGCTCATGGGTCATGATCGGGGCGAACGCATCGACGAGCTGCGCACCCGCCGGAGCCCGGGAAAAGAGCCCGTCCGCGAACGGCACGGCGATCAGCACTGCAGCCGCCAGCACCGCCAGAGCCCTCGCACCGAAGACCTTCTCGCCCTCGCGCGTGCGCCGAAGGCCCCAGACACCGGCCCCGACCAGGACCAGCCCCGGCACCGCCAGCAGGAACGGCAACACGTCAAAGGGGCCCACTGCCCGCAACTGCTCGTAGTTGCGCACCTGACCATCCACCGCGTCCAACAAAGCGTTCATGTCTTGTCGAATCGACGGATATTGCGTAACAAAGGAATCCAGCCGCTCGTAGCGTCCGCCCGCGGCCGCCTGAGTCGCCTGCACATCGGCGCGCGCCGCATCGACGGTGTCCAGGTAACCGCGGAACTTGACGAGCACCTCCGTGGAGACAAACGGGCGGAACTCGGTGAGCAACTGCTGACCACCCGCGGCCCGCGTGAACATGCCGGTGATCACCGGCAGTACGAACAGCAGCACACCCAGTGCGATGAGCGCGATGAACGGCCACCGGGGCTTTGGCGCAGGTCCGGCCTCCGCCACCACCGATTCTTCGCCGACAACATCGGCGTAGGACGGCAGGGCGATGCCGACTGGCCCGTCATCGGTGCCTAATCCTCTTCGCGCAAGCGGCTCATCGGCCACGGCTGAAGATCCGCTCCCCTACCACAAACAAGATTCCCCCACCGATGGCCACGAAGACCAGCAGCGCGATGACCCACGGCGGGGTCACCGTGCGCGGGTTGTCATCAACGGGCAAGGCGATGAGCTGCTGACCCGCCGACAGCGGCGGCGGCGAGGCGAACTGTTGCCCTGCCTGGACCACCACTTGCCCCGGGGCCGGCGCCGCCGGTGCCGCGGCGGCCGGCGGTGCATCCGGCGGAGGCGGCGCGCCCGGTGCCGGCGCAGGCGGCGGGGCGGCGGCCGCACCACCGGGACCACCCCCTACCTTGCCGACCAGGTGCCACAACCCGGTGAAGTCGTTGAAAGGACCTCCGACAATCTGGCTAGTCCACTCGAGGATGAAGGCACCGGAGCCGCGGTCGTAGGCGCCGGTTACCGCCGTGGTCTTACCGGGAAGTGCACCACCGGGTTTCGGTGCTCCCTGGTTGAACACCTGGTTGTTCCATGTCACGCCGAAGGCGCTGAGGTCACCGCCGAGCTTGTCGCCGCTCACCGTGATCTGCGGGGTGGACGTCCCCTGCCCGGTCTGCGGATCCGTCTGATTGGAGGCAGTCGCAAAGCCCACGCCGTAGAACTTGACCGGTTGAGTAATACTGCCGGACACCGCATTTCCGTTCCCGTCGAATGCGCTGGCGGGCTGCGGCTGATACTCACCCGACTTCAGACCGCCATCGGTACCCGGCGCCAGCAAAGTGACCGTGTTATCCGAGCATGTCGAATCGCCATTTGCCAGGTAGGGACCGGAAGCGTCACCGGCGGGCAGGATCATGCGGAAATAGGAGCCCGTGGCGCGCCCCTCTGCGCAACTGCCGGGCGTCAACGCGAACAGTCCGTTCAGGGGTGTCGCTGTATCGGCAACCGCCGGATAGGCGGCAGGCGACATCGCCGCAGCTGCCACGACCAGGGCGACCGTCGCGCGGCGGGTGAGATGCTTAATCATCGGTGTCCTATTGCAGGCTTATTGCACTGTTGCTCTGACCCGTAGCACGAGCTGGGAACGGCGCAAACCTATGAAGGTCTCGACGGCGCGTCAATGGCAACGCCCAGCAACCGATATCTGGCCTGGTGACGTTCCCCCAGGTGGTGGGCGTGCAACCCTATGGACGGTCGTTCGATTCACCCCGAGCCGATTCGGGTCACATTCGTTATCGGCACTGGCCGGTGGTAGCTTGCTCGGCATGGCACAGGCCGGGTGGCGCATGATTGCCACGCTGCTGATCCTGCTGGCGCTCGCCGGGTGTTCTCACGATCAAAGTCCGGCGCCTAGGCCCACCATCGTGCAGGGGCCCGACGGCTTCCCGGTCAGCATCCCGCACCGGTACGGCGGTACCTACCTAGTGTCGCGGCCCGATCGCGTCGTCACGTTGGGATGGAACGACCAGGACCTGGTGCAATCGTTGGGCACCAAGCCGGTCGGTGTCCGGTTCACACTGCCGGAATACCCCACGTACCCCTGGGTGGCTGCCGAGGTCTCACATCCACCCGTCGTCTCGGGGGTGGAATTGAACTTCGACGCCATCGCGGCCGCGAAACCGGATGTCATCGTGGCCATCGGGGCCGATATCGATAGACCGAGCTACGACAGGCTCACCCGGATCGCACCGACGGTTGTCTCCGAAGATCGCGTCGACCGAGCCGAAACGCCTTGGTACAACCAGCTCTTCACTATCGGCAAGGCTCTCGGCAAGTCCGATCAGGCGCGCATCCGATCCGAAGAGGTCGGGAGCCGGTACAACCAGGTACGTAGCGGGCACCAATATTGGGTCAACCGCACGGCCGCCGTCGTTTGGGTTGCCGACGGGCAAGGCAGCGTCTTGGTCGGCTTCCGCGATCCGCGACGGGCGGTCTTTGACGGTCTGGGATTCCTGAGCCAGCGCTATGCCGGGCCTGTACCCGATAACGAGTTGAAGGCCAAGGCCGACGAAGACCTCCTCGTGGTGGTGGGGGCTACGGAACAACAAGCCAAATCCACGGCCGGTCTGGCTGACCTTCGCGCCGTCACCGAGGGACGCGCCATCTACATACCGGCGGACGGCCCGGTGGTGAGTGCCCTGCGACTCGGTGGACCGCTGGCCCGGATCTACGCCCTCGAAGAGCTGACGCCACAACTGGAAAAGGCGTTGAAGCCACCTCCACCGCGATAACCGGCCGTCCCTTTCTTCGCGTGTGGGCACCAGCGCGCGCACTCAACTCGTCCGTGCGACGTCGATCCGTGGCACCCATCACCTGCGTGCTACGGTCCTATCGCTTGATTCAATCAGTCGATAGAAACCTTCTGTGGGAGGGCTGTGACCGACCAAAACGCCGAGTCGCTATGCGCTCCGTACACAATCGAGTTCGGATTCGAACGGACCGTCGGCCCCAAGATCGGCGCCTTCCTCGGGGGCCTGCGCGACGGCCGGCTGTTCGGAGTGCGCACCGCCCGTGGCCAGGTGTTGTGCCCGGCGCTTGAATTCGATCCGGCGGACGGCAGCGCCACCGGCGACCTTGTCGAGCTCGAACCCAAGGGTGTTGTTCTGCAATGGACTTGGGTGCCACCGCGGCCAGCAGATGAGCTGGAGACCAGTTTCGCGTGGGCACTCATCCGCATCAAGGGAACCGCCAACTCGATGTTCCACGCGGTCGACGTGGGCGGGAATCCCGCGGCGATGAAGACAGGGTTGACGGTCGCCCCGCGCTGGCGCCCCGACCGCGTCGGTGCCATCACCGACATTGTCTGCTTTCAACCGGCGGGTGGGCAGTGACTGCCTTACCCGAGCCGGTCTCCTCGATCGCCAGTCCGTTTCACATGGACTACACATATGTCGCGGGCGCGGGCCGCTCGGTGTTCCTGCGTGGATTGGCCCAGCGACTTCTGCTGGCACGCCGGTGCCCGGGATGTGAGCGCACGTATTGTCCTGCGCCGCAATTCTGTTCGCGATGTCTCACCGAGCTGGGTGACCCGTACCCGCTCGCCGGTACCGGCACGGTGGAGACGTTCTGCATTGTCAGCTTCCCTTTCCCGGGACAGGTGTTCACGCCTCCCTACGCAGTGGCGCATATCCAGTTGCACGGCGCGGATACCAGGCTCATGCACATGATCGGCGATACCGAGCCAGACCGGGTTCACATGGGGATGACCGTCGAACCGGTCTGGGTGGCCGAGGAGGATCTTGCCGCCACCATGCAGAGCATCCGCTACTTCCGCCCGTCATCGAACGAGGCAGCCCATGCGTGACGTAGCCGTAGTGTCCTTTGCCCAATCACACTGCACCACCGCCAATCTTCACGACGATATGGCCGAGATACTGCTCCCTGTCGTCCGCGAGGCACTTGCCCAGGTGGAGTTGCGCCGGACGGACATCGACTTCTACGCATCCGGCAGCCACGACTTCTTCGAAGGTCGCACGTTCGCATACATCGAATCCCTCGACGCCGTCGGCGCCTGGCCGCCGATATCGGAATCGCATGTCGAAATGGACGCCGCTTGGGCCTGTTACGAGGCATGGGCATGGCTCCAACTGGGCCACGGCGATATCGCGTTGGTCTACGGCATCGGCCGCGGCGGGTTGCCCGTCGACCTGGACCAGGTGATGCCCTCCTCGTTGGACCCCTACTACCTGACCCCCTTACATCCGCATCGCCACGCGATCGCCGGGTTGCAGGCGGCTGCCACCATCGAGGCCGGTATCACCACCGAGCGCGAGATGGCCGATGTGGTCAACCAGTCCCTGACCGATGCGCTGTCAAATCCCTTCGCGCTCAAGGCAGGCGCTCCGGGAGTCGAGGCACTGCTCGAGGAGCCGTATATCGCCTCGCCACTGCGCCAGCACGACACCGCACCGGTCGGTGACGGTGCGGCGGTACTGATCCTGGCCACCGATCAGGTCGCACGACGGCTGACCCGGCGACCGGCATGGATCCGGGCGATCGATCACCGGATGGACACCCACTACCCCGGATCACGAGACCTCGCGGTACTCGAATCCGCCCGAATCGCCGCCGAAAAGGCGGCCATCATGGCCGGTTTCTCGGCCGCCCACGTGGAGGTCGCCGAACTCCACTCCGAATACAGCTATGCCGAAACACTGCTCACCACGACCTTCGGCATCGAGAACGCGCTCGTCAACCCATCGGGTGGACCGCTGGCGGGCGCCCCCGCCACCGCCACGGGATTGATCCGCATCGGCGAGGCCGCCCGCACCATCATGCAGGGACGTGCCACCCGCGCGCTCGCGCATGCCACCAATGGTCCCGCGCTGCAGCACAATCTGGTCTGCCTGATGGAGACAAGCGCATGAGTCGCAGTGTCGCCGTGATCGGCATCGGGCAAAGCAAGCAAGCCAAGAAGCGCGACGTGACCATCGCGGCACTGGTCCGCGAGGCGGTGGACAGCGCGCTGGCCGATGCGGAGCTGACCGTCGGCGATATCGACGCGATCGTGCTTGCTAAGACTCCCGACCTGTTCGACGGGGTGATGAACCCCGAGCTGTACCTCGCCGACGCGATGGGCGCGCGCGGTCTGCCGGTCACACGGGTGTTCACCGGTGGAAGTGTCGGCGGCCACGCCGCCATCTACGCCGCTCACCTCATCCAGGCAAGACTCGCCGGACGAGTGCTGGTCGTCGCGTATTCCAAAGAGTCCGAAGGTAATTTCACCTGGGCGCTGTCACGCCCACTACCGTTCAGCGCTCAGCTCGGGGCCGGCGCCGGCGGCCATTTTGCACCGGTTATTAGGGAGTACATCCGCCGCTCAAAAGCACCGGAGCACATCGGCTGGCAGGTGGCCGTGAATCATCGCCTCAACGCCATCCGAAACCCGTATGCGCACATTCACAAACCCGACATCACCGTCGAGGAGGTACGCAACTCGCCGATGCTGTGGGACCCGATCCGGTTTCTGGAATCGTGCCCGTCATCGGATGGCTCGTGCGCCGTCATCGTTTCCTCAGAGATACATGCGCGACTCGCTCCCCGGCCACCGGCCTGGATCCATGGCACCGGATGGCGCACCGAGACAGGGCATTTCGCGGGCCGGGACGAGGTGAATCCGCGCGCCGGCCAGGAGTGTGCCGCCGCCGCATATCGCGAGGCAGGCATCGCCGACCCCGCCTCCGAGGTGGATGTCTCCGAGCTCTACATCCCCTATAGCTGGTATGAGCCCATGTGGATGGAGAACATTGGGCTGGCACCGGAGAAATCGGGCTGGCGCGCCGTCGACGCGGGCCACACCGCATTCGGTGGCAGGCATCCGATCAATCCGTCCGGCGGTGTGCTCTCGGGCAACCCCACCGGGGCCACCGGCCTGCTCCGGTTCGCCGAGGCCGCCTTGCAAGTACGCGGGCTGGCGGGCGAACATCAGGTCGAAGGGGCCAGGCGAGCGATAGGCCACGCCATGGGCGGCGCCTCGCAGTTCCACGCGCTGTGGGTGGTGGGAAGCGAGAAACCATGAACGAAGATCGAGAGCTCCTCGTCGAAGGCGATGGCCCTATCGTGGTCCTGACCATGAATCGCCCGCACAGGCGAAATGCGCTGTCCACCAAGATGATCGGACAATTGGCCGAGGCCTGGGACGAGATCGACGGCGATGATGGTATTCGGGCGGCCATCTTGACGGGTGCCGGCTCTGCCTACTGCGTGGGAGGCGACCTGAGCGATGGGTGGATGGTCCGCGATGGCTCGGCGCCACCGCTGGATCCGGTCACCATCGGCAAGGGCCTGCTGCTCACCCACACCCTGACCAAACCGCTCATCGCGGCGGTCAACGGCGCCTGCCTCGGCGGCGGCTGTGAGATGTTGCAGCAAACCGACATCCGCGTTTCCGACGCGAACGCGACGTTCGGCTTTCCCGAGGTTCAGCGCGGGCTGGTGCCCGGCGCGGGGTCCATGGTCCGGCTCAAGCGGCAGATTCCCTACACCAAGGCCATGGAGATGATCCTCACCGGCGAACCACTCACCGCCCAGGAGGCATATCATTTCGGGCTGGTGGGGCATGTGGTGCCGGCGGGCACCGCATTGGACAAGGCACGCAGCCTCGCCGAACGGGTGGTCCGCAACGGTCCGCTGGCCGTGCGCAACGCCAAGGAGGCCGTTGTGCGCAGCGGATGGATCGCCGAGGAAGACGCGCGCGCCATCGAGGCTCGACTTACCCGCCAGGTCATCACCTCCGCCGATGCGCGCGAGGGATTGACAGCATTTCGGGAGAAACGAGAGGCACGGTTCACCGGACAATGACCAGCACCGCGGCCGAACCTTCGGGGTTGACCAACGATTCCACCGACCAGCGCTTACTCAGCGCTGCCGAGCGGCTATTCGCCGAACGCGGTGTGGACGCGGTGTCGCTGCGTGCCATCATGGCGGCGGCCGGCACCAATGTCGCCTCGGTGCACTACCACTTCGGATCCAAGGAGCGTCTCATCGAGGCGCTGCTCGACAGGTACCTCGATCAGATAGAGAAACGGCGGTTCGCACTGCTGGACATCGCCGAAACAAAGGGGACACTGCGCACTATCGCCGAAGCGATCGTCACTCCGCTGGCCGAAATCGGTGAAGAGGGCTCGACCGCATGGCTTTCCACGCTCGGCAAGCTCATGATCAGCGGGCATCCCGCGTTGATACCCATGAGCGTGAGTTTCCAGCCGCAGGCGGCGCGACTGCAGGAGCTCATCGTGCGGCTGCGCCCGAACGCGCCGCTACCGTCCATCCGCTTCGGCGTCACCCACGCGGTGACGCTGACCTGTGTCGTGCTCGGCGATATCGCCCACACCAATCGCCTCATGTCGCTCAGCGGGACCTATCTGGACGACGGGCAGATGAACGCACAGCTGATCGACATGGTGACAGCGATCCTGGCCGGCCCTCCCGAAGAGGGTTAGCCGCGTCCTTCGCGGAATGCGTCAAAGGACCGGCGCAGCTCTCCGGTCGCAGTACACATCACCTGGGTCCTGTTCTCCAGGTCGAGCGCATGGCGCAGGCTGGGCGCATCGATCGTCTGCCACATCGTCTCTTTGGTCATCCAGACCGCCAAGGGCGAATGCACGGCGATCTCGCCGGCTTTCGCCAGCGCCGCAGCGAGAAGACTCTCGCCGGGAACCACATCGAAGACCAGGCCGATGCGTTGCGCCTCCTCGGCGCCAAACACGCGGCCCGTCAACATCAGCTCCGCGGCGCGCGCCGCGCCCACCAGACGCGGCAGGTGATAGCTGGTGCCCATATCGCAGTTGGACACCCCGTGACGAATGAAAACAGCGCCGAAAGATGCTTCCGGACAAGCGAACCTGATATCGCAGGCGAGCGCCAGCGCGAATCCGCCACCAACCGCGTGCCCGTTGACGGCCGCGATGACCGGCTGACGCAACCGGTGTATCCGTTCGAACAGGGAGGCCATCAGCTCCTGAGCGGCAAGCGTGCGCACCAGCTCGGAGTCGGTCGCGCCGAGCAGCGCCGCCGTGGAGGTGGCACCGGTATTAGTGAAATCACTCGGCAGCGATTTCAGATCGGCACCGGCACAAAAGGATACGCCGACCGCGGTGAGAACCACCACACGGATCTTTGGATCGCCATCGACCTTCTCGATCACCGAATGCAGCTCGGCCACGGTCTGCGGATCCAACGCGTTGCGGCGCTCCGGGCGATCGATGGTGACGACCAGGATTCCGTTCTCTCGCTGCTCGGTACGGATCATCGGGCCACCAGCCCGCCGTCGGCGATGATGGTCTGACCGGTGATGTAGCTCCCCGCATCAGACGTGAGAAGAAGTGCGGTGCCCACCATTTCGTCGGGCAGCCCGAGCCGTTTGAGGTGGTTGGCGTTGGCCATCCGCTCTACTTCCGCCTGCGGCGTCTTGCGCACCATGTCGGTGTCGATCGCGCCGGGCGCGAGGGCGTTGACGCGCACACCCCGCACGGCGAGCTCGGCCGCCGCCGAGCGTGTGTATGCGACGAGGGCGGCCTTGGCCGCCGAATACATCGACACACCCTGACCAAACATGAAGGCGCCCACCGACACTACGTTGAGAACCGCCGCATTCCGACTGGCCACCAGATGCGGCAGCGCGGCCTGTACGAGGAAGACCGGTCCACGCAGGTTCACGCCGAACGACTTGTCCCACCCGTCGACGGTGAAGGCGCCGACCGGTTCCGTGAGGGCGTTGGCGGCATTGTTCACCACGATGTCGATACCGCCAAACTCCTCGACGGTGGCCCGCACCAGCTGTTCGAGAGACTCGATGTCACCGGTGTGCGTAGGCACCCCCAACGCCCGTGCGCCTAGGGCGCGCAGGTGCTCGACCGTCTCGGCACATGCCTCTGGTTTACGGCTTGCCACAACGACATTGGCACCCGCGCAGGCGTACCCCTCGGCAAGAGCCCGTCCGATCCCGCGGGTACCTCCGGTCACAATGGCGGTACGTCCGGTGAGATCGAACAGACGGGGGTAGGTTTCTCGATTCATTGCTTCCTCACTTTTCACTCGTCCACAAAACTTGCGGCGTGCACGACGTCCAGAATCTGTTCGATGAGCGCATCGTCGGCAGTTCCGCGCAGCACGCCGTGGTAGACCGCCATGCCCACAATGGTGTCGAAGAGCGCGTCCGCCCCCGGCCTTGCCACGCATCGCCCAGCGGCTACGGCCTCGGCGTGGGCGGCCCGGAATGCTTCGCGCAGCAGCGTTTCGGTGCGTTCCACCAAGCCCGCGTACTGGCTCGGTTCACGGTAGTACTCGACCAGCAGTCCAGGCATCGCCGCACGGGTGGCAGGGTCGGCGAAGTACTCGACGACGGCGCGCACCAAAATTGGTAGATAGTCCCGAAACTCGACGTGGGCGGCAAGCGCCTCGGGCCAGGGCCGGTCCGCGATCGCACTTTCCACCATGGCGGCCTGGGTGGGCCAGCGGCGGTAGATCGTGGGTGCGCCGATTCCGGCGGCACGGGCCACCGCGGGGATGGTGGTGCGTTGATATCCGTCGGCGGCCAACATCTGGCGCACCGTCTCGCGCACCGCGTCATCCTTGTCGGGATCGCGGGGCCGTCCGCCCTGGTTTCTCTCCACCGTCCGACCGTCCCACTAGTTTCGATATTTACAATAACGATACTAGTGGGACACGCCGGAGGAAAGCCCTATCGATACGTGGCCAGAACCTGCTTACGCAGCCCGTCCGTGGCGGTTTCCATGGCGCCCTTGATGGCCCGCTTCAGCACGAATCCGGGAAGCGGGATCAACGGGTCGACCGTCAGCTCAAACTTCACGTGCGTCTTGTCGCCCTTGGGCGTGAACGTGTATTTGCCGTCCTGACGGCGCTGCTGGCCGGCCTTGATGAGGGTCCAGCTGACCGTGTCGGGACCCCAGCTGTAGGCGACGGTTTGTTCGTCGGTGATGCCCGCCGTCTTCACCTTCATCTTCACCTTGTGCGGTCGCCCGCCCTCACCCGTCGTCAACACCGTGGAACTCTGGTGCGCCGAGGACCATTTCGGTAGCACCTCGAAGTCGGCGATGACGTCCATGATCTGTTCGGGAGTCGCTTCGACCACAATTTCCCGGGTGTCGCTCGTGGCCATGGATCTGACCCTAGCGACCCTCCGGGTTCTAGACGGTGAATCCCCCGTCGATATTGATCGAGGTTCCCGTGATGTACCAGGTCTCATCGGAGACCAGGTAGCTGACCAGGCTCGCGATATCGCGCGGCTGACCATAGCGCCCGACCGCAATATTGGGGCGCAGAATCTCGGCCAGCTCGCCGTCCGCCGGATTCATATCGGTGGCCACAGGACCCGGCTGAACAGTGTTGATGGTGATACCGCGGGGCCCGAGCTCGCGCGCCAGTCCGCGGGTGAGGCCGGCCACGGCGGCCTTCGACATCGAGTACAACGACGCGCTGGCGGTGGGCGAACGGTCACCGTTGATGCTGCCGATGGTGATGATCCGACCGCCGTCCTTCAGATGCGGGGAGGCCGCCTTGATGGCCACAAAGACTGCCCGCACGTTGACCGCGACAATCTCGTCGAAGTCGGCCAAAGTGGCGGTGTCGATATCACCGAAGGATGCGATACCCGCATTGTTGATCAAGATATCCAGTCCCCCAAGCTGTTCCGCCGCCTCACCGATGGCTGCCGCAAGCTGGCCCGGGTCGGATACATCGGCCTTGACGGCCAGCGCCCACCCACCGTCCTCCTTGACGTCGTCCACCACCTCTGCCGCCTGTTGCGGTGAGCTCGAGAACGTGAACACGACACGTGCACCGTCTTCGGCAAGCCTGCGCACAATGCCCGCGCCTATCCCGCGCGATCCGCCGGTCACGAATGCGCGGCGACCCTTCAGTGGTGGAGTCATGGTGGTCCTTCCGTAGGTACGCAGGCGTCAAGTGGACTCAGCTGCGAAACATTCCCCGTCACGCCAAACCGTGACGGTATGTACGTGCCGCAGGCATACTCGCTATGTGTCGTCGCCTGACATTCACCCCGATCTCCGCTTGGCAGCCAGGGTATTTCCACGGCAGGTCGGGCTGCCCCGAACTCTCCCGGTGCTGCGCGCGAGCATCCACCTCGCCGACCTGATCCCGAGATTCGGGGTGCGGACCATCGCGGTCAACGGTGATGTGGCCGTCCGCGCGCACCTGCCCAAGAACCTCAAGGAACCATCCCCGGCCCTGTTGTGGATTCACGGCGGCGGCTATGTGCTGGGTACCGCACGTCAGGAGGACTTCTTCTGTCGCATGGTCATGCAACAGACGGGATTCCCGGTGGTGTCCGTCGACTATCGGCTGGCGCCCGAACATCCCTACCCCACTCCGCTCGCGGACTGCTACGCCGCGCTGCGCTGGCTGTCCGTACAGGGGTGGGTCGATCCGACGCGCATCGCCATCGGCGGCGCCAGCGCCGGCGGCGGACTGACCGCGGCACTCGCGCTGCTGGCGCGCGACCGCGGCGAGGTAGCTCCGGCCTCACAGCTGCTGATCTACCCGATGCTCGATGACCGCACGAGCGACCGCACCGACATCGACGGCACCAACCTGCGGGTATGGAGCGCCGAAAGTAACCGGTTCGGTTGGGACTCGTACCTCGGCGACGCGGACCGCGATATCGCGGTGCCGGGGCGCCGCACCGATCTGGCCGGATTGGCGCCGGCATGGATGGGCATCGGAACGGCCGACCTGTTCCACGACGAGGATCTGGTGTACGCCGAGCGCCTACGGGCCGCCGGGGTCCCGTGCGAGTTGGAGGTGGTGCCGGGCGCCTTTCACGGTTTCGACAAACTGGCGCCCTGGGCGGATGTGTCGAAGGATTTCGTGGCCAAGGCGTGCCGGCACCTGCGGGGTGCACTCACCTGATCCGAGAGCGTGGCCAACTCCCTTCCGCGGCAACGTGAATCACCCCAACAAGGCGCGGGCGCGGATGGCGATCCACAACGCGGCTCGGATGTCCGCGGACTGCAGGTCGCAGTCGAGTAGCGCCGTGATCCTCGCAATCCGGTTCCTCATGGTGTGCCGATGGACACCGAGGCTCAGTGCGGCGGTTTCCATCTGACCGTTGCAGGTCAGGAAGGACTCAAGCGTACCCAGCAGCGTGGTATCCGAATCATCGCCGAGCAAGGGCGCCAGCGACTGTGCCAGCAATGCGAGTTCACCAGGTTCCCTGCCGCCGAGGAGCACGCTGTAGATGTCCCGGTCGTCGAACTCTGTCACTCGCCCGTCCGGGTGAGCACGTGCCGCCGACCGCGCCTGGCGAAGCGCCAACTGAACCTCGCCAAGCCGAGCCCGCCTGCTGATACCCGCGCATATCGAGCGCCCCAGCGCGGTGCCCAGACTTCGATGAAGGTCTGCCGCACGGCGTGCATTCTTCGCCGCCAGCACCACCACGATCTCGCCGGATACCGCGGACATGAGAAAAGGCGCTCCCCCGGTCAAATATCGGCTGACATGCAGTTCGCCCGGCAACACCGAGCCGATATTGGAAAGCACGACCACGACGACTTCGGTGTCCGGGTCGAACCCGAAGTAGCGCAATACGCCTGGGTCTGCCGTGGCGGGATCCGCCAGCAGTGCCCGGGTCACCGCGGCCCGCAGCCGCTGCTCCGCATCGGCAACCCGCGCGGGCTTCTCCAGCTCGATGGCGATCAGCGCCATGGCGTGCGATACGAGCAGGCGCTGGGCGGCAGTCAACGCGTCCTCCGACCGCACCGCGAGATATCCGCGCTCAGCCTTGCCCGCACGAACCGTCTGGATTGTGCAGTAACCCTCACGGTCGGCGACCACCCGGCTGGCATGCTTGCGACCGTCATCGGGAAAGGCGCGGCGGGTGATCTCAGCCAGATGCTCGGCATCGTTGCCCGCCTCAGCCAGAAGCGTTCCGTCCGTTGCGGTCACGATGACGGTCGCCGCCAAAGATCGACTCAGCGCCGATACCACGCCCGGCGCACCGTCACGAAGCGTGGCACGCACCAGCACATCTTGCTGGTCCACTACCCGTTGCACCGCGCGGAGTTCGTCCGCAGTCAGTTCATCGATCACGGCCCTGGTGATGGCGATGAACGGGGTACGCACCGGCACCTGCAGAATGGGTAGACCCAATTCATCACCGGCAGCAAGGATTCCAGCAGGTACCTCGGTGAAGGTCGTTCCGGTATCGAATGCCAGGGCAGCAACGTTCTTCTCGGACAGCCTCGCCGCGTACGCGTACTGCTCGGCATGGCTGAGCCCTACCGTCAGCCCGGTGGTCATCACCAACTCCCCGCCGAACAGGTACGGGGTCGGATCGTTCAGTTCGATGGCATGGGCCCACTTGATAGTCCGCGAAGCGCCGACCTCACCTGCGGACAATACAAGTCCCAGATCAGCTCTCTGAGTCAAGCTCCTGACGGTGATCGGCACGGTTAGACGGTACTCGGCCACGTCCCGACAACGACCTGATCAAGCCTGAGATCGTCCCAAAGGCGGCGGGCCGTTGCGGTACACGACCGGGGTCTGCGACATTGAGATCGGATTGGCCACCTGAGGTTCCGGGCTGCCGGGCACCGCTACCGACACATCGAGTCCGATGCGCTCGGCGAATCGGAAGGCTTCCGCGATGTCGTTGATGGGACCCGCCGGGACACCTACCTCGGTCAGGACGTCATACCACTCGTCAGCAGTCTTTTCTCTGAGCCGCTGTTCCAGCACCTCGACCAGCGCCTCACGGTGTTGGACGCGCAATGGGTTGGTTCCGAATCGATCGTCCTGCGCCAGCAGCGGCAGTCCCAGCGCCTGCGCAAGCAGCCTGAACTGCTTGTCGTTGCCCACCGCAATCGCGATCGGCCGATCCGCGGTCTCGAACGTCTGGTAGGGCGCAATACTGGGGTGCCGGTTTCCGAGAGCACCGGGCACCACACCCGCCCCCAGATAGCCCGAGGCCTGATTGACCAATGAGGACAACAACACTGACATCAGATCGGTGTCGACACGCTGCCCCTGCCCGGTGCGATCTCGATGTGAGAGTGCGGCAAGTATCCCGGACAACGCATGCAAAGCCGTCAGGACATCAACGAGCGCCACACCCACTTTCGACGGGTGCTCGGGGTCGAGCCCGGTGACGCTCATGAGCCCACCGACTGCCTGCACCAGCAGGTCGTATCCGGGTAGATCCGCTCCACCGGTCCGACCGAAACCCGTTATGGCGCAATAAACCAAACCCGGATTGAGCTCCTTCACACTCTCATATCCCAGGCCGAACTTCTCCATGGTTCCGGCCCGGAAATTCTCCACCACCACATCGGCTCCGCTGACCAACTCCCGCGCCCGCTGCTGGTCCTCGGGGCTCGTCAAATCCAGAACCACCGATTTTTTGTTCCGGTTGACCGCGTTGAAATACGTAGCCTGGCCGTTCGAATCGTACGGAGGTCCCCACTGGCGGGTGTCGTCTCCCAGTACGGGCCGTTCGACCTTGATCACCTCGGCGCCGAAGTCCCCCAACATCATGGTCGCGTAGGGTCCGGCGAGCACCCGGCTGAAGTCGACCACCACCAACCCGTCTAGCGCTGCTGGCGTCACATTCCCTCCCCGCCGCGCAGGTACACGGTGGTGGTGTGGGTGAAGAACTCTCGCGCGGCCCGCCCTTGTTCCTTGGGACCCAGCCCGCTCTTCTTCGCGCCACCGAAGGGAACATGCGGATCGGCACCGGCCGATTCCGAATTCACATGCAGGATGCCGACGTCCAAACAATCGACGGCCCGCAATGCTTGAGTGAGATCCTTGGTGAAAATTGCTGCGGATAAACCAAACTCGCTGTCATTCGCCAAGCCGAACGCCTCCTCGATGTCTGCGGCACGACGCACCGCCAAAACCGGGCCGAACAGTTCCTCGGTCCACAGGTCCGCCGCTTCCGTGCCAAGTTCCATGATGGTGGGTGCGATGAAGTAGCCGCCGGCCAGGGGGCCATCCGCGTACCCGTGCCCGCCGGCGATGGTCACCGCCCCCTGCGCGGACGCTCTGCCGATCCCCGCGGAGATCGCGGCGAACGCCAGCTCACTGACCACGGGTCCCATCTGCGTGTCGTCTGCGGTGGGATCTCCGACCACGAGCGCGTCCGCGCGGTTCTTGAGCCGTGACAAGAATGTGTCTGCGATGCCATCAGTGAGCACCAGGCGCGATGTCGCGGTGCACTTTTGGCCCGTTGACCGAAAGGCCCCCAACAGAACTTGCTCCACTGCCAGGTCGACATCGGCATCGTCGAGAACAACCGCGGCATTCTTGCCGCCCATTTCGGCTTGAACCGGTATACCCCGCGCTGCCCCTGCTGCCGCTACGCGCCGGCCCACGCCCGTCGAACCGGTAAAGGTGACAGCATCGACCCGCGAGTCGGTGACTATCGCATCACCAACACTGGAATCCCCCACCACAAGGTTCAACACACCCGCCGGCAGCCCGGCGGCCTCGAATGCCTGAGCAAGGCGCATCGCGAGGAGCGGTACCGTACTCGCCGGCTTCCACAGCACGGTGTTGCCATATACCAACGCGGGGGCGATCTTCCAGGCCGGTATCGCGATAGGGAAATTGAACGGTGTAATGACCCCGACGACACCAACGGGCTTGCGAGTCACCAGGATGTGCTCGCCGCGGCGCGGTGAACTGAACATCTCTCCGCTCTGCCGGTCGCCCTCATTGCCGTAGTAGCGCAAAACTTGGGCGGCCCGCCGAACCTCTGCGATGCCCTCTGCCTTGGTTTTTCCTTCCTCCGCAGCCAACTCCAGACCCCAGGAGTCCGCCCTGGTATCCAGAACCGCGGCGGCGTGCAGCAGCACCGCACCCCGCTCGTGCGTGGGCATGGCGGCCCAACCGGGCTGTGCCACACGAGCCGCCGCGGCCGCCTCATCGAACTCCGCTGCCCCCGCAGCGGGTCCTTCCGCGACAACACGGCTGGGGACAGCAGGGCACACACTGACGACCGCCTCGCCGGCACCGGTGACCCACCGCCCGGCAACAAAACTCTGAATCTCGTTGGTGCCCAACGCCAGCATGTCTATCTCCGTTTCAAATGCGCGAGGGTTCAGCGGAACGCTGCTTGCCCGGTGAGGGCCCGCCCGATCGAGAGCAAATGCATCTCGGAGGTGCCCTCGTAGGTGAGCACCGATTCCAGGTTGTTGGCATGCCGCAGTGGCGAGTACTCGAGCGTTATACCGCTCGCGCCCAGCAGAGTACGACATTCGCGGGCGATGTTGAGCGCCTCACGCACGTTGTTCAATTTGCCCAGGCTGACCTGTTCGGGGCGTAGTCCTTCCGAGTCCTTGATGCGGCCAAGGTGCAGCGCCAACAACATCCCCAGACCCAGTTGGACCGTCATGTTGGCCAGCTTCTCCTGACTGAGCTGATAGCTCGACAGCGAGCGCCCGAATACCTCACGGGTCCGGGTGTAGTCCAATGCCGTGTGCAGGCTGTCACGTGCGGCACCCAGCGCGCCGAAGATGATGCCGAACCGTGCCTCGTTGAGGCAGGACAGTGGGGCCGAAAGCCCCCGGGCACCGGGCAGTCCCGCCGATGCCGGCAGTCGCACACCATCGAGCACCAACTCGGAGGTCACCGATGCCCGCAGCGACAGTTTCTTGTGAATTGCGTGGGCACTGAATCCCTTGGTGTCCGTCGGCACGACAAAACCACGCACGCCCTCGTCGGTCTGCGCCCACACCGTGGCGACATCGGCAAGGTTTCCGTTGGTGATCCACATCTTGGTTCCGTCGAGCACCCAGTCCTTACCGTCGCGGCGCGCACGCGTCCGCATCCCGGCCGGGTTGGAACCAAAGTCGGGCTCGGTCAGCCCAAAGCAACCAATGGCATGACCCGATGCCAACTGCGGCAACCATTCCTGCTTCTGTTGTTCGGAACCGTATCGGTGGATCGAGAACATCGACAAGGAGCCCTGCACCGAGACGAAGCTCCGCAGACCGCTGTCACCGGCTTCCAATTCGAGACATGCCAACCCATAACTCACGGCGTTGGTGCCGGCGCACCCGTAGCCGTCTAGGTGCATGCCGAGCACGCCCAGCTCGCCGAATTGACGTGCCAGCTCTCGGGGAAGGGTAGCAGACTCAAACCATTCAGCGATGTTCGGGCGCAGCTTGGTGTCGACGAATTTCCGCACCGTGGCCGCGATGTCGCGCTCGTCCTGGTCCAGTCGGCGATCTGTGTCGAAGAGTTCCAGCGGTGTCGAGCACACCTCTGGCGAGGAAACTACGGAAGCAGACATGTCAAAACTCCTTGGGGTCTGGATGATTCGTATGGTCTTTAAAGGGACCGGAATGCGTCGCGCAGTACGGTGAGGGCCTCCCGCAGCAGCTCATCCGGCATGGAGAGCGGCGGTAGGAACCGCAGCACGTTGCCATACGTTCCGGCCGAAAGCGCCAGCACTCCGTTGTTCTGGCAGTACCTCAAGATCTCCGCCACCGCTTCGCGGTTCGGTTCCTCGGTGCCCGGTACCACCAACTCGGCGGCGATCATCGCGCCGCGGCCACGGATGTCACCGACAATGCCGGTCTCCGCCGAGATGATACCCAACTCCCGTACCAACACCTCGCCGATATCGGCTGCACGCGTGAGCAAGTCGTGGGTCTCAACCTCTTCGAAGACACCCAGCGCCGCCGCACAGGAAAGCGGGTTGCCGCTGAAGGTGCCACCGATGCCACCCGGATGCGCGGCATCCATGATGTCGGCGCGGCCCGTCACGGCCGCCAACGGCAGCCCGCCCGCAAGCCCCTTCGCGGTGGTGATGAGGTCCGGTACAACCTGCTCATGCGAGGACGCGAACCACGCACCGGTGCGGGCGATTCCGGTCTGAACCTCGTCGGCAACCAGCAGGATGCCCCGCGCCCGGCAGAAGTCGGCGACCATGGCCAGGAATCCGGGCGCCGGGACGATGAACCCGCCCTCACCCTGGATCGGCTCTACCACGACACAGGCCACCGCTTCGGCACCGATCTGGTTGTCGACGAGGGATGCGAACTGGCGGAACGCATCTGCGGCGCAGTTCTCGGTTCCTGACGGCCAGCGATAGGGGTGTGCCATCGGCGCCCGGTAGACCTCCGGGGCGAACGGCCCAAAACCCCGCCGGTAGGGGGCCTGTTTAGCGGTCATGGTCATCGTCATCAGCGAGCGGCCGTGGAACGCGTGATCGAACACGACCACCGCCGGCCTTGCGGTGGCCACCCGGGCGTATTTCACCGCGTTCTCTACGGCTTCGGCACCGGTGTTGAACAAGGCGGTGCGCTTCTCGTGATCACCAGGGGTGATCCGATTGAGCGTCTCGGCAACCTCGAGGTACTGCTCGTAGGGCGTCGCCAGGAAGCAGGTGTGGGTGAATCGCTGCGCCTGCGCCGTAACGCGGCTGACCACGGCCGGCGCACTGTTGCCCACGGTGGTGACGGCGATGCCGCTGCCCAGATCGATGAAGCTGTTGCCGTCCACGTCGACCAGCACGCCGCCGCCCGCCGCCGCGGCATAAACACCGGCACCGCTCACCAACCCGGCCGGCAGCGCTTGGGCACGGCGGGCCGTCAGCTCGCGCGAGCGTGGCCCAGGCACTTCCGTCGCCATTCGCCGTACCTGGGCCACTCTCGGCCCTCCCTGGAGGCTAATCATCGAGGTCATCAGGTCTCCTTCCGCTCGATGTCATCCCGACAGTAGGAGCAGGCCGGTAGCCAGCTGAATATCCAATTCGGACATGTATTTCTCTTTAAATGTCCAATCCGTATATCTATGACGCGCATCGCAGCCGGTGAGACTGGGCCCACACCGGAAGGAAAGCGGAGGGCAACATGGCAGCCATCGAATCGGCGGTATTGGCGTACCCGGCGGGTGTGCGGGACATCGCCGAACGCCTGATGAAATCGGCGCGAACCACTCCACCGGTTGACCGAGCACCTGCCCCACGCCGATTGCCGGCAATCCCTTGCTGGTGAGGGTATTTCACGGCTCAAGGGAGCAGTCGCACGGTTGCGCCGGGATGGATTCGTGGATGTGCCCCGTGCGGCGACAATCAACTCCGAGCTGGCGGGTCTGGGCCGCTGGGCCAGTGGCTAGGGCGAAATCGCCCTAGCCACCCGGTCCTCAAGGAAACAATGCCCGGACCGCGATCGATCGATTGCGGCCCGATCCACATCGGCGAGCAGGAGTTCCGGGCCATCGGCCGCATGAGCCAGGGCGGTGCCGTCGGGGTTGATGATCGAGCTTCCGCCGCAGTACGCGAGGCCGTCCCGATCACCACAGTAATTGGCGTACGCTACATACAGCTGGTTCTCGTAAGCCCTTGCTGGAACTACGGTTTCACAGACCGCACGATGCGGCTCCATATTGGCGGTGGGTACAACGATGACGTCGGCCCGAGCCATCGCCAATGCCCGGACGTTCTCCGGGAACTCCACGTCGTAACAGATCAGCACGCCAACGGAGACACCACGAATCATCACCAGCGGCAGCTGTGGACCAGGGCGCCCAAAGACCTTCTTCTCGGCATCACCGAACAGATGGGACTTTCGGTAGTTCAGCACCACGCGCCCTTGCGGGTCGCAGACCAGTGCCGAATTGTAGATCTGACCATCTGCGGCCCGCTCCGGATAGCCGACGCAGATATGCACGCCGGCATCGCATGCCGTCTGGCGAATGAACTGCATCGCCGGGCCCTCCGGCGACTCGGCGAGATCCCGGATATCCCATTCGCTGATGTTGTATCCCGTGACATACATCTCGGGGAACACCACGAGCTGGGCACCGTGCACCGCGGCGGCGTGGACTGTCTCGGCCAGCCGCGCCAAGTTGGCTTGCACATCAGCGGCCATCGATGAGCACTGCACCACCGCGAGCCGAAGACGCCCGATCATTCGGGCAGCTTCAGCGGGCCAAGGTCCGCGAACACATCACCCGGGCCCGGGTTTTGGGCGCTCGAACTACCACCGAAGTGAGTCATGATGCCCCACACCGCATTCAACGCCGTCTGCACTGCCCCTTCGGCCCATGCGGGCGTCCACGACACGTCGTCACCGGCCAGGAATATCCCCTTGTGCCCGGTCTCATGCCCCTCCTGCATGAAATGCGAGTACATCCTGTGGTTGTACCGGTAGTGACCAGGTAAGGCACCCTTGAAAGCACCCAGAAAATTGCGGTCGGCCTCCCAGGACACCGATATCGGCTCACCGACGATGTGCTGGTTGATGTCGACATGGGGGTAGATGTGCTTCAGGGCGTTGATAGCCATGTCCGCACGATCTTGTGCCGAGTACGGAAGCACCTTCATCGCATCACTCATCCAGGAGTAGGTCAGGCACACCACTGCCGGGGCGTCGTCGCCGTTGTCGAAAAAGTAAGTACCCCTGGTCATCCTGTCGGTAAGCGTCATGCTCATGGTGTCTCGTCCCGTCACCGGGTCAACGTCTTTCCAGAACGGCCGATCGACCAGCACAAAGGTCTTGGAGGATTGCATGTATCGGGTGCGATCCAGTGCGGTCCACACCTTCTGCGAGAACAGCGACTCGTCACAATCGATCTCGGTGGTCAACAACCAGGATTGGCAGGTCGTCAGCACGGCGGGGTAGTCGCGGGTGACGCCCCACTGATCTGTCACCGACAGCTGCCCATGTGGGCCGCGCGCGATACGCTTCACCCGAGAGCGGGGAACGCCGCCATGCAACTTCGCCAAAGTGGTTCCCTGCGGCCAATGGGATATCCGGTCCGGCGCGTGGGTCCACAGGCCACGCGGAACCTGCTCCGCACCACCGACGATCAACTGTTGGTCCTCATCGCAGTTCGTCATCACCACCCTGAGGATCTCCAGCATGGAGTTGGGGAAGTCCGAATCCCAGCCCCCGGTGCCAAAACCAACCTGCCCGAAGACCTCGCGATGATGAAAGGACAATTTGGAGAAGGATTTTGAACTCGCCACGAAGTCGTAGAAGGTGCGATCATCCCATTCGGTGATGAGCTGATTCCACAGCGACTTGAGCGTCGTGGCATCGCGTGCCCTGATGGCATCCTGCACCGGGGTGAAGCTCACCTCTTCCAGCGCCTCCGACCAGGCCTCGGCAACCTCCTGGAAGATCTGCGGCAATTCGCCGAGCTCCCGGGCGTGATGTGTCACCCCTTCGATATCGATCACGGTGCTTCGGGCCGCCGGGGTAAGCGGATTGGGAAATGGCTTGGCGGTCAGGCCCAGCATGTCGACATAGTGGAAGAACGAAAACGACGACGACGGAAAGCGCATACCGCCCAGTTCTGCGATGACACCTTCAGGGGCGCTGTCGAACTGCTCCGAACGGAGTCTTCCGCCGATCCGTGCCGATTCGTACAACACCGGCCGAAGTCCCATTCTCATGAGCTCGTAGGCGGCCACCATTCCCGCGATCCCGGCTCCGACGATGGCAACCTCCTGCCCGCGGGCAGCCTCCGGTACCTCGCCGAGCCCGTCGGGATGGCTGATCCATGTGTCGAATTCAAACGGGAAATCTGGTCCGAATATCGAGACCGGCTTGGTGGCATCTTCAGCTCCGGGCAGGAGGCTTGTCATTCGTGTTTTCCTCGTGAGTCGCGATGGTTTGTTGGTGATGTGTTGGCGTAACGCCTCTGTCAGATGGAGCCGGTCATGACGTGCTTGATACGTGAGTAGTTCTCCAGCGCAATCGGCGAGAGGTCCTTGCCGTAGCCGGAAGACTTGAATCCGCCGAAAGGCATTTCCGTGGCATAGACGCCATGGGTGTTGATCCACACCGTTCCGGCATCGATCCGCTGCGACAGAGTGACCGCTGAAGAGTGATCTCTGGTCCAGATCGAGGCCGCGAGACCGTATTCGGTGCCGTTGGCCAGGGCGACCGCCTCATCCGCGGTGGCGAACTGCTGCACGGTGACCACCGGACCGAAGACTTCTTCTCCCACAATCTCGTCGTCTTGCGTCACCTTCGTCACCACCGTCGGCTCCACGTACAGACCGGGAATCTCGGCGCGCCGGCCGCCGCATTCCACCCGCGCCGACGTAGGCAGCCGAGCCAGTAGTCCGATAACCCGGTCCAGGTGTTCCGCAGTGGCCAACGGCACGGTCTGAGTGGCCAGGAACTCTCGGGTCAGGGCGGCGACGAAATCCTCTGCCACCTCTGCGGCTACGAGCAAACGCGTGGCCGCCGTGCAGTCTTGGCCCGCGTTGTACAACGCGGCCTCCGCGATCTCACGCGCGACTGCCTCGACATCGACGTCCTTGAGGACAATGACGGGACAGTTGCCCCCGAGTTCCAGATGCAAAACCTTCAGCCCGGCAGCATGCACAATCTCATGCCCTGCGCGCACACTCCCCGTCAGCGATATCAGGGCGGGGATGCGGTGCGCCACCATGTATTCACCCGTTTCACGACCACCGAATACGGCATTGACCACACCCGCAGGCAGCGTTTCACCGGCGATCTCCAGCAGGGCACGAACGCTGCACGGAGTGGGGGCGGCGGGTTTGAGGACCGAGGTGTTACCCATCGCCAATGCGGGGGCGAGTTTTGAGATCGCCGATGCCAGTGGATAGTTCCATGGCAGAATCTGGGCGCACACCCCGAGCGGCTCACGCACCGACATCGAGGCGGTTCCCGGCACATACCGGCCGGCCAGCGGTCCCTGCAGCGCGCGTTGTGCGCCCGCCATGAAACGCATCTCGTCGAGAGCTCCCGCGAGCTCGTCGCAGACCTGTTCGCGCGTCTTGCCGGTGTTGCGTTGTTCGATCGCGACGAGTTGATCGGATTGGGATTCAACGGCATCGGCGAACCCGAGCAATGAGGTTTGGCGTTCCCCCGGTGTGGTGTCACGCCAGTTGCGCCACCCATCGTGGGCGGTCGTGAACGCCGCGTCGATCTCATCGATGGTCGAATCGAGCTGAAACTCGTAACTCTCGCCCGTGCACGGGTCGACTATTTCGGTGCCGTGTCCCTGCAAAACCTTGGCCATGTCAGTTGTCCTCCAACAGAAAACTTGCGATACGTTCGCCGACCACGGTGGTCGGGAGTGCCGTCGTACCCCGCGGGATGTCGGGGAATACGGAGGCGTCTGCCACATACAGGTTCTCGATCCCGTGCACCGCACCACGATGGTTGACCACCCCGCCAGAAGCAGGCGCGCCCATCTTGCAGGTGCCCACCGGGTGCCAGTAGTGCCGATGATTGGCGGCGATCCAGTCCGTGGTCAGTCCCGCCATGGGATTCAGCCGTGGGCCAAGGTATCTGGAAAATTCGGAGATGCCCGCGCCGACGATCTCCTCGGCCCATTCCATGCCATAGCGCACAGCGTTCATATCGCGGGGATCGGCGAGGTAAGCATGGTTCACCTCTGTCCTCAGCTCCCCGCCCTCCAGCTTGAGTGTCAGGCTCCCGCGCGAGCGTGGCTTGACCAATCCGATCGGAATCACACATCGCCAGCCGTTTGGGGTTACCGGATCGCGCTCAGTCCACGGGTAGATGTGTAGGTCGAACGGCGCATCATCGGCCTCTGGGGACTTCACCTTGGCGATGGCCTGCTCATCCGGAAGCCATTGGTTGGTGCCGAATTCTGCTAGGGCACTGGCGAGCTCGGGTGTACCGGCGTATTCCAGTTGAAGGGAAGGATGGTCCTGCAGGCCCTTCCCCACGCCCGGCAGGTCGCACTGTACCGGCACACCGACTCGGGCCAAATCGCCCGCCGGGCCGATGCCCGATCGCAGCAGAAGTTCAGGACTGCCATAGGCGCCAGCACTCACCACCACCGAATCTGCGTAGACCAGCGCCGGTTCCGCCGGTTCCGCCGCTGCGCGGCCAGGCGTATGCACGTACACGCCGACCGCGCGCCCTTGCTCGAGTCGGAGACCGGCAACCTCGACATCGCCGAGAACCGTCAGCCTTCCCGACTCGCGAAGATCATCGAGGTAGGCGAATGCGGTGTTGATGCGGGTCCCGTCATCGGTGATGCTGACTGGTGAATATCCCACCCCCGCAATACCATTCAGGGAAAGGAAATCATTGCGTGTTTCCAGTCCTTGGCCGGCGGCCGCGGCCACGAAGGCCGTCTGGAACGGTTGGAGTTGCTCTTCTCGATAGGTGCGCAGGTTCAGCGCCTTGCCGGCCGCCTCGAAGAACGGTTCGAGATCCGCCGCACTCCAGCCGATGAGTCCGGTTGCGGACCAACGATCGTAGTCACCTCCCCAACCGACGTTCTGTGTGGCACCGTTGTGAGTTGAGCACCCGCCGATGGCCCGGCAGCGTTCGAACTCCAGGTGCTGACCGCCCGCGCCGGTTCCGCGGTAACCCCAGTCATGCGAACTAGGAATGGTCGCAGCAGACAGCAGGTCAGCGGGCCACCGGCCGGAGGACGCATGCCCGTAGTCCGGGCCCGCCTCCAGCACGAGCACCTTTCTGCCGCTGCCCGCAAGGCGCGCGGCCACCGCACATCCGGCGGTGCCGCCACCGACGACAACGACGTCAAACCTGTTGAGCACGTTACGCACCGATACCTTCCTTTTCATTACGGACGCCCGGGCCATCGGGACCAGACGTAGAGATGTCCTGGCGAGTCGGCGCCGACCGCTTACTGACCGAGCCGAGCAGATACAGGAAGCTGGCCATGACCAGCACGCCCGCCATCGGGACCAGCTGGCTCATCGTGTACTCGAGCCGGTGTCCCTCAAAACCCCTCGGCAGCATTGCGTCTGCGTCATCCCCGGAACCCATCCATCCCACGCCGATACCGGGCCAGAACAGCGACACGACGGTGAAGAGCATCGTCCCGACCGTCAATACCGTGACAATCCACCCGCCTATCTGGCCGCCGAGAACCCTGAAGGGCCGCCGGGTATCCGGATACTTGTGCCGCAGGCGCATGAACGACGAGAACGTCAGGATGTAGGAGATCGCGGTGGCCGACACCACCAATCCGATTGCCGCCGAGAAGTATTTCTCCGCGTTACCGTGGGCGAAGATCATCGCCGCTGCCATAACGATGGTCGATACCAACGCCGACATGATGTTCACCCTGGCCGGAGAACCGTTGCCGGAGAACTTCCCCAGCCACGCAGGTCCGGCACCGTCGGTGAACGCCACCGCTTGCGCACGGCTCACCCCCATGGCCCATGCCGTGCCGCTGGTGAACAGACCGATAATCAGTCCGGCGGCCGCGATCTGGGCGGCCACCCGTCCCAGCCCATGCAGCTCCGCGGTCCCGTCCGGCGCGATACTGCCGCCGTACACCGTGAACACCGCGCGACAGGCATCGACGAAACCCGTGACGGTCCCGAGCTGATTCTTCGGTAATACCAACAGAATTCCCAATACCGGGATGCCGTACAGGAGCGCAGCGGTGAGCCCACCGCGCAATACCGTCAACGGGACGTCCTTCTGCGGATTGACCATCTCCTCCGCCGCGTTCGAGGGCACCTCGAAACCCAGGAAGTTGAACACGATCACCGGTATCACCGCGACGAAACCCGCATAGGTCCACGAGAAGTCGCCGGCATGCATGGGCTGGATGCCGTTCTTGATCGCGTACACCATCACCGAGGTGATGAAGAGCCCCAGCAGGGCGATACGCGCGGCGGCACCCAGCAGGAAGATCCATCGCCCGAACCGGACACTGGCGCCGATCACAAACGCCGAACCCCATACGAAGACGGCGGCGGCCACCCACTTCCAGATGCCGCGCAGCGGGAAGAAGAACTCCTCGAAGGTGACCACCGCGACAATGCACAGCGTCCCGCCGATCCACACCGGGTTGGAGATCCAGTAGAAGAACTGATTGATACCGGCGGCGAATTTCCCGTAGGCGAGCTTGGTCCACACGTACGGGCCGCCCTCCTGCGGGAAGGCCGACCCGAGCTCTGCGGTCAGCAGCCCGTAGGGCAGGAAGAAGATGACCGCGACCAGCGCCATCCACAGAAGGCCTTGCGGCCCATAGGCGCTGACCGCGCCCAGGGTGTCAACACCCACCAACGCACAGACCAGTACGGCGAATACATCCAGCCGACGAAGGGTCGGATTCAGGGCGTGTCCCGTTTCGGGCGGTGCTGCCTCAGTGCTGATCGTCATCGGTCCTCCGTGTGCCGTAGATCACCTGCGCGGCCTAGTGTGGTCGGTTCTGTTCATTATTGTCAAGCATTGTTGTTTATTACGAACGCGCTATTCTTTTGCTGTGGCCACGACCGTCGACAAGGGGTTGTTGCTGCTGCAGGCACTGGCGACGGAGGAAACAAGTACCGGCGCGCCCGTGACCAACACCTGGCTGGCAGAGCATTTGAACCTGGATCAGGCACAGGTGTCGCGAATGCTCAGCGCATTGGCGGCGCAGGGCTTGGCCGAACGCGAGCCCGATTCACGGGGATACCGCGTCGGGCCCCGGTATTTCGATGTCGGAGCTGCCGCAATGCACACCGGAGCGCTCGCGAAACTCCGCCCGGCGGTTCGGGGACTGCTGCATGCCTGGCACGAGCCCGCGTGGCTGTCGGTGCTGTCTCGGGCACAAGTGCTCACGGTCCAGGCGGAGCCGAGCCAATGGTTTCCGTACTTTCCGGTCAGGGTCGGCGCGATGACCCCCGCATGGTGCAGCGGACCCGGCCGTGCGCTCACCCAAGACATTTCTCGCGAAGACCTGGCAGCTTTGCTTCGGGACGAAACATTCGTCGGCGGTGGCCCCGGTGCGGTGCGGGACCCGCTGGAACTTTACGAACGAAACCTCGAGTCCGCCAAGATGATTGCCGTGGTCGCCGATAGCGAGTTCGAACACGACGTCGTCGAGTTCTCTGCCCCCGCGCGCTGCGATCAGCTGGCTATGACGGTGGCCGTCAGCGTCGCCGTTCCCAAACACCGGATCGCCGACCGGACCATGGCCATTTCCACGTCGGTGGCAGAGGCCGCGCGGCGTGTCACATCACTACTGTCGGCCGCCAGCCCAATCGCTCCGAAAGCCGGTCGGCCAGCTCCCTGATCGTCGGTCCCAGCCCCTGCGCGCGCGACGCGAGCATCGCTGTCGGCCCCTCGATGTGCAGCGCGCACCGCACCGTGCCGGTGAAATCCCTTACCGGAGCGGCGATCGCGTACACGCCGGGCTGAGATTCCCCGTCCACCAAGGAATATCCGGCTTCACGCGACCGCACCAGTCGCTGATAGAAATCCTCTGTCGACGTCGGTGTTGTCGGCGAGTACGGCACGAAATCGGTATCCCGGAAGATGAGCTCGACCTCGTCACGCCCACAATCCCACAGCAGTGCCTGCCCGGCATCGTCGCAGTACAACGGGAATGACCTGCCCACCCACGACACCCCGGAGACCAACCGCTCAAGGACGGCGACCGAGCTGTCGCCGCGGACCTCGGCGATGAACGCACTTTCTCCTGTCGCTTCGACGGTCTGGCGCAGCGCCTCGGCGCCAAAGGTCCGCAATCGCACTGCCGCGATCTGCGCGGATACGCCAAAGACTCTCGGGCTGGCCACATACCGGCGGTCGCCATCGCGTTCCAGAAAACCTGCCGACTCCAGGCTGTGCAAGGTGCGGGCAATCTGCACCCGGTCACGGCCGAGCTGATCAGCCACCATCGTCGCGGACAGCGGAGTCTCCGAGTCCGTCACTGCGCGCAGGACATCGAGAGCTCGCGCAAGGCTCTTGACCTCGGCCACAGGCAGACGGTACCCGACTGCCCGCCGGTTTCAGGTTCGCGCGCGCTGGGTGATCACAATGCACGTGAGCACCACCGCCGCCGTCAGCGGGACCGCCGGACTGAACCTCTCACCCAGCAGCAGGACCGCCCAGACCAAAGTCAGCAGCGGCTGCGCCAGCTGAAGCTGGCTTGCCCGCGCCACCCCAATAAGTCCCATGCCCCGGTACCAGACCACGAAGCCGCCGAACTGCGAGACAGCCGCCAGATACGCCATGCCGACCAATGCGTGCGTAGTCAGGTGGACCGGCTCATGCGGCAAGGCAATCGCAGTGACAAGCAGATTCACCGGCGCGGCAAGCACCACACCCCAGGCGATGACTTGCCATCCGGGCATGCGGGCCGACAACCGACCGCCTTCGGCGTAACCGGCCGCGCAGACCAGCAGTGCGGCGAAGAGAAAGAGATCGGCGACGGTAGGGCGCCCGTGGTTCTGCGCTAGCGTGAAGACGATAACGGTCGCCGCACCGACAGATGCTGCAGCCCAGAACATTCCCGAATGTCGCGCCCCGGTGCGCAAAGCCGAGATCGCCGCGGTCGCCATCGGCAGCGCGCCGATGACGACGGCAGAGTGTGCCGTCGACGAAGTCTGCAGCGCCAGGGTGGTGAGGAGCGGGAAGCCAACGGCACAGCCGATCGCGACCACCGCCAGCGCGCCCCAATCCGAACGCGCAGGCAGTGGGCTGCGTGCCATACCGAGGGCAATGAGCGCAATGACGGCGGCAGCGGTGCCACGTATGCCCGTTGCACTCCAGGGGCCGAAGCCCTCCAACGCCCATGCCGTCGCCGGGAAACTGAGCGAGAAAGCCAGTACGCCGAGCGCGGCCAGTACCGTCCCCCGGGTCAGTGGCGGTGTTCTCGCGCCTACAGTAGCGCTACCATGATATTTCATGAATGACGATAGCAGTCATCGACAGGTCGCCCAACTGGTTCGCGCGGAGATCTTGGCGCTATCGCCTGGTACGCGCATCGCGAGTCACCGCGAATTAGTGCGACGCTTCCGCGTCAGCGCCAGCACTGTCGCCGACGCGCTATCACTGCTGGCGCAGCAGGGCCTCATCGAGGCCCGCCCCGGTGCGGGCTCGTTTCGCACCGAGAACCGCCCGACACCGCGACCGGGTGATACCTCGTGGCAAGAGACGGCACTCGAGCTGAACCCACAAGACGATTCCGCGCACGGGGTTCGACGCGTGTTCGACGCCCCTGGCCTGCTGGCTACCCTGGCGCCCAGCACCGCCGACGTCATCGACCTCAACGGCGGATACCTGCACCCGGATCTGCAACCACTGTCCATGCTCACCGCGTCGCTCTCCCGTGCCGCGCGGCGGACGCAGGCATGGGACCGTCCCCCACCGGGCGGGCTCCCCGAGCTGCGGGACTGGTTTGCCGCCGAGCTCGGCGGCGGACTGGGCCGCCAGGACATTCTGATCTGCGGTGCGGGCCAGAACGCACTGGCCACCTCGCTGCGGGCGCTATGCCAGCCGGGTGATCCCGTGCTGCTCGAATCGCCGTGTTACCCGGGCGCCACCGCAGCGGCACGCGCCGCGGCGCTGCGACCAATCGCTATCCCCCTGGACAACAACGGCATTCGACCCGACCGACTCGACGAGGCACTGTCGCACACCGGTGCCCGTGTCATCGTCGTGCAGCCCGTCTTCCAAAACCCGACGGGCGCCAGCCTGACCCCGCGGCGCCGAGACGAGATCCGGGACATCGCCCGCCGGCATGGGGTATTCCTGATCGAGGACGACTTTGCCCGGTACATGGCCCACGATGATTCCAAACCGCTTGTGCCGCCACTGATCTCCGACGACGCCGACGGCACCGTGGTGCACATACGATCGGTGACCAAGGTGACCTCACCCAACTTGCGGGTGGGAGCGATCGCCGCCCGTGGGCCTGTCATGGCCCGACTGCGCGCGGCATCGATCATCGACACCATGCTGGTTCCCGCACCCCTGCAATACACGACCCTGGAGGTGGTGACCTCGTCGTCGTGGCGACGCGGGCTGGCCAGCCTCGGTAGGACCCTCAAACATCGGCGAGTAACCGCCCGGGAGGCGGTCGCCGCAGCCTTCCCGACCGACGCGCTCGCCATCCACCCGCGTGGCGGTTACCACCTGTGGGTGTCACTGCCCGCACAGTCCGATAGCCGCCAGTTCACGGCCGCGGCACTGACTCGCGGGGTTGCCGTCACCGCGGGGGACAACTACTTCGCCTGCGGCGGCGGCAGTCCACACATCCGGATCAGCTACGTCGCGGCACCATCCCCTGCCGATATTTCGGACGGGATACTGCGCCTGGCGAGTTCTGCCAGCAATGCCGAGGCGGAGAGCCCGCGGTAGTCGCCCCGACCTGCTACCCAGGCCGAACCCCCCGGACGCTGCCACATCCGGACGCCAGACCCTGTGAATGAGGTGCCTGAAAGCTGTGAGATCCCTGCCGCTAATGTAAATGAAGACCGTTTTCATTATCATTAGCGAGAGGGCATATGTTGACTGCTCCGGTGTGGATGGCCTCACCGCCTGAGGTGCATTCAGCTCTGCTCAGCGGCGGTCCGGGCCCCGGGCCACTGCTCGCGGCTGCTGCCGAGTGGTCGTCGTTGGGCGCGCATTACTCCGCGGCTGCCGACGAACTCCAAGCGATTCTGACCGCTACCCACACAGGTGCATGGCACGGGCCGAGCGCGGAAATGTATGTGGCAGCGCATGTTCCGTATCTGGAATGGCTCAGCCAGGGCGCCGCCCAGAGCAATGCCCGGGCAGCGCAACACGGAGCCGCAGCCGGCGCGTACAGCGCCGCACTGGCGGTGATGCCCACCCTCGCCGAGTTGGCCGCCAACCACGCCACCCACGCGGCGCTGGTGGCGACAAACTTCTTCGGTATCAATGCAATTCCCATCGTCGTCACCGAAGCCGACTACGTTCGCATGTGGGTGCAGGCGGCCACCACGATGGCCACATACCAAGCGGCTTCCGAAGTGGCCTTGGCGGCCACGCCGCCTTCCACACCGCCTCCCGCGATCCTGCATGGTCACGATCATGACCACGAGCACGAACATGGCCACGACGACGACCACGGTCACGGCGACCTGGACCCCACCGACCCGGAGTGGTGGGTACATGTGGCCGGCGAGATGCTCGAACATTTCGAGTTGTTGCTGAACAACCTGCTGACCGATCCCGCCGCGCTGCTCACCAACCTTCCGATGGTGTTGGCGGATGTAGCCTTTCATGCCGCTCAATTGGCCTCGACCATCGGCCAATTCGCGCCGGCACTCATCCAGCCCGCGCTGGCGCTCGCGATCGCCAACCTTGGTTGGGCGACAGGGTTCGCGGGCCTGGCCGGCATCCAGCCGTCGCCGGAAATCCTTGCCGCGGAGCCCAGTCCGGCAGAGGATGCTCCTACGGCAGGGTCCGCCGGCGCGGCCCCGACAACCAGTCCATCGGCGTCGGCTCCGGCACCGGCCCCTACGAGCGCCCCCGCGCCCACCCCCACCAGTACTGCACCCGCTCCGTCCCCTCCACCGCCTGTCAGCGACCCGGGCTTCTCCTTTCCGTATGCCGTCGGTGGCGGACCACGCATCGGCGCGGAGGTGACGTTGGCGAGTCAGGCGCGCAGGGGAACCACTGCGGCAGTGCGGTCCTCGGTGCGGGAAGAGGCCGCCACCGCAGCGACGGCAGCGGCACGACAGGCGCGCCGACGCCCCGACCGGAGCAAGCAAGAAGGACGGGCCGTCGAGTACATGGACATGGATGCCGGCCCAGCATCAGGCAGAGACGAAACCTCTGTAGCGACCTCACACCGCGGAGCCGGGCCCATGGGTTTCACCGGAACTGCGCTCCGAACGGGTGTAACGGCAACGGGATTGGCAACACTGAGCCGCGCCGATGACTTCAGCGAGGGGGCTCGGGCGCCGATGCTGCCGAATACGTGGGACCCCGAGCGCGACAGGGAAGACTAACGTCGCCCAAGTCACCGATTCCAAACAGTCCGTTCGTCCTGCTTACGTCGGCGCGTGGAGGCCGCACCCAACAACAGCGCCGTCAGGTCGTTGGCCCCGGACTGCTTGTCACGGTCTTGTTGATCGTCCTTCTTCTTGTCTTTCGACGAGAACTTCGTCGACCGCTGCTTGTTCAGCCCCTGCTGTTTCAGCTGCCTCGTCATGTCGTCAATGCGCTGACCGTCCTGCGTGGATTGCTGCTGCTGGTCCGACGACTGGTCGGGCTGCCCCGCATCGTGCTGCGGTGGCTGTTGAGGCCCCTGCTCCAGTTGTTGCAGCGGCTGCCGGGGCGCCTGGTCAGGGCCCTGCGATCCCGGGTTAGCTTGCCCACCTTGATAATCTGGATTCGGAGCTCCCGGCCCCTGCGTGTACGGGTTTGCGTTCTGGTAATCCGGGGTCTGCTCGCCGTTGGCCGCACGCTGCCACGAGCTATCCGCATTCTGCCCCTGCTGCGCAGAGCCGTTCGGGGTCGACGTGTTCTCCCCTTGGCCCGGCTGCTGGTTGTAGATGCTGATCCCATTGTTCTGATCAAGACTCGGCATACCCGAGTTAGACCCCTGATAGTCCGGCATCTGGTTCGGCATCTGAGGCGGTTGAAACTGTGAAGCGTCAGGCCCATAGGAGCCGCCGCCCGGGCTGCCGCCACAGTCCGGCGGGCACGCCGCGTGCGCCTGCGGCACGGTCGCCGGGGTGAACCACCCTAAACCCAGTCCCCCAGCCGAAAACATCAGCACCGCTGCCACACCCGCAAGCGCCGCAGCCTTCTGGTTCGCGCCCTCGACCCACACCCACAGGCCAGACAGTCCAGTCCACCAGCCCAGGCTCGCCCCGATGGCCCACACCAACACCGCGACGACAGTTGCAGCGGCGGGCAACACGCCGGAACCCGAGATGGTCGGTGCGAGCTTCGGAGTCAGCCAGGCCGCCAAGATCACCAGGCCCAGTGCACCGGCGATCAGGGCAGCCATCAGCGCCGGGTGCGACGGTGCGTTGTCGCCGCTGCGTCGCGCGCGATCACGCTCCATCAACAGCCCACTGCTGACTAGCGACTCCTTGACCACACCCGTCAAGTACGTGCCCCCAGCGAACAGCGTGACACTCGCCAACACAGCGATCAGCATCTGGCCAACCCCGAGTAACAGCGACCAGCCACGCTCGCCGGTCACCGATTGCCACCACGTGCCGTACCCGCCGCGGAAGACCCACCACATGCCCAGCGCGCCGACAATGACTCCGACCGTCGCGATGAACGCTTGCGCAGGCTCCGAAGACCGATTCTTCGCGTTGTCAAGTATCGCCGTGATGAGGGCCTGAGCACCCCACGTCGCGAGCTTGATGCCGCCGCCGAGCGCGGTCAGTGTCAACAACAACAGCGCAGACCAGCTGATCAGATCAGCGGCACCGTCTCCGCTGCGGTAGAGGTTGTGCAGTGCGGCGACGCCGCCGGCCACAAGTGCACCGCCCGCAGCGAATGACGCTAGTCGGCGTCCCGCACCACCATCAGCACCGGATTGCGTTTCAAGATCAGATTGAGGCAACTGCTCCATCGCGACATCAGAACCAGCCAGCTTGCGGCAATTGATCACTGCTGTCAGGTGTTCCGCCGATGGCACGTATCCCGGCACAACTGCCTCCGTCGAATCCCCGCAAAGTTCCCAAGACATGAGACTACGCGCACTAGACAGAGGTTGTCCACGCAGGTAGCAAACATCACTCTCCTACCTCGGCGAGGGCCCGTATGGGCCACCCGGAATTAGTCCGAAACGGGCGCGCAGCCACTCCCCGCCGTGCACATCCGATGGCGGCGCCGCGGGTGCGTCAACGTCGCGGCCTCCGGCCCGAGCCATTCTTCAGAATCGCGACACAGCAATGTGATTCGTATGCGAATCACATCGACAGGTTCTGCCATCAAGGGCTGCAGCATTACCGAGAAAGGTTCATGATCGGGGTGTAGCTTCGCCTCATGGGCCAGACACTGCGTCGGCACCGGCATCGCGCCGGGGCACGCGGCGTTGTCGCGTACGTGCCCCGGCCGTCGCCGTCGACACATCACGGGTGAGGACGTCCCCGTTCACCGATAGGAGATACGGACATGACCACGGATCACCAACCGGACGCCACCACCGACGCCCAGGTCCCGGGCCTGATGCCAAATGTGCCCCGCCAGGGCGGATTTGGCTCGTCCTCTGAGGGGGGTTGGTCCAGCTCTCCCTACCATCACGCGGCCGCGTCCTGGGGTGCCGCGAAATCGGTGGGCACCATCCTGTTCAAGCAGCGCGAGCTGCTGCGCGGCACTCACTCGATGTTCGTGATGAACCACCCCGACGGCTATGACTGCCCGGGCTGCGCCTGGCCCGATGACACCAAGCTCACACTGGATTTCTGCGAGAACGGCGTCAAACACGTCACCTGGGAGATGACACCCAAGCGCGTCGAGCGGGACTTCTTCGCCCGGCACACCCTCACCGAGTTGGCCGACTGGACCGACTTCGATCTCGAGAACCAAGGCCGCCTGACCGAGCCGATGGCCTACGACGCCGACTCGGATCGCTATGTGCCGATCTCCTGGGATGACGCATTCGCGCTCGTCGGCTCAGAGCTGCGCGCACTGGCATCACCGCACCAGGCCGCCTTCTATACCTCGGGCCGGCTCAACAACGAGGCCACCTTTCTGTACCAACTGATGGCCCGCGAGTACGGCACCAACAACCTGCCGGACTGCTCCAACATGTGCCACGAAGCCTCCGGGCGGGCGCTGACGGCGTCCATCGGCACCGGCAAGGGCACCTGCGATCTGGCCGACTGGGAGGAGGCCGACGCGCTGTTCGTGATGGGCGTCAACGCCGCCTCGAATGCACCACGCATGCTCACCGCGCTGGCCGACGCCACCCGCCGCGGCGCCCAGGTGGTGCACATCAACCCGCTCGTCGAGATCGGCGCCACCAAGACGATCGTTCCGCACGAGATGGTAGACATGGCGCTGTTCAAGTCAACCTCGGTGTCAGACATGAACATTCAGGTACGCCCAGGCGGCGACCTGGCGCTGCTGCGCGGCATGGCCAAGGTGGTGTTCGAGGCCGCCGAGTCCGATCCCACCGTGCTCGACCACGCATTCCTGACCGACCACACCGCACAGTTCGAGGCGTACCGCGAGCTGGTTGCCGCCACCAGCTGGGCCGAAATCACCCGGCAGGCAGGACTTCCCGAATCGGAGATCCGCCGCGCCGGCGGCATCTACCTTTCCTCCAAACGCACCGTCATCTCGTGGTGCCTGGGGGTTACCCAGCACGAGCACGGTGTGGACTCGGCCCGCGAGATCGTGAATCTTCTTCTCTTGCGCGGCAATATTGGCCGGCCTGGGGCCGGACCGTCACCGGTGCGCGGGCACAGCAATGTGCAGGGCAACCGCACCTGCGGTATCGACCACCGCCCGTCCCCCGACTTCCTGAACAGGCTCGACGAGGCATGTGGCATCACCTCGCCCCGCGAGCATGGGCTCGACACCGTCACCACCATCGAGGGGATGCACGACGGCAGGGTGAAGGTGTTCATCGGGATGGGCGGCAACTTCGTGCTGGCGGCGCCCGATACCGCCTACACCGCAGCGGGTCTGCGCACGTGTGCGCTCACCGTGCAGGTGAGCACCAAGCTCAATCGCAGCCATCTGGTGCACGGCCGCAAGGCGGTGATCCTGCCGTGCCTCGGCCGCACCGAGAAGGACGTGCAGGCCGCGGGCACCCAGGGCGTCACCGTCGAGGACGCCATGAGCATGGTGCATATCTCGTACGGGAAGCGCCGGCCCGCATCACCCGAGCTGCGCTCCGAGCCCGCCGTCATCGCCGGTATCGCGGCCGCGACACTGCCGGAGAGCCGCACGCCGTGGCTCTGGTACGTCGAGGACTACAGCCGGATCCGTGACGTGATGGCCAAGGTGCTGCCCGGTTTCGAGGGCTTCAACGAGCTGATCCAGCAGCCCGGTGGTTTCCGCATTCCGCAGCCCGCCCGGCAGCGGGTGTTCCTGACGCCGTCGGGCCGTGCAGAGTTCTCGTTGGCGCCGATGCCCAACGTCATCCCTGCCGACACCGAAGCGCTGGTGTTGCAGACCATGCGCTCGCACGATCAGTGGAACACCACCATCTACTCGAGTAACGACAGGTATCGCGGCATCAAGAACCTGCGGGAGCTCATCTTCCTGAATGCGGCCGATATGGCGGCGCGGGGCCTGGCCGAAGGCGAGTTCGTGGACATCACCTCCACGTCCCGCGACGGTTCGATCCGCACCCTGCGACGGTTCCGGGCGCTGCGCTACGACCTGCCGCCGGGCAGCGCGGCCGGGTACATGCCGGAGATGAATGCATTGATCGGGATCGCCGACTACAGCACCCAGAGTGATCAACCGCTGATGAAGAACGTGCAGGTGCGGGTGACCAAGTCCGGCTAGCGACCGCTACGCCATGATCTCAGCCACAACTGAAAAAGCCCGCCGTGACCGGCGGGCTCTCATGGTGGCCAGGGCCGGGATCGAACCGGCGACCTTCCGCTTTTCAGGCGGACGAGATAGCCACTGACCTGCGGTTTATTTGATTCTGTGCATCGTATGCGCCGCCTTGAGCTGCGCTGACGTATTCAGTCTGTCCGACGAACGGACATAAACCGGACACGGTGCTTGCACTCCTGACCAGGAGCTTCGGCGCTGCCCCGCTTGCGTTGTGGGCGGCGTCGGGGCCTCCGGGGAGCAGGCATCCCGATGCCCAGCATCGCATCATCAGCCACCGGTTCGGCACTGTCGGCGGATGGCTCAACAGCGGCACCTGATGTGCCACCCTTCGCGTCCGGTTCTCCGGGTTCCTTGGTTGACGGGAGGTCGCGAGCGCCCGAGGCCGCCAGGCCGCAGGGCGGGAGAGCGCCAGCGGCCGGCCGTACGTCGACCGAGGCGCCCGGCCTCAACCGGGCCGCGGCCGGCGGGCTTGTTACATGTGCCGAAAATGTCCGCGGCCCACTCGCTGATGGGATCGCGACCGGTGAGCTGCGGGCGATCGATGCACTGGGATTGCGGTTCCCGAGCCCCGAGATGGTCACCGCCGCTGCCGCACTGTTCGAGCCGGCGGCACCGTGGGCATCTGGTCCCGGACGCCGAGGCACCGAACCTGAATCTGGACGCTTTCGCATCACCGTCGGTCCTGGCGTCGTACGGCTCGGGTGGACCAATCCCGTCCGGGCCGAGAAAACCGCAGAACGAGCCGTCGGTCATCACCAACGCGACGTTGACGACGCCAAGCTGCATGTGAGAAATGACCTCGCGCTCGCAGCCGGGGACGGTGATCAGGCCGTCGTGTCTTTGACACGACGGAGCGATACGGCACCCGACCACCGCCATGACGGCAGTGTCATCACCGAGTGGTCCCGAAAATCACGCTCTACGATGTGCCGCACCTTCGCCGAACTCGACTACAGCCCCCTTGTGGAGTCTGGTCGCGTTCCCGCGATGGTCACCCTGACCTATCCCGGCGACTGGGAGCTCGCCGCCCCCGATGGGGCAAGCGTGAAGCGGCATATGGTGTTGTGGCGCAAACGCTTTCAACGTGAGTACAGCGAACCCGCCCGGTACATCTGGAAGCTGGAGTTTCAGCGGCGCGGCGCACCCCACATTCATCTGTGGATGGCGCCGCCCATCTCACCGGGTCGCTCAGGTCGCGGCTTCGCTCAGTGGTTGTCCGAAGCGTGGGCTCAGGTTGTTGACCATACTGACGCTGAGCAGAAGGCACGACACCGGCTGGCCGGCACCGCCATCGATGTGCGCAACGGACTGAAAGCCTGCGACCCGAAGCGATTGGCCATCTACTTCACCAAGCACTCATCACCGAACATGAACGGCGACAAGGAATACCAGAACGTCGTGCCCGACCTGTGGCGACAGCCGGGTCGCGGCCCTGGCCGATTCTGGGGCGTGTACGGACTCAAGAAGGCCGTCGCTGTCGTCGAGGTCGCTCAGGACGCATATCTGGCCGCGCGCCGGATCGTGCGGCGGTGGTCACGCAACCAGGCGGTGTACGGCGAATCCGCTAGCCGCTTCCCCACCGCCGTGGTGCCGCGCACGGCCACGCGCCTCGTCAACCGGATCGATCGTGACACCGGCGTTGTGGCGTGTCGGAGGGTTCGGCGACGGCGAACGCTCTGCAATCAAGGCGGCCTTGCCGGCGGCTACGCGCTGGTCAACGACGGACCATCATTCGCCTCCCAGCTCGCGACCGCCGTATTTAGTGCGGCTACGACGGCTCGCCCGTCGCCTCAGCGCGGGATTTGGGTGTGATTGCGCATGACCTCGGTGGCTGCCTGCGCTGCTCCATCGGCTTTATGAAAAGCACGCTTGGCGCTATCGAAAGCCTCCAATACCTCAAGCCAATGATCGAGGTCGATCATCGACCGGTCCAGCTTGCCCGACAGCGAGTGGACAATGTGGGCGATCTGCGAGCCCATGAACGCCAACCGATTGACGATGTGATTGACCACCGCGGGATCGCTCACGCGGGTTCCGAAGTCATCGATATCGCTGGCCAACGTGCACGTTTTCGAGAACAGACGTTCGGATAGTGCGACAAAGGGCGCCGCCTCGCCCCATCGCGCGAAGTCGGGGACGCCGGGTTCCAGGTATACGCTCGGGGCTGTGGGCCAAATTTGTTCATCCATGGTCCAGACCGTATGTCCACAGACATGCGTTTCGCGCCGCCCCAAAAAAGTGGAATCGCTCAGCTGGCTCGCCTACCCGCTCGTGCCGCCGTCATCGTCGAATTGAGCAGAGGCGTCGGAACGCGACGCAGGTTTGCGCCTGGGCTCCAGCCCGGTCGCCTCGCGGAATCCACTCTCACTTGCGCACTTCTTGATCAGCCAGTTGACGCACGCCTCGGTATACAGATAGTCGCTGTGGGCAGTGTCGTAGACGCACCACTCAGCCCTGGTGTTCTTCGGGTTCGGGTCCTTCTTGGGCGGCCTGACATTGTGCTTCCGCCAAAAGTGGGCCATCTCGTGTGAGGGCTTAAATCGGAACGGGATCGCGGATTCGACACGCTGCGCAACCTGCCCGGGTTTGAACTTGTCGGCGTTCGTGACGACTTGGGTCCTGGTCTTTGTGATGACGAGACCGCCGTTGGCGGCGATGTCCTCGGCGGCGCGCTGCTGTTCTGGGGTGAGGTCGCGCTGGTTGACGAACTGAAGAGAGAGGTCACCCTTACGGTTGCCGCTTTCCAACAGTACGGTCAGCCGCATGCAGTACCGGGGATCACGCGACACCTCGTCACCGAGTCCTGCGTCGTATTCGGCGAGGAATCGCCGCAGGTCTGCGGGCAGAGTCTTCGTGAGCTTCAGCAGGTCCGCCTTTCCCTGGTCGGTGAACCCGCCGATGAACACAGGGAAGTGCAGCCGGTGGGCCAGTGAGTGCTTAGCCCCGGCGAACTCGGTGATGAAAGCCTCGTAGTTGAGCAACATCGCATGGCACTCGCCGTTGACCACAGTGCGCAGCGCTTCATCGCTTCCCGTGTGACGGTGCTCAATCTTGTTCCGCAGCTCTATAAAGAACTCCAGGTTGGCACGCACAGCGGCACTGTCGGCAAACTCCTGCTTGACGAACCACTCGACGGACTGGGACATGCGCTCGCCGTTGATGTACTTGTACCTGCGGGGCTGCTCGCTGAGCAGAACGTGGTAGTCCCTTCCCGCACGGAGCCACTTCGCCTGAAACGCATAAGTCCACGCGATGTGCATGTGGATGATGAAGCCCTCAAGCGCCCGCTCGCGGCCGGGGTCGTTGAACAACGAAACTGCAAGCAGAGCCTCCTGCTGCGACGCCCGCAAGAGCAGCTCCCACCGCTGAGGTCTCGCCATTGTCCCGCCGTCCCTTCCCGAGCCGACGCCCGACGCCCGAATGATTCCACGACGACGGGAAACCGGCCGCAGCGTCCGACGTGTGTCTCGACCCCACGTGCACGGAGGAGGACTGCGAAGACGATTAGTGACTCCGGGCCGCATAGGACTGAGTGACTCGCGAAGAGTGGATTCCCCAGTAACGCGAGCGGTGCTCTACTGCTCGATATAGTTCAACCCCTATCGCTTTTCGTAACTTTCGTAACTCTGCTACGATCGGTTGAGTTCCAGCGGTGAGATGAAAGGATGTGAGACCCATGAGCAGCGCCTCCGCGGAGATTGTTAACCCGGTTCCGGCCGATGCCAATGGGCTTGCCGATGTCCTCAGCTTCATGGAGGCGCACGAGGCCCGTCACGGGACCTCTCCCGAGCCTGCCTTCTTCCTGTCCGGCGCGGGCGAACACGATCGTGTCGAACTGACCGAGCAGCTTTACGACGTTCTCAAGCGTGTCGCCCACGCACTCAGTCACGGCCAGTCGATCAGCATCCTGACCCGCGACCAGGAAATCTCCACCCAGCAGGCCGCCGAGATCCTCGGCCTGAGCCGCCCCACGGTGGTTCGCCTCATCGAGGACGGCGAGTTGCACGCGCACGTACCCGGCGCAGTGCGTCGCAAGCTGCGGCTTGCCGATGTCCTTGCTTACCGCGAGGAGCTTCACGTCCGGCGCAACCGGTTCGTCACCGAGAGCTCGGCGGAGTTCGCGGATGCCGACGCCGACGACGTCGCCGAGTTACTCGCCGAGGCGAAACGCAAGCGTTGACCCGTCCGCGGCGTCTGAAAGACTCGCCCACGTGTATCGCGCCGTCCTCGACACCTGCGCCCTCGTGCCGAGCCTTCAGCGCGACTTCCTGCTGCAGCTGGCCACCGAAGAGGCTTACGCGCCCGTGTGGGGATCCGGGATCCTCTTCGAGCTGGACTACGTACTGGCCGGCCTTCACGACAAGCGCGGGATCACCGATAGCGCCGGCCGTCGACGGCGCCTTTTCGATCAGCTGAAGCAGGCGTTTCCGGGCTCGGAGGTCAAAGCCCCCAAGGACCGGGAGTACAGCTACGGGCTCAACGATCCCGATGACGGCCACGTCGCCCACGCCGCGATCATTGGTAAAGCCGACGCCATCGTCACCGACGATCGCCGGGCCGGGTTCGGTACAGCGAGCGTGCTCGTGGAGGCCGACATCGAGACCGTGCACCCACATCAGTTCGCCGCCAACACAGTGTCGGCGCACCCGCATGCGGGAGTCCGCGCGTTGCGAGAGATGTCGAATCGTCGAACCAGTCCGCCACAGAGCCCGGAGCAGATCCTCGATTTGCTAGTGGCACGGCACAAGATGACCGAAGTCTCCGAGATTCTGCGGCCGGTGCTGGCGGAACGCGTCCGGCGACCCGGCTGACAGCGGCAACTGCGGCGGCCTCAGTTCGAGCGGGTCACGTTGTCCCCTGATCGTGCAGCCCCTTGAACAACTGGTCGGCATTGAGCTGACAAGTGTTCCGCGTGAGCTGCTTGAACCCCCGAAGCTAAGCCATGAGCCGAGGGGCCGGCGAGTCTGTCGCCCGGCACGCCTCTTGTTGGCGTGTGACCGCCGCTCGCCGATGGTTGTGGCCGCTGAGAATCATAGAACCAGTCTTTGCTGTGTTTCGGCGGCGGCAACCCTGGCCTGTCGGGACTCTGCGATAGGTTGAACACGCCCGACGGAGGCCGTCACAGCATGAAGGGCGGAAGGCGGAATTATGGTCGATGAGCAGGTCACCATCAGCGACGAGAGTATCGATGTCACTCCGCACCCGCGGTTGCTTGCTGTCCTTGGGGACATCGAATTTGCCCCTTGGCAGTGTCTTGCTGAACTTGTCGACAACGCCTTTGACGACTTCCTGACCGCGCCGCCTGACGATGTCACTCCCACGGTCGCTATAACGCTCCCGGGCAGGACCTCCGACCACCGCGACGCCCAGGTCTGGATCAACGACAACGGGCGCGGCATGAGTCGCGAACATCTCAACAATGCGCTGTCGGCCGGTTGGTCCAGCAATGCCCGCTACGGAAAGCTTGGCCTCTTCGGCATGGGATTCAATATCGCCACCGCCCGTCTTGGAAATACGACGACGATCCGCACAACGCGCGCCGGAGATCCTGAATGGATCACGGTGACGATCGACCTACGGGAGATGGCTTCCCAGGACAACTTTATCGTCCCAGTGATCCGCGAGCCGAAGGATGACCCCGCCGAGCACGGAACGCACATCATTGTCAGCGACCTCAAACAGGAGCAGCACGACCTTCTGTCCCGCCAGCAGAACAAGATTCGCGACCTGCTAGGTGACGTTTACTCCTATCTGCTCCGTGAACGACAATTCTCATTACTCGTCGATGGGAAGGCTGTCCAGCCGTTGATGCCGTGCATCTGGAGATCGGATCGGTTCGTCGTGCAGCGTGGCGAAAAGTACCAGGCATATGTGCCGATCAACAAGCAGATGCCGCCACTGATGGCCTGCCAATCGTGCGGCCGTTGGCAGGATCTCGCGTCTCGTGAGTGTGAGGAGTGCGGTAGTAGTGATCTCGAAGAGCGAGAACGTCGTATAACGGGATGGCTTGGAATTCAACGGTATTCGCATAAGTCGGATTTCGGCATCGACTTCCTCCGAAACGGCCGCAAGATTCTGCTGCGCGACGTGAGTCTATTCTCGTGGGAAGACCCCAACGAGCCTGGGGCAAGGCCAGAGGTCGAGTATCCGATCGAAGTTCCCCCAGAGGGTCGGATTGTGGGTGAGATCCACATCGACCACGTTCGGGTGAACTATCAGAAGAATGCGTTTGAGCGCAACACTATTGAGTGGAAGCATGTCGTCCGCACTCTCCGCGGCGAGGGTCCGTTGCGACCGAACATCGCCCGCGCGGCTGGGTATTCGCCGAATGAGTCACCGATCGGACGCCTCTTCACTGGTTATCGTCGTATGGATCCTGGATTGAAGTGCCTTGTGCCTGGAGACGGATCCCATGCAATCCACGAGAAGGCAAGGGAATGGGCCAAACTCTTTCGCAAAGGTGATCCCGAGTATCAGGACGATCACATCTGGTACGAGGCAGCCGCCCAGCATGATGAACCAAAGGTGGTCGTCCCAGATGAGGCAAACGACACCGACGAAGGCAGCGATACCGACGCTCGTTCCCGACTCGACATTCCTGACCCGACCGACTCACAACCGCAACCCGGCGACCCAACTCCGCCGCGTGAAACAGAGGATCAGAAGCAGGATCGCTATCGCGACTCTGGATCGGTGCTTCACGACATCTCAGGTGAATATTCTTTGCCGGGCTTTGGGAGCTCATTGAAAGTCACCGTGTATGCGCTCAATGGCACAGAGGTCGCGGATACCAACGGCGAGCAGGTTCCGGTCTATGTCCAGCAGCAGCGTGGAACCGATGTCGATGTATTCGTGGACTTCGACCATGCACTGTTCACAGAGTTCGGCGGCGATCCTCGCGAGTACGCCGTGCTCGGAATCGCCGAGCATATCCGGGACCGCCGAGGCAGCCATCAGAACCTCACATCAATTGCTGCAGATCTAATGGCCAAGTGTCTGCCCGACTTGAGGCTGACACCGAGTGCTCTCGGTGCGCGAGCACATTCACTGCTGGACCGCGTGCGGCTCGCGATGCGGCCTGTGATCGCTGGAAACTCCGAGGGTTTCTGGTCCTATGTAGTCGAGACCGAGCAGGCCGGCGCCGAACAGCGCTTCGCGCAGGAAGGACTCGACGGCGATTGGCAGCAGGTTCGAGAGAGCGGGGACTGGATTCGCTATGTTTCGTCGGCGGCACTATCGCGGCTGATCCAACAGCGCCCTGGAGAGTTTCTCGACGCCAAGGTTTTTCGTGCTTCCTACTCCAGCTTCACCGACAATCACGCACGCGCGCTGACGGTCAATCGCCTAATCGGTTACCTGAATGACGTCGGACAGTTAGCCGAACACCAAACGCGCCGGCGCCCTGATGAGTTGAACCGAGGAAAGTTAAGTTGTCGGCTTCTTGGTGACGAACTCGTAGACACCGGAGATGCTCCCGATGACTGAGAGCTTTGTTGATCCGCAGCAGCTCATCATTGGAGGTGAGCGGCGATTTGCTGTGCAAGTTGAGCGTCTACTGGGTCTCCTTCGCTATACCAACATCGTCAACATCGATGGGTCGGGCGACGTCGGCGGTGATCTGTTGGCAACGATCGCCGGTCAGCAGTGGGTATTTCAAGCGAAGTGGCAGAAGAAGGGGAGCGTCCCCGCCAATGCCGTTGACGAAGTGTCTGCGGCAATGGATCACTACCGCGCCGACCGGGGCGTAGTCGTCACCAATGTTCGACCGAGCCGAGATGCGATCTCTCGGGCGCAAGTGCTGGCTCGTACTGGCCAACGCATCGACTTCTGGAATGGGGTCGATCTTCAACAGCTTTGGGAGCAGGCCCCGTGCCATCCTGCGCGAATTCGGCTGCGCAACTACCAAAGCGATGCGGTTGCCGCGCTAGTCGATGACCTGGACAACGAAGGCCGGGCGTTGTTGGTTCTCGCGACTGGTTTGGGTAAGACCGTGGTGGGGGGCGAGGTGATTGCGCACCACCTGTCTCTCGATTCAGAGGCCGACATCCTCGTGGTCGCACACACGAAGGATCTTGTGGCGCAACTTGAGCGCGCAATGTGGCGTCACCTTCCGAAGACCGTCAAGACGCAGGTGCTGACTGGGGACGAGAAGCCGAAAGATCTCCGGGGCGTGACTTTCGCAACCGTCGCGAGCGCACTCAACGTTGCTCTAGCCGGGTACCGGCCGTCGCTTGTAATGATCGACGAGACGCACCACGTCGGAGAAGACGGACAGTATGGAAGATTGCTCGATGAACTGTCTGAGGTCAGCCAGTTCGGCGTGACTGCCACACCGTGGCGGGGTGACAGCTACGACATTGAGAACCACTTTGGCCCGGCTTCCTACAAGCTAGGCATCGGTGATGGCATGCGACTGGGTTATCTCGCTCAGGTCGACTACCGGTTGTTCTTGGACAACATTGATTGGGAAGTCGTCAAAGATGTCTCACACCGTTCGTACTCTATGAAGGAGTTGAACACCAGACTCTTCCTTCCGCAGCGTGACGAAGCGATTGTCGATGAGCTAGCGGAGGCCTGGCGTTCTACGCTCGACCCGCGCGCGATAGTCTTTTGCCAGACAAAGGAACATGCGGAGCGCATGGCCGAACTTCTTCGTCGGAGCCCGGAATGGAGAAGAGCAGAAGCCGTTCATGATGGTCTAAAGATTCGTGAGCGCCAGCTACGCCTTCTTGACTTTCGTTCTGGACGTATACCGATTCTGACGGCTGTCGACATCCTGAATGAAGGAGTCGATGTGCCAGATGTCAACATCATCTGCTTTGCCCGCGTTACGCATAGCCGCCGGATTTTCGTCCAACAGTTAGGTCGCGGCCTTCGACTCCGTGAGGGCAAGCATAAGGTAGTCGCACTCGATTTCGTCAGTGACCTTCGACGAGTCGCGGCACTCCTAAACCTTCGTCGCCAAAATAACGCCGAGGAGATCGAAGTCATTTCTCACGTTCCTCAGCCACACATCACTTTCAGCAACGCCAAAGTGGAGTCACTCTTAGAGCAGTGGATACTAGACGCAGCTGACTTGGAGACCGCCAATGATGATGTGCGGCTGCAGTTTATCGACCCAGACTTACCAGCCTCATGAGTAGCGATTCCCGTCGCGTTCCGCGCGACCAACTCGACTCCGTGGTGAAAGCGCTATACGACGCAGCGCACCGGATTGATTGGGGGTATCTCCCCCCGAGCGCACGAACCACCCAGTACGACGAATGGGTGAAGGACGCCGAAATCGGGGGCGTGCTAACTCAATACATGAGCAGTGAGAACGCGCGCTCTTGGATCAAAGATGGCCCGATGAAAGAGTACGGACGCGCGTGCCTTGGTGCTGGCCGATACGCAAAGTTTGGCGGGTCACCTAGCGCCACACCGGAGCAATTAGTGACCCACGCACTCGGCGCCCGCGCGTCTGTGGTCAGAAACTCCTATGGTGTGAAGCCTTTCCACTGCCTTGCCATTGCTGATGGAGTCACGACTTACGTTTCCTGGGAGTCGCCCAAGAATCTTCGCCACCTTGTGTGGGCATCGATCAATTACCTGGCCGACCATCCGCGGGACACCGCCTGCATCATTCTCATGGAGACCATGGAGCGGCCGATCCCCCGGGCCGATAAGGTACGGCACTCACGCATCGCTGAGCGGTGCGCGATCACCATCACCTATTACCAAGCCGCGCACCGGAGGCCTATGGATGGTGAGAAGTTATGACGCGCGATCCGGCAATGACCTCACGGATTATGGCCGCTGTCAAGAATGCCAATACTCGGCCGGAAATTTTGCTGCGGCGCGAACTTCATAGCCGCGGCCTCCGTTACAGGCTAACCTCCACTCTCACCGGAAGGCCCGACATCGTTTTCGGACCTGCTCGTGTTGCGTGCTTCGTTGACGGTGACCGTTGGCATGGCAATGGCTGGAGAGTCCGTGGCTTCACTTCATTCGACGACGAGTTTCAGCACGCGAATTCCGACTTCTGGAAGGAGAAGATCCGGCGGAACATCGAACGAGACCGCGAAGTGGATGAGCGTTTAACGGCGACCGGATGGCGCGTGATCCGTATCTGGGCATCCGACATCGAGAAAGATGTCAGTGGGGCGGCAGATCGCGTTGAAGCTGTGGTCCGCAACCAGGCGAAGGGCGAAGTTGTATGACTGGCTCGCTCACGTCGGTCGAACTCTTCGCAGGTGGCGGTGGTATGGCGCTCGGTACCCGCCAAGCTGGGTTTCAACACCTTGCCCTAGTGGAGTGGTTCAAGCCTGCGGCAGCAATCTTGCGTCACAACGCCCGACTTCAACCGGATCTGTGGCGTGAAGAGCTCGTACATGAAGTGGATGTCAGGCGATGGCTGAAACGGCCGACCATTGAGACTAGCGATGTTGATTTAGTGGCAGGTGGCCCACCGTGCCAACCCTTTTCACTCGCAGGCGTTCACGCAGGTGACGAAGACGATCGCAACATGTTTCCAGCAGCGCTCGATGCGGTTCGAAAATTTCAGCCCAAGTTTGTTATTTTCGAGAACGTTCCGGGCTTGACGCGTCCGTCTTTCGCCCCGTACTTCGCATACATCAAGCGTCAACTCGAAAAGCCAACTGTAATAGCGAAAGACGAGGAGCTGTGGACTGACCATGATGACCGCATTCAAAGGGCACGTCCTCGTTCTCTGCGCTACGTCGTACGTGAGCATCTCCTTGACGCCGCCGACTTCGGATTGCCACAAGCTCGTCGACGTGTGTTCCTGATCGCGATACGCGATGACTTGCCGGGCGCCGAGACATTTCCGGAAAACATTGACGGCGACCATTCGCGTGATGCACTCCTCTACGACCAGTGGGTGACCGGCGACTACTGGGCTGACCACAAATTGGCTATGCCTGAGCAGCCTGAAGGTTTGGAGTTTCGCCTTGGCCAGCTGAAGGAACGCGGACGGCCCGACAAGGGCCGCTGGCAGACGATCCGAGATGCGGTCCGCGGACTGCCTGAACCGCTGAATGGTATTGAGGCTATGGGTGTTTCAAATCACCGCGGTGTACCAGGAGCTCGAATCTATCCAAAGCACTCCGGTAGTCCATTCGACTGGCCCGCAAAGACTATCAAAGCCGGCGTTCACGGAGTGAGCGGAGGCGAAGCGATGATCCGTTTCGACGATGGCCGCGTTCGCTACCTCACTGTACGAGAAGCTGCTCGAATCCAGGGCTTCCCAGATAGTTACGAGTTTCCCGTACCAAGGTCACGCGGAATGGGAGCCATCGGGAATGCGGTAGCTTCCCCTATCGCGCGTATGCTGGCGGAACGGCTTAGGGCCACGACCTCTGAGGATGAAGCGGGCAGCGTGTAGTTTTCGTTGGGTCACGCAATCTCCGGAAGACGTCTTCGTTGAACCGCCCGTGTAATTCGTTTCACATCGGCCAATGACGCGTTCCGATCCGACAATGCTTGAAGACTCTGAAGGATCTTGCTGCGGGACCCCTTACACGAGGTTGACCCCGTCATGGACCCGCGATTGGGGCGCTTCCTCGAATGCATCCGAGACGCGCACCGCAAACGCCGGTACCATCGCTCCTTGAACTTCTTCCTTTGTCATCCAACGGATTTCCCGAGCCTCGTCGGTTGCGTGCGGCTCGCCCGCGGTTGGCCGACAGCGGTACACCAACGCGACAATTCCGTGAGTCAAGTTCTTGTAGACACCAGTGAGCCGCTCGACTGTGACCTCAAGTCCGGTCTCTTCCAGCACCTCGCGCCGAACGCCGGCCTCGAAGGATTCGTCGAGTTCGAGAACGCCGCCCGGCGCCTCCCAGTGCCCGTTGTCGTCGCGCTTAATGACGAGGACCCGCCCGTCGTCGCGGACCACAATGCCGGCGACGCTGACCGAGTGTTTCGGTGTGGCTGCCATGGTTGAGCCTCCTCTGCGGCCGAATCCATTAGTGACAGGGGACGTGTCGTTTCCCTAGACTAGTCGCCTAGACATGTATGGGAAGGCTCTCAGGTGCTGCAACTTGGCCAGATCGACCGGGCGGACGATAAGCCGCCGTATCGGCAGATCGCCGGCATGTTGCGTGATGCCATCAGCTCTGGCCAGCTAAAAGCGGGGGAACGCCTGCCATCCGAGGCCGCGCTGATTGAGCATTTTGGGGTCGCCCGGATGACAGTGCGCCAGGCAGTGCAGGAACTGCGCTCGGAGGGATTGGCGACCTCCGAGCATGGTCGGGGTGTCTTCGTGCGTTCAGCTCCCCCAATTCGGCGACTCGCATCCGATCGCTTCGCGCGGCAACATCGTGCGAGCGGCAAAGCCGCATTCACCGTCGAAGCTGAGAAGTCCGGCTACACACCCCAAGTCGACAACATCACCGTGACGCGACAGCGGCCAGATTCGGTTGTGGCCGAACGCCTTCGACTGAACGCTGATGACGAAGTGGTGGTTCGATCACGGCGCTACCTCGCCGATGGCAAACCAGTCGAAACGGCAACCTCATACATTCCTGTCGCGTTCGCCAAGGGCACCAAGATCGAGCACACCGACACCGGACCAGGCGGCATATACGCGCGCCTCGAAGAGGCCGGCCACACCCTCGCCCGGTTCACCGAAGAGGTCGGCGCCCGAATGCCCACCCCCGAAGAACGCCGCGCCTTGCAACTTCCGCCAGGGGCGCCTGTTCTCACCGTCGTTCGGACTGCCTATGACACCAATGACGTGGCAGTCGAGGTGTGCGACACGGTGAAGGTGGCATCGGCCTACCTGCTGGAATACGACTTCTCAGCGCGCTGAAACGTCTCGAAACGACCAAGTGCGCCCGAAGGCTTGACTTACTCCTCTAGACGACTAGGTTGAGTAGTCGGCTAGTCAAATCCACCGAAAGGTCCAGCAATGTCCATCCCCAAATGGCTCCAGATCGGCCACGACCAGGTGTTCTCCCTCGGCGCGTTCCTCGTATCCGAGGTGACGCCCATGATCGACTTCGACAAGTCCTCCGGCGAGAACCGCGTGCAGGCCAGAGATCGCGATACCGGCTTGCCGATGTGGCAGGTCGAGGTGCTCGACGGCGACCCGGCCGCACCGAAGCGCAGCCGGACAGTGACGATCAAGTTCGCCTCACCGACGCAGCCGTCCCCACCCGCCAATTCCAGCGGAACGCCCTTTACCCCTGTGGTTTTCGATGGACTCATGGCGCTGCCGTACGTCGAGAAGTCGGGCGACTTCTCTCGGATCGCCTGGTCGTTCCGTGCCTCCGACATGAGGGCGCCGGGCAAGCCATCCGCGAGCGCAACGACCAGCCGGGAATCGGCATGAATCCCGACCCGTACGCGCAGCTCGATCCGGACACCCCGTTTCGCCTCGATCACGTCTTGAATTTCCTTACCACGCTCGGTCTGTGGGTGGTGATCTTTGTCGGAGTAAGCGCCGCGGTGCTCGTCTTCTGGCGACTGCGCTCACCCGAGACCTACGAGGAAGGATTCGCAACACCGGCCCGACTGCTGAGCTGGCGAGTCTGGGCTTACGCCTACTGGCGCAGGCTCTGCAGACGCTGCGGCTTATCCGCCTCCGAGCAGGTGACGCGTCGCGATAAGGAAGGGCGACAGGTCACGTCGACACGTTGGGTCCATCCAAAGCTGTTGGGAACAGAGGTGTCTCACACCGCTCTGCGGCTAACGGTGCGAGCACGGATGGGACAGACCGTGGAGGAGCTGGAGCGGGCTGTTCCTGCGATCCGTGACGCTGCTCGTGCACATTCGGCGCGGGCAGTCGTCGTCTCGCCCGGCACCCTGCGGATCGAGCTGGTCAAGCGAGAGCAGTTGTCGACGGTACGTCACGCAGCACCGCCAACAGTGGTCGCAACAACACGAGTGACGCTCGGACGACGCGAGGACGGTTCCGATTGGATCCTCCCCTTGCGCGGACGACACACCCTCACCGTGGGCTGCTCGAACGCAGGCAAAGGTTCCATCTTCTGGGGAATCGCCGGCGGGCTCGCTCCTGCTGTCGCCGCCGGAGTGGTTCATCTAATCGGAATTGACCTGAAGTACGGCATCGAGTTGTCAATCGGCGCCGGGTTGTTCACCAAGATCGCCACCACAGAGGCCGATGCCGTGGAAACCCTTGCCGGGCTGGAGATGCTGATGGACAAGCGCGGCAAGGCGATGGCGGGCCACACGCGCGAACACCGTGCGACCAAAGCCTCACCACTCGTCGTGCTGCTGATCGATGAGCTGGCCGGACTAACCGCGTACATGAGCGACCCGGCCCTCCGTAAGGAAGCCGCCGCCTCGTTGTCGCGGATCCTCACCAAGGGGCGAGCGCTGGGCATCGTGGTCGCCGCGTTTCTGCAAGACCCTCGCAAGGAAGTCCTGCCGATGCGGGGCCTATTTACCCAGAACATCGCGCTTCGACTGCGATCGCGCGAAGAAGTCGCGATGGTCCTCGGCGACGGGTTGGCCGACAAAGCTCCCGCAGAACGAATTAGCCCTAACAGACCGGGCACCGGCTACGTCATCGCCGAGGACGGCCACACGACCAAGGTCCGATCCGACTTCTGGTCTGACGATCAAATCCGCTCCACCGCAAGGAAATACGGAAGATCAAGGACCACCGGGGGCAGAGCAATGGATGCCCGTTTCGACTCAACCCAAGCAGCGAGGTGACGCAGTGGTGATTCACGGTCTCCGGGAGGCCCTCGTGTCCACCGGCAGCTTTCCCGAGCTGCTGACCGCAGATCAAGTGTCGGCGCTCCTTGGTGTCTCTGCCGCAACGCTCAACCGCTGGGCCGCTCTCCGCGAAACCACCGGAGAGCAAATCGGACCGCCCTGCTACACGTTGTCTGAACGGGTGCGCCGCTGGGACTGCGCCGAAGTCCGGTCCTGGCTCAAGCAGGTGCGCCGGCAATGGCCGGCAACACCCCGCGCGGCATCCGCAAACGCCTCAGCGCCGCGGGAGAGCCCCGTTACCAAGTCCGCTACCTGATCCGCGATCCCGACGCTGCATCCGGCTGGGTCGAAACGTCCGCGACGTTCCCGACCCTGCGCGAGGCGAAAGCGTTCAAGTCCGAACGCGACAACGAAGCCGCGCTCGGTGCACGTCGGTTCGACCCGCGTCTTGGCCGGACACCGCTGAATAGGGTCTGGACGCAGTTCTCCGACTCCAAGAAGCCAGCGGTCTCGCCCAAGACGTGGAGCGGCTACACCCAGCACTGGGAACTGCGCATCAGACCGCGGTTCGGTTACGTGCCCGTCGACGAGATCAGCCGCGCCGATGTCCAGGCGTTCGTTGACGGACTGACGGTCGGCCCATGGGCGAAAGTGTCGACACTGCGCCTGCTGCGGTCGATCCTCGATGTCGCGCACCAGGACGGCCGAATCCACCGCAACCCCGCCCTGGGCGTCTCAGCGGGCCGCATTCCCGAGCGGGAACGTCACCGATACCTGACTGCCCAGGAAGTCCAGGCGCTCGCCACGGCGTGCGGCGATCAGGGCGATGTGGTGATCATCCTGGCCTACACCGGCCTGCGTTGGTCCGAACTCGTCGGCCTCCGGGTCAAGGACATCGACCTCGCCGCCCGCCGCCTCTACGTCCGACGGGCAGCGCCCGAAGTCGAAGGACGCATCGTCATCGGGCCACCCAAGACCCGAGCCGGCATCCGAACCGTCCCACTCCCCCAAGTCGTCGTCGACATCCTCAAAACACGGATCGGCGGCCGGGAACCGGACGAGCCCGCCGTCACCTCGCCCAATGGCGCGATGCTGCGCTCCAACAACTGGCGTCGACACACCCACTGGAACAAAGCCCTCACGAAGACCAATCTGGCTCCGCTGACCATCCATGATCTACGGCACACCTACGCCAGCCTGGCCCGAAAGTCCGGCGCCGATCTTCGCTACGTACAGAAGACCATGGGCCATTCGACGCCGACTGTGACCGCGAACATCTACAGCGACCTCTACTCCGACGAACTGGACCAGGTCGCGACGAACCTCGATCAACTTCACGCGACCGAGATTCACACACCGAAGACCGGACAAGAACCGGACAGAGAAAACTGACAACCGAGTGCAAGACCCGTGTCGATGCAGGTAGAGAATGGTGGCCAGGGCCGGGATCGAACCGGCGACCTTCCGCTTTTCAGGCGGACGCTCGTACCAACTGAGCTACCTGGCCGGACGGCAGACCCACTACATACTGCCTCGCCGTACTGGCGACCCTGACGGGACTCGAACCCGCGACCTCCGCCGTGACAGGGCGGCGCGCTAACCAACTGCGCCACAGGGCCTTACTCTGCTCCCAGTATGACTGGTTGCGTACCCCCAACGGGATTCGAACCCGTGCTACCGCCGTGAAAGGGCGGCGTCCTAGGCCACTAGACGATGGGGGCCCATTCCGAATCTCTCCGGGGTACCCACAACGCTTGTCGCGTTGGGAGCTTGCACAGCTTAGGACACAACTGCCTCAGAACCCAAACCGGATAACCTCGGTGCTCGCACGCCCACCCGACCAGTATCCTGTCTCGGCACGCCCCTATAGCTCAGTTGGTAGAGCTACGGACTTTTAATCCGCAGGTCCCAGGTTCGAGCCCTGGTGGGGGCACCAGATCATCCGTTGCAATCAGCGGGAGCAGGAGCCTTACCAGGTCATCGACCGGCTCATACCGTTCGGCCAATGACCTCCACGGCCGAGAACACCGCCACCGGGACGCACCCATCTCAATCCCGTCCCGTGACGTTCAGGCAGGCGTTCTTCGTGGCCGTGACGGCGGGCCTGGGGTACGGCTTCGACTCCTATGCGGTGAACATCTACGGCCTGGTGCTGCCCGAGATCAAGAACACACTGCACATCACCGAGGCTCAGGCCGGATACATCGGCTCGATCTTCCTGCTCGGGTACACCATTGGCACCGTCGGATTCGGCCTCGCAGCGGACCGGTGGGGCCGCAAGGCAACGCCCGGGGCCTCGATCCTGCTGTACGGCATCACCACCGCCCTGGCCGGCCTCACCACGAACGTCGCTGCGTTCACCGGGCTTCGATTTCTGACGGGTGTCGGCGGCGCCGGTGAGCTCGCCGTCGGCGCGCCCTATACCGCCGAGGTGTGGCCCGCTAAAACCCGAGCCATAGGCGTTGGCGGCGTGATCTTTTCACTCTTCTCGCTGGGGTACGTCCTGGCCGCCGCCGTCGCCTTGCTGTTGGTTCCGCGTTTCGGTTGGCAGGCGGCGTTCATTGTCGCGATCGTCCCCGCAGTCTTGCTTTTCCTTGCCCGCCAAGGCATCAAGGAATCACACCGCTACACCCAGACTAAGGCCAAGGTCGCAGGCGGCGCCGCCAAGCCCACACTGTGGCATGTGCCGGGGGTGCGGCGGCGCCTCTTGGTCGGCTGGTTGGTCTACACCGCCAATGCGGTCGGCTACTGGGGCATGACCCTGTTCCTGACCACCTACATCGTCAAGAAGTTCCACGCCACGTCCATAGACGCGATCCGCTACGCACTCGTCTTCTTCCTGCTGCAGGCCGTTTTCGTGTTCATCGGCACCGCACTGGCCGACTGGATCGGGCGACGCCCCTCGGCCATCCTCGGCGCTGTCATCGAAATCGTTTCCACCGCATTGGGAGCCACCTCAGACACACTGCCCGAGTACCTGGTCTTCGGCGCCATCTCCATCGCCACGCTCGGCTGGCTGTGGGGCGTCGGCGATACGTATGTCGCCGAACTCTTCCCTACTGTGCTGCGCGGCACCGGGTTCGGCATCGCGGTCGGCGGCGGGCGCGTTGTGTCCATCGCGGCACCGGCCCTGGTGGGCTGGGCCATCACGCACTACGGAATTCAGACGCCGTATCTGGCCCTTAGCGCCCTGTGGATTCTCACGATCATCGGGTACCTGCTGGGACCCGAGACCAGAGGCAAGGAGCTGGAAGATCTTGCCGACGAGGCCTTTTCCGAAGACCTGACGTCCTAGCCCACACGACTGGGGGCACCGGCAGCGCCTGCCGATGCCCCCAGTCGCAACACCTCTTAGCCGGCGGAATCCGCGGCGGCCTCAACAATGAGATCAGCGATAGCCACCGGCTGAGATGCCAGCGAGGCATGGCTGGCATCCAATTCGATGATCTTTCGGGGGTTGATCCGCTGCGCCATCCGGCGTTCGTTATCCGGGTTGATCATCCGGTCTTGCGTAGATACCTGGTACCACGAAGGCTTGCTCTGCCACGCGGGTGCGGTGATGGCATCACCGAATGTCGATGCCAGCGGCGCCTTTTGAGTGACGGCCATGACAAGCGCGGCATCCTCGGACAGATCCTGAGCGAAGCTCTCACGGAACTTGTCCTGCTTGATCCACAGGTAACCGTCGCTATCCGGTTCCAGATTGGCCGCGGCAGCCGGCGGCAGCTGCTCGGTCAGCTGACCGGGGCTCTCACCGGCGTCGGGGGCGAACGCCGCGACATAAACCAGGCCCGCCACGTTCGGCAGGTCACCCGCCTCGGTGATCACCGCCCCACCGTAGGAGTGCCCGACAAGCAGTACCGGCCCGTCGATCTGCGCCACCATCTGCCGTGTGCGGGCAGCGTCGTCGGCCAGTGAGGTCAACGGGTTCTCCACCGCGTGAAGATCCCCATACCCGCGACCGTGCAGCTCGACGATCACGTTTCCCCAATGCGCGGCACCACCCCAGAATCCGTGGACCAGGACAATAGCTGGTTTGCTGGGCATATCTGCCTCTCAGTAGATGTTGGACGACCTCTACCCCGTCGACCCCGCCATCGTCGGCGTTGTTGACTTCGTGGGGCAACACCAACATATTTGGATAATGAGGCAAGTGACATGACCCGGAGTCCAGATTATTTTGCCGATCATCCAGAATCTCTCAGCGACTCCTCAGGGTCTCCGGATATCGACGCGTTCTCCGGCGTCCTGTCCACAATCCGGCTGCAGGGTGAATCCGCGGTGCGTTGCTCTGCCGAGCCTCCGTTCGATATCGCCATACCCGCAAGTGAACGTGTGCTGCACATCGCTGAGACTCCCGGCCTTCACGTGCATATCGACGGAGATCCGGTGTGCACGCTTGATGCGGGCGACATGGTGCTGCTGGCGCGCGGCACGGCTCATCGCCTCTCTGGAGCCGAGCCGCCCCGCGGGCCCGAAACCCTGAGCGCCACACAGTGGGTGAGCGGGAGGTTCACCGCCGAGAGGACGGCCGCCGACCCTCTGCTGTCGGTGCTGCCGCCCGCCATCGTCATTCATGCCAGCCGGCCCGGTCACGAATGGCTGCCACTGTCTCTTCAGCTCATCCTGGCCGAGATCGTCACCCCCAGTCCTGGCTCGTGGGTGATGATTTCGCGAATCCTGGACCTGCTGTTCATCCACGCGCTGCGCGAATGGTCGAGCTCCCATCGCACCGAACCGGGCTGGCTCACCGCCGCCATGGATCCACGGATTGCTCCCGTGCTCACCGCGATACACAACAACCTGGAGCATCCCTGGTCGATCGCGGAGCTCGCGCAGCATGCGCGGCAGTCACGCTCAGCCTTCACCCAGAGATTCACCGAGCTGTTGGGACAGCCGCCCGCCAGTTACATCGCCGAGCGACGGCTCGACCGCGCGGCCCATCTCCTGCGCTCCACCACCGACGCGGTGAGCCATATCGGACGAACCGTCGGATACACCTCGGACGCCGCATTCAGCCGCGCGTTCCAACGCCAATACGGCGAGCCGCCCCTGCGTTGGCGCACACACCAACGGCTCCGATCACCTCAAGTCAACGACTAGCTCTGCGACTCAACACGATTCCCGCGATCACGACCGCCCCACCCAAGGGTTCGTGCCAGCCGATGTGCTCACCCAACAGCAATGCACCCAACAGCACCCCGATCACCGGTGTCAGATAGGTGACCGACGATGCCGCGGTGGCACCCCATCCATTGATGATGTGGGTGTTCCAGACATACGCCAACCCTGTGCCCAACACCCCGAGTGCCAGCATGCTCAGCACCACAGCGGGCGTCGCAGACACCGCGTGACGGTCCGCAATCGCGACCACAACGGTCAGTAAGGCCGCCCCCACACCCACTTGGATTCCGGCGACCGCCAGCGCGGGCAGGCCCAGCGGCGTGACGTACTTGCGCATGTAGACAAAGCCAATCCCGTAGCTCATCGTCGCTGCCAAGCACGCGAATTGCGCGAGCACCGGTCCCCCGTGGCCGATCAGTTGCCACGGGGCCAGCACCACACATACGCCCAGAAACCCCAATCCCAATCCGAGCAACTGCATTCGGCTGGGCCGTTCGGCGCGTAGGGCGACGAGCGTGGCCACGGTGGTCATCAGCGGCGTTGCCGCGTTGTAGATGCTCGCCAGTCCGGAATCGATGCTCTGCTCGGCCCACGGGTACAGGACGAACGGAATCACGCAGAGCGTCAGCGAGACCACCGCGATATGTCCCCAGACCTTGAGCTCGCGCGGCAGCGGAACCCGAAGCAACACCATCAGGGAGATGAGGGTGAGGGCACCGAAATCCAGGCGTGCAGCCGCCACCTGCAGTGCCGACAACCCTTGCAGTCCGACCTTGATGAACAGAAAGCTCCCGCCCCACACCAGGGCAAGGGCCGCGAACTGGATCGGAAGCCAGCGACTACGAGCCGGGGCGACGGTCGCGGTATCCACTGCGCAATTGCACAGCACCATCGAGCGTGGGCGCTAGCGGTTTTTCGCCGTCGTCTACACGCCGGTGCTGGAACCGGGGCGCACGATCATCAGTACCGTCACCACCGCCCACAACAGGTTGAAAATCCCGGTAGACATCGCCAGCCTCGCGAAAACCCGCTCATCAAGCGATTCGCCTCCTCCCAACTGAGCCAAGACACGTTGCTGTCGCGGCAACACCACGAATACCAGCACAGCCGCCGCCACCCCCGTGAGCACCAGCGACGCGATCAACCACACGCTGCCCAGCACACCCATCAGATCGGCCAACGGCAGTCCGAACATCGGAACCGCGATCCCCACCACCGCATACACCCGGCACACCCGATGCAATGTGCGCAGACTGCCAAGATCCACACCGCCATCGCCCACCGCCCGGCGTGCGAACGCTGGAAACATGCTGGCCCCCAACGCGATTGGCCCCACCGCAAGAATCACGGCCAGGACGTGGATCGAAAGCAATACCTTGGTCACGCGCAGACCGTACCGGCCCAGACACCCGGCCCGAAAGGCCGCCGCTGGCCATATTTCGACGACTTTTGGCCGTATCGGGCCGCAATCTTGGGAGTATGTGCCGATGGGCCGTCGAATACTGATGTATTTCACCGTGTTCGGGATCGCGATGTGGTTCTTCGGAAACCTGTACGAGGCCATCGTGATCGGGCCCAACATCGCCGGCGACAGCAAGGAGCAACTAAGGGCCTTCCAACAGTTCACCGAGGTGACCAACCCGATGTACTACTACGTGCCCCTTACCTTGATCGCCGCGATCACGCTGCTCGTGTGGTTCTTCCGCACAGCCTGGAAGGCACCGGAAAAGCTCTCGTTGGAGAAACCCCCAAGGAGATACATCCCTCGCCCTGCAATGGAACCTGCTCAACCTCGTTCGCTTGGCGCTGGCGGCCCGCCGCACTGATATTCGCCATGAGGGCCTTACGCCTTGTTTGGCAGGCCGCCGGTCGACACCCGACCACCGCCGTGTGAAACTGCCCCTGTTCCGGATATCTCGACGAGGAGATCAGCATGCCCAGCAGCTCGCGAACGGTGGTTATCACCGGCGCCAACGCCGGAATCGGCCTGGCCACCGCACAGCGGTTGGCCACCGACGGGCACTCCATCGTCATGGCCTGCCGCAATCAACAGAAAGCCCAGGCAGCGCGCGATCAGATCCTGGCCGCGACACCGGGCGCTCAGGTCGACGTCATGTCGCTGGATCTGTCCTCCTTCGAGCACATCCGCCGCTTCGCCGGCGAGCTTGCCGCGCAGCACCCCCAGGTCGATGCGTTGATCAACAACGCCGGCGCCTCACCAATGCGGCAATCCACCACCGAGGACGGCTTCGAACTGCAGTGGGGTGCCAACTATTTGGGCCCCTTCCTGCTGACACACCTGTTGCTTCCCCAGCTACAGGCCGCGCGAACCGGTGATGCACGCGTCATCCACTTGTCCTCCGTTGCCCACAGCACGGGACGCATCAACGAAAAGACTTGGCAAGGAAGGCGTCTCTACTTCACCTACGCGGCGTATGCACAGTCGAAGATGGGCAATCTCATGTTCAGCAACGCACTCGCGCGCCGCCTGCCCCACGGAGTCACGTCGAACGCGCTACATCCCGGCAACGTCAGATCCGACATCTGGCGTGAGATACCGCAGCCAGTCCGCTCACTGGTGATGTTGGCACTGATCACGCCGGAGCGGCCAAGTCGACTGATCGCCGACATGGCGGTGTCGGACGAGTACCACGGGCGTAACGGAGAATATCTCGCCGCACAAAGGCCGAGTCCGGTCCGGCGCTACACCAGAAACCAAGCGGCGCAAGATGACCTGTACGTCAAGAGCTGCGATCTCGTCGGCGCAGACCCGCTGCCATTGCGCGGCTAGGCGCCTCACCTCAGCGCGTGAATCCCGTTGTACAGCACCATCACACCGATCACGACCAGGATTGCCGCCATCAATGCGGCGTTGTTCTTCTCCATCCAGTCCTTGAGCCGCCGCATCGCGTCGTCAAGACGGTGACCGGCGGCCGCGTAAGCCAGTATCGGCACGGCGACCGATGACGCGGCCACGACGACGAAGAACACCGCGGCGATCCAGCGATCCGCGTCATCAAGCCCGCTGGCACCGATCGCCAATCCGGCTGGGATGCAAATGAACAGGACATCAGGCCGGACCACCACCAACGCCGTCCCGGTGATCGCCGCCCGGACAGGTCCGATGGTGGAGAACGATCGCATCCAGCCCGGCGACTCGGTGTGATGATGCCGGGTAAGCCATCGGTAGATGCCGAAGACGATCAGCACCGATCCGAGGACCACCCGCACCCAGGAGGCCCAGTTCGGCGCCGACCTGTGTAGCCCGCCCAGTAAGCCCGTGGCCCCGACACACAACGCCGTCAGCGCCGCCAAGCCCAACAGCCAGCCCGCGAGGAAGGCCAGACCGCTCGGCCGTGGCCTCGGCGCCTGCAGGACCAACACCGCCGGGATGACGGTGATCGGTGAGAGTGCGACAACCAGCCCGAGTGGAATGAGCCCGGTGAGGACCGAACCCCAACTTCCTGCCATGAGCAGCAATCATGGCACCACGGACACGGCGTGACCGCCGAAATACAAACTGCGGCTAGGTCGCTTTGGGGTTGTAGTGATTGGGGCTGCCCCAGGTGTCGCGCGGCGGCAGGTTGTAGTCCGGGGTCTGCGGTAGCGGAGCATCCGCGGGGATGCGCCCGAGCGCGCGATCCCATCCGGCACGAGCGCGCGGATGACGACGCTTGCGCTCCGGCACGAACGTGAAGAGCAGGTTGACACCCTGCCCAAACTTGCGGTGTAACCACGCATCACGCGCGGACCAGGTGTATCCAAAGCGTTCCCGGACAGCCGGGTGATACAGCCCGACGGTCAGCCACACGAAAAGCGGAGCCACCAGACGGCGCTGGAAGCGCCACACGCGCTCAGGAATCCACGGCGCGAACGGCGGCACCGCAAGAGTCGTCAGGTCAAGCACGTCACGTGCCGCCTTCTGATCCTCTAAGACGTTGGTGCACATGTGATCCCAGTACTCCTGGAATTCTTCCCAGCTCGCCGGTACGGGCCGCATGCTCATGCCGTACATCTGGTACCAGACGATGTGCTCGTCGAACAGCTGTCGCTTTTCGGCTTCTCCGATTCCACCGCTGAGCCAGTCCGCCACTACGATCGTGCCCATAAAGAAGGTGGCGTGTGCCCAGTAGAAGACATCGGGGTTGAGCGCGCTGTAGCGACGTCCCTGTTCATCCACGCCCTTGATGTTGACGTGATAGTCGCGCACCTCGGCGCCCGTGATCGGTGCACGATCTCCGTCGAACACGACCCCGCCGATCGGGTACAGGGAGCGCAAAAGCCGCTGCCAACGCTCCCGGAAGAACAACGAATGCTGCTCGACGGCCGCGCCCAGCTGCGGGTGCATGTTTTGCATGGATCCGGCATACGGCCCCTGCAGCACCCCGCGCCAATCGCCGAAGTACTTCCACGTCAACGACTCCGGCCCCAGCGGGACCGGCGTGGACTTACCCGTTCCGTGACTCACCGGGCAACCCGACATGAAGGCGCCGGATTCGGCGGCAGGCTGCGCCTGGGCGAGCTCGGACATATCGTTGACCATTCGGAACGCTCCGTTGCAGTTCGACGTATAGTGACAATCAAGGTTGTCAACTTTGATATCAGATTAGGAGGCCCGTGCCGAACGGTCAAGCGCAGCGACGTAGCTGGGCCGGTGTCTCACCTGCCGAGCGGGCTGATGAGCGGCGCCGCGAACTCATGGCCGCCGGCGTGCGGCTGCTCGGACTCAGCCCCCGCCCTGCCGTCACCGTCCGCGCCGTCTGCCGATCAGCGGGCACGACCGAGCGGTACTTCTACGAGAACTTCTCCGACCGCGACACCTTCGTCCAAGCGGTTTACGACCACGTGGGTTTTCGCGCGATCGAGGCGCTCAGCGGCGCGCGGTCCGCACATGAGGGCGTCGACGCCTTCGTCCGGCTCATGGTGGACGAACCCACTATGGGACGCGTCCTGCTGATAGCACCGACCTTTGAGCCGACGCTTTCCGAGTCCGGACATGACTGGCTGCCGCGATTCGTGGCGCTGCTCCAGGGAAAGCTCAGCGCCAACCTCACCGACGAGGTGCAGCAACAGCTGGTCGCCACCAGCCTGGTGGGCGCGCTGACAAGCCTTTTCCGGGCATATCTCAACGAAGAGCTGAAAGTGGACCGGCAGCGATTCGTGGACTACTGCGTGCAGATCCTGCTGCAGGGCGTTAACTCGACGGCCAGCGCGACGGCTACGTCGAGGCCGACTTCGCCTTCTCCTCAGCAGCCTTCTTAGCCGCAGCAACCTCCGCCTTGTAGCAGCGCAGGGTCACATGGACCATCTTGCCGCGGTCGTCCTGCCCCTTCTTGACGGTGAAGGCTTCCTGGTGTGCGACAAGACAATTGTCCAGGCCAACTTGATCACCCGAACGCCCGGCAACCACCACCGTGTAACCCTCGCCCTTGAGCGTCGAGGAGGCATCGCTGTAGAACTGCCCGGTGGTGTCGGTGGGACCGCCCGCATGAGCCAGGCCGGCCATCGCCAAGGAGAAACCCACACCCGCAACCGCGACAATGGTCGCGTTCACTACCGACTTCACCGGATACACCTCCACCTTGGCTTGGCAGGAAGCATACTGCGGGTGTAGCGGCCTCGCAGCTCCAGCGAGAAAAGCATTAATCCGCACGTCGGAAGGCACGCGGAAGGGTGGATGTGTGTCACGGCCCGTCCACTTGTATGCAACCGCCGTTTACAGATATATTGACTGCAACTTCCAGATACAGATAACTCTGTCGAACCGAGGACCGCATCCATGTCGCAGAAGGAATTCACCGACCTTGAGCTCCTGCACGAGCTTGAGCCTGTGGTCGAGGAGAATGTCCATCGCCACCTCGGCGTCACCAAGGACTGGAACCCGCACGACTACGTGCCGTGGTCCGAGGGCAAGAACTACAAGGCATTAGGTGGCCAGGACTGGGATCCGGAGCAGTCCAAGCTCTCCGAGGTCGCCAAGGTCGCGATGATCACCAACCTGCTCACCGAGGACAACCTGCCCTCGTATCACCGTGAGATCGCGATGAACTTCACCATGGACGGGCCCTGGGGCACCTGGGTCAACCGCTGGACCGCAGAAGAAAACCGCCACGGCATCGCCATCCGCGACTACCTGGTGGTGACCCGCTCGGTCGATCCGATCGAGTTGGAGAAGCTGCGTGTGGAGCAGATGACCCGCGGCTTCTCCCCCGGCCAGAACCGGCAGGGCGGCGAGGAACTATTCGCCGAGAGCCTGTTCGACTCGGTGGTGTACGTGACGTTCCAGGAGCTGGCCACCCGTGTCTCGCACCGCAACACCGGTAAGGCCTGCGCCGAGCCCGTCGCCGATGAGCTGCTCAAGCGCATCTCCACCGACGAGAACCTGCACATGATCTTCTACCGCAACATGGTTTCGGCCGGCCTGGAGATCGCCCCCAACCAGGCCATGAAGTCCATTCACCGCGTGCTCGACAACTTCAAGATGCCCGGCTACACCATCCCCGGATTCCGACGCAACGCCGTCGCCATCGCCACCGGCGGCGTCTACGACCCGCAGTCGCACCTCGACGAAGTTGTGCTGCCGGTGCTGCGCAAGTGGCGCATCTTCGACCGCGACGACATCACCGGCGAAGCCGAGTGGTACCGCGAGGACCTGAACCGCATCGTCGGCGATCTGAAGAAGACCTCGTCCGACTTCGAAGAAGTCAAGGTCAAATACCTGGAGCGCCAGGCCAAGCGCGCCGAGCGCAATGCCGCCAAGGCCGCTCGGGAAGCGGTCAGCGTCTAATCGAAATGACAGCATGACTGCATCCGTCGATCTGCCGGAGGCCCGGTCCGCATTGCGGATCGGGTCTTTGGCATTACCAAGCCCCGTCGTGTTGGCGCCCATGGCCGGCGTCACCAACGTCGCGTTCCGCACGCTGTGCCGAGAGCTGGAGTTGGCAACCTCCGGCACCGTCAGCGGTCTCTATGTCTGCGAGATGGTGACCGCCCGCGCGCTCGCCGAACGGCACCCCACCACCCTGCACATGACGGCCTTCTCCCCCGAGGAGTCGCCGCGGTCCCTGCAGCTGTATTCGGTGGACCCGGAAACGACGTATCGGGCCGCCAAGATGGTGGTCGACGAGAACCTCGCCGACCACATCGACATGAACTTCGGCTGCCCGGTCCCGAAGGTCACCCGCAACGGCGGAGGCGCCGCACTTCCCTATAAGCGGCGGCTGTTCGGTCAGATCGTCAAAGCTGCAGTGGCTGCGACCGAAAACACCGACATCCCGGTGACGGTGAAATTCCGCGTGGGCATCGACGACGACCATCACACCCACCTGGACGCCGGCGCCATCGCCGAGGCCGAGGGGGCCGCGGCCGTCGCATTGCATGCCCGCACCGCCTCACAGCGCTACTCGGGCACCGCCGACTGGAGCCAGATCGCCGCGCTCAAGAATCACGTCACCACCATCCCCGTACTCGGGAACGGCGACATTTTCGATGCCACCGACGCGGTGGCCATGATGGAACAGACCGGCTGCGACGGCGTCGTCATTGGCCGCGGATGTCTCGGACGTCCGTGGCTCTTCGCTGAATTGAGTGCTGTTTTCAACGGTCAGACGATTCCAGAGCCGCCGAATCTCGGTCAGGTAACGGACATCATGCGCCGCCACGCGGAGTTGCTCGTCGATCATTTTGGCGAAGACAAGGCGTTGCGCGATATGCGCAAGCACATCGCCTGGTATCTGCACGGCTTCCCCGCCGGCGGCGATGTCCGGCGAGCACTTGCACTCGTGCGTACCCGTGCCGAGCTGGACACCCTGCTCAAACAGCTCGATCAGACCGCCGCGTTCCCCGACGGCGGAAACGGGCCCCGAGGGCGTCAGGGGTCACCCGCGAAGGTGTCGCTGCCTGATGGCTGGCTCAATGACCCCGACGATTGCACGGTTCCCTCGGCTGCCGATGTCATGCACTCTGGTGGGTGATGTGGGGTCACATCTAGGTCACCGGGCATGGTGATCTGCGGCAATGCTCAGTAGCATGTGACGACGACCGTGCCCCGAGCGCGGCGTTATCTGCTGCCGGTGTGCCGTGTACTTGCAACTGTCCAGACGTTTTAAGCGAGGTTGAACATGGGTGATGGCCCAAACGCCACTCCTGCCCAACCACGCGCGTACGGCTCGGCCCCCTGGGAACGCACGATCGAACCCGTTGGCAGTCATCCTGACATTGACGTGGCGCCGGAACCATCCAACACACCGTGGACACCACCACCTGCCCTGAATCACTCGCTGCCCGACCCCACCGACGACGAGTGGACCCGGCGGTTGCAGACCGAACAATCGCTGCGGGAGCCGGAGCGCGCGGTGGCCGAGGTTCCGGTACCCCGGCCGCCCGCGCGGCCCGCCAGGCCGGCGCCCCACGGATCGACTCCCAACGGATCGGCTCCCCGGCCCCCGGAGCCGCTGGTGCCATCCGCGCACGAGACGGGATCACACTCGCTGTCGGTCGCCGATCTCCTGGCCCGTGAGGGCGCCAGCGGTGGCCGACGGTCACGTCGGCACTCACGCACCCAGGAATCCGACGACTACGCAGAGGAGCCTGCTCCAGCGTCGTTCGCCGACGAAAGCCATACAGACGTCCTCCCACAGGTGCAGGAACACGCACCCGATCTTGATCAACATTCCCAGGAGCCGGCCGACGAATACGTCGACTACCCGGACGACGCCCCCCTCTATGACAAGGCCGCCGCACGTCGCGTTCGGGCATCCAACCTGGACGACGACATCGACACTCGGGCCATCCCGATCCGGGTGGGCAATCCGGAAGCCGTTGTCCAGTCGGAAGAAACCAAACGCTCGCGGCGGCCCATCTACTTCGGGCGCTCCATCGCCGCCGTTGTCGCGGTGTGCTCACTCACCCTGACCGGGGGTGCGTGGCAGTGGAGCAACGCCAAGAACAGCAGGCTCAATCATGTCGAGGCGCTAGACCCCAACTCCCGCGACATCCGCGATCCCAACGGTCAGTACGGCGACGAAAACTTCCTCATCATCGGCGTCGATACCCGCGCCGGCGCCAACAGCGCCATGGGCGCCGGCGACACCTCCGATGCCGAAGGCACGCGCTCGGACACCATCATGTTGGTCAACATCCCGGCCAACCGTAAGCGCGTCGCGGTGGTGTCCTTCCCCCGCGATCTGGCGATCCAGCCGACACTCTGTGACGTGTGGAACGAGGACACCAAAGCCTACGGGCCCGACAAGGCTTACACCGAAACCAAACTCAACTCAGCATTCGCCTTCGGCGGACCCAAGTGTCTGGTCAAGGTGATCCAGAAGATCTCCGGGTTGAACATCAACCGCTTCCTCGGGGTGGACTTCGCCGGGTTCTCCAAAATAGTCGACGCGCTCGGCGGGGTCGAGGTCTGCTCGCCCACCCCGATCGAGGACTACGAACTCGGCACCGTGCTGGAAACCGCTGGGCGCCAAACGATTAGCGGCCACACGGCGCTGCAGTACGTGCGTGCGCGCCAGGTCACCACCGAGTACAACGGCGACTACGGACGCATCAAGCGGCAGCAGTTGTTCCTGTCATCGCTGCTGCGTTCGATGATTTCGCACAACACCTTCTTCTCGCTGAGCAAGCTCAACAATGTGGTGAACACCTTCATCGACGACTCCTACGTCGACAACATCAGAACGAAAGACCTTGTGGATCTTGGCCAGTCGCTCCAGGACGTGAAGGCCGGCCGAATCACCTTCCTGACCGTGCCCACCGATGGCACCGACTCGGAAGGCAACGAGACACCGCGCACCACGGATATCCGAAAGATCTTCGACGCCATCATCAATGACGATCCGCTGCCCGGCGAGCTGCAGCCCGATGGCACCCGCGTTCCGATGCCCGGCACCACCACCCAGGACACCACTCTGGCATCCAGTGAGCACGGATCCTCCCGCGAACTCGGCGAAACATCGACTGCCACACCGACTCCCGAGAACGCCCCGGCCACGCCCAGCGAGCAAGTCGACCTGGTGACCACCGAACCCAGTGAGGTCAACGTGCACGTGTCCAACAGCACGGGCCAAACCGGCCTGGCGGCGTCGGCGGCCAGCCAGCTGACCCGATACGGATTCGGCATCACCACCACCGACGATTACCCGTCGGCCTTGCCCACCACCACGGTCTTCTTCTCGCCGGGCCACGAGCAGCAGGCCGCGACGGTTGCCGCCTCGTTCGGTAACGCCCGGCTCCAGCGGATCAATGGCGCTCAAACCACGGTGCGGGTTGTCCTCGGCAGCGACTACGCCTCCACCGCAAACTTGCAGGCGCCGCCCGCCGCCGGGTCGACCGTCCCACTGCAGCTGTCGTCTGGCGCGATGGCCCCCGCCGAGCTTCCGATGGACCTGACCGTCGTCAACGCCGGCGACACTAGCTGCGGATAGTCCGACTATTTAGACACTGCTCGCAGTTTCGTACACGGAACCTGTAGTGGCATTCACTCGCCGTTCACACCAGGTCCATGACTCGACGACGACGGGTCCGTAGTCTTGATCCATGCGTACCGCGTTTCAGGAGCAGCTGTCCTCATTGTCGGCACAGCTGGGGGAGATGTGTGGGTTGGCCGGAGCCGCCATGGAGCGGGCCACTCGCGCATTGCTGCAAGCCGATCTGGTTCTCGCCGAACAGGTGATCTCTGACCACGAGCAGATCACCGCGATGAGTGCCGCAGCCGAGGAAAGCGCCTTCGCCATCTTGGCCTTGCAGGCCCCGGTGGCCGGCGATCTGCGTGAGGTCGTCAGCAGCATCCAGATCGTCGCGGACGTGGACCGGATGGGCGCCCTGGCCCTGCACGTCGCCAAGATCGCCCGGCGCCGCCACCCGCAGCACGCCCTGCCCGAAGAGGTCAACGGATACTTCGCCGAGATGGGCCGTGTCGCCGTTGATTTGGGCAACAGCGCACAGGAGGTGCTGTTGACCCGCGACCCGGAGAAGGCCGCCCGCATCAACGAAGAAGACGATGCGATGGACGACCTGCACCGGCACCTCTTCACGGTGCTGATGGACCGCGAGTGGAAGCACGGAGTGGCCGCCGCCGTCGACGTGACCCTGCTGGGCCGCTTCTACGAGCGGTTCGCCGATCACGCGGTGGAGGTCGCACGCCGGGTCATCTTCCAGGTGACCGGAACCCTGCCCCCGGAGGGGCAAGGCCACGACCACCTCACCACGATCTAGCGCACCTACGGCACCAGCACGATTTTTCCGCGCGTGTGCTGACGTTCCAGTAGCTCGTACGCAACGCGCACGTCATCCAGCGGGAATGTCTGCGCGACAGTGACTTCTAGCTTTCCGGCGACAATCAACGCGGCCAGCTCGGCGAGCACCTGCGCCGAGGCGCCTTCGGCGTTTCCCACACTTTGCACGCCGAATCGCTCGATTGCCGCGAAGTCGATGATGGTGTCGATTCGCCGTAGATCCACCCCCAGCTCATTGAGTGCCAGCTCCACGTAGCCACCGCCGAAGAGGTCTAGGAAGGCGTCGACCCGCCCCTGGGGCGCTGCTGCCCTGATGCGGTCGGGCAGTCCGTCGCCGTAGTTGACCGGGATGACGCCATGCGCCGTGAGCCACTCGTCGTTGTCAGGCCCCGCGATACCGATCACGGTCGCGCCCGCAGCCTTGGCGAGCTGCACCGCGATGGTGCCCACTCCCCCGGCCGCGCCCGAGACGACAACCACGTCGCCGGGAGCCAAATCGACCGAGCCGACCGCGGCGTATGCAGTGGTGCCCGCGACAAACAGGCTGCCCGCCACCTCCCATGACAAACTCTCGGGCTTGGTGACCAGCTGGCCGACCGGGACAACCACGAACTCCGCGTGACTGGCCCGGTCATCGGTATAGCCGAACACCTCGTCGCCCACGGCGAATTCCACAGTCCCGGGGCCGGTCTCGACAACCACACCCGCCAGGTCACTACCCTCCCCGGACGGGAAGGTCGCCGGGAATCTGTCATGCAGCATCCCGGTGCGGATTTTCGCCTCTCCGGGGTTGATCCCCGCGGCCCGCACCTGAACCAATACCTGGCCGGCGGCCGGTACCGGCCTTGGCACATCCCTGACTTCAAGAACGTCCATATCGCCGTAGCGATCGAACTGCACTGCCTTGGTCATGCATGTGTCAACGGGGTTGACTCCGGCACTATTCCGCCGATCTGGCGGGCAGGATCAGCCGAAGCGGCCGGAGATGTAGTCCTCGGTGGCCTTCTGGGTGGGGTTGGAGAAGATCTTCTCGGTGTCATCGATCTCCACCAGCATGCCCGGCTTGCCGGCGGCCTCCAGGTTGAAGAACGCGGTCTGATCACTGACGCGCGCGGCCTGCTGCATGTTGTGCGTGACGATGACGATGGTGAACTCCTGCTTGAGCTCGGAGATCAGATCTTCGATGGCCAATGTCGAGATGGGGTCCAGGGCCGAGCACGGCTCGTCCATCAGCAGCACATCCGGCTGCACCGCAATGGCTCTGGCGATGCACAGACGCTGCTGCTGACCACCGGACAGCCCGCCGCCCGGGCGGTCAAGACGGTCCTTGACCTCGTTCCACAGGTTCGCGCCCTGCAGGGAGCGCTCGGCGACCTCATCGAGGGTCTTCTTGCTGCGCACACCCTGCAGCCGCAGACCTGCGACCACGTTGTCGCGAATCGACATGGTGGGGAACGGGTTTGGACGCTGGAACACCATGCCGATGGTCTTACGCACCGATACCGGATCCACCCCGGCACCGTAGATATCGGCACCGTCGAGCAGCACCGAACCCTCGACGCGGGCACCCGGCGTCACCTCGTGCATCCGGTTGAGAGTGCGCAGAACGGTCGACTTACCGCAGCCGGACGGGCCGATAAAGGCCGTCACGCTGCGAGGCGGAACCGACAGCGCCACATCCTGAACGGCATGGAACTTGCCGTAGAAGATGTTGACGTCCTTGAGATCGAGGCGCTTGGCCATGACTACCTTCCTAGACCTTTTTCGGCGCGAAGAAACGCGAAATAAGCTTGGCGATTACGTTGAGAACCGCGACCAACAAGATGAGGGTGAGGGCGGCGCCCCACAGCCGGGACTCGGCAAGCCCCACTACCGAACCACTGCGCTGATCGAGCATCATGCCGGGCAACGAGGCCATCTCTCCGCCGAACATGTCGTAGTTGATCAGCTTGCTGTAGCCGACGAGCACCAGCAGCGGCGCGGTCTCGCCCATGACACGAGCCAGCGCCAACATCACACCGGTGACCACACCGGACAGCGCGGTCGGCAGCACAATGCGGAAGATGGTCTTCCATTTGGGCACGCCCAGGGCATAAGAGGCCTCACGTAGATCGTTCGGAACGATCTTGAGCATCTCCTCCGAGGAGCGCACCACCACCGGAATCATCAACAGCACCAAGGACAGTGACACGGCAAGACCTGACCGCGGCAGCCCCAGCGTCGCCACCCATAGGGCGTAGATGAACAGCGCCGCGACGATGGACGGCACACCCGTCAGGATGTCGACCATGAAGGTGGTGAGCTTGGCCAGCCGAGAGTTGGCACCGTATTCGACCAGATAAATCGACACGAAGATGCCGATGGGTACCGAGATGATGGCGCAGAACAGGCCTTGGAACAGCGTGCCGATGATGGCGTGATAGGCGCCACCGCCCGCGATCCGGTTGGTCATGATGTTTTGCGACTTGAACCACCAGTCGGCGCTGAGGACGGCCGCGAATCCACGATCGAGCACGGTGTACAGCACCCACACCAGCGGAATCAGAGCGATGATCACTGCCGCCGAGACCAGCACGGTGGCAAGCGCATTGGTGAACTTCCGCCTGCCCGAGAGCGGATGGAACGCAGGCTCCTTCACCGGCCTGTCAAGAGTCGTGGTCATGCCCGGCCCTTTCCGCCGACGACGGCACGTGCCGCCGAGTTCACCAAGAACGTGAGCACGAACAGCACCAGCCCGGCCGCGATGTAGGCACCGGCCTCCAATTCGTTGTTGAATTCCGACGCATTGGAAGCGATATGGGTCGCAAAGGTGCTGCCACTGTCGAACAGCGACCAGCCGAACGCCACCGATGTACCCGACAAAATCAACATCAGGGCAATGGTCTCGCCCAGCGCACGGCCGAGCCCCAGCATGGAACCACTGATGTACCCGGAAGTGCCGAACGGAATGACGGTGGTGCGCACCACTTCCCACTTGGTCGCACCCAAGGCGAGCGCTGCCTCGATCTGCCCCTTGGGAGTTTGAATGAACACCTCTCGCGTGACCGCCGCGATGATCGGCAGGATCATCACCGCCAACACGATGCCACCGGTGAACAGGTTGCCGCCGCCCGCGATGTTCACGGGGCTATCGGCAAATAGTGGTATGAATCCGAGATTCCCGTTGAGCCACAGGGCAACCGGTGCGATCGCCGGCGCCAGCACATATATGCCCCATAGGCCGTAGACGATGGAGGGCACCGCGGCCAGCAGGTCGATGACGTAGGCCAGGGGCCCGCGAACCCGTGCGGGTGCGTACTCGGTGAGGTAGATCGCGATCCCAAGGGCCACCGGCATGGCGAGCAGCAGCGCAAAGACCGAAACAAAGACGGTGACCGAGAACAAATCGAGAACGCCGAAGTGCATGTGCGCCGTGTCATCGGTGCGCCACGGGCCGTTGTAGAGGAAGAAGTTCTCGTCGTCGTTGTTCAACGCGGGGACGGCGCGCAAGATCAGAAATATCGCCACCAGCCCGATCAGCGCGACAACGAATACGCCCGATCCCGTCGCGAGTCCGGAGAAGATGCGGTCACCGGGACGGGTAACCGCCTTGGTGACCTTGGCGGTTGGCTGATGGTCGCCCTCATCGCTCATGGGTTGTGGCTTCTCCTCGAAGACCGATCCGTCAAGATCCGCCGGACGGGCTACCCCCACGGGATCGATCCCGCTGGTCTGGCTGCTCATTGAACTCGCTGTCTATGTGGTTGATGGTACGTCCCCACCCGGGTTGCCCGAGCTCGCCGGGTGAGGACGTACCGCTGCTAAGCGAGCGCCTTGATGGCCGTCTCGAGGCGGGACTTGAACTGCGTGGGCAGCGGGGCGTAGCCCACATCGGACAGACCCTTCTGTCCCTGGTTCACCGCGACCGTCAGGAACGACTTCACCGCGGCGGCGACGTCGGCGTCCTTGTAGCCCTTCGAGCAGACGATCTCGTAGGTGGCCAGCACGATCGGGTAGGCACCGGCGGTCTTGGTCCCGTAGATCGAGGCCAGGTCCAGCTTGAGGTCGTTACCTTCGCCCGCGAACTTGGCGGTCTCCACCGAGGCCGCGGCGGTCTCCGGGGTCAGCGCAACCGCGCCGGCACCGCTGTCGATCTGCGCGTACGCCATCTTGAGATCGTCGGCGTAGCCCTTTTCCACGTAGGTGATGGCACCGGGCAGGGCCTTGACCTTCTCGGCCACACCCGAGGACTTCTCGGCGCTCTCACCGGCGCCACCCTCCCAGCTGCCGCTGCTGCCCTTGGTCCAGCTCTCCGGGGCAGCGGTGGTGAGGTACTTGCCGAAGTTCTCGCTGGTACCCGACTTGTCCTTGCGGTACACCGGGGTGACCTTGGTGTCCGGCAGCGTCGCGCCCGGGTTGAGGGCGGCAATGGCCGGGTCGTTCCATGTGGTGATGGCGCCGGTGAAGATCTTGGCGGCGGTGTCCGCGTTCAGAACCAGCTTGTCGACACCGGGGACGTTGTACGCCAGCGCAATTGGGCCGAAGACGACGGGCAGGTTCCATGCCTCGTTGCCACCGCAGCGCTCCTTGGCCTTGCCTGCTTCTTCCTCGGACAGCGCCGAATCCGAACCACCAAGGTCGACCTGTCCGGCGATGAAGTTGTCGCGCCCCTTGCCCGACCCGGTGGGGTTGTAGTTGATCGACTTTCCGGGGCATGCGGTCGAGTACTCGTTGGCGAAGATGTCGAACGCGTTCTTCTGTGCCGAAGAGCCCTCAGCGCTCAGCTTGGCCTTGCCCGTGCAGTCGCCCGATGCGGAAGCAGAGCCGAAGGCGCTGGAGGAGGAACCTCCGGTGGTGTTGTCGGTACCACAGGCGGCAAGGCTTGCGGACAGAGCGACTGCGGCGGCCGCCGCGAAGATCGTGGTGCCGGTGCTCTTAAGATTCACGGCCTTGAGGTTCACGGCTCTCGCTTTCTCGCATATGTGATGGAAGACGATGACGGGGATGGAATCTTCTACGCGCACTCCGGAAACTAAAGGCAGTCGATGGACGGGCACCCGCCCGCAGGTGAACGGAAAGTGAACTCACAGACTTGACAGTCCGGTTGTTATCGCAGGTAAACGCCCTGTCAGGCACGACCATAGGCGGCGTCGGTCAGCGCCACCTGAAATCCCAGCCGCTCGTATGTCCGCAGCGCCGCTTCGTTGTCCGATTCGACGTACAGCAACACGGTGTCCAATCCGAGGCCCGCCAAATGATGCAGTCCCACCAGCGTCAGTAGTTGACCCAATCCCCGGCCCTGTGCAGCGGGATCAACCCCGACGACGTACACCTCGCCGACTCCAGGCTTGTCGACATGCCTTTTGGTCCAATGGAATCCGAGAAGTTCACCGGTTTGCGCGTCGCGCGCGAGAAACAGCCCGCCCGGGTCAAACCATCGTTCATCAAACCGGCCGGCGAGGTCGTCCTGGGTCCAGCCTCCCTGCTCCGGGTGCCAGGAAAACGCGGCGTTGTTGACGCGCAGTAGATCCGAATCATCCTGGGACCCAAGGTAATGGCCGATGACAACGCCGGGGTCTTGGGAGAGTGCGGGCAGCTCGGCCAACGGGCGGCGCATCTGGTGCAGCCGCCGCAGCGCGACCAGCCCTAGCTTGGCGGCGACCGCCTGTGCGGCAGGCAGGTCACCGTGAGCCCAGATACGGGTGCTCTCGCCACCCTCGAGGAGGGCTTGCCGAATCATCGCCGAACCGATCCCGCGACGGCGGGCGACCGGTGTGACCACCAATTCGGCCATCGCCGTGGCATTCTCAGCGGCCGCCTCGGCGGGCAGCACCAAATTGAGGTAGGCCGCCACATCGTCGCCGTCCTCGGCAACCAGGTGCTTAGCCCCGGTGCCTCGCAGCCCACGCAACACCTGATCCCCCACGGGGGCGATACCGTCGGCGCGGGTGGCTTCGACAACCAATTCGCGTATCTGTAGCTGGCGTTGACTATCGAGAAGCGGGACCCATTCGGTCATACCGTCACGCTAGTCGGAGATTCACCCCGCGTTGATCGTCCCCGGTTCGGAGGCGATGTCCTCATCGATACCGCCGCCATCCACGTCGCCGGTATCGGGCTCCGCGGCACCGGGACTTGCGGACGCGCCGGGGTCGCCCTTGGCGCGCGGCGGGCGCACCGCCTTGTAACCGACATTGCGCACGGTGCCGATCAGCGATTCGTATTCGCCCCCCAGTTTGGCGCGTAGGCGACGCACATGGACATCCACCGTCCGGGTGCCGCCGAAGAAGTCGTATCCCCACACCTCTTGAAGCAGCTGAGCCCGGGTGAAAACCCGGCCGGCGTGCTGCGCCAGATACTTCAGCAGCTCGAATTCCTTGTAGGTGAGATCAAGCGGGCGGCCGCGCAATCGCGCGGTGTAGGTGCCCTCGTCGATCACCAACTCACCGAGCACGACCTTGCTGGCGTTCTCCACGTTGACCGCACCGGCGCGACGCCCTACCAGTAGACGCAACCGGGCGTCGATCTCGGCGGGGCCCGTTCCGGGCAGCAGGATGTCATCCAGACCCCAATCGACGTTGACCGCGACCAGGCTGCCCTCGTTCACCACGGCGACCACCGGGACCGAGGATCCGGCCGCTCCGAGCAGTCGGCATAGTCCGCGCGCGGACGCCAGATCGGTGCGCGCGTCGACGATGGCCACGTCGGCAGAGCCCGCCTCCAGCAGCGAGGACACCTCGCTGGGCACCGGTCGCACGGTATGGGCGAGCAGCGACAGGGACGGCAGCACCGCATCGGGATTTGGGTCAGCGGTCAGCAGCAACAGGTCCAACGAGCCCTCCAACACCCGGGTGCTTCGGTCTCCAGGTGTTCCATAATGTACCGCGCCACCTGCTGATAAGCGCGGACGAGCCGTTCGCGCGACGACAGTGCGCGTTGGATGATCCGCTTAAGTGCGGGCCAGCGGGGCCTGTCGGGAACGGTAGGCGTGCGGCCTTACGCCAGAATATGCAGATGCGCAAACCCCTGATCGCCACTATCGCGGCGGTATGTGCACTGGCGATCGTGGCCACCGGCACCGATTTCGGATTTGCGATCTACGCCGAATATCGGCTGTCCCGGACGCTGCGCGCCGAGGCAAACCTGAGCTCGGATCCGTCGGTGGCCATCCTGGTGTTTCCCTTCATCCCCCAGGCGCTGGCACACCGATACAAGGAAGTAGAGATCAAGGCGCATGGCGTCGACCACGCCGAGACGGGGAAGGCAACGCTGGAAGGCACGTTGCATGGCGTCGACATCTCCCAGGCCTCCTGGCTGATCCGCCCCGACTCCCCCTTGCAGGTGGACCGCGTGGAGAGCCGAATCATCATCGATTCCAACCACCTGGGCCGATTCATGGGAATCAACGACCTCGCCGTCGAACCGCCGCCGAAGGAGCAGAACGACTCCACCGGCGGTACCACCGAATCCGGCATCTCCACGGGAACGGGTCTGCTCTTCACCGGGACGCCCAAGACGGGTGAGTTCCAACACAAGGTGACCGTGTCGGTCGATGTGTCCGTCGGCGGACCGGACAAGACAGATCTGCAGTTCGTCGCTACATCCGTGGTCACGGGCCCGGGAACGGCCGACCGCGACGTGCCCGAAGAGCAGCAGGCCGGTGTGTTCGACGCGTTCACCAAGGTGGTCCCCCGACAGAAGCTTCCCTTCGCCATCGAACCAACAACGGTCGGCGCACGTGGATCAGATGTGATCATCGAAGGTATCGCCGAGGGAGTAACCATCTCCCTGGACGCGTTCAAGCAGTCATGAGGTCAGATTTGTTCGCTCTTCAGGAGAGCGGCTCGTCGCCGCTGGTGACTGCGGTCATTGCGATTGCGGTCGCACTGCTGGCGTCGAGCCTCATCGCGGTGGCCATCAAGAGCAAGTCCGGCAAGCTGCGCGAAGGCCCTGGCGGAACGGATGAGATCCAGGCCCCGCCCGGTATCGAACTCTCAGCGACCGGGCCGACGATCGTGCACTTCAGCGCGGTGTGGTGTGGACCGTGTGCCTCGGTCCGCCGGGTCGTTGACCAGGTGACTGCTGATCAGCCGGGGGTCGCACACATAGAGGTCGACATCGACGCGAATCCCGACGCCGCACGGGCCCTCTCGGTGCTTTCGCTGCCGACAACCTTCATCTTCGATGCCACCGGACGGCAGGCATATCGGGTCTCCGGAGTACCCAAGGCCGCCGACCTGCGCACTGCGCTGCGGGGCATGACGCAGCCGGGGTAAACTCGTCGCCGTGCAAGCCCACCTTGAGCCGATGCTCACGAAACGACGCGCCGTCGATCTGTGCCGCGTCGCGGGCTGCTGTTGTTGTTGCTGCTAATCGCGGCCACGTTCGAGTGTGCCGTAACAGGTGTAGCCATATCCGCCACCCTTAGGAGCACAACAAACCCATGACCACTGCCAATACCACGCCTGTAAACAGTCAGGTTGACGTTCGCGGCCCCCGCTTCGCCGCGTGGATCACCACCACCGTTCTCATCGTCACCCTGGCCGTGTCTGCCGTATCACCGGCAGCCGCTGCGTTGATCCTGGGGCTCCAAGCTGTGGTGTTCGCGATTGGCGCGCTGCTAGGACCGCATCGCGCCCCGTACGGAACGATCTTCCGCACGCTGATCCAGCCGCGGCTGAGCCCGGTGACCGAGCGCGAGCCCATCCCGCCGCTTCAGTTCGCGCAGCTGCTGGGCTTCAGCTTCGCCGCCATCGGCACCGTCGGATTTGCTACCGGCCTCACTCTGCTTGGTGTTGTCGCCACCGCTCTCGCGCTCGGTGCCGCCTTCCTGAACGCCGCCTTCGGCATCTGCCTGGGCTGCCAGCTGTACCCCCTCATCACTCGTTTTCGCCGCACACAACCGTCGGCTCAATAACCCGACAAAACCACTCAGTAACCCCTGAAAGGAAGCCTTTATGGCACGCTCTGACGTACTGGTCTCCGCCCAATGGGCGCAAGACAATCTTTCCGCCCCCAACACGGTCTTCGTGGAGGTGGACGAGGACACCAGCGCGTACGACGTCGGCCACATCGAAGGCGCCGTCAGGCTGGACTGGAAGACCGATCTGCAGGATGCGGTCAAGCGCGACTTCGTTGACCAGCAGCAGTTCTCGAAGCTGCTGTCCGACAAGGGCATCAGCAATGACGACACCGTGGTTCTGTACGGCGGCAACAACAACTGGTTCGCCGCGTACGCCTACTGGTACTTCAAGCTGTACGGGCACCAGGACGTGAAGCTGCTCGACGGCGGCCGCAAGAAGTGGGAGCTGGACGGCCGCGCGCTGTCCACCGACACCGTCTCTCGCCCCGCGACGTCCTACCAGGCCGCTGCCCCGGACAACACCATCCGTGCCTTCCGCGACGAGGTGATCGCGGCGATCGGTGCCAAGAACCTGGTGGATGTGCGTTCACCCGACGAGTTCTCCGGCAAGATCCTGGCCCCCGCGCACCTGCCGCAGGAGCAGAGTCAGCGTCCTGGCCACGTCCCCGGCGCCATCAACGTCCCGTGGAGCAAGGCAGCCAACGAAGACGGCACCTTCAAGTCGGATGAAGAGCTGGCCAAGCTCTACGCCGACGCGGGGCTGGACGGTGAGAAGGAAACCATCGCGTACTGCCGTATCGGTGAGCGTTCCTCGCACACCTGGTTCGTGTTGCAGGAGCTCCTGGGACACCAGAACGTGACGAACTACGACGGCAGTTGGACCGAATACGGCTCTCTGGTGGGAGCCCCGATCGAGTTGGGAAGCTAGTTATGTGCAGTGCACCGAAGCAGGGCCTGGCCATTCCGGCGGGCGTCGACGTAGAGAAGGAAACCGTGATCACCGGCCGCGTGGTCGATGGCAACGGTCAGACGGTGGGCGGTGCCTTTGTGCGCCTGCTGGATTCCTCGGATGAGTTCACCGCCGAGGTGGTGGCGTCTGCGACCGGCGACTTCCGGTTCTTCGCCGCACCGGGCGACTGGACGCTGCGGGCGTTGTCCTCGGCCGGCAACGGCACCGCGACGGTGAGCCCCACCGGCGCCGGCATCCACGAGGTCGACATCAAGATCGAAAGCTGAGCGGCCTAGGCCTTTTACCGAGACCGCGACTGCGCACCTCCCACCCGGAGAACGATGTGCGCAGTTGCGGTCTTGTCGTCTAGCGGCCTTCGCGCCGTTCCTGACGCAGCCGCACCGGGGGTGTGCCTGTCAGCTTGGTGTAGTCGCGGGTCAGATGGGCCTGGTCGTACCAGCCCAGCCGGGTGGCCACCTCTGCGACGTCGAGATCGGTCTCGGAAAGCAGCTGATGGGCATCGATCACTCGAGCCCGCCGCAGCAGCCAACGTGGCGATACTCCGAGGTGACCGCGACACAATCGCTGCAGTGAGCGCTGCGATAGCGCCACCCGCGCGGCGAGATCCGCCACCGATGTGATGCTCGGATCGGTCCGTACCAGCCGTTCGACGCTGCGAGCACGGTGACCGTCGGCGGTCGGCCGCCAACTGCCCATCATGTCTTGTGCCGCCCTTTCGATTGCCTCGGCACGAGCCTGCGCATCTCGCGCCTCCCATACCGCCGTCAGATCCCAGCCCGGCCAGGCCTGGCCCCAGGGAACCACCCGCCCCGTCCACGTGCTGGCCTCGGAGCCGGTCAAGTCGAAGATGGCTCCCGGCGTCAGATGCAGTCCGACCACCCAGCCGGGTGCCGGCAGACCGACGGCGAATCGCTCGGTCACCACCCCGTGCAGCAGTTCGGCCGGAAGCCGATATCCGTGCCGAATCTCGCCCGGCGGCCCGCCTTCAAGAGTGAGATGCACCGTCGGGTGGGCGATGACACCGGAGAAGTCCGCCGGCACTGGTTCGGTCCAGGAAAGCGACCAAATCCTCTCCACCCAATCACTCAGTGGTCCGCGGCCCGGCAGTACCACTCGATCAATCCGCGGCAACAGCCCTTCGGGACGCACTACTGCGCGCCACGGATCCGCACCCAAACCCTCCCGCGGTTCTGTCGGGTTGGTCCAAGACGGCACCGCCTCAGCTTAGGCAGGGTGCACACATGAGTACTGCTGTTACCGAACTGCTTGCGTTCACCATCGATTGCTCCAGCGCCTCCACACTGGCCCGTTTCTATGCCGAACTCACGGGCGGCACGGTCACGGGTGAATACCCCGAATACGGATACGCCTCGGTGGCGATCGGCTCGCAGAATATCAATTTCCAAGGCGTGCAGAACTATTCGTCACCACAGTGGCCAAGCCAGGAGCATCCGCAGCAGTTTCACCTGGACTTCCGCGTGAACGACCTCGCTGCCGCTGTCGACCAAGCCACGAGCCTCGGTGCCACGGTTGCCTCCGAACAGCCGGGCGGCGACTCCTACCGGGTGATGGTGGACCCGGACGGACATCCGTTCTGTTTGTGCCCACCCAAGGAGTAGGTCACCGGTCACCGACATCCGTCACCGTCTCAACACGTGGATCAGTTCGCGGTGTCCGGTGCGGCCGCCGCGCTTCGGGCCGGCTGCCTGGCCTCGAGGCCGGGCATCGGCTGATCGGGTGCGTTCCCAGTAGGAGACGGATCCTCCAGACCGATGGGCTGCCCGGTAGGGATGTTCTGGCGGCCGGTAGCGGCCGTCGCCCCCGGGGCGGTACCTCCGGCGGCCTCCGGTGCGGCGGTCTGTTGCATGGGTGCCGACGGGCGCGCCCCAAATACCTGACCGAGCGGACCGGCCTCATGCGGCTTGACCGTGACGTGTTTCAGCTGCACGCCCAGGCGGTCACCGGGCAGGCCGACATGGGCCGACTCAGGATCAGCGTTGGTCATAGCCCGAGTGCCTCCCGCGTCACGGACGCGGGGCGGCGGGGTCAACGACCAAATGGACTGCAATCCATAGACACCCGGGTAGTAGCCGATGTAGCCGGGTGGCGAGTAGATCTGCCCGGTCGGGTCACCGGGAACCGAGGGGTCGGCGGCCGCGCCGGGCGCGCCGAGCAGGCCGGCGATCACGAACGCTGCGATCACACCGGCGTGGCGAATGTGTGCTCTCATACTGTGCGAGTCCTTCGTATTGTATTGCGATCCAAGTTCATTCAGTGTGATGCGGCAGGGCCCAGATCCGGGCCGCTGTTAAGTGAGCCGGGTGCGATGGTTCCGTTCGCCTTCGGCTGAACGGACTCGCTGCCGGCGGCCGGTGGTGGCTGATGCGTGCCGGGGACGGGGTCTTCCAGGCCTCCGGGGGCGCCGCCCGGCATGCTGGTACCGGGCACCACACCAGCGGCCGGATCGGGCGCACCGATCGAGTCCATCGGCGATTCCGGGCGCACACCCGGCGCGACCCCCAGCGTCGAGTTTCGCAGCGGTTCGACGCCGAGTTCCGAGCCGGGCATTCCGAACTCTGCCGAGTCCGAATCCGTGTTGCTCATCGCGCTGGTACCCGCCGCGTCGAGGACCCGGCGCGGACGCATCCAGAAGCCGAGAATGTAGGTGTAGGCGCCGGGTTGATGACCAATCCGGCCCGGCATGTTGTGGTACGGCAGCCCGTCGTACCCCGGCGGCGGGCCCGGCGGGACGGGGGGCGACGGCGCAGCGAGTGCGCTGGGCGCGAGGAAGAGACCCGCGCCCAGGAGAGCGGCAAGCAGTCCCGCGCCCTTATTGATGCGTGATGCCATTCGGGTGACCGTCCTCGTCTAGATCTTGATCGGTTCGCCGTAGATGGCATACGAGGAATGCGCGCCGGTGGTCGAGATGCGCAGGTACGCGTACGACCGGATGGTGACGTCTCCTCCGCAGGCGTCCACTTTGACATGCAGGTTCGTAATATCCAGCGTCGCTCGGCCCGACGGGTTCAGCGCCATGTTGGACATCGGCAGGTCAACGATGACGCCAGGTTCCAGGTCGGTCTGCACGTAGCCGGTGGCGCCGCCACCCACGGACCCGCCGATGGAGTTGCTCGACCCCAAAGACCCGGTGCCGCTCACGCCGCCGGAGACGGCTCCGCCCAATTGCAGTCCGCTCGACACGTCGGACTGGCAGCCCAGCTGATATCCCATGATGAAGAGACTGTCCAGGATTGATCCCTGTCCGCCAGTGACTGCCGCCGACGAGTACAGATTGACGAAGGCCTCGCGCGAGTTCGACGCGTTGGCGAGGTTCGGGATCGAATTGACGACCTCGTTGTAGCTGTTCAGATGGATATGCCAGCCGTCCGGGGTCACCTGATCCAGGTCCTCCGGTTGCATGGTCACCGGTTCCGCGCTGGCGGTGGGAGCTGCCACCGCGGCGAAACACACGGCCACTGCCGCGAAGCACGCGGTGCGGATACATCGAACGAACGTTCCTGCCATGTCGGCCTTCCAGGTGAGTGCTGAAGAGCCGTAGCAGCGGTTCTGCCCGGCCAGTTCAGCGCGAACTGAGCGGGTTATTTCTAGCTAGCGCCTAGTTAACGCCGATCCCAGTTCCGGTGAACGACGGCTGAACGCAAATAAGGTGGGGTTTACCTCTACTCGGAGGTAAGGCTGTCCCCCATTGAAACGATTCAGTAGACCCAGCTACTGGAGGACTGCACGACGAATCCATGCTCGCCGTAGTGGCGATCGGGCGGGTCCTGGGTATCCGCGGGCCAGGAATCGGGTTTCTTGGCGCGGCAGGCCAGTGCGTCCTCTGCGAGGACTGCGCAAACGGTCCCATTGCCCGGCACGATCTTCGAGCCGGCCGGCAGCAACGGATACGTGTGATCGTCTGGACTCTGCTCGTACTGCGCGATGAGCCCCGGCCTGGTCAGCGACACCACCACGGAATTCATGCCCGCACCGGCACCCACGATCGGGCCGGTACAGGACACACCCAGGTCGGCGACCATGTTGCTCTGGCATCTGAGACCGCCAGGGGTGCTGAAGACCCATCCCGACATACTCGGGTGCGCGCCGATCACCTGGTATTCGGCGGGATCGGCGGCCGGGTAGGAGTCGACATCCGGGAACTTCGGCGGTTGCGCATTCGCCGCCGGTGCCGCGACAAGCGCCCCGAAAACCGCGCTGGTCACGAAAAGTGCAGATAAACATTGCCTGGGTAAGATCCTCACACCTTTCCGTCGCGGTAGCTGTGGCCGACGTTACCCGGCGAGTTGTGGGTCACACCGCTATCCCAGGTAAGCTCCCATCCCGTGGTGCTCTTCTTCGAGATCATGTTGGTGGCCGCGGTGCTCGTCATCACCTGGTTCGCGTTGTACGCGCTGTACCGGCTGATTACCGACGAGTCGTGACGGAACCGGATCCGACCGCCGCCGAGCAGCGGCCATCGGTGGGCAGGAATCTCCCCACCTTTCAAGACCTCCCCATCCCAGCCGATACCGCTAACCTGCGCGAAGGCCCGGACCTCAACGGGGCGATGCTCGCCCTGCTGCCCCTGGTTGGCGTGTGGCGCGGCGAGGGCGAGGGCAGGGATTCCGACGGCGATTACCGCTTCGGACAGCAGATTGTCGTCGCACACGACGGCAGCGACTACCTCACATGGGATTCACGATCGTGGCGGCTGGACGCCGATGGGCAGTTCGACCGGCTGACCTTGCGCGAAAGCGGTTTCTGGAGGTTTGCACCCGATCCCGATGACCTCACCGAGAATCAGGCCATCGAATTGATGCTGGCGCACGCCGCGGGCTTTGTCGAGCTGTTCTACGGCCAGCCGCTCAACGCTTCGTCCTGGGAACTGGTGACCGACGCGCTGGCCCGGAGCAAGTCCGGTGCGCTGATCGGCGGGGCCAAGCGGCTGTACGGCATTGTCGACGGTGGCGACCTGGCCTATGTCGAGGAGCGGGTGGGCGCCGACGGCGGCCTGGAACCGCATCTTTCCGCGCGGTTGTCGCGGTTCGCGGGTTAGCTCCCCTTTTTCTGCCGAGCATGCCCATATGTGCCGAAAATGGCACGTAAACCGCACATTTGAGTATGCTCGCCAAGGACCCGCCCCCGGAAAAGGGGCGGCCCCCGAACCGTTCGACTCGATCGGACTCATCGAGGGTTCGGGGGCCGGGTGGCTGCCGTGGATTTGCCCACCGCAGCGCATGGCTGCAGCTAGCGAGCAGCCACCTCACATGTCCAATAACCAATCAATGTGTCGGACCACCTCCTTCCGTGTGTACCGACGACGGTACGACGCAAGAGGGTGTGCCACAACCGATTTATTCTGCGGCGATCAGAACTAGCGATCGAAACTAGAGCGCGATGGCCTTGTCGACCAGCTCGGGCAACCGCGCCGCCAGCGGCCCCGCGGGACGGCTGACACCGTCGAGCGTGCGCACCCGAGCCGCGAGAGTAATACTGGCCAACATCCAAACATCTTGGGCGGCAATCAAATCAGTAGGCTTGACGGCCTCGTACCGGCACTGGATCCCCTCGGCGGCCGCCACCTCAAAAAGCGCCCGCTGGGTGGTTCCGTGCAAGATCCCATGCTCCGGGAACGGTGTCACCAGGGCGTCACCGGTGTCCACAATTACCGTGGAGCGCGGCCCCTCGAGCACGAATCCGTCCGAGCTGACGAAGATGACGTCTTGCGCCCCTTGAGTTTCGGCGTATCTCAGGGCGGACATGTTGATGGCGTAGGACAGCGTCTTCGCGCCCGATAGCAGCCACGGCAGTGGTTCGGCGGGTTGCGCGGGTAGCCCGCGATCCAGGGTGATCACCGAGACACCGTCGCGCCGTGCCGCCAACGAGCGCGCGGGAACCGGCGCGATGGTCAGGTATGCCGTTGCACCCCCGCCACTTTCACGCCCCCGCGTGTACACCAGGCGTAGCATCGCGTCCGCACCTGACATCGAATTCCATTGCCGTACACCGATCTGAACCGCAGCTCGCCAGGCGGCACGGTCGGGCTCGGCCAGATCCATCGACGCCGCCGATACGGCCATCCGGTCCAAATGCGCTTCCAGCTTGCAGACCGCACCGCCACGCACCAGTGCCGTCTCGAACGCCCCGTCACCGCGAACGGCGGCAAGCTCGTCGGCATGCAACAGCGGCACCTCGGGGTCGTGCATTTCACCGTCGAGTGTGACCACCACCGCTACCGCCATGGGCAATGAGATTAGCGGTCGTAGAGTTGAACATATGACGAGCCGCTTGCGTGAAGAACATTAGGCACCGATGACGGCTGTTTACGTACCTGAAGGCAACCCCGACGCCGGTGCGGTGTGGCATTACGGCGACCCCCTAGGTGAGCAGCGTGCGGCGCTCACCGGCGCCGTGCTCGTGGACAGAGCGGGTCGGGCGACGATTTCGTTGTCCGGCGCCGAACGGCTGAGTTGGCTGCACACCATCTCTAGCCAGCATGTCGCCGACCTACGAGACGGCCAGACGCGGGAGAATCTCAGTCTCGACGGGCAGGGACGTGTCGAAGACCACTGGGTGCAAACCGATCTGGACGGTGTCACGTACCTGGATACCGAACCATGGCGTGGCCAGGCGCTCAGGGACTTCCTCACCAAGATGGTGTTCTGGGCCAAGGTGGAGGTCGCCGCGTCCGAGCTGAAGGTCTTCACCCTGCTCGGGCCCAGCACCGCAGAGCTGGCCGGGAAGTTGGGAATCGCGGCGCTGCCCAAGCTCGACAGCGCGGTCGCGCTACCCGGTGGCGGCTTCATCAGGCGCATGCCGTGGCCACTGCCCGACGCGACCTTCGATCTCCTCATTCCGTCCGAAGCGGGTCTGGCCGAACGTCTGGGCGTGCGTCCTGCCGGCCTGTGGGCGTTCGAGGCTCTCCGGGTCGCTGCCACACGCCCCCGGCTGACCCTGGACACCGATGAGCGAACCATCCCCCATGAGGTGGCCTGGATCGGCGGGATCGGCCCGGACGACGATCCTCGGGCCGTGCACCTGGCCAAGGGCTGCTACCGCGGGCAGGAGACGGTGGCCCGAGTACACAACCTGGGCAAGCCGCCGCGAGTGCTGGTGTTGCTACATCTGGATGGCTCCGCCGATCGCCCATCCACTGGTGACGAGGTGGCCACCGCCGGCCGCGTGGTGGGCCGGGTGGGCTCGGTGGTCGATCATGTCGACCTGGGTCCCATAGCGCTGGCTCTGGTCAAACGATCGGTCGTCGAGGCCCTTTCGAACGGTAATCCGGCGCCCCTGTCGGCGGGTCCATCACCCGCCGCCATTGACCTTGATCTACTGCCCGACCTGCAGGGTGAGCAGCGCGGGCGGGAGGCCGTGAGCCGCCTGCGGCAAGGGTCTGTTCAACCGGGTAGTTAGGGCGTGCAGCAGTTGGTGGATCGGCACGCTAAACTATCGTCAGGATCGATAAAAACACTCCACCGGAGCCGCCCTGAAATTGGGCCGCTCCGCTATTGCGCGAGGGGGTTCCCCCATGGGCCGCGGCCGGGCAAAGGCAAAGCAGACCAAGGTTGCTCGCGAGCTGAAATACAGCTCTCCTAACACGGATCTCGAGCAGCTCCGCCGTGAACTTTCCGGCGCTCCGGTATCTCAGCCGGATGACGACCGCGCCAGCGACCGCTGGACGGACGACGAGGACGCCTGGCGCCGGTAAAGGCCCTGCGGTAATCCCACCCGAGGTTCTTAGAACCTCGGGTGCTGTCCCACGAGTAAGGCACTTTCGCTGCCTGAATCCTTGCCCGACTTCTTCTTGATGGCGCCAAGAGTCCAGCAGTCGATGTGTCGCGCGGTCAGGACCGCGAGTGCCCTGTCGACGTCTTCGGGTGCGACGACGGCGACCATGCCGACGCCCATGTTGAAGGTCTTTTCCATCTCGGCGCGCTCGATGCGGCCGCGCTGGGCGATCATCGCGAAGATCGGACCGGGAGTCCAACTACCCCTGTCGAGTTCAGCGACCAATCCGTCGGGGATCACGCGGGCGAGATTGCCAGCGAGTCCGCCACCGGTGACGTGACAGAAGGTCCGTACCTCGGTCTCGGCCGCCAGCGCCAGGCAGTCCTTGGCATAGATGCGGGTGGGCTCCAGGAGCTCCTCGCCGAGAGTGCGGCCGAACTCCTCGACCTGTCCGAACAGGTCCATCCGGTCGATTTCGAGTAGCACGTGCCGTGCCAACGAGTACCCATTGGAATGCAGACCCGAGGATCGCATCGCGATCACGACATCGCCCGGACGCACCCGGTCCGGTCCCAGCACCCGGTCGGCCTCCACCACGCCGACCCCGGTGGCCGACAGGTCGAAGTCATCGGGGGCCATCAGGCCCGGATGTTCGGCGGTCTCGCCACCGAGCAGCGCGCAGCCTGCGATGGCGCATCCCTCGGCGATACCGGCGACCAGCTCGCTAACGCGTTCGGGCACCACCTTGCCGACGGCGATGTAGTCCTGCAGGAAGAGCGGCTCGGCCCCGCACACGACCAGGTCGTCGACGACCATGGCCACCAGATCGAGGCCGACGGTGTCGCGTTTGTCCATGGCCTGGGCGACGGCGATCTTGGTGCCGACGCCATCGGTGGAGGCTGCCAGCACCGGCTCGCGGTATCCGCCCTTGAGGGCGAACAGTCCGGCGAAACCGCCGATACCGCCCAGCACCTCGGGACGGTGCGTCTTGGCGACGGATTTCTTGAATAGCTCGACCGCCCGGTCACCGGCTTCGATATCCACCCCGGCCGCGGCGTACGAATTACTGGGTTTGTCGGCTCGCTCGCTCATATCGGGCCTTAGGCTACCCGTCCCGGCTGGCAGAGGTGCCCGCACAGCCCTACTTGAACCGCCCCGCGAATCCGCGCAGTGGCAGGTCGGCCGAGGTGAGGATGCCCGGCGGGGCCTCGACAACGCTCCGGATGGCATTGAGTGCGGGCAGGCCCGTGACGGTCATCCCGACGGATGCGAAGGCGGCGGGGTCGGAGAAGTCGGTGCCGGGCCGGGGAATAACCATGTGCTTGCTGTAGACGCAGGGATCGCCCTGGATCTTGGTGATGTAGCAGCCCTTGACGTTCCAGTGCGGGAGCGTCTTCGGCGTCATCTGCCATTCGACGTGCACCTCGACCTTGGGCACCCCGTCGACGATCCCCTGGTACTTGAGGTAGTTGGCGCCCAGCGAGCCCTTGGGCAGCCGGTACCAACCGAGGTCGACGTCTTCGGTGCAGGCGCCCAGCTCATAGGAAAACGTCACGTCGTCGAGTTTCAGGCCGAAGCAGTCGGCCATCAGGTACACCCCGTCGGCGAAGACGCGGGTGCCCTTCTCCAGGAGGGCCGGGATCTCCGGGTCGTCTATGGGGCGCCCGTATCCGACCATCTCCCAGGAGTCCACCGAGTGATGGCAGGACACGTCCACCGATTCGATGACGGTCACGTTCTCGATCTCGGCGACGTCGCAGGAGTGGACAACACCCAGGATCTGCGTCAGCCCCGGGTTCATCCCGGTGCCGTAGAAGGTCGATCCGCCGCGTTCGCATGCCTGCTGCAGCACTTCGGTGGTGGGCAGGCCCGACGGGTGCGGGTGGTTCTGGTCGCGGTGATGCCCGGTAATCCAGTCGGCGGTGGTGACGACGTCGATGCCCGCCTCCAGCACCTTGACGTAGAGCTCCTCGTCGGGGAACACCCCATGGAAGGTCAGCACGTCGGGCTTGGCGGCGATGATCTCGTCGACGGTGCCGGTGGCGATGACACCGTTGGGTTCCAGCCCCACGAGCTCACCGGCATCCCGGCCGATCTTTTCCGGTGAGTAGCAATGCAATCCGGCCAGCTCCAGATCGGGATGCCGGGCCATGCGCTTGATCATCTCAGTGCCGACATTTCCGGTGGCGACCTGAAACACCCTGACTGCGCTCATGCCGTGATCTCCTCCGGGTAGAACTGTGTCGCCCATTTGCGCAGGGCGATGAAGCCTTCGTATTCGGCGCGCACCAACGCGGGCGGGTCCGAGTACCGCTGATGCGACCAGACGTGAACATCGGCAAGAAATTGGTCGATGATGGCTTGGGAGAACGTCTTCGCGGTCTGCGGCGGTTCCTTGAAATCGGTGGATTCGTCACCGGATGGCCTGCCGATGAATACCGTGAACCGCACGTCACAGGTCTCGTCATCAACGGGAGTCACCGCCGAGACGGTGCGGTTGTCGATCATTCCCCAGCTCTTGGTGACGGCGACGCCCAGGCCGCCGTTGATGGCCTGCACGCCGCTTTTCATGTCTTCGGCGGACATGCCCGGTATCTCGTCGAAGGCGATGGTGAAGTCGACGTAGGAGATCGGCTTCTCGAACTCCTGCCGGGTGAACTTCGGAATGAACGGCGTCCTGTGTACGTATTTGAAATGCGCGAAGTCGACACCGTTCTCGAGAACATACTGCGGATGCAGTTGCAGCCGTTCGCAATACAGAGTGCTGTGTGGGAATCCTGGGTAGTAGTCCTGGGCACCGCCGCCGTCGTCGAACCCGGTGAACACATCCGGGACGTCGAAAAACGGTTCACGGCCGTGGATGTCGTGCCAGATGTAGACCGCCTCATTGCGTTCCACCACCGGGTAGCTCCGAATGCGCCGCAACGGGTTTGGCCGCTTCTCATAGGGGATGCACACGTTCCTGCCGTCGCGGTTCCACTCCCAGCCGTGGAACGGGCAGACGATGCGGTCGCCCTCCACATGTCCACCGTGGCCCAGATGCGCACCGAGGTGCTCGCAGTAGGCGTCCATCACCGCCGGCTCCCCCGACTGCGCACGCCACGCCACCATCTCGCGCCCGAAGTAGGTCATCCGCCGCACGGCGCCGACGGCGATCTCCGCGGACCAGGCAACCTGGAACCACCCGGTGGGCTTCATCGACAACGGCGGCTTCGGCATCGGAACCTCCTCAAGCGGGGACAGTAATCCACTTCACTCACTTTTCACAGAGACTTCTATGAAAAATTCTCCGCCCGCTAGCATCATCCGGATGAGCGAAGTGGTGGCCACGGGGCGGCGGGCGAATCGTCGCGGTCTTGCTACCCGCGAGAGCATGCTCGACGCCGCCCTGCGAGTGCTTGCCTCGGGCGACCCGGCGGCGGTATCGGCGAACAGAATCGCCAAGGAGTGCGGCGCCACCTGGGGCGCCGTGAAGTATCAATTCGGCGATATCGACGGGCTGTGGGCCGCGGTGCTGCAGCGCACCGCGGAACGCCGCGGCGACCAACCCTGGCGCAACGACCCGACGGGCCCGCTGGATCAACGGGTCAGCGCGATCGTCGAGACCCTGTTTCGGGGTTTGACGTCTCCGGACTCGCGGGCCATCGAGAACCTGCGCCGGGCGCTGCCGCCCGACTCCACAGAGCTCGAACGGATGTACCCCCACACGGCCGCTGAGCTGGCCTCGTGGAAACATCGTTGGGCGCGGGCGTGCCAGCAGGCGTTCGACGGCTTAGATGTGGATCCGGTCCGGGTGCGCGAGGTGGCGGCCTTCATCCCGGGCGCCATGCGCGGACTCGTGTCGGAAAAACAGCTGGGTACCTATTCGGATCTGGAGGAGGCCCGCCGAGGGCTGACCAACGCGATCGTCGCCTACTTAGGAGGTCATGCATGACCCGCATCCACGCATTCACCGAGGACGCCTTGGGTGACCTTGATGCCACCGGGGTCGCCGAGCGGATCGCTTCCGGCGAGGTCACCGCGGCCGAATGCGCCGAGGCCGCCATCGTCCGGCTGGAGCGGGTCAATCCGACGCTCAATGCGGTGGAATTCAAGGACTTTCCCCGTGCACGGGAGCGCGCGCAGGCCGCGGAGGGTGCCGCCGCTTCCGGCGCATTCGGCGCGTTTCAGGGTGTACCCACGGCAACGAAATGCAATATCCACGTGGCGGGCATGCCGCTGACGGAAGGCTCTGCCGCCATCGCGCCGACGCTGCAGACCGTCGACGGACCGTTCACGCAACAGTTCCTCAGCACCGGGGTCGTGCCCATCGCGTCGACGACCATGCCCGAATACGGCTGGTCCGCCAGCACGGAACGCTCGGGCGGCTCGGTTACCCGCAATCCGTGGCACACGGACTTCTCCGCGGGCGGGTCCTCCGGCGGCTCGGCGGCATTGGTGGCCGCCGGCGTGGTGCCCATCGCGCACGGTAACGACGGCGGCGGCTCCATCCGGATCCCCGCAGCGGCCTGCGGGCTGGTGGGTCTAAAACCCAGTCGTGGAAGGCTTTTAGGTGATCCTTCGAGCAGCTCGGCGCCGGTGAAGATCGTCGCCGACGGGGTGCTGGTACGCAGCGTCCGGGACTGTGCCCGGTTCTTCGAGGCCGCAGAATTGCACTACCGCAATCCGAAGCTGACACCGATCGGCCGCGTGGATCGCCCGGTGCAGCGCCGGCTGCGCGTCGGTCTGTGCATGGACTCCCCCTTCACCCCGGCCACGGATCCCGCGACCCGGCAGGCGGTGAACTCGGCCGCGGAACTGCTTGAGTCCCTTGGCCACACCGTCGAGCCCTACGCTCCGGCGGTGCTGCCCTCGTTCAAGCTCGACTTCGAGGACTACTGGTCTTTCTTGGCGTTCGCGGTCGCCAAGGGCGGTCCCCGATTGTTCGACGGGTTCGACGCCTCCCGGCTAGACCCGTTGACTCTCGGACTCAGCCGCCGATTTGTCAGGCGGTCGTACCGCACACCGCTGTTCTTGGCCCGCCTGGCCGCGTCCGCCCGGGTGTACGAACGCGGATTCGGCACCGGTATCGATGCGGTGCTCACGCCGGTGCTCACCCACACCACGCCACGCATCGGATATCTCACGCCGGATCAGGATCCCGAGGTGCTGCTGGACAAGCTCAGCTCATACGTCGGATTCACCCCGGTACACAATGCCTCCGGCGCCCCGGCGATATCGCTTCCGCTCGGCGAAGATCCCGACGGTCTGCCTATCGGGGTCATGCTCAGCAGCCGCCGTGGCGGCGAGCGGACCTTGCTTGAGCTCGCGCTGGAAATCGAGGAAGCGCAGCCGTTCTCAATGCTGGGCTAGTACGCATCCGTGATGCCAATCACAAATCATCAGTGTTGCAACAAAATTAGGGTGCTCGACATGCGATCCACCGGCTGAGCACCTACCGTTTTGTGCATGCCGACGGCGTCGCACCGCGTACGCGGTGCCTCACGGAATCCCCTATCGCATCACCCCCGCGCAGCCAGGCTGCGCGTTCTATTGGCCGCATCCCTGGTCGCATCATTGGTGGTCACGGACGGGGCGCCCACGGCCCTCCACACGATCTCAGAGAATCCCTTGTCTGCTCCGATCACGTTGACGGTGGAGTCCGGGTACATTTCCCTGACCTCGGACTCGACACCACTCGGGGCCGGGCCCGCCGCCTCCGATTCATCGTCCACCCTCACGATCACCCGGCGGGCCACCGTCTCACTGAATCCGGGTGAGAACGGCCACGGTCTGGATGCGGTCATCAAGTCCGAATCCCTCGCCTCCCCTGCCGAAGCCGGCACACCAACACCGGGGAGCATCCCGGTCGTCCTGGTTCACGGAACTGCCGAGAACCAAAAGTACTGGGATGCGATGAAGACGAGCCTGCATGATGCGGGGATGAAGGCATTCACCTTCGAGTACGGCCAGACGGGATTTCAGGGCCTCGTGGGATCGATCGGACGGCAGATCGGGCTGCGTGGCTTCGGCGATGTCGAGGTGTCCACCCAACAGCTTGCCCATGAAGTCGCGACGGTCTTGGATCAAACCGGCGCCGGCAAAGTCGACCTCGTCGGCCATTCGCAGGGCGGCCTGCTGATCAAGAATTTCGTCGCACAGGACAAATCTGACAGGGTGGCGAATGTTGTCCAGCTGGCGCCCTCGAGTCACGGCACCACCTTCAGTGGACTCGCCGACATCATTGGCCCGGTGGGCAATTCGGTCGATATCAACGGCTGGAAACCCGTCAAAGACGTGATCTACTCGGCCGTCAGCACGCTGGGCTGGCCGTCGTTGTCGCAACAGATCGTGGGCAGCCGCTTTCTCGACAAGCTCGACAAGCTGCCGGACACGAAGCCCGGTGTCGACTACCTGGTGGTGGGCACCAAAAATGATGTCGTTGCCACCCCGTACAAGTCTCAATTCATCACAGCAGCACCGGGTTCCACTGCGGTCAACATCGAAGTGCATTCGCTGCCCGGGGTGCCGCGCGACGGATTGGTCGACCACGGCCTGAACAGCGGAGAAGTCATCTCGGCCGTGACCAACTACCTCAAGTCCAGCCAGTCGGCGCAGCGCTCGGCCGATCAGATCAAGGCCAATCCCGGTACCACCCTCAGCAGGGATGGCAGCACCACAACCGTCTCGGAGGGCACGAAGGTGGTCGCGACCATCGAAGACCGGCCCGAATCTGCAAAGCAGAACGCCACCAAGCAATCTCAACAGTCGGCCGGCAAGGCCGCGAACAGCACCACAGTCACCACGCCTTCGGGAGCGACCCTCGAGGTCGCGGGGCGCGATGTCACGTTGAAGCGCAACGGCCAGTCTGTCTCCATCAGCGAGGTACACGGCGTGACGGTTGCCAATACCCCCGCCGAACAGACACCAAGCAGCAAGACCGCCTCACAGCCGGGTCACCTCGCCAAAGCCACCGAGGGCCCGGTCACCAAAGCCTCTCCGGCGACCGGCGAAACGAAGGCAAAAGAGTCATCGGGCAAGCCCGATGCCGACAAGAAGCCCGCGACACACGAGTCCAACACCATCACGCCGAAGATCGGTATCGGCGCCAACGGCATAGCCCACGACGGGAAAACGGCGGGAAGCAGACTTTCCGACCACTCGGCCGGCTCGGCGGCCGAATCGGGATCTACGAAGACCGAGAAGACACCGGCGGCGACCAAGAAGAGCGGCGGGGCGGCCACAGACGCCTCTGCCGCAGCGCATTCCGGCACTGAGAATTCCACCACGAACGGGAGTGCGAACACCGGTTCGTCAGCCAGCGTTGGCGGACAACAGGCTTCCGCGCCGAATGGGGCAAGCGACCACAAGCCGGGGCATCCGGATACCGGCCCAGCATCGAGTTCCGGTGATCACAAGAAGGCTGCCGAGGGGCCGCCGCACGAGCACACCGCGGGTGCCTCCTAGCCGGTCATCTCGGTGTTGCGGAACGACGGGCGTGCTGCCGCTCCCGTTGTTCCACGGGGTCCGGCACGGGCACCGCGGCCACCAACGTCCGGGTGTATTCGGTCGACGGGTTATGCAGAATCTCGCCCCGCGGCCCCAGCTCTTCGAGGACGCCGCGACGTAACACCGCCACCTCGTCGGCCAGTCGATCCACCACGGCAAGATCGTGACTGATGAACAGACAGGCGAATTGCCACTGGCGCTGCAATTCCTCGAACAAGTCCAGCACCGCCGCCTGCACCGATACATCGAGCGCACTGGTGGGCTCGTCGGCGACCAACAGGTCGGGACCCAACGCCAGCGCGCGCGCCAGGTTGGCCCGCTGCCGCTGCCCTCCCGAAAGCTCATGCGGATAGCGGTTTTCGGTTCCGGCCGGAAGTTGCACCGCGTTGATCAGCTCAGTTACCCGGGCGAAAATCTTGCGGCGGTCACCGTATCGATGCACCCACATGGGTTCGGCGATACAGTCACCCACACGCATTTTCGGGTTCAGCGAGGTGGCCGGGTCTTGGAACACAAACCCGAACTTGGCGCGCAGGGGGCGCAGCTTACGCTGGCTCATACCCACGAGCTCCTGCCCGAGCACCCGCACAGATCCCGAGGCGGGCTGTTGCAACGCCGCCACGCATCGGCCGATAGTCGACTTTCCAGAGCCCGACTCCCCCACCAGTCCAAGGGTTTTCCCCTTACCGATACTGAAACTCACATCGTCGACGGCACGGAAAGAGCCGCGGCCCAACAGTCCGGGGAACTCCACGACGAGGTTGGACACCTCCAGCACGGGCTCGGCCGGTTCTTCACGCGGGGCAGCATGTTCGGGATCGCCCTGACCCAGATGCGGGACGGCGGCCAGCAATGCCCGCGTGTATGGCTCCGCAGGATCGGCGAAAAGCTGTTCCACCGGCGCGATTTCAACGACCCTGCCCTGTTTCATGACGACAACCCGGTCCGCGATATCGGCGACCACCCCCATGTTGTGGGTAATGAGCACGATCGCGCTGCCGATCCTGTCGCGCAGATCCCGCAGCAGTTCCAGAATCTCGGCCTGAACCGTCACGTCCAGCGCCGTGGTGGGCTCGTCGGCGATGATCACCTTTGGGTCGCATGCGATGGCGATGGCGATGACCACGCGTTGTTTCTGGCCGCCGGACAGCTGGTGCGGATAGCAGTCGTAGCGGCGCTCCGGGTCGGGCAGCTGCACGAGCTTGAGCAGCTCGATGACGCGCGCGCGAACCTGGGCGCGGCTCATATCGGAGTGCGCGCCGACAGCCTCGGCCACCTGGTATCCGATGGTGAACAAGGGATCCAGCGCCGCCCCCGGCTCCTGGAACACCATGGCGATGTCCTTGCCGCGCATCGCCGTCAGCTCGCGGCCCGACAGTGTGGTGACGTCGCGCCCACCGAGCAGGACCGAACCGGCGATGCGCGCGGTATCCGGCAGGAGTCGAATCGCGGTGCGCGAGGACACCGACTTACCCGAACCCGACTCACCGACGACGGCCAGCACCTCCCCCGGTTTCACATCGAATGACACGTCTTCCACCGCGGCCACCGGGCCGCCGTCTGTACTGAACGTCACCGACAGCGACCGGAAGGACAGGGCCGGCAACGCCTCTTTTTCGCTCATGCGTCACCGCGCCGGGTCCGCAACAGTGGATTGATGACCTCATTGAGGCTCTCGCCCACCAGCGTCATGCCGAGCACCACCAGGACGATGGCAGTACCGGGAAAGACTCCGGTCCACCAAATACCGTTGGCCACATCCGATAGCGCCTTATTCAGGTCGTATCCCCATTCGGCGGCCTTGGTGGGCTCAATACCGAAGCCAAGGAAGCCCAGCCCGGCCAGCGTCAAAATGGCCTCCGCACCATTGAGGGTGACGATCACCGGCAACGACGAGGTGACATTGGAAAGGATGTGCCGGAACAAGATTCGTGACGTGCTGGCACCGGTAACCCGTGCGGCGTCGACGAATGGTTCCTGTTTGACGGCCACGGTGGCGTTGCGCACCACCCGGAAGTACTGCGGCACGAACACCGCCATGATGGCGATGGCCGCCGCGAAAATTCCTCCGCCGGTGCTGGATTGACCTCCGGTGACCGAAACCGACACCACGATGGCCAACAGCAGCGAGGGCATGGCATATAGGGCGTCCATCACCAACACCAACGCACGGTCCAGCCAGCCACCCAGGTATCCGGAGGTCAAACCCAGCACTACGCCCGCCGGCAGGGAAATCATCAGCGAGGCCACGATGACCAGCAGCGCGGTGCGCGCACCGAACAGCACGCGCGAGAACACGTCCTCGCCGCGCACCGAGGTACCGAACCAGTGCTCCCAGGAGGGAGCCTGCTGCCGTACGAAATCGGCTTCTTCCCCACTGGTTTGCGAGAACCCGTACGGCGCCAGGACGGGCGCCAGTATCGCCACCAGAACGAATCCGACGACGAGAACCAGACCGACAACAAGGGTGAACCGTTGCAAGCCATGGGTGGAACGCAGTAGGTCAGCCCCCGGTAGCCCGCGCAGCCGGTCTCGGAGGGACTGCCTCACCGATGCCGTCATCAAAACCTTACCCTCGGATCGATGAAGGCGACCACCACGTCGATGACGAAACTCATCACCGCGACGATGATCGCGATCACGGTGACGATGCCTTGTACCGCCACGAAGTCGCGCGCCGAAAGATAGTGGGCCAGCTGTGAGCCCAGTCCGTTCCATTCGAAGGCCGTCTCGGTCAGCACAGCCCCGGCGAGCAGCATGGCGATCTGCATTCCCATCACCGTCACCACCGGGACCAGCGAGTTGCGAAACGCGTGCCGGCCCACCACGACTCTCTCCGGCAGCCCACGGGCACGAGCCGCGTCCACATACCCCGCGCGCAGCGTCTGCAACAGGTTGACGCGCACCAGCCGCAGGAACACCCCGGCCGTCAACAGCCCGAGGGCCAGTACCGGTAGCACCAGGTGCCTGAGTGCATCCACGAAGTATCCACTGTTGCCGTACAACACGGTGTCCACCAACAGCAGATGGGTACGGTGCGGCATGGCACTCAGCGCGATTTCGGTGCCGACGGTGCTACGCCCCGAGGCCGGCAGCCACCCCAGTTTCACCGAGAAGAACAATTTGAGCAGGATCGCCACAAAGAACACCGGGGCGGCATAGAAGAACACCGCAGCCAGCCGCAGGAATACGTCGGTGAGCTTGTCACGATGCGTTGCGGCCAAACGTCCCAACGGAATCCCCACCAGAAGCGCCACCAGGATGGCGCCAACCGCAAGCTCCAGGGTCGCCGCACCGTTGACCACGATGATGTCGGTGATCGATCGCTTGTCGGTCAGCGTGCGCCCGAAGTCGCCGCGCAGAACGCCGGCAACGTACTCCCAGTACTGGGTCCAGATCGGGCGGTCAAAACCCGCCTCGGCCTTGCGTTTGGCGATCTCTGCCGGCGCGAGCCGGCCACCGGCCTGGGCGGTGATGGGGTCGCCGATTCCGCGCATGAGCACGAACACCAACGTCATCAGGATCCACGCCGTCGGGATGATGAGTGCCAGGCGCACCCCGAGATAGCGCAGCAGCGTGGTGCTCATGCGGTGCCGCCGGTCTTCTTCAGCGGGGTGAACTGAAACTTGAACGAGGGCCCGAGTTTGATGCCGTCGACGTTCTTCACCGATACCGCTATTTGTTTCCCGGTCAGCAGCGGCAGCGTCGAAATGTAGTCGCGCGCCATCAGATCCTGTATTCGGGCAATGACAGCCATACGTTTGGCACGATCCGGTTCGGTCACCTCCGCGGTGATGAGTCGCGTGATGGTGCTGTCCTCGAAGTGGTTCACCAACATGTTGTCCGGCATGAAGAACGGCGTCAGATAGTTGTCCGGATCGGGGAAGTCGGGGAACCAGCCGAACTGATACACGGGGTACGAGTCCGATGATCGTCTCTCCTGGTAGGCGACCCACTCGGTGGATTGCAAGTCCACCGAGAACAGCTGTGCAGCTTCCAGTTGGGCTTTGACCGCCGCGTACTCCTCCGATGAGTTGTCTCCGTAGTGATCGGGGTTGTACTGCAGGTTGAGTTGAACGGGGACAGACACATTGGCATCGGCCAACACTTTTCGGGCCAGCTCGACGTTTGGCTTGGCGCCGTAGATCGTCTTGAACGACTCCACGGCACCGGGCATCGAATCGGGCACCACCGAATAGGCAGGGGTGAAGGTTCCCTTGTATATGTTGCGAGACAGCGCCTCACGATCCACCAACGACGCGACGGCCTTGCGGATCGCGAGTTTCTGAGCGTCCGTGCCGCCCGGCATCGTATGGAGGTTGAACACGATGTATCTGAGTTCTCCGCCGGGCCCCTCGTGCACCGCAAGTCTCGGATTTACTCGCAGCGTCTCGATGTCATTGGGCGACAAACTGCGGTAGGCCACATCGATAGCGCGGTTCTCGATGTCGAGTTTGAGATTCTCGCGCCCCGCGTAGTACTTGATACCGATCAGTAGCCATTGCGGCTTACCCAGTCCACCAACGTATGTGGGGTTCGCTCGCAGCCCGATCAGCTGGTTCTTGGAGTGTGAGGTGATGGTGTACGGCCCCGCGAATGGTTCGGCACGCGCGATGGCGTCATCGTCCAATAAGCGGTCCGGGGGAAAGACCTCTTCATCGATGATGGGCCCGGCGTTGGTGGCCAACACCTGGGGGAATGTCTGGTCGTTGGGCAACTTGAGCCGAAAATCGACGGTCAGCTCGTCGGGCGTTTCGACGCGATCGAGGTTGGCCAACAGCGATTGCGGCCCGTTGGGGTCGTTGATCACACGCTCGCGGTCGTAGGAGAACTTCACATCCGATGAGGTGAGTTTGTGTCCGTTGGCGAACATCACACCGGGCTTGAGCATGCAGCTGTAGAGCGCGGGGTTTTTGAATCCGCACGATGCGGCCAGGTCGGGTTTGAGTTCACCGGTCCCGGGGGTGAAGTTCATCAGGAAGGGGTAGACCTGGTTTTCGACGAGGAAGGACCCGTTGTCGTAGGCACCGGCCGGGTCAAGCGTGGAAACCCGGTCCGTGGTGCCCACCGTGAGGTATTCGCCGTCAACGGCTCCGGGTGGCCGGCCTACCCCACATCCGGCGACGAGCAGCGCAGATGCAGCCACAGTAAGTTTGCGCCAGCGCGGTTCTCGGTCTTCACGCGAGCGGCCCATCCGGAGAGTATGGCAACACTTGCCCCAACCCGCTGGGGTGCGATGCAATAGATGTCACAAGGCCAACCAAGCGAGCGTTAGGTAGGTTGGACGCGATGCCGTCGTCCGCAGCAGCGCCTGACGGCTACGACACCCGAGCCATATAAGGGACAAAGATGAAGACTGCCGTCACCGGAGCCGCCGGCTTCATTGGTACCAACCTAGTCAATCTCCTGGTGGAGAACGGGCACGACGTTGTCGCCATCGACCGCGCGGTGCCCAGCACGCCGGAGACCCGCGACGCCGTGACCTGGGTGTCCGGCGACGTTCTGGACCTCAGCTCCATGACGAAGGCATTCGAAGGTGTCGAGGTGGTTTATCACCTGGTGGCCGTCATCACCCTCAAGCACGAGGACGAGCTGTGCTGGCGCATCAATACCGAGGGCGCGCGCACCGTCGCGCAGGCCGCCCTCGCCGTGGGCGTGCGTCGCATGGTGCATTGCAGCTCGATCGACTCCTACTCCAACAGCGTGGCGACTCTCGACGAGACTTCGCCGCGCTCGACGGGTGCCGACTTGCCTGTCTATCAGCGCTCCAAGTGGGGTGGCGAGGTAGCCGTGCGCGAGGTCATCGAGTCCGGCCTGGACGCCGTCATCGGCAACCCCACCGGTGTCTACGGCCCGGTTGATCTCGCTGCCCCCGCGCCGCTGTCGCGTATCAACCAGCTGCTGTTCGACAGTGCCCGTGGGCGGCTGCCGGCAATGGTCGCCAGCGAGTACGACCTGGTCGATGCTCGCGATGTCGCGCTCGGCTTGTACCTGGCCGGCGAGAAGGGACGCACCGGCGAGAACTATCTGCTCGGCGGGCACATGGGCAGCCTGTTGCACGTGTGTCGTCTGGCCGCACAGCATGTCGGCAAGCGCGGTCCGCTGTTCGCGCTGCCCATGGGTCTGCTCAACGCCGCGATTCCGGTCATCGAACCGATCGGCAAGCTGCTGAAGAACGATGCGTTGAGCCGCGCCGCATTCAACAAGCTGACCGTGTCACCCACTGCGAACATCACCAAGGCACGCACCGAGCTGGGCTATGACCCGCGGTCCACCGAGACCACGGTCAACGAATTCGTGGACTTTCTCGTCAGCTCGGGCCGGCTCTAGATACCGACCATCGCGGCGCTGTCACTCCACAGCCCGTCGGCAGCCTTTTCGTCCCGCGCCAGTGGTGCGGGATACGGAAAGGTCAGCTGTCCCTTCACCAGTGACGCGTAGAGACGGCCCGCTGGCGGTTTCACCGCACCAATCGACAAATCTGCCAACGCCTTTCCCGCCGTTTCGACTCGCCCCGGATAGAACGCAGGCCGCACCGTAGAGACCAGATGCAGTACCGGCCGGAACGCTCCGGTGATCACGCGCCCCGATGCCGACTCTCCCGCCAACTTGGTCCCCAAGGTCAGGCCGGGGTTGTAGGCCACCACATCGATCCGCCGGCCGGCGACCTCATCCGTGGCGGCCAGGGATCGCGCGGTCAACAGATTGCACAGCTTGGACGACGCGTATGCCCGAAAACCCGCCGAGAATCCGCCCGGCTCGGGGTGCGCAAGCAGCTCCGGGTCCAGCGATCGTGGCGCGAGCGGGATGATCGCCGGGTCATGGGTGTCGCTCGTGGTGATCACCAGACGACCTCCGTCGGCAAGGCTGGGCAGGAGCAGCCGCGCCACAAGGTAGTGAGCCAGGTGGTTGACCGCGAAGGTCGTCTCGAAGCCATCGATGGTCCGATGGTTGGTGTCCCGGAACTGGATTCCCGCATTGAGTACCAACACATCAATCGGAACGTTGCCAAGCTCCCTCTTGGTCTCCTCCGCGAACTCCCTGACGCTGTCCAACGAGGCCAGGTCAAGCGGCAACACCTGGGCGCCGGAGACATCTCGACCAGCCCCTCGCACACCCACAATCAGGCGCGTATCGGGGCGTTCAGCAAGGAGTTTGGCGGCATACGCGCCAATTCCGGCGGTTGCACCGGTCATAACGATGGCGGATTCGGTCACGACAACCTCCCGCGAGGTTTAGGATGATGGGTAACGTACCAACTGTAATATTATCAATTGTTAAGATTGGCTATGTCAAGCACACCAGCGCGAGAACTCCTCTTCACCCTGCTCAAGGTGTCGAAGGCGGCCACGCAATGGACCAAGTCCAACATCCCTACCAACGGCGGCATGACCGTGCCGCGCGCGACGGTGCTTGTCGGCCTGTCCACCCGCACCGAGCCCGCCGGAATGAGCGAGCTCGGCGAATATCTCGGTATGTCCCCACGGAACATGACGGTGCTGATTGACGGCCTTGAGAAAGAAAACCTGGTCCGCAGGGTGCCCCATGAACGGGACCGAAGGATTACCTGCGTCGAAATCACAGACGCAGGAAAGGAAATCACCAAGGTGGAGCTGGGCCCCTCGGAGCTGGTGTCTGCCGCGCTTTTCGACGACCTCCCCGTCAGGGAACAGGCCGAGCTCCTCCGTCTGCTCACCAAGGTGGCAGAATCCTTGCGCGCACGCGGGATTGACATACCGCACTACCGCGGTAGTTGAAACTGGCAATAATCTATACCAAGATCACCTCTCGAATCTTGATTCAGGAGGTGACGTGGAGCTGCTGTCCATCCCGCCGCGTTGGGGTGCCCTGGCGACGGAATTGGCACAGCAGCAGGGCATGGATGCGGCCAAAATGCTGATAGATGCGCGGGTTTCACCACGGTTCCTTGCTGGTGAACCCGCGGCGATCAGCCCCGAACAGGTTCGCATCGTTACCTGCGAGGTTCTGGCCCGCACGGGTGACCTGTCATTCGGCGCCAGCCCGGCGCCTGTCCCACCCGAGACCCTGCAGATTCTGATGTTCAGCCTGGCAACGTCGGAGACCACCGGTGCGGCTTTTGCCCGCTGGGCAGCGTTCCGCGACGCGATGCCCTTGGTACCGAGCATGACGGCAGTCAGATCTGGTGACTTCGCCACCGTGGCACTAGAGGCCTCAACGCTCACGTTGCCCGACACCACGTTCACGGAGTGGGCCCTGGCCCTCGTCGTCCGAATCTGGAGCTGGTTGACCATGCGGGCGATCCGGGTGGAGCGAATTCTTCTCCCCCAGGCACGGCCGGACGGGCGGGCCGATCACAGCAACATGCTCAAGGCGCCGATCGAGTTCGGTAATGACTCGGCCGCGATAATTCTGGACGCCGAGCTCCTCGATGTTCCGATTCTGCGCACCGAAGAGGAGATCACCTCCCTTCTGGAACGCCCGGAGCAGATCTGGTTCGACGTCCACGGCTATCACCAGCAGTTGCCCAACCGCGTGGAACGAATCATCAGATCAAGCATTGGGCAGGGGATTCCCACCGTGAGCGATATCGCGAATGCACTGAACATGGCACCGTCGGCGCTCCAGCGTTCGCTTCGAAGCGAGTTCGGCACCTCCGTCCGGCAGATCCGGGACTCGACGCTGCACGCGGAGGCCATCAGAAGTCTTGCCAGTGGAGCGGAATCGCTCAACGACCTATCGATTCGTCTTGGCTTTTCGGAGTTGAGCGCATTCACTCGCGCCTTTCGGCGCTGGACTGGCGCATCGCCGGCGCAGTATCGAGACGGTGCACGTTCGGTCAAGTAATTCGCCCAATTCGGTCATCGCACGTTCACCCTCAATCACATAGCCTCGGGCCAAGAAGACCTGAGGGGGAAGTTTGCTATCGGCTGAACGGCGCTTTCAGTTCCCCCGTAGCCTTGAGGAAATGTCTTCTGTAGCCGACTTTGAGCTGCCCTCGGCGGACGACATAGAACCGGGTAATCACGCACCCCGCGTCTTCGCCGACACGGCTCGTCGACTCGATGCGCTGACCGTCGGCGACACATTCACCACACAGATCGGAATCGCGGGCCTGATGACGCCGATCGAATGGGTGATCGTCGAAATAACCCACACAACAAGACTTCTCGCCGACCGCCGGGGTCGCTACCAGGTTGCGTCGCACAGCCTGCAGGGCGCCAGCGCCACCGTCGTGCTCAACGTCTACGAAAAGGCATCTTCGGTCGTCGCGGAGCTTTTCGTGCTGATCGACGAAGTTATCTTGACCGGGGAACTTCAGCGGTCCTTCATGACGGCGCTCGAGGGCATGATCGACACACAAGTGGAGCTCATCAAGGCGGGCTTCCCGCGACTGCGGGACGTGGTCGTCGACGAGAAGTACCCGCCGCAGGGACCCGACGGCTAGCGCGTCTGGACGGATTCGGAACTGTCGCTGGAGGTCTCCCGGGCAGTCGCCGCAAGCATGTTTTCGACCACATTCTTGCCGAGCGCCGCTTCCTTGGGCAGCTCGATCGGGTAGTTACCGTCAAAGCACGCGCAGCACAACCGCGACCGGGGTTCCGTGGTGGCCGCCACCATTCCTTCCGCCGAGATATAGCCAAGGCTGTCGGCGCCGATCGCGGTACGCACGCCGTCGAGCATCTCGTCGTCGGATTCCACCGCGTTGGCGATAAGTTCTGCGGGAGAAGCAAAGTCGATGCCATAGAAGCATGGCCAGCGCACCGGCGGCGAAGCGATGCGCACGTGCACCTCGGCCGCCCCGGCCTCGCGCAGCATCCGCACCAACGCGCGCTGGGTATTGCCACGGACGATCGAATCGTCCACCACCACGAGGCGCTTGCCACGGATGACCTCACGAAGAGGGTTGAGTTTCAAGCGGATACCGAGCTGACGGATGGTCTGTGACGGCTGAATGAAGGTGCGGCCCACGTAGGCGTTCTTCATCAGTCCCTGTCCGTACGGGATGCCCGAGCCCTGTGCGTACCCGACGGCGGCCGGGATGCCGGACTCGGGAACACCGATCACCAAGTCGGCATCCACCGAATGTTCGGCGGCAAGCCTCCGCCCGATCTCAACGCGGGTGGAGTGCACCGAACGCCCGTCCAGCATGCTGTCGGGCCGGGCCAGGTACACGTACTCGAAGACGCAGGTCTTGGGGGTGGCATTGGCGAAACGGCTGGAGCGCACCCCATCGGCGTCGATGGCAAGCAACTCGCCGGGCTCGATATCCCGAACGAACGAGGCGCCCACGATGTCCAGGGCCGCAGTCTCCGAGGCGACTACCCAACCGGTGTCGAGACGACCCAGGCACAACGGCCGTACCCCGTACGGATCACGCGCTGCGTAGAGCGTGTTCTCATCGGCGAAGACCAAGCAAAAAGCGCCGCGGACGGTGGGCAGCAGCGCCATCGCGGCCTGCTCGATGGTGGCGTCGGCAGCGCCGTGCGCCAACAACGCGCCCATGATGTCCGAATCGGTGGTGGCCATGCCCGGGGCCTTCGAGTTGATCAAACCGGCGTCACGCGCACGCTCGGTGAGCTCGGCGGTGTTAACCAGGTTCCCGTTGTGTCCCAACGCGATTCCGGTACCGGCAGCTGTCGTCCGGAATACCGGCTGGGCGTTCTCCCAGGTGACCGAGCCGGTGGTGGAGTAGCGGCAGTGCCCGACAGCCACGTGCCCCCGCATGGCCGCCAGAGTCTGCTCATCGAAAACCTGGCTGACCAGGCCTAAATCCTTGAACACCACGATCTGCGAGCCATCCGCGACGGCAATGCCCGCGGCTTCCTGGCCACGATGCTGCAGCGCGTACAGGCCGTAATAGGTGAGTTTTGCTACCTCTTCGCCGGGCGCCCAGACTCCGAACACACCACATTCTTCGCGAGGGTCATTTTCCAGCTCGATCGGCTGTGCGGTCACGGTGCGGCTCCCTGGCTGCGTCCTGCGTGGGCTTGGGTGACTGCCCCAGTCTACGGGGAAGGTTGCTGATCGCGGAATCGGCCGGGCCGGTCGCATCGGTACCATCACAAAAGTGACCCAGGCCACTACATCATGGCGCCCGCTGACACGCGTCGCATTCCGGTTCTGCGTCGTCTACTTCGGCCTGTTCTGTCTGCTGTTGACCCAGATCCCCTTCGCATTGCTGGGTGTTGCGGGCCGGGTGATCGGTGGCAAGTTCGCCCTATCGGCGATGTCGCTACTGAACCCGATCACGGGCTGGGTGGGCCGAACCCTCTTCGGCGTAGACGCCGTCCTGCACGAGGACTCTGGGAGCGGGGACCAGGCCGCCATCTGGGTGCTGGTGTTCTGCATTCTGGTCGTCGCGATTGCGTCCACGGCGGTGTGGACGGCGCTCGATCGCCGCCCTGCCTATCCGCGGCTGCTGGCCTGGTTCGCGCTGTTTCTACGGATGTGTCTGGGCGGGCAGATGCTCTTCTACGGATTCGCCAAACTCATCCCTACTCAAATGCCGGGACCGACACTGGCTCAGCTGCTGCAGCCGTACGGCACCCTCAGCCCGGCCTCGGTGCTGTGGTTACAGGTGGGCAGCTCTCACCCCTATGAGATGGCGTTGGGCGCGGTGGAGGTCATCGCCGGCCTACTGCTGTTCGTGCCGCGAACGGCGGTGCTGGGATCGGTGCTGAGCCTGGCGAGCATGGCCCAGGTCTTCCTGATGAACATGACGTTCGACGTGCCCGTCAAACTGCTGTCATTGCATCTACTGCTGCTGAGCCTGGTCCTACTCGCCCCATACCTGGGACGTCTCGTCAATGTCTTTGTGCGACAACGTGCGAGCGAACCGCTAACGCAACCGCCACTGTTCACCGACAAGCGCAGGAATCGCCTCGCGGCCTGGATCCAGCTGATCGTCGGCATCTGGGTGGCGCTGGGTGGCGTCTACGACGGGTGGACGACCTGGCATGAGTACGGGGGCGGCAGCCCCAAATCCGAGCTGTACGGCATCTGGTCGGTGCAGGCATTGTTCGTCGACGGAACGTACGTCCCACCGTTGGCTACCGATGGGAATCGCTGGCAAACAATCATTTTCGACAAGCCCGGGACGGCAACATACCAGTACATGAACGGCAACCTTGTGATAGTCCTCGCAGAGTTCCACGATGGCCACCTGCTGCTCATCAACACCTCGGACACCTCCGGCGGAAAGATCGGCGGGAAAGCGCCTTTCGCCGACCTGACCTATAGCCAACCGAACGTCGACTCTCTGATGCTGGGGGGAAAGCTGTACAACGCGCCCGTAACGATCATGCTGAAACGACTGGATCCCAACAGCTTGCCGCTGCGCAGCCGAGGATTCCACTGGGTGCAGGAGTATCCGTTCTTTCACTAACCGAGCGGCACCAGCGGAAGCCATTCGGCGATCTCGGCGGCACGCGATCCGGACACGGTCACGGCACGATCGGCGACTGCCTGCTCCAAGGTCAGCAGCCCCGTCGCAAGCAATAGCCAGGTACGCGGGGTGGTCTCCACCACGTTGGGCGGGGTTCCCCGGGTATGCCGCGGACCCGAAATGCATTGCACCGCAACGAACGGCGGCACCCGCACCTCCACGGAAGCGCCGGACGCATCAGCGGCGAGCGTTCGCGCGGTGAACCGGACGGCGTCCGCAAGGGCAGCACGCGCCGGCTCCGGCGCCTGCTCGTCACGCAACCATTCGGACACGGCAAGCACGGCAGCCCGCGTCGAGGCGGCATCCGGTGCGCGAGCTGGCATGTCCGCCAGCCTATCTGGCCGAGTCTGGAGCCCTATGCCCCGTCGCAAATTCCCGAGTCTCGAATGGTGTTGCCGTAGACGGTCGCCGTCGCGATGTTGGCGTTGATCACCCCGGACGGCAACTGCTGCTTGATCTTGTCGCTGATCTGGGTGAACTGGAACCACAGGTGATAGAACGAGTCGCCGTTGTAGAGCGGCGAATACTGGCTCTGATCCGGGTAGTTGGTGATGTACAGCGCATGCACCCGAGGATCCAAGAACGCCGCCGACTGATCCAGGTTGGCGGTCACCACATTGCCGACGGTGTCAGAACCCGAGGCCGCCCAGACGTCGTGGTGATCGCGCAGGTAGTTCTGGAATCCATACACCGAGCCCATCAGGGTGTCGTACTGCGCGTTGAACCATTGGCAGGAATCCCGCAGCGCGGTGAACTGCTCATCGTTCGCCCGGTTCTGCCACATGTTGTAGGGGAATACCGAAGTGTCCGGCGCCCAGTCAGAAGGGTGCGGAGCGAATACGGGCAACGACGCTCCCTGCCCTGGGTCAGCGCCGGCGGGTGCGGCCAGTGCTACTCCGGCGGCGATGGTCATACCTGCCAGCGCTGCACCGGCCCTGTTCATCCAGTTCGAGGCCATCTGTGCAGTATTCCGTCGAATGTCGACTTTTGGTATCAGTTGCTCGCACTTTCTCGTCATAAGTCGACATTTGGCCGAGCGAGGCACAGCGTTGCTACCGCACCGGCCTCATTGAGCACCAGGTGAGCCAGCATCGGCGCGGCCACGCTGCCCGATCGCTCGCGCAGCCAACCCAACAGCCATCCGAACAGCCCAGTGACCAGCACCGTTGCCGCAATGGAGTCTCCCGCTGCGCGCGCGGGCCGAATATGAGCCAGCCCGAAGGCTGTCGCCTGCACCACACCACCCAGCCTGCCCCCGAACGCTTCGACTGCAATAGGCTGCAGCACCCCGCGGAACGCGAGCTCCTCCGACCACACCGTGCCCACCGGAATGTGCAATCCGAGCCACGCCGCGGGATGAAGGCCGATATCGCGCTCCCGCATCGAGGCGCGCACCGGCTTCAACGCGGGTGAGGCGCCGACGGCGACAGCGATGATCGATGCGACGACGCCGCCGAGACGCAGACCGGCCCTCAGCTGGGGTGGCCGAAGCCCAAGAGGTGTGCCTGCCACCGTCGCCAGCGCGGTGCTCGCGCCCGCCCCGATCAGGGGGCGCCAACGCTGCAGGAATCGTTCCAATATCGCTGGCCACGCGGCGAGCGCAACGGACAGCACGAGCGTTTGAACGCCGGCACTCACGTGTCAGGGCCGTCGAGCGACGCGGTGTCGTCGAGTGCCTTCCGGATGCGTTCGGTGTCCCGCGGGGTCCAGCCGTCCGGCGGAGCGATCGCGGCCCAGCCGTTGACCGATGAGATGCCGTAGTTGTGGCCGTGCCCGTCGGGCACTCCGACAGCGTTGGCCAGATCAGCGGCCACCTGCCAGAAGGTGACTATGGGGTACCAGCGCATGGCGACGGACCGGTCCCCCACCGGCGCCTCCTTGAGCCAATCCGGTTGGCTGAACAGCAGATCGGTGGACCACCAGGTCACCGGGTCCGACGGATGCTGCACGAACAGCACCCGCGGCTTCTGCCACGGTGGTTTGGCAAGGGCGTCGATATCGGGGCCTATCGCGAAACGCGCGGTGAATCCGCTGTCGTACACCGGCAGCGCTTCCAACGTGCCCCGGTCGCGTTTGGACACCAGCTCGTTCCAGATATGACTGAAATTCGGCGGACCGGTCCACAACACGCCGTCGACACCGGCCGCACGGATGTCACCGAGACCGTCGAATGCGCCTTGCCCCGCAAAAGATCCCAAGCTTTCGCCGTAGATGAGCAGCTTGGAGCGGTGTCCCTCGGGCTGCTGAGCCCAGCGCTTCTGGACGGTGTCGACCATCAGCTCGCCCGAGGCCAGGGCCTTCTCTTTGTCGGCCAGGAACGAGATCCAGCTGGGCAGGAACGAGTACTGAGTGGCCACGATCGCGGTATCGCCGTTGTACATGAGCTCGATACCGCGGGCGGCAGCAGGCGTTACCCAGCCGGTGCCGGTGGTCGGCACGATGATCAGTACCTTGCGCTCGAATGCCTTGGTACGCTCCAATTCCCGCACCAGAATGTCTGCCCGGCCCTCGGCAGTATCGGCAGTCTCCAGGCCCGCGTACACCCGGATGGGCTCTTTGGCCGGGCGACCGTTCACCCTGGAGAGCACATCGGCATGCAAGCCGCCGGAGACGAAGTTGCGCCCCTCATATCCGAGGCTCTCCCAGGAGGACAGCGATGCAGGGCTGCCGGAACGCTCGGGTTGGATCGGCTGTTTGACTCCGGCCCGTGTGGTGTCGTTGTGCGGACCGAACGAGGCGTTGGCGGCTGAGAAGAATCCGCGCACCAAAACACCGTTGAACAACATGATCGCCAGCACCGCAACGATGGCGGTACCGATGAGCAGCGATACTTCCTGGCTCAGCCGCAGACGGCGGACGAGGAATCGGGCCAGCAATCGAACCAGGTCTCGCAATATCCGGGATACCGAAATAAACAGTGCACCAACGGCAATCGAGACGAGAAAGGCCTTTGAGTACTCCATCGTCGTCGGCCCTTGGGTGTCCATAAGCGCCGCGATCTGGCGCTGCCATCGAGCAGCGGGCACGATCATCGCCAGCGAGCACATCGCCCCGAGCACCAACACTCCGAGCTTCACGGTCACCATCACTCGATCACGCAGCGGCCACCATTTCTGGTGACGGAGCCAAAAACGCAGCACCAGTGTGGAGAGAGCGACGCCGATGCCGTAGCCGATGGCCGCGGTGGCACCACCGATAAGCCCCTGGAACAGCCAGGTGCGGGGCATCAGCGACGGCGTCAGCGACAGACAGAAGAACAGAGCCCCGAAGGCGATTCCGCAGAAATCCAGGCGCAGCAGATTCCACGCCCAGGCCACCAAGGGGTGCCGGTGCTCGACGTGCTCCTCCAGTTCCTGGAATGCCAGCCAACTGCGGCCGATCCAATCATCGGGATCGACGGTGCTCGTTGTAACCGGGACTCCAGGAGTCTCGCTCATCCGAACAATCCGGGCAGCACGCCCTCGTGAACCTCACGTAGCTCTGCCAGCGTAACCGAGAATTGTCCCTGTACCGCAACGGAATCCGAACCCTGATCCACGACGCCGATGCGCACGGCGGGGAGTTGCCGCGCCTCACACATCGACATGAATCTGCTCTCTTCGGTACGCGGGACGGCGACCAGCACGCGCCCGGCGGATTCGGAGAACAGCGCCACGAACGGATCGGCTCCTTCCGGAAGCAGGATGCGGCAACCTGTTTCACCGGCCAGCGCCGACTCGATGACGGCTTGGATGAGCCCGCCCTCGGACAGGTCATGCGCGGCGGACACCAGCCCGTCCCGCGAGGCGGCGGTGAGAACCTGTGCCAGCAGTTGCTCGCGGGCCAGATCGACCTTCGGCGGTGTGCCACCGAGATGATCGTGGGCCACCTGCGCCCAGATGGAGCCGTCGAGCTCGTCGGCGGTGTCACCCAGCAGAATCAGCGTTTCCCCGGGCTCAGTCCCGAATCCCGTGGGGATGCGCCGATTTACATCGTCGATCACACCCAACACACCGACCACCGGAGTGGGCAGAATGGGGGTGGTACCGGTCTGGTTGTAGAAGCTGACGTTGCCGCCCGTGACCGGGATGCCCAGCGTCACACAGCCATCGGCGAGGCCGCGGACCGCTTCGGAGAACTGCCACATGACACCCGGATCCTCCGGGGAGCCGAAGTTCAGACAGTTGGTCACCGCAACCGGAGTCGCACCGGAGGCCGCCACATTGCGGTACGCCTCGGCGAGTGCCAGCTGAGCACCGCGGTACGGATCCAGCACCGTGTACCGACCGGAAGCGTCGGTGGCCAATGCGATTCCACGCCCGGTCTGCTCATCCACCCGGATCACGCCGGAGTCGGCGTGCTCGGCGAGCACTGTGTTTCCGCGCACGTATCGGTCGTACTGCTCGGTGATGAACGCGCGGCTGCACAGGTGCGGACTGCCGATCATGTCCAGCAGCGTCTGCCGCAGCTCGGCAGCGGTGGCCGGACGCGCCAATCCCGCTGCGCTGTCAGCGATCAACGCATCCTGGGTGTCGGGGCGAGCCACCGGACGCTGATAGACGGGGCCTTCGTGCGCGACGGTCCGCGGCGGCACATCGACGACAGTTTCTCCGTGCCAGGTGATCCGCAGCCGGTCGCCCTCGGTGACCTCACCGATGACGGTGGCCAATACATCCCACTTGCGGCACACCGCCATAAAGGCGTCGACGTTCTCCGGGGTGACCACGGCGCACATGCGCTCCTGGGACTCGCTGGAGAGCACCTCTGCCGGAGTCATACCAGTCGCCCGCAGCGGCACCTTGTCCAAATCTATATGCATGCCACCATCACCGGCTGAGGCAAGTTCTGATGTCGCGCAGGACAAACCGGCACCACCGAGGTCCTGAATGCCGACCACCAGATGCGCCGCATAGAGCTCCAGACAGCATTCGATGAGCACCTTCTCGGTGAACGGATCACCCACCTGCACGCTGGGCAGCTTCTTACGTGAGGCGCCATCGGCCTCGTCCCCGCCAAACGTCTCCGAGGCCAAAACCGACACGCCGCCGATGCCGTCGAGCCCGGTGCGTGCCCCGAACAGAATGATCTTGTTGCCGGCGCCGGAGGCGAAGGCCAGATGCAGATCTTCCTTGCGCAGCACCCCGGCGCACAGCGCGTTCACCAACGGGTTGCCGGCATACGAGGCGTCGAACACCGTCTCGCCACCGATGTTCGGCAGGCCCAGCGAGTTTCCGTAGCCGCCGATACCGCGCACCACGCCGTCGAACACGCGACGGGTGTCGGGAGCGTCGGCCGCACCGAAACGCAGCTGATCCATGACTGCGATCGGCCGAGCACCCATGGCCATGATGTCGCGCACAATGCCGCCCACGCCCGTCGCGGCGCCCTGATAGGGCTCGACATACGACGGGTGGTTATGCGACTCGACCTTGAAGGTGACCGCCCATCCGTCGCCGATGTCCACCACGCCAGCGTTCTCCCCGATCCCGGCCAGCATTGCCGAGCGCATCTCCTCGGTGGTGGTCTCCCCGAAGTAGCGCAGGTGCACCTTGGAGGACTTGTAGGAGCAGTGCTCGCTCCACATCACCGAGTACATGGCCAGCTCGGCGTCGGTAGGGCGGCGACCGAGGATCTCGCGAATGCGCGCGTACTCGTCGTCCTTGAGCCCTAGTTCAGCGAATGGCTGCGGGTGATCGGGAGTGGATGCTGCGTTATCGACCGAGTCAACCCGTGAAGTCACGACAAGATTCTATATGTGGTCGGTGCAGGCCTGGACAAACGCTCCTGGCGCGCATACTGAGCGCTGTGAAAAGGGGGCGCCAAGGTATCTGGGCCGTAGTTGCCGCGGCCGTGGTTCTGCTGGGGACCGGATGCGCGCCGCAACGCACTGAAGAGTCGCAGCAGATCTCCACGCAGATCCGTGCACTTCCCGGCGTCACCGAGACCACCCACGACTACTTCAATGTCTTCACCAAGGGCCAGCGATTCGGCCTGACGGTCTCGGTCGTTCCGGGCGTGACCGCCGACCAGCTGTCGGCCATCTGGGAGCTGTTCACGAAGCGAGTACGCGAGGTCGGCTTCGGTCAGCACGATGTGACGCTCACCGTCGTGGCGCCCTGCACAACCCAAGACACCTCGTCGAGCTGCAGCAAGGTCACCTCAGCCATCGACGCGGGCGCCAAACATCAACCCGCGCCACCCTTCGCCGATTGGGTCCGGTTACGGCAATCGCCCAACGTCGGGAGCGCCGACATAACCACGGCCTACTCCGGTCCCGCGCCGCGCGTCACAGTGGATGTCGCGATCAAGGGCAGTCAACCGGGCAGACCTACCGATTATCGGGATATCACGGCGGCCTTCCATCAGATCGCCGGTGACTTTGCGGCCTTGTCTGACGCCGCGTGGCGTGTAGGACCTGTCGTCGGCGCATACCCGGCTCTCGGCACCGAGCAGGGCTTTCCCGATATCAGCGCAGTCGCACTGTGGGAACGGCTCAACGCGGTCGCTCCGACCTCCGCAAGGTTTACGGCGCGCTCCGCCCACAAGGATCAAAAGGACGTCCAGTACTCCACGGAACGGCACTATCTGAACACCACGTACGCGGCGGTGCCGACAGCGAGCGAAGCGCAACTGAGAGGCATAGCGCTTGCGCAACTGGAACTGCTGAAGCAGTTCGGCCAGCCCGGCATCTACGAATTACACGGCAACAAGACCAGTGTCAGCGTGTGGCTGGGCGGTTGCATGGGGGAAATGCCTCCCTCACTACGCAGTTCAGCAGTTGAGGAGGAGATGCGGGCCAAATATGAGACCTGCCCGCGTTAGCCGATCAGCACCTTCAACAGTTCGCGCCGGCGCAGGATCATGGCCGCCCAGATCAATAATCCGAAGCCGATGGCAAAGATGACCGGGAACCACGCTTCCGCGTGCATGTCGATCGTGACCGCACCACCCAGGTACGCCGTCAACCCGATCGCGCCGAGGACCGCCGTGCGCGGGATGGCCCACACGATGGTGCATGCCAGCAGCACCCAGCCGATGATCGCGGTCTGATAGGCCGGGAAACCCAGCGCCTCCGTCGCGGTACGCGAGAACTGAGCTCCGAAGATCTTCGGCACGGCATCGGCCAACAGAAACAGAACGATGATCGCGGTCAACGCGAGACCAATCTTTTCCGGTGGTGTCCGGGCGGCGAATGCGGCCTGAATATTCGCCACAACACTCTTGGTCTCGGCCATGATGGGTCCCTTCTCGATCGATCCTCCAACAGTATTGATGCCGACTGACAAGGACACCGAGACTCACCGGGACGGCATACTCCACCAATGAGAATGTTCGGTCGGTGGGGCGTGCTCGCCGTTCTGGTGCTCTCCGCCGCGTGGGCTCTTACCGGCTGCGACGTGACCGGTTCACGGTCGGCGGACCGGATCGACAACGCGTTGAGACCTCTCTCGGGGGTGTCGTCGGTGTCTCATACGGTTGGGCGCAACGGCGGATTCGGTCCTACCGATGTCACCTTCGACGTCTACGTCCGCGGCGAGGCGACCGCCGACCAGCTATCCGCACTGACACACGTCTTCACGGATCAGATCCACGAATCCCGCACGTTCCGCACACTGAGGGCCACCCTCAATGTGCGGCGCTGGCCCGTGGGCGATCATTTGTATTCCACGATGTACGTCGAAATGCGACCGTCGGTATTCACCCCGGAGCCACCGTGGCAGGACTGGCTGAAGCTGTCCCAGGGCGACTACGGATACGAAATCACGGGGTGGGCGTCCCCATCCGACAACGGCCGTCCGGCCGGGACCAGCCTCGATGTCACGTTGTTCGACGGCAAGGATCGGCGGCCGGACAACATCGGCGCCAAGGAGTTCGCCGCGGCGGTAAGAAGGCTTAGCACCGACTTTTCCCATTCCACCAGCGACTGGGAAGTCACCAACTCCTTCATCTACTCCAACGATCCACCCAGCGTCCGATCCGATCACGGTCTACCGACCCCGGCACAGCTGAGCTTGTGGGAGGCCCTGGACGCCATCACGCCCATCCACGGCGAATTCAATCTGAGCCCACTCCCCTACGGTCGGGAGCAGCCCGACCACAATCGCGTGAGTGTTAGCAAACTTCCGGTCCAGAACGGGGATCACGTTGCGGTCGAACAACTTCAGCTGATCAGGGAGTCTGAATCGGCCACCGTATATAACGTGAAGTACGCCCAGATCACCGTGCGCCCCGGGCGCTGCTCAGCAGGCATCCAGGAACCGCAGCCCAGAACGCCACACGACGTGAATGTGCAAGCCGACCTGCGCGCCCAATTCGAAACCTGTCCGCGCTAACTCTCGTAGGCTCGCCCCATGACCGTCACGATCGTCGCCAAGGAGCCCGTCGTCGCGGCGTTGGCCGCCGAGTGGACCGCGCTCGACGAGTTGGGCGCCAACCTGGGCGATAACCAATGGGCCGCACCGTCCGTGTTACCGGGGTGGACCGTCAAGGATGTCATCGCGCATGTGGTGAGTACCGAACGCCTGCTCTCGGGCGACCCGATCCCCAGCACCGACGAGGCCGTCGCGAATCTGCCGCACGTGCACAATCCCGTCGGCGTCCTCAACGAGCGGTGGCTCACCTACTACCGCAAGCTGCCACCGGTCGCTGTGCTGAATGACCTGCGCACCGTCACCAGCGCCCGGCTGACCGTTCTGGAGGGCCTGTCCCAAGAGCAGTTCAACGCCGAAACCGCCACCCCTGTGGGACCCGAGAGCTATGGCCGGTTCATGCAGATTCGTGACTTCGACTGCTGGATGCATGAATTGGACGTGCGCGACAGCCTCGGTTTGCCCGCACCGACGGATCCGATGACCGCGACACCGGCCCTTGCCGAACTGATCAACGCGCTGCCTTTCCTCGTCGGCAAGCGGGCCGGCGCACCCCAAGGCAGCAGAATCCGCTTCGTGCTCACCGGAATTGGTGCGCAGACCATCAACATCGAAATCCCGGACCGGGCCCGCATCCTGGCGACACTCTCCGATGCCCCCCATGTGACGCTCACCGCGGACACCTGCGAGTTCGCCCGCCATCTGGGCGGACGCGCCAGCGCCAACCGCAACGGATTCACACTCGACGGCGATCCCGACCTGGGGTGGAAGATCGTCGCCAATCTGCGCTTCACGATGTAGCGGGTAGCTCCAAAAACGCCTGCAGCGCATCGGAGTACATCGGCACGTCGTGCGCGCCCATCAGCTCACGTGCCGAGTGCATCGCAAGCATCGCGGCACCCACGTCCACGGTGACAATGCCGGTGTGTGATGCCGCGAACGGACCGATGGTGGAGCCGCACTGCATATCCGCCCGGTGTTCGTAACGCTGCACAGGGACCCCGGCCCGCTCGCAGGCCAGCGCGAAGGCCGCTGTGCTCCGCCCGTCGGTGGCGTAGCGCACGTTTGGGTGAATCTTGATGACCGGTCCCGCGTTGACGCCAATCTGGTGGCCCGGTTCGTGCCGATCCGGATAGTTGGGGTGGGTGCCATGCGCCATATCGGCCGAGACCATCAGCGAAGCGGCCGCGCGCCGCAGAAAATCCTCGCGGGTTCCATTGCTGGACAGCATGATCCGTTCCAGGACTGTCGACAAAAGATCCGATTGGGCGCCATGGTCGGAGACCGAACCGATCTCCTCGTGGTCGAAGAGTGCCAACACCGTCGTCGAGCTGGATTCGGCGGCCAGGAATGCCTCCAGGCCGGCATAGCAGCTGGCCTGGTTATCCAAACGTGGCGCACTGACCAGACTCTCGTCGGGGCCCACCAGCGCCGCGCCGGTCAGGTCGTGCGTCATCAGATCGCGACCCAGGACATCGGCCGGGGCGACCCCCAACTGCTCGGCGATGTACTCCTCGAAGCTGCGCTTCCCACTCCACACCGAGTTCACATGCCACTGCGGGTCGATCACCCATTTCTTGCGTTCCTCGGCACTGACCATGTGAATCGCCAGATTCGGCACCCGCAGAATGGGCTGATCGATGCGAATCAATGTGGACCGCATCGCATCTCCGTCGCGCACCAGCACCCGGCCGGACAACCCCAGATCGCGGTCCAGCCAGGTCTGCACCCAGGCCCCCCCGTAAGGCTCCAGGGCGACCATGGGCCAACCCGCTTGCACCCGGTCGGCGTTGGCCTTCACCCGCAGGTTCGGGCTGTCGGTGTGCGCCCCGATCACCCGGAAGGCCACGTTCTCGTCTTCCATGTCAACACCCCGCCAGGCCACAATCGAACCCGACCGCACCACGAAGTAGTCGCCAGCGTGCCCCGGCCACCGTTGCGCCTCAGACAGCTCGGTGAACCCTTCCTGGCGCAGACGGTGCGCGACGGTGTCCACAGCATGAAACGGCGACGGTGAGGCGTCGATGAATTGGCAAAGTCCTGTTGCGGTCGCAGTCACGCTTCCCATGATGGCTGACCGGACACGGACTAGGGTCGAAGCGTGCCCGATCCCGTGCCGCAAGCCGTCCTAGAACCGCTGTCATCGTCGGCCATCTTCCTGGTGGTGACCGTCAACGAGGGCGCTGAACAGGCAGTTCATGACGCCCTGCCGGAGCTGTCCGGCCTGGCGAGGGCCATCGGGTTCCGCGACCCGGCACGGCGATTGTCGCTGGTCACCGCCATCGGTTCGGAGGCCTGGGACCGGCTCTTCTCCGGTTCGCGTCCCACCCGGCTGTGGCCGTTCCAGGAGGTGCGCGGCGAGCGGCACGTCGCCCCGGCCACCCCCGGTGACCTGCTGTTCCATATCCGCGCTTCGACCATGGACCGCTGCTTCGAGCTGGCCACCCGCATCACCACGACGCTGGCGGGTGCGATCACCGTCGCCGATGAGGTGCACGGTTTTCAGTACTTCGACAACCGCGACCTGCTGGGCTTCGTGGACGGCACCGAGAATCCCGACGGCGACGAGGCAGCCTCGGCGGCCCTTATCGGTTCCGAGGACGCCGACTTCGCCGGCGGTAGCTACGTACACGTCCAGAAATACCTGCACAACATGGCCGCGTGGAGCGCTCTCCCGGTGGACGAGCAGGAGAAGGTGATCGGGCGCACCAAGCTCGATGACATCGAATTCGATGATGCCGTCAAGCCAGCCAATTCTCATGTGGCGCTGAATGTCATCGAGGACGAAGAGGGCAATGAGTTGCAGATCTTGCGACGGAACATGCCCTTCGGCGAGCTCGGCAAATCCGAGTTCGGGACGTACTACATCGCCTACTCGCGCACCCCGGACGTCACGGAACGCATGCTGCGCAACATGTTTATCGGGGATCCACCGGGCAACACCGACCGCATCCTGGACTTCTCGACCGCGGTCACCGGCGGGCTGTTCTTTGCACCGGCCGCCGACTTCCTCGACGCTCCCCCACCGCTGCCCACTGTGGCAGCCACCAAATCTATTGAATACCAAGGTTCTCTTTCGATCGGCAGCCTGAAAGGATCGTTGTCATGAACAACCTGTACCGCGAACTCGCACCCATCACCGACGAGGCCTGGGCCGAGATCGAGACCGAGGCCGCCCGCACCTTCAAGCGCCACATCGCCGGGCGCCGGGTGGTCGATGTCAGCGAACCGGGTGGCCCCTCCAGTGCGGCCGTGAGCACCGGACACCTGCTGGATGTGGCAGCCCCCGCCGACGGGGTGCAGGCCCATCTGCGCGAGAGCAAACCACTTGTGCGGCTGCGTGTTCCGTTCACCATCAGTCGCTCGGCCATCGACGATGTGGAGCGCGGCTCACAGGACTCCGATTGGGACCCCGTCAAGGCGGCGGCCAAGAAGCTGGCGTTCGCCGAGGACCGCGTCATCTTCGAGGGATACCCCGCCGCTTCGATCGTCGGCATCCGCGAGTCCAGCTCCAATCCCGAACTCAAGCTGCCCGAGGATGTCCGCGAGTACCCCGACATCGTCGCGCAGGCGCTCTCGGAACTGCGCCTGGCCGGTGTCGACGGTCCGTATTCGGTGCTGCTATCGGCCGAGGAGTACACGAGAGTCAGCGAGGCCTCCGATCGCGGGTACCCCATCCGCGAGCATCTTGGCCGGCTGGTCAACGGCGAGATTCTCTGGGCGCCGGCGATCGACGGTGCGTTCGTGCTGAGCTGCCGCGGCGGTGACTTCGACTTGCAGCTGGGCACCGATGTGACCATCGGCTACCTGTCTCATGACGCCGAGAGCGTGCAGCTGTACCTGCAGGAGACCTTGACGTTCCTGAGTTACACCGCCGAGGCGTCGGTAGCGCTGCTGCCGTGACCGGGCGCTCGTATCGGCGCTGCTCCTGACTCTCGCAAATGCTCGGCCGCGCGCCTGCCAGCGCCTTGAAAATGGATCCGGAAAGCGCGCGTACGCGGTTTTGCGGTGAACCCCTGCTGAAGCGATGAGCGCACTGCTGTGTGCCCGCCTATGAGCGACGGCGGAGCCACCGAAAATGAGGTCCAACCTGGTGCGCTGCCGCCTTACGCGGTCAGCACGGCGTCGAGCGCCGAGTAGAAAATGCCGAGCCCATCGTCGCTGGGCCCGGTCAGCGCCTCGGTCGCGTGCTCCGGGTGCGGCATGAGCCCCACCACGCGGCCGTTGGCCGAGGAAATCCCGGCGATATCGCGCATCGACCCGTTGGGGTTCTCGCGGTAGCGGAAGACCACGCGGCCCTCACCCTCGAGCTCATCGAGCACCGCATCGGAGGCCACATAACGGCCCTCACCGGACTTCAACGGCACCAAGATGTCGGCGCCCTGCTCGTACCGGGACGACCAGGCGGTGTTGTTGGCGTCCACACCCAGCCAGACGTCGCGGCATACGAAGTGCAGTCCGGCGTTGCGGGCCAGCGCGCCGGGCAGCAGCCCGGCCTCGCACAGCACTTGGAAACCGTTGCAAATGCCCAGGATTGGCAGGCCCTGCGCGGCGGCGTCCACCACCGAGCGCATCACGGGGGCGAACCGCGCGATGGCCCCGGCACGCAGGTAGTCACCGTAGGAGAAGCCACCGGGCACGATCACCGCGTCGACGGACTTCAGGTCGGCATCGTCATGCCATAGCGACACCGGCTCGGCACCGGAGAGCCGGGCCGCGCGCGCGGCGTCGACGTCATCGAGGGTGCCGGGGAACGTGATGACACCGATCCGTGGGGTCATTCGGACTCCCGCACGATTTCCCAGTCCTCGATAACGGTGTTGGCGAGCAGCGCCTCAGCGATCGACTCCAGGTCGGAATCGGCGATCTCTCCGTCAAATTCCAACTCAAAGCGCTTGCCCTGCCGGACGTCTGCCACGCCGGCATAGCCAAGGCGGGCAAGTGCACCCACGATCGCTTGTCCCTGCGGGTCCAGGATCTCGGGTTTCGGCATGACGTTTACGACGACTCGGGCCACGGGCTGACTTTACCGTGTGGGCCCGGACACATCCCGCCTAGACTCCCCTCATGCAGCTGACCCACTTCGGGCATTCGTGCCTGCTGGCTGATTTCGGCAACACCACCCTGCTGTTCGATCCGGGCAATTTCTCGCACGGATTCGAAGGGATCACCGGTCTGTCGGCCATCCTGATCACCCATCAGCACCCCGACCACGTGGACCTGCAACGGCTGCCCGCGCTGGTCGAGGCGAACCCTGGGGCGGCGCTCTATGCCGACCCCATGACCGCGGCGCAGCTGGGTGAACCGTGGCAGGCAGTGCATGCCGGTGACAGCTTCACCGTCGCGGAGCTGACCGTGCGCGGGGTCGGCGGCCAGCACGCGGTGATCCACCCGGAGATCCCGCTCATCGACAACACCTCGTATCTGATCGGCGACGGTGAGCATGCCGCGCGCCTCATGCATCCCGGTGACGCGCTCTTCGCCCCCGGCGAGGACGTCGACGTGCTGGCGCTGCCCGCCGCGGCGCCATGGATGAAGGTGTCCGAGGCGATCGAGTACCTGCGCGCGGTCAACCCGGCCCGGGCGGTGCCGATTCACCAGGGCATTCTGCAAGAGGCCGCATACCCGTTCTTCTACACGCGTTTTCGGGAGATGTCCACCGCAGACTTCCAGGTGCTGCCGCACGAGGATGCGGTCACCTTCTAGGCCTACCCAGGCGCCGACACGCCGCGTTTCGTTTTGTTTCGCGAGTAACTTTCGCAAAACACGGCGTGTCGGCGGGTGATCAGCCGATGTCTTCGGCGGCGCCCCGGCCCGCGGCCCGTCCGCTGAAGATGCAACCGCCCAGGAACGTACCCTCCAGCGCGCGATAGCCGTGCACACCGCCGCCACCGAATCCGGCAACCTCTCCAGCCGCATACAGGCCTTCGAAGCAGCTGCCGTCGGCACGCAGGACACGCGAATCGAGATCGGTTTCCAGACCGCCCAACGTCTTTCGCGTCAGGATGTGCAGCTTCACCGCGATGAGCGGACCGGCCTTAGGATCGGTGAGCTGGTGCGGAGCCACCACGCGGGTGAACCGGTCGGCGAGATAGCCGCGCGCGGCACGGATGGCGGCGATCTGCGGGTCCTTGCCAAACGGGTTGACCACCTCGCGGTCACGCGCCGTCACCTGCTGGGCGACGGTGGCGTAGTCCAGGGGCGTGACGTCCGGCAGCGCGTTCATCCTGGCGACGAGGTCCGGCAGATTGGTGGCGGTGACGAAATCGACACCCTTGTCGATGAACGCCTGCACCGGCGCGGGCGCGCCCGCCTTACCGCGCCGCAACACCCCACGCACATCCTTGCCCGTGAGGTCGGGATTCTGCTCTTGCCCCGACAACGCGAACTCCTTGGCGATAATCCGCGCGTTCAGGATGAACCACGAATAATCGTGCCCGCTGCCACAGATGTGCTCCAGCGTCCCCAGAGTGTCGAATCCAGGGAAAAGCGGCGCCGGGATTCGAGATCCCCTGGCGTCCAACCAGAGTGATGACGGCCCGGGCAGGATGCGAATCCCGTGGCCCGGCCAGATCGGGTCGTAGTTGGTAATGCCTTCGGTGTAGTGCCACATGCGATCACGGTTGATTAGGTGGGCTCCTGCGGCCACCGAGATCCCCAACATGCGGCCATCGACGTGGGCAGGCACACCCGTCAACAGCTGAGACGGAACATGACCCAACCGCTCGGGCCAGTTCGCCCGCACCAGGTCGTGGTTTCCGCCGATGCCACCGCTGGTCACGATGACGGCCTGTGCACGGAACTCGAATTCTCCCAACGCTGTTCGCGAGGACGCGACACCGCGCACGTCACTCGATGGCTCCAGCACCGTGCCGCGAACTCCCACGGCGACACCCTGATCGACAATCAACTCATCGACCTGGTGCCGGTACGCGATGCGCACCTGGCCACGGTCGACGGCAGCGAGCACCCGCCGGGCGAAGATCTCCACCAGCCCGGGACCGGTACCCCACGTGATGTGGAATCGCGGCACGGAGTTACCCGGACCCAGCGCATCCTTGCCGCCGCGCTCGGCCCAGGAAACCAGCGGAAAAGTTTGTAACCCCCTGGCACGCAGCCAGGTTCGTTTCTCTCCGGCAGCGAAGTCCACATACGCGTGTGCCCATTGGCGTGGCCAATGGTCCTCCGGCCGGTCGAACCCGGCGGTACCGAGCCAGTCCTGCAGGGCAAGCTCGTGGGAATCCTTGATCCCCATGCGACGCTGTTCGGGACTATTGACGAAGAACAAACCACCGAAAGACCAATACGCCTGCCCGCCCAGATTGGCGGCGTTCTCCTGTTCGACGATGATGACCCTCTTGCCGCGGTCTACCAATTCACAGGTCGCCACCAGCCCCGACAGACCCGCGCCCACGACAATGACATCGGTACTCGTGTCACTCACCGGTTCACCGTAGCGGGGACGATTGAGGATTAAAAGGTCCAACTTCCTTGCGGTGAAAGCACAAAGCCATGATCGTATTGGGCCCGAGCAGTGCCGACATACAGACAGGCAAAGTCATTTCTCATCTGCCACCGCAGAGGAGATGCTGCCACCCCGGGCCCTTCCCCGGCGCTTGCAGCAAAATCATGGACCTCAGGCCACGCTGTACAATACCTGCTTGGGCAACCATTGGTAGATGCCGGGCACGGCACCGTGCAGCAGCGACAGATCAATGGCGTCGATCATGGCCTGTCGAGGGCCGGGCTTGCGAAGGTGCTTGGCCGAAATCGCAACCCGCACCACACCGTCACGACGGGCCGTGCGCGCGGCCGACAGCACCAGCATCCGGCACCACCACGGCTCGGAGAGAAAGCCCTCGCCAATGCCCAGCACCCGCGCGCGCACCGAGGTGCCATGCACCAGATCGGTCATCTCGGACAGACCGACGTTCAGACGGAAACCGTTGCGCGGCAGCATTTCTATGGCCCCTGACGATGCCATCCAACCCGGTGCCGCGAAGAGACGCGTTCGCAACCCGGTCTGCTCCATCACTCGGTCCGCGGCCATCAGACGCAGGTTGGCCTCGTGCGCGGGCAATGCGGCGAACTCGTCGCGACGCTTCTTGGTGGCGGCCTGGTCGTATCCGTGCAGAACAATGGCGTCACCCCGAGAGCGTCGCGCGGCAAGCCAATCGACTGTCGGCTGGTCCTCCACGAGGCGGTACTTACCCTTCAAACGGGGAGCCACCAGAAACGACAGCGGGATCGACCGCCTGTCCATTTCCTCAGTGAACACAGCAATCTCATCGAGAGTGCGATCGCAGATTCCCGACACCGATACCAGCAGCTGTCCTGCCATGCCTTCAGTGTGGCAACTTCAGATGTACGCAAGGTGTCAGACACCCCGCATCGAAAAGAACGCTGTAGGTGCTAGCCCAGCTCCTTCTCGATGGCCGCAATCACCTCGGGAGCGTCCGGCACCGTCGTCGGCCGGAATCTATTGATCACCGAGCCATCCCGTGCGATCAAGAACTTCTCGAAGTTCCACTGCACGTCCCCGGCGGCGCCTTCGGCATCGGCCGTCTTGGTGAGCTCGGTGTACAGCGGGTGCCGACTGTCCCCGTTGACATCGGTCTTCTCCAGTAGCGGAAAGCTCACGCCGTAGGTGGTGGAACAGAAGGTCTGAATCTCTTCGGCCGTACCCGGTTCCTGGCCCATGAACTGATTGCAGGGCACCCCGAGCACCGTCAAACCACGGTCGGCGTAGTCGCTGGCCAACTTCTCCAGGGCCGCGTACTGCGGGGTGAGACCGCATTTGGACGCGACGTTGACGACGAGCACGGCGTTGTCGCCGAAATCGGCAAGTGACAGCGGCGAGCCGTCCAGGGCGGTCAACGAGATCGAGGCGAGATCGGTCATGCCTCCCACGGTACCGGTGAGGCGATGGTTGACTGTCCAGATGACCAGCGAGGACGAATTCTCCTCGGGCCGCAGTGCCCTGCGGATCGCGTCGGTGGCCGCCCTGGGAGGACTCCTCTTCGGGTATGACAGCGCCGTCGTCAATGGCGCGGTCCAGGCGATTCAGGACGAGTTCGCCATCCGTGACGCCGAGCTCGGATTCGCGGTCGCCTCCGCCCTCATAGGAGCTGCCCTTGGCGCCATGACTGCCGGCCGCATCGCCGACCGTATCGGCCGGGTGGCGGTCATGAAGATCGCCGCCGCCTTGTTTCTGGTGAGCGCAGTGGGTGCCGGTCTCGCGCCGAACGTCGAGCTGCTCGTCGTCTTTCGCGTAATCGGCGGCGTGGGAGTGGGTGTCGCGTCCCTGATCGCACCGGCCTATATAGCCGAAACCTCTCCCTCGCATATCCGCGGACGATTGGGCTCGCTGCAGCAATTGGCGATTGTCACGGGGATCTTCTTGTCCCTCACCATCGATTGGCTATTGGCACACCTTGCGGGTGGCTCTCGCGATGACTTGTGGTTGGGCCTGCCCGCGTGGCGCTGGATGTTCCTCGCGATGGCACTACCTGCGCTGGTGTACGGCGCACTGGCATTCACCATCCCCGAGTCACCTCGTTATCTCATTGCCACGCACCGTATTCCCGAAGCGCGCACGGTGTTGACGAGGCTGCTCGGGGAAAAGAACCTGGACATCACGATCGACCGAATCCAGGAGACACTCGATCAGGGCACCGCGCCCTCGTGGCGCGACCTACGCAAGCCCACCGGCGGTCTGTACGCCATCGTGTGGATTGGTGTGGCATTGGCGGTGTTTCAGCAGCTGGTCGGCATCAACGTGATCTTCTACTACTCAAATGTGCTGTGGCAGGCCGTCGGGTTCGGCGAGAGCTCGTCCTTCACCATCACGGTGATCACCTCGATCACCAACATCGCCACCACGCTGGTGGCCATAGCGCTCATCGACAGGGTCGGCCGCAAGCCCCTGTTGCTCGTCGGTTCGGCAGGCATGGCGGCAACTCTGGGCACCATGGCGATCGTCTTCAGCTCGGCCACCATGGTCGACGGCAAGCCGCACCTGGGACCTATCGCCGGGCCCGTTGCGCTGGTGGCCGCCAATCTGTTTGTGGTGGCATTCGGGATGTCCTGGGGTCCGGTGGTCTGGGTGCTGCTGGGTGAGATCTTCCCCAACCGAATTAGGGCAGCGGCCATGGGTTTGGCCACCGCGGGAAACTGGGCAGCCAACTGGTTGGTGACGGTCACGTTCCCCGGGCTACGCGACGCGTTGGGAATCGCTTACGGGTTCTACGCAGTATGTGCGCTGCTGTCCTTGGTATTTGTGGCCCGCTGGGTGCAGGAGACCAAAGGCAGGACCCTGGAAGATATGGATGAACAGCTCGCGCGAAGACCATCCGGTCCTGATTCGGCGATCAGCTGAACAACTGGCCGGAGCGCGCCGCGGCGATGACTCCGCCGTCGACTAACAGATCGGTTCCGGTGATGTAGGTCGACTCCGGCCCCAGCAGGAATGCCGTCGCCGCCGCAATATCGTCGGATGTGCCAATCCGCCCGGACGCCGAACCGTCGACCATGGCCTTCGTGATGGCACCGGTCTCCGAGGCAAGTTCCTGGTGTCCCATCTTGGTGGACACCACTCCCGGGCTTATCGAGTTGATGCGAGCTCCCCGCGCTCCCCACCCACGTGCGGCGAATCGAACGCGAATATGGTTGGCGCGCTTGGAGAATTGGTACGCCGCCGCAGGATACTCAATGCTCTGTACGTAGGGTAACTCCAGCAGATCCTCGGCACCGACGGAACCCAGCTCCTGCTCCTGCTCGGCGGTGAGCTCCAACGGCATGTGCCCGGCCATGCTGGCGATCACCACCCCCGCACCGCCGGAGGCGACGATCTTGCCGAACTCCTCTACCACCAAGGCCACACCCACCAGGTCGACGGCCAGGATGGCCGCCGTCGGCGACTGTGCCGGCGAAAGACCGGCGGTGTGCGCCACCTGAGTGACCCGTCCCAGCGCCGCGGCGGCTTCGGCCAACCCTGACACCGACTCACGCGAGGAAACGTCGACTCGCCGCCCGATGACGTTGTGTCCGTCGGCCTTCAATTCATCGACGACAGCCTGCAGTGCCTGCTCGTTGTAGTCGGCGATCAGCAGTGTCTTACCGATGCCCTGACGGCGGGCGATGACCTTGCCCATGCCGCCGACACCGGTGACGACGACGACCTCGTCAGACATTCGATATCTACCCTTCTGCCCCAAGAACATCGAGTATCCAGGCGAGCTGGAAGGCGCTCTCTTTCCAACGCTCGTAACGCCCGCTGATACCGCCGTGCCCGGCCGTCATCTCAGTGCGCATCAGGATGGGACGCCCACCGGTGGTGGTGTGCCGCAACTCCGCCACCCATTTGGCGGGTTCGACGTACAGCACTCGAGAGTCATGCAGTGAAGTCATCGCGAGGATGCTCGGATAGTCAGCGGCACGGATGTTCTCGTAGGGCGAGTACGACTTGATGTAGTCGTACACATCCTTGTTTTCCAACGGGTTTCCCCACTCATCCCACTCGGTGACGGTGAGCGGTAGTGACGGATCACAGATGGTGGTGACGGGATCGACGAAGGGCACCTGCGCCAGCACCCCGGCGAACAGCTCGGGTGCCAGGTTCACCGCGGCGCCCACCAGCAGCCCGCCCGCGCTGCCTCCCCAGGCGACAAGCCGATCGGGCAAGGCAACTCCGGTGTCAATGAGATGCCTACCTGCCGCGACGAAGTCGCTGAAGCTGTGCTTCTTGTGCAGCATCTTGCCGTCCTCGTACCAGAGGCGGCCCATCTCACCGCCACCACGCACGTGGGCGATGACGAACACCACCCCACGGTCCAGCAGCGAGAGACGCCCGATGCTGAACTGCGGGTCCTCACACATCTCGTATGCGCCGTACCCATATAGGAGTGTCGGCGCGGGTTCACGAGTGTCTCTGCGGTGGACCACCGACAGCGGTATCCGGGTGCCGTCCTCGGCCAGCGCCCATTCGCGCCGCTCCACATAGTCCTGGCGGTGATAGCCACCAAGAACCGGTTGCTCCTTGAGGAGCGTGCGTTCCCCGGTGTGCACGTCGAGGTCGTAGACGCGAGTCGGGGTGATGAAGGATGTACAACCGACCCGCAACAGCGGCGAGTTCCATTCGGGGTTGTCGCCCAGCCCCGACAGCATGAGCTCGGAGTCGAACTCGACCTCCTGCGGCGCACCGTATCCGCCCGCGTTGATCGGCCATACCTGTGTGCGCGGCAATGCTTCTCGTCGATAGCCGATCACGAACCGTTCCGCGAAGGCCTCCACACCGTCCAGGCGCACATCGTCACGGTGAGCGATCAGGTTGCGCGCCAACGCCGGCTCGGCTGGCCCGTCCGCCAGCGCGGCGACCGGCAGCTCGGCGAGCGCGAAATTCACGGCGCCATCGTTGTGCAAGATCAGGAGTCGATCCTCACCCCCAACCACAATGTGATCGACGGTGTACTCGATACCGGTGCGGCGCAACCAGACTGGCGAGAAATCGGTGGCGGGATCGCTGGCATCGCCGATCAGGATCTCGGAGGTTACCGACGAATGCACGCTGATGGCGACAAAGCGGTCACTGCGCGTGCGACCCACCCCGATCCAGAATCGCTCGTCGGGTTCCGTGAACACCTCCACGGATTCTTCGCCGCTACCCATGGTGTAGCGGCGAATGGCGTACGGCCGGAAGGCTTCATCGATCACGGGGTAGTAAAGGGTGCGGCTGTCCATCGCCCAGGTCGCGCCTGCGCCGATATCGGCGATCTCGTCCGGGTACATCTCGCCGGTACGCAGGTCCTTGAACCGCAGCGTGTACATCTCGTGGCCGACGACATCGACCGAGTAGGCGAGCGTGTTTCCGTCCGGGCTGACGGTCGCGGCCCCCAACGAGAAGAAGTCGTGGCCCTGCGCTTCCAGATTGCCGTCGAGAAGGATCTGCTCACCCGGAACGTCCTCATCGAGCACTGGGGGCGTCCAGTTGTCCGGATCACCTATCGGACAACGGCAATGAACGCCGTACTGCTTCCCCTCGAAGCTGCGGGCGTAGTACCACCATTGCCCCATCCGGGTGGGAATCGAAAGGTCCGTCTCCTTGGTGCGCGATTTGATCTCGCCGAAGATGCTGTTGCGCAGCCCCTCCAGATGGCCGAGTTGGTCATCGACGTAGGCGTTCTCGGCCTCAAGGTGCGCGATGACCTCGGGGCTCTCCTTCTCGCGCATCCATTCGTAGGGATCTACGAAGGTGTCTCCGTGATACTCACGCAGAGTGTCGATGCGGTTCGCGGCGGGCGGGCGTACGGGCCCGCTCACGCCGACGGGCCGATCCAATCGGCGAAGCTCAGCCCCGAAATACGTTCATATGCCTCGATATAACGTTCACGTGTGGCCGCCGCCACCTCATCAGGTAGAGGCGGTGGCGGGGTGTCCGACGCGCGATCCCATCCCGATTCCGCACTGGTGAGCCAATTGCGGACAAACTGCTTGTCAAAGCTGTCCTGCACCACGCCCGGCCGATAGTTGGCGGCATCCCAGTAGCGGGACGAGTCCGGGGTGAATACCTCGTCGGCTAGGACCAGGGTGCCTTCGATATCGACGCCGAATTCAAACTTGGTGTCGGCCAGAATGATTCCCTTGTGCAGCGCGTGTGCCGCCGCCCGGGTATAGATCTTGATGGTCTCATCGCGCAGCTGGTTGGCACGCACTCCACCGACCAGATCTATCACCGCGGCGAAGTCGACATTCATATCGTGCTCACCGATATCTGCCTTCGTCGCCGGGGTGAACAACGGCGGATCCAGCCGGCTGGCCTCGCCGAGGCCCTGCGGCAACGCGTGTCCACAGACCGCGCCGGTGCGCTGATAGTCCAGCAGTCCGGATCCGGTGAGGTATCCGCGTGCCACGCATTCCACCGGAAGCATGTCGAGCCGTCGCACCAGCAGCGCCCGGCCCAGCACCTCCTCCGGAATGCGCGGATCGTCGGGCGGCCCGGCCAGATGGTTGGGCACGGTCAGCAGCCCGAAGAAGAACACGCTCATCGCGGTGAGGATGCGCCCCTTGTCGGGGATCGGCGTATCCAGGATGAAATCGAACGCGGAAATTCGGTCGGTGGCGACGAACAGCAGGTGCTCGTCGTCGACTCGGTACAGCTCACGGACCTTTCCGCTGGCCACATGCTGGTATTCGGACAGCGGAGGACGCATCGTGCCATCCTACGATTCATGCGACTCCTGCCCTACTCGACCCGGCCGGGACGGTTGCTCGGCCAACTCTTCAGCGACGTAGCGGTCGCGATCTGGAGCACGATCTGGGTGTTCGTTGGGCTTGCTGTCCACGCGTCCGTGTCGACGATTGCGGCGGTAGGCCGCCAGGTGAAGGACGGTGCCGACGGCATCTCGGACAACCTGAACTCCGCCGGCGACAGCGCACACCGGATTCCGTTGGTAGGCGACAAGGTGGGTGGACCGCTGCGCGCGGCCAGCGAGGCGGCCGCGGATTTGGCCGGGGCCGGCCACAATCTGGACACCACCGCGACCTGGCTGGCAGTCGTTTTGGCGATCGCCGTCGCCGCGCCGCCCATCCTGGCCTTCGCCGGGCCGTGGATCTTCCTACGGATCAGGTTTTTTCGCCGCAAGCTGATTGCGGTTCAGCTCGCGGCCACTCCCGCCGGTGAACAGCTGCTGGCCCTGCGGGCGCTGGCGAACCGGCCGCTGAAGAAGCTCGCGGTGGTCACCGCCGATCCGGTGGCTGCGTGGCGCGCCGAGGATGCCGCCGCGATACGTGGCTTGGCTGCCGTCGAATTGAAGGCGACGGGTATCGGCGCACCCAAGCAGTGGCGCACCCCCTAGTTCCGACACGCCCGCTTATGGCGAACATCTGCGATCCTAACCCGCCACAACACGGCGTGTCGGCGGGTTAGGATCGGCCACCGCCGACAACATGTCCGCGGCGGGCCGAGAGCGCTTCAACGCGATCAACTCCGAACCGTACTGGTAGATATCAGAACTCGGATCACCCAGCGGGCCGGTGACCTGCGAGCGACGCGACTTGCCGAAGGCGAAGGGCACCGACGGTTGCACCGCGTCCAGCAGCATCCGGCACCGCACGCGCAGATCGTCCTCGACGCGCGGGGGCAGACCCGAGCTCACCAGCTTGCGGATCTGGCGGTGCCGCGGGTCGTCCGTCATGTTGAGCACCTGCCCGGCGATCGGCACCTCCGGTCACCGACGAGTACGTCACCTGATCACGCAGCACCTCAAAGGTTTCCGCGTAGCTGGCCACCGACCAGAAACCCTCGTTGTCCGGGGTGTTCTCGGTGGGTTCATGCCAGTACACCGGCGCCTCGCGTCGATGCCGCGCGAACAGGGCGTGCGGGAATCCACCGGCGAAGTTGTCCAGGTCGGTCAGGTCAATTCCAGCAAGAGCCGCGCAGCTCATGCCTTACAGAATGGCACCCGGGCTGTACACGGCGGCATCCGGATAGTCGGCCGCCAGCGCCTCGACGTCAGCTGCCACCCGATCGACCTGATCGGCGGCCGCCCCGGTGAACGAAGCGCGGTCGGCCAGCGCGGCCTCCAGCGCAGCCCTGTCCAACGGCAGCCGCGGGTCATCGGCCAACAATCCCAAAAGGTCTGGCTCGGCACCCTTTTCGCGCATCGCCAGCGCCGTCGCGACGGCGTGCTCCTTGATGACCTCGTGCGCTTCCTCGCGGCCGACCCCGGCACGAACCGCCGCCATCAGCACCTTGGTGGTCGCCAGGAACGGCAGGTAGCGACGCAGCTCACGGTCGATCACCGCCGGATACGCACCGAACTCGTCGAGCACCGTCAGGAAGGTCTCGATCATCCCGTCGACGGCGAAGAAGGCGTCGGGCAGCGCGACCCGGCGCACCACCGAACAGAACACGTCTCCTTCATTCCATTGCGCCCCAGCCAGTTCCGCAACCATGGTGCCATATCCGCGCAGAATCACCTGCAGGCCGTTGACGCGTTCGCAACTTCGGGTGTTCATCTTGTGCGGCATCGCCGAGCTGCCGACCTGCCCGGGCGCGAAGCCCTCGGTGACCAGCTCGTGCCCGGCCATCAGGCGGATGGTGTGCGCCAGCGAGGACGGGCCGGCACCAAGTTGCACCAGCGCCGACACCACGTCGTGGTCCAGCGAGCGTGGATACACCTGGCCGACGCTCGTCAGGGTGCTGGAGAATCCCAGGAAGCCCGCCACACGCTCTTCCAGCTCCGCCAGCTTCTCGGTATCCCCGTTGAACAGGTCCAGCATGTCCTGCCCGGTGCCCATCGGGCCCTTGATCCCCCGCAACGGATACCGATCGAGAAGCTCCCGCAGCCGGGTCAGCGCGATCAGCGTCTCGTCGGCCGCCGATGCGAATCGCTTACCCAATGTGGTTGCCTGCGCGGCCACGTTGTGACTGCGCCCGGCCATCACCACATCCCGGTACTCGACGGCATGACTCGCCAGCCGCGCCACCACCGCGACGCCATGCGCGTGCACGTACTCCAACGACCGGCGGATCTGCAGTTGCTCCACGTTCTCGGTGAGGTCGCGGCTCGTCATGCCCTTGTGGATGTGCTCGTGCCCGGCCAGCGCGTTGAACTCCTCGATGCGGGCCTTCACATCGTGGCGGGTCACCCGCTCGCGGGCCGAGATCGAGTCCAGGTCGACGTCCTCGACCACGCGCTCGTAATCCTCGATGACGCCGTCGGGAACATCAATGCCCAGATCGCGTTGTGCGCGCAGCACCGCGATCCACAACTGGCGCTCCAGCACCACCTTTGACTGCGGCGACCACAGCTGAACCATGGCATCGCTCGCGTACCGAGATGCCAGAACGTTAGGGATTTGCACGACTAGAGTCTATGGGGGCTAGATCCATGCTCTTCGCCCAAGAGCCTCATCGGCCGAAACCGACTCCGCCAGCTGTTCTGCTTCCAGGGGAGCAAGCACGTCGATGACGTCCACCAGCATCGACGTCGCGGTCGCCGTCGGACTGATCGCGGCCTCGGTGAGTGCTCCCACCATGGCGCCATCGACCGTCGAAATCAGTACCGCAACACGGTCGTTGTCAATGGACCGGCCGGACCGGCGCACCACCTGGGCCACGGCGTCGTCGCGTTGTTCCCGCAACCGCTGCTGCACCTCGCGCAGCTCGGGATGGCGACTGCACGCCAGTTCCCGCTCGTATCGCGACACCAGCTGTTCCCCGGCGCCGAAGCCCGGCGTGCCGAACAACAGATCCACCACAGCCTCGGCGGTGGCGGCGGCACCGCGGCGCCGGTATTGAACCAACGACAGCCGTTCCTGGATCTGTTCCAGCTCGTGGGTCCCCGCATGCTCGACGGCCCGGGCGATGAGGTCCTCCAGCGAGGAGAAGTAGTACGTGGTCGATGCCAACGGCAAGCCGGCACGTTGCGCCACCGCACGATGCCGCACCGCATCAATACCGTTGTCCCGCAATAGGTCAGCCGCGGCACTGATCAACGCACGGCGCCGCCGCTCACCCTTGGGGGTGGCTTGCGGACGGTGCGCGGCGTTCCCGTCGGAGAACACCTCCGCCTGCTGCCTGACTGTCACGCCATGTCATGCTGCCAGCAGCGACGCATCCCCACGGGCGTTTTGCGCTATCTCATGCAAGCGGTTGATATCAGCCCCGGCCGAGCCGCGGCCGCAGTCTCTCCAACGCTTCCTCGATCGTGTCCGAACTTCCCGCGAAGCTCAGCCGGATCCTCTGGTGGCCGTGCACGGTGTCGAAGTCGATACCGGGCGCAATCGCTACCCCCGTGCGCGCCAACAAGTCCGCACACCACTGTTCGGAGTTATCGGTCAGGTGCTCGATATCGGCGTACACATAGAAGGCTCCATCGGGCGGGGCGATCTTGGTGATACCCGCGGCGGCAAGACCGTCGATGAGCAGTGTTCTGTTCGCCCCATATCGCCGTACGTGCCCGTCGAGCTCCGTGCGCGCCTCGGCACTGAACGCCGCGAGAGCTCCGTACTGAGAGACCGCCGGCGGACAGATGGTGAAGTTGGAGGACAGCCTGTCAACGGCACGCAGGAACTGGCGCGGCACCAGCATCCAGCCCAGCCGCCAGCCCGTCATCGAGAAGTACTTGGACACCGAGCCCATAACCACCGCTTCGCGACTGAATTCCCATGCACTGGAAGTCTTTTGATCGCCGTAGGACAGCCCATGGTAAATCTCGTCGGAAATCAGCAGAGTGCCGTTGGCATCACACCACAGCGTGATTGCCTCCAGGTCGGCCGCATCGATGATGGTGCCGGTGGGGTTGGCGGGGCTGGCGACGACGAGGCCGGCGGGCGCCCGGCCGTCCGTCTGCGAAACAGCTTCCAACATCGCCACCGTCGGCTGATATCGCGTCGCCGGCCCGCAGTCGATCTCGACTACCCGACAGCCCAGTGCAGCAAGACAATTGCGGTAGGCAGGATAGCCGGGCCGGGTCATCACGACGGTGTCTCCCACGTCGAACGCGGCGAGGAACAGCAGCGTGAATCCTCCCGAGGATCCCGTGGTGACGACGACGTCGTCCGCGCCAACCTCAATGCCGGAACGCTCCCGGTGGTACCCGGCGATCGCCTCACGCAGCTCCGGCAGTCCGAGCGTTTCCGTGTACCCGAGCACCTCGGCGCCGAGCGCCCCCCGCACCGCGTCGAGAACCACCGCGGGTGCACCCGTCGACGGCTGCCCGGCGGCCAGGGAGATCATGTCACCATGCGTGCGCTGGCGCGCGGCTGCCGCCGTCAGCACGTCCATGACGTAGAACGGCGGAACGTCCGAGCGCTGCGAGAGACCGACCACGGTTGCGACGCTATCGAATTTCTGGATCCAGGCGACCACCTGGGACGGTCTTCGCCCGAGAGGCCCATCCCAGGCATGATGGTCGACATGCGTGACCTGTCCCGACGCTCACTACTCAAGCTCGGCGCGGCCACTGGTGCCGGTGCCGCACTCGCCGCTCTCCCTGGCACGGGAGCCCTCCCGGCCCGCGCCGACGGCGCCATCACCGCGGGTTCCTTTGTCTCGGCGGCGCGCGGCGGGGTCGGCACCGAATGGCGTATCGCCAGGCCGCCGGGGGCCACCGGGCCGATCCGGCCCATCATCGCGCTGCACGGCAAGGGGCAGACGGCCGCTGGCGTCATGGAGGGCGGCGTGGAGAACATGCTGGCGCAGGCCGTGGCCTCGGGAGCCAAGCCGTTCGCCCTCGCGAGTGTCGACGGTGGCGGTGGCTACTGGCACAAGCGGGCCTCGGGTGAAGATTCCGGCGCCATGGTGCTGCACGAATTCATTCCGCTGCTGGCCGAGCAGGGGCTGGACACCTCGCGGGTGGCATTCCTGGGTTGGTCCATGGGCGGGTATGGCGCAATGCTGCTGGGTTCACGCCTGGGTGCGGGTCGCACCGCCGCGATCACCGCGGTCAGCCCGGCGCTGTGGACATCCTCGGGCGCGACCGCACCCGGCGCTTTCGACGGTGCCGATGACTACGCCGCGAATTCGGTGTGGGGCCTGGCCGGGCTGAACTCCATCCCGTTGCGCATCGACTGCGGTGACAGTGATCCGTTCTACAGCGCCACCAAGCAGTTCATCGCCCAGCTGCCGACGCCTCCGGCGGGCGGGTTCAGCCCGGGCGGACACGACGGCGCCTTCTGGAGCTCGCAGATCGGCGCGGAAATGGCCTGGATGGCGCCGCTGCTCACCGCCTAGCGCCGCTGATGTGACCTCGACGGGTTTGCCATCCGCTGGCATCATGGCGAAGGTGTCACCCTTGTCCCGTCGTCAGCTGCTGCGGGCCGGCGCCGCACTCGGAGCCGGTGCAATGCTGCTCCCGACCCTCGCACCCCCGGCGCGGGCGTTCGGCGAGGTAACCACCGGCTCGTTCGTGTCGGCAGCCCGGGGCGGTGTCGAGACGGGGTACAAGATTGCCCGTCCACCAGGAGTCGACGGGCCGCTGCGCCCGGTGATCTTGCTGCACGGCCGCGACGAGACCGCCGACCGGATGATCGGCTGGGGCTTCGAGAACATCGTCGGGGGAACCGGAGGACCTGCTGTCGCGGTCGCCGCCATCGACGGGGGCAACAGCTACTGGCATCCACACGAGTCGGGTGACGACCCCGGCGCCATGATCATCAACGAGTTCCTGCCGCTACTGGCCGAACAGGGCATGGACACCTCGCGCGTCGCCTTCCTAGGGTGGTCGGCCGGTGGATACGGCGCCCTGCTCAACGGCGCGCGCCTCGGCGGGCCGAGAACGGCTGCCATCGCCGCGGTGGGCCCGGCACTGTGGACCGTGTACGAGGCAGCCACACCGGATGCCTTCGACGACCAGAAGAACTGGTCCGACTACTCGGTCTTCAATCTTCCGCAGCTCGACACCATTCCGCTGTGGGTGTCCTGCGGCACGGAGGACCGGTTCTACGAGGCCGCCAAGCTATTTGCCTCAGAGCGCAAGACGCCGCCTGCCGGCGGTTTCGGCCCGGGCGGGCATGACGGCGATTACTGGGACACGCAGGTGTCCCCCGCACTGAGCTGGATCGCGCCGATCCTGGCCGCCTAGAGGCGGATGCGCCCCTCCGCCGCGGCCAGCCCGATATCGCTGCGGAAGTGGCTGCCCGGCAGGCGAATCGCCTCTATCTTGGCGTAGGCGTCGGCTCGCGCGGCTTGTAGGTCCACGCCGGTGCCCACCACCGACAACACGCGTCCACCGGACGACACAACCGCACCGTCCTCCCGGCGAGCCGTCCCGGCATGCAGCACACCCTCGGCCTCGGAGCCGATGATCACATCGCCGGTGCGGGGCCGCAATGGATAGTTCTCGGCGGCCACCACCACGGTGACGGCACTACCGTTCTGCCAGCGCAGCGGGCCGAAGTCCCGGAGAGCCCCAGTCGCGGCGGCATTCAACAGCTGCCCCAGCGGAGACTCCAGCAGCGCCAGCACCGCCTGGGTCTCCGGATCGCCGAAGCGGCAGTTGAACTCGACGACCGAGGGGCCGTTCGAGGTGATAGCCAACCCCGCGTACAGGACTCCGGTAAACGTGCTGCCACGCTTAACAAGCTCGGCGGCAACGGGTTTGACGATGGTGTCGACGATCTCGGTGACCGTCTTGTCGGGGAGCCAGGGCAGCGGGGTGTAGGCACCCATGCCGCCGGTGTTGGGACCGGTGTCGCCGTCGCCCACCCGCTTGTGGTCCTGAGCAGGCAGCAGCGGTACCACCGTCTCACCGTCCACGATGCACAGCAGGGAGACCTCGGGCCCATCGAGGAAGGACTCCAGCAACACGGGATGCCCGTCGTCGAGCAGGCTCGCGGCGTGGGCACGCGCCGCCGCGCGATCATCGGTGACCACCACGCCCTTGCCCGCGGCCAGGCCGTCATCCTTGACCACCCACGCCGGCTCGCTCGCGAACCGATCCAGGGCGGCATCCAGATGCGCCGGGTTGTCGACGATTTCGCTGCGCGCGGTGCGCACCCCGGCTGATGTCATTACGTCTTTGGCGAATGCCTTGGAACCCTCGATGCGCGCGGCGGCCGCCGATGGGCCGAAGCAGGCAATACCGGCGGCGCGCACGGCGTCACCGACGCCCAACACCAACGGCACCTCGGGGCCGATGACGACGAGGTCGATCTTCAGCTTGGCCGCCAACGCCACGACCTCGGCGCCGGAGCCGATGTCGACGGCGTGCTGCTCGGCCACGGCTGCGGTGCCCGCGTTACCCGGCGCTATCGCCAGATAGTCCACGTGCGGGTCACGCTTGAGGGCGATCGCCAAAGCGTGTTCACGGCCACCAGATCCAATGACAAGGACGCGCATGCCCCAGACCCTATCGGTCTGGGTGTGGCTGGCTATGCATCCGGGCGGTATCCCCGCAGTAGCTTGGCGAGCAGCTCGTCCCTGCCTGCGACGAGTTCCGGGTAGGGACGCAGCGTCTTCACCAACGCCTCCCCGTCGAACATGTCGGTGATCATGAAGACCACCGTGACGAGGTCCGCGTCGGATAACCGGTCGGTTCCCGGCACCGATCGCGCCAGCGCGACCATCTGAGCGCCGTATTCAGCCACTGCGACCTGCAAGGTCTCACGCAACTGCGCATCGGTGCGCGCGGCCACCATGAGTTCGTAGAGCACGGCGTTGATGGGCTCCTCCTTGAGCGAGCGCATCACCGCCATCACATCCTTGAATTCGGCAAGACGATCCCCCGCCTTGTCGAACTCTGCACGCACGGTCGCCAGCTGGCGGCGCAAGGTCTCGTGCGCCACCGCCGCCATGAAGTCGCCGACAGTCGGGAAGTGCCGGAACAACGCCCCATAGGACAACCCGGCGCGCCGGGCGATTTTCTGCACGGAAGCGCGCGAATATCCCAGCTCGGCGATGGTGTCGATACCGGAATCGAGCAGCCGAGCGATGGTCGATTCACGGCGCTCGGCCTGGGTGGGGCTCACGGGTGCACACTAGAGGAACGCGACACAAATGTGGCCCCCATCACTAACATTGTGATTGATTGCCATCTTTTTTAGACTCGCCGTAACACCCAACGAAGGGCAGCCCCCATGAGCGACTACGACCTCATCATTCGCGATGGCCTCTGGTTCAACGGCACCAATTCCGAACCTCGTAAGGCCAATCTCGGGATCAAAGAGGGGCGGGTCGCCACCGTCTCCACCGTCCCGCTGGACGAGACCGATTGCCCCGAGGTGATCGACGCCGGCGGCAAGTGGGTGCTGCCCGGGTTCGTCGACATCCACACCCACTACGACGCCGAGGTGCTGCTCAACCCGGGGCTCGACGAGTCGGTGCGCCACGGCGTCACCACCATCGTGCTGGGCTGCTGTTCCATGTCGACCGTCTACGCCAAGCCCGAGGACGCCGCGGACCTGTTCAGCCGCGTGGAAGCGGTGCCCCGCAAGCACGTGATCGGCGCGCTCAACGAATTTCAGGACTGGACCGATCCGGAGAGCTACGTCAAGAAGATCGACGCGTTGCCCCTCGGCCCCAATGTGACCTCGTTCCTTGGACATTCGGATCTGCGTGCCGCCGTCATGGGGCTAGGCCGCGCCACCAACAACTGGTCGTTCCCCACGCGCAAGGAACTCGACCGGATGGCCGACATGCTCGACAAGGCACTCGACGCGGGCATGCTCGGCATGTCCGGCATGGACGCCCCCATCGACAAGCTCGACGGCGACCGCTACCGCTCGCGGGCGCTGCCGTCGACCTACGCGTGGTGGCATGAGCGGTGGCGCCTGATCAACGTGCTGCGCAAGCGTGACCGCATCCTGCAGAGCGCCCCGAACATCAACAATCCGCTCACCGCGGTCTTGTTCTTCCTGTCCACGGGAACCCGTTTCTTCAAGCGCCGCAAGGCTGTTCCCGTCAGCCTGCTGGTAGCCGCCGACTCCAAGAGCATCAAGGGCGCGAACGTGTTCTTCAGCGCCGCCGCCAGGATCGGGAACAAGGTCTTCAAGTCCAACGTGAAGTTCCAGCACATGCCGCTGCCCTTCACGCTGTACTCCGATGGCATCGATCTGCCGGTGTTCGAGGAGTTCGGCGCCGGCACGGCCGCGCTGCACATTCGCGAGCAACTGGATCGCAACAAGCTCATGGCCGACAAGGACTACCGCCGCAAGTTCCGGCGCGAGTTCGCCATGAAGAAGCACAAGCCGGGCCTGTGGCACAAGGACTTCCACGACGCCGTCATCGTGGAATGCCCGGACGCCTCCCTGATCGGCAAGACGTTCGGTCAGATCGGCGACGAGCGCGGCATCGCACCGCTGGACGCCTTCCTAGACGTGTTGGTCGAGAACGGTGAGAAGAACGTCCGTTGGACCACCACGGTCGGAAACCACCGCCCCAAGGTGCTCGACGAGATGGCCAAGGACCCCAACTTCCAATTGGGTTTCTCCGATGCCGGTGCGCACCTGCGCAACATGGCGTTCTACAACTTCTCGCTGCGCTTCCTCAAGCGCATGAACGATGCCCAGAAGGCCGGGAAACCCGTGATGTCGCTGGGGCAGGCCGTCCACCGCCTGACCGGCGAGCTGGCCAGCTGGTTCGGGCTTGATGCCGGATACCTGCGTGAGGGTGACCGCGCCGATTTCGTCATCATCGATCCGGAGAAGCTGGACGGCACTGTCGACGCCTACAACGAGGCACAGGCCCCGTTCTTCGACAACCTGTCACGGATGGTGAACCGCAATGACGAGACCGTCATCGCCACCGCGATCAGCGGCAAGGTGGTGTTCCGTCTCGGTGAGTTCATCGACGGCTACGGGCACGACCTGCAGACCGGTCGGTACCTGAAGGCCGGTGAGAAACTCGCTGTCCGATGAGCGCCGCGACACGCCTCTCCGCGTTCACCAACGACGGCCTGACCTTCGACGTCATCGACGAGGGTCCGCTCGACGGGCCCGTGATCGTTGCGCTACATGGCTTTCCCGAGCGCGCGACCATGTGGGCCGAGATCATCCCGAAGCTGACGGACGCCGGATTCCGGGTGCTGGCCCCGAATCAGCGGGGCTACTCCCCCGGCGCCCGCCCCATCGGCGTCCGGAACTACGCCCTGGACAAGCTCCAGGGCGACATCCTCGCTCTCGCCGATCAGGCCGGCGTTCCCACATTCCATGTGCTAGCCCATGACTGGGGCGCAGCGGTGGCTTGGCAGCTGGCCGGCGACCACGGCGACCGAGTGCGCACCGCCTCCGTGCTTTCGGTCCCGCATCCACGCGCGTTCCGGGATGCCATGCTGCGCGGCCAGATTCTGCATTCCTGGTACATGCTGCTGTTCCAGATCCCACGGTTTCCGGAATGGCTCTTCAGCTTCAACGACAAGGAAGCGTTCCAAAAGTTCGGCAAGTCGTGGATGAAGGTCTCCGACCGGCTCGCCGAACGCATACGGGAGCTGTTCAACGAGCCCGGCGCTACCACTGCAACAGTCAATTGGTATCGGGCGATGCGCTATTCGCTGCGGTCGCCGGCACGGACGGTCCGCGTGCCCACCTTGTTCATCTGGAGCGACGAGGACTCCGCGGTGACACGTGCGGCCGCAGACGCCACCCCCAAGTACGTGGACGCGCCCTATCGCTTCGAAGTCTTCGAAGGTGTGTCCCATTGGATCGCCGAGGAGCGGCCCGATGAGACCGCCACGCTTGTCTTGGAACACATCCGGGAGCACAGCGAGCACACGCCGTAGCGCCTACCGGGATTCCAGTACGGCCGCGGCGTCCCGTAGCCCCTGGATGGTCGCGGCGATGGCCGGACGGTGCTGCGCGCCGGGGCGGGCCAGCACCTCATAGAGCCGTGCGGCGCGCACCTCACGGATGACCAGCCGCGCCACCCGGGGACTCCGGCTCACGTATCGCGGCATCAGCGCGACGCCATGCCCGTGGGCCACCATATCCTCGACGATTTGAAAATCTTTGAACCGGAACCTGACTCGCGGCCGGATTCCGGTAGAAACCCCCAGTGACACCAGGACGTCATCAACCGGAAAGCCCTCGGGGACACTGATCCACGTCTCGTCGGCGAGCTCGGCCGGCGTCACCGAGTCACATGTCGCCAGCGGATGATCTCGGTGCACCAGCAGATCAATCGGCTCCCGCAACAGCGTCGTGGACCAGACCCGGGGCGATTTCAAGGCCGCGGCTCGCTCGTCGCGGTGCGTGACGACGATGTCGTATTCGGTCAACAGTCCGGGCGCCTCGCTGTAGGTGACGTCTTCATCGCTCGGACGCACGTCCACTACCCCGCCCACCGCGGCCACGACTCTCGGCAGCAACAGTCCGGCACCGGAGGGAAACGACGCCACACGTACCACGGGCTGCGTGCCCTCCCGATAGATCACCATCTCCTCGGCAGCACGATCGACCGCAGCGATCACCTCGTCGGCGCGCAACACCAACGCGCGACCCGCCTCGGTGAGCGCGATGCCGCGCCCTTCCTGCCGCAGCAAGGGCACTCCCGCCTCGCGCGCCAGAACCTTCAGCTGCTGCGAGACCGCCGAGGGCGTGAGACGCATCGCATCGGCCACCTCGCCGACGGTGCCCCGATCGGCAAATTCCCGCAGAATCCGCAGGCGACGCACATCCATGAAGTAAAACTACATGAATAGTGCACATTAATTAGATTGTGCTGAATCAACTTCCTGCGCAGGATCGACGGCATGACAACCCGGCACCGTCTCCTCGGACTGACCGTCGCCGTGCTGTGGGGGGTCAACTTCCTGGCTATCCACGTTGGGCTGGAACATTTCCCGCCACTGTTCTTTGCGGGGCTACGGTTCGCGGTGCTGGCGGTCCCGGTGCTTCTGTTCGTGCCCTGGCCGCGGGTGCCCGTGCGGTGGGTCCTGCTCTACGGGCTGGGCTTCGGCACCGTCCAATTCGCCTTCCTGTTCCTGGCCATGGCCAACGGAATGCCCACCGGGCTCGCCTCCCTGGTTCTACAGGCATCGGCTCCGTTCACGGCCATCCTCGGTGTGCTGTTGCTCGGTGAACGGATGTCGGGCCTACAGGTCGCGGGCATCACGCTGGCCGTCGCCGGCATGGCACTCATCGCGACCGATCGCGCGACACACGGCGCATCGGCCGCCGTGGTCCCGGTGATCCTGACGCTGCTTGGTGCGCTGGGTTGGGCCTTCGGCAACGTCGCGAGCCGAAAGGCCATGGAGGACAACGCTGATCCACGCACACCGCTGCGGCTCACCTTGTGGATGTCCGTGGTGCCACCGATCCCGTTGTTCACCCTCTCCGCACTCACCGAGGGGCCGCGCGCGGGCGGGAAGGCGCTGACCACAATCGGCACACACAGTGGACTGATCGCGCTCGGCGGCCTCGTCTACATCGTGGTGCTGGCCACCATCGTCGGCCTGGGCCTGTGGACGTTCCTGATGGGCCGGTACCCGGCCAGCCGAGTGGCGCCATTCTCACTGCTCGTGCCGGTCGTGGGTATCACCGCGTCCTGGCTGGCCCTTGGCGAACGGCCGACCATCCTTGAACTCGTCGGAGCGGCGGTGGTGATCACCGGGTGCCTCCTCGGCATGACGGCGCGCCCCCCCCCGCCATCCGCGCGGCCAAGTGTGGCGACGCGCGCGAGCCCGCGGCCCGCGAGCTGTCCGCAGCCTGCGCCACCCCGGCGGGCCACTAACCTATGGGCATGTCGAGTGTGTTCACGAAGATCATCAACGGAGAGCTCCCCGGTCGATTCGTCTACGAGGACGAGGACGTCGTCGCGTTTCTGACCATCGCACCCATCACGCAGGGCCACACCCTCGTGGTGCCGCGCGCCGAGATCGACCAGTGGCAGGACATCGACGCGACAGTTTTCGCGAAGGTCAACCTTGTGGCACAGCGCGTCGGCCGCGCCATCCGCAAGGCCTTTGAAGCACCACGCGCCGGTTACATCATCGCGGGTATGGAAGTGCCGCACCTACACGTGCACGTGTTCCCGGGATATCAGCTGACCGATTTCAGCTTCGAGAACGCCGATCCCCACGCTTCCGCGGAGTCGCTGGACGAGGCGCAGGCCAAGATCAAGGCTGCGCTGGCTCAGATCGACTAGTCCGCATGATCTTTGGCTCGGCTTCGCCGACGCCTGGCACCTGCGCCTCCGGTTCGTAGACCTCGGGATCACAGAGATCTATCTCGTCGTCGGTCATGTCTGCGCGCGGCAGTCGCACCTCGAAGCGGCAGCCCTCGCCGGGCGCGGTGTGCACGGTGACGGTGCCACCGTGCGCGGCGGTAAGGGCATCGACGATCGACAATCCAAGGCCCGTACCACCGCTGCTGCGGGTGCGCGAGGAATCCGCCCGATAGAACCGCTCGAAGACGCGTTCGGCATCGGTCTTCGTCATACCCGGCCCCCGGTCGATGACCTCAAGGACAGCGTCATCGCCCTCGGTGCCAACCCGGACCCGGACGGCCGCGGTGGTGTGCCCCAGTGCGTTACTCACCAGATTGCCGAGCACCTGCCGCAACCTGAGCTCGTCGCCAATGACCTCAGGGGTGCCCGGGCCATCGAAGACCTGCAGTTCGACATCCCGTTCGGGCGCAGTGGCTTTCGCATCATGGACAGCGTCGGTGGCCAGCACCAACAGGTCGACGAGACGCTGTTCCATGGGCCGATGCGCATCCAGCCGCGCCAGCAGCAGCAGATCCTCCACGAGCTGTCCCATGCGCGTCGACTCCCCTTCGATGCGGCCCAGCACCAGCTCGGTATCGGTGGCCGCGCCCTGCCGGTAGAGCTCGGCGTAGCCGCGGATGGTGGTCAACGGTGTGCGCAGCTCGTGACTGGCATCGGTGATGAAGCGGCGCATGCGCTCCTCGGAGGTGCGGGCAGCCTTCGCGGATTTCTCCGAATCGGCCACCGCACGCTGAATTTGCGCAAGCATTCCGTTGAGCGCCAACGACAATCGCCCCACCTCTGTGCGCGGGTCGCGTTCGGGCACTCGGCGATCAAGGTGCCCCGCGGCGATATCCGCGGCCGTCGCCTCAACCTCGCCCAGCGGCCGCAGGCTGCGGTGCACCAACCAATACCCGGCAACACCGAGGACGGTCAGCACCGCGGCCCCAATCGCCACTTGCAACCACAGCAGGTCGCGGGCCGTAGTACGCACATCGGTGATGTCACGGGCAACGGTGGTGTACCCGCCCATCGCGTCGTGGCGGGACACCGCACGCCACTCCGTTGTGCCATCGGCTGAGCGCACCGTCACGGGACGGCCGCCCACATCATTGTCGAGCGGTAGGTCCGGATCGGCCCGGGCTCGGTCATTGAGCATGATGACAACCCGCCCGCGGTCATCGGTGGTGCGGATGAAAAACAACGACGGAGGTCGATGACGGGTTGTCTCGAAGTCCGGGGGCGGCGGAGGCGGCCGGTTCGCCCAGCCATTCGCGGCGTCGATCAGCTCCCGATCGGCACGATTCATCATGGTGCGCTGCATGGTGGTAGTCACCGCAATGCCGGATCCCACCAGTCCCAGCGCAACCAGAACCAACGTTCCGACGACAAGGCTCACCCGCAGCGGTACACCCCGACGGACGCCGGGGACTGCCACTAGCGCGGCTCGCGTAATACGTACCCCACACCACGAAGCGTATGTAACAACCGTTTCTCGCCGTTATCGATCTTGCGGCGCAGATACGAAACATAGGACTCCACGACATTCACATCGCCACCGAAGTCGTAGCGCCACACGTGGTCGAGGATCTTAGGCTTACTGAGCACGGTGCCCGCGTTGATCATGAAGTACCGCAACAGCGTGAACTCGGTGGGCGAGAGCGCGACCGGCTCGCCGGCCTTCCACACCTCGTGGGTGTCCTCGTCGAGCTCGATATCGGCGAAGCTGAGCCGCGATTTGCGGGCGGGCTCGGAGCCCATGCCGGAGCGACGCAGGATCACCCGCAGGCGGGCAACTACCTCTTCCAGGCTGAACGGTTTTGTCACGTAGTCGTCGGCGCCGAGCGTCAAGCCCGCGATCTTGTCCTGCAACCCGTCACGAGCGGTGAGGAACAGTGTTGGCGCATCGATGCCATCGGCACGAAGACGGCGCAGGACACCGAATCCGTCCATTCCCGGCATCATCACGTCAAGGATCACCGCATCCGGGCGGACCGTGCGCGCCAGATCAAGGGCGGCGGCCCCACTGTCGGCGGTATAGACGTCAAAGCCCTGGAATTTAAGACTGACGGAGAGCAGCTCAACGATGTTCGATTCATCGTCAACCACCAGCACCTTCGCAGGAGTGGTGCCATTAGCGGCGAAAGTCCCTTGATGTGTCTCTGTCGTGATGCTCACCATGAACAATCTTCTCTTCGAAATTGACGGTGTGCTGAATCTCTCCTGTGAGCTTCCTGTGAATTTCTCACAGGAGATTGTCAGCCGACCGCGCAAAGTCGCCCTACAGTTGTGCCATGAAGCTGGTGTCGCTGATCACCGCGCCTCTCAAGATTTCGCTGGCGGTTGCCGACACCGGTCTGGCAGTGGCATCCAAGGCAATCGATACCGGACGCGAGATCCTCGCCGAGCTTCCCGACGGACAACCGCACGATGTCCAGGGCGACGCTGCTGGGGCGGGCCTGGTGGGCACCGTCGAATCCCTGTTGGGGATGGTCGGACGCAAGAGCCCCCTGCACTCGGCAATGAAGGTCGCCGAGCTCATGGAGGAGGACAAACCGATAGGCCGGGCGCTGCGACCGGGTGGACCGGTGGAGCGCATCATGGCCCCCGGCGGGCTTGCTGATCGCCTCACCGAACCCGGTGGCGTCCTGGACCGCTTGTTCGCCAAGGATGGCCCCGTCGACCGGCTGACCTCACAGGACGGCGCCCTGGACCGCGCTCTGGCTCCCGGGGGCCTGGTCGACCAGCTGCTCGCCGAGGACGGCATCCTCGAACGGCTGATGCGGGAAGAGGGCGTGCTGGACAAGTTCACGGCCAAGGACGGTCCGCTGCAACAGCTGGCCAACCTCTCAGAGGTGCTCACCAAGGCTGCGCCGAGCATCGACGCGCTGACCCCCACCGTCGAGCTGCTGACCGATACCGTGTCGGCGCTGAGCTCGGTGATCAGCCCGCTGGGCGGCTTCCTGCCGCGCCTGCGCCCGTCACGGCCGTCGAGTGCACCGCGGCCGGTCCGGTCCGAGCGGGTTATCGATGAGCCAGTTGCCCGAAGAGAATCGGGCAGCGCAGGGCAATCCGATTAGGGCTCGCGATCGGCTAATACGACGTGCCGTCGGCGTAACGCCGCCGACGGGAACTGCGGCCATTGCCGCGATTGCGACTCTTGTAGGTCGGCAATTGCGAGTCGCAGCTAGGGCACACCAGCCGCAGATTCTCTCGACAATTGTTGGCCGGATTTCCGTCGATATGATCCAGGACGAAGACAAGCGGAGAGTCTTGCCAGGTGCCCGCTCCGTCGCAGATTGCGCAGCGGCCTGATTGAGCCTCTGCGAGAAACGCGCGAATGTAGTGTCCGCGACGACTGTCGACCCATGCCTCGCCGGATTCGAGCCAGAGTTTGGTGCTGGCGTCACGCTTGGCCAGCGCCTGACAGGCGTTGCCGCAATAGACCTTCTGACTGCGCTTGGAAAGTGATGCACCGCAGCCGAGGCACACTCTCATGGTTTCAAATTAGGTGCAGACACCGATAACTCGGATACCGTGTGGAGCCCCCGGTCAGGATTGAACTGACGACCTTCCGCTTACAAGGCGGGTGCTCTACCACTGAGCTACGGAGGCGCTGGAACGTCGAACAGCTTAGCGGTCTTCATCGATGACAGATCCGGAGACCACCCCCATGCGGCGAGTCCCTACCGCACAAGGGCTCGACACGACTAGCCCTTGAGCAACAGCGCGACCAGCAGCACCACCATCCCCAGCAACAAGACACTGAGGAAGGTCGGCATATGGCTCGGCGGCAGAGCCATATCGCGTCGCATGGCCTCCTGTACCCGGCGCCGGCGCCGTGCTGCCGCCATCGCCAGCAGACCACCCGTCATCACCAACAGGATGCTCACCACATGCCGGGCACCGGGAATCCAGAACTCGGGAACGAACTGCATGAGCGCCACACCGCTGGCGATCAGCGCCAGTGAGGTACGCACCCACGCCAGGTAGGTCCGCTCGTTGGCCAGTGTGAATCGGTAGTCGGGCTCGGTGTCCACGACTTCGCCGGTGGTCACGAACCGTACTTCAGCCACAGCGGCAGAGTCTTGTTCAGACGGTCCATGAACTTCTGCAGCCCCACTCGGTACTCACCGAAGCCCATCGGGTCAATCCGGTACTCCGGGAAGGCAATTCCAATACCGAACAGACCGGGCGCGATGATTCCGTTGGCCGGGTTGTACTCCAGCTGACCCCACTGCGGGGCGGCGGGAAGCGGCCGGGGGCTGAATCCCACGGTGTACACCGCGTAGTCGCAGCTTTGGAGCATCTCGGGGAATTCGGGGCTGTCGACGAGACATCTTTGTAACCGGTCCGGCAGGACCCCGTCGATGTTCTCGCGCGCCCAGCGCGCGGCCTCTCCCTTGAGCCCGGTGTCGTCGAAAAACGTCCAATCGCCCATGTCCACTGCGTAGCGCAGCGGGCCACGGTAGAAGTTGACGACCTTGGCGGCAGGTCCGGCCAACAGGTTTGGCAGGGCGATCATGCTGGAGTGCGAGGAGCCGAACACGGCGACGGTCGCGCCCGCCAAAGGCTGCTCAGCCAACTTCGCCGGATTCAGCGCCACCTCGATCGGAATCTCGTTCAGCCATGGGTAATCGAGCGTCTTGGGAGTCGATCCGATCGCCAGAATCACATTCTGAGAACTGATCTCGCCCAGTTGCGTCTGCACTGCCCACCGACCGCCCTGCAGCGAAAGACCCGTCACGCTGGTGCGCAACGCGCTCACCTGCGCGCACAGTTGCCCCGTGATCCACACCAGCGGATCCGCGACATCCCCGAGTAGGCAAGTGTCCGTGGGCGCGAGGTCGTTCAGTGCAAAATGCGGGGCGTGCGCAAAGCGGAAGGAATCCGCGCCTGTGAGGTAGTTGATGAACAGTTTCACCGACGTATTGCTGGGTACCGCACGCCATTTCGCGCCCAGATCACCGGCAGTGAATGTCGGGTCAATCCAGGCGATCGATGCTGGTGCCACTTCGCAATCGAGGAGCTTTCCCACCGCGGCAATCCCTGCAGGACCCGCACCGATCACGGTCCACCCGTATGCACTCACTGTTCCGCCCTCCTTACGAGGAGTAACCAATAACGCCACCGGCATTGGTTCCGGTGCCTGTCATCGATTATTCGACGTGGACGGGGCCGTGAGTAGGGACCAATCCTCACCCAGGTCCAAAGCGTGGCTAATAAACGCTGATAGAAAGGCATTACTCGGTATCGGTACCCGATGCTGTCGAGTTCTCCAGCGACCGTTTGAGCACATCTGACGGATCTCCCTGGTCGAGATGAAGTTCGTTTCCGCCACTGCCACCACTGGCGGGAATCCGGTCGGGTCCAATCGGAGTGGGCGCCTGCGTGGGTTGGCCGGGACCGTTGTCCTGGCCCTCGTGGCTTTGCCCGCCCGGCTCCTGATCCGGTTGACCGTTTTGATCGGCGCCGCCTTGTTGATTCCCACCACCGCCTTGGTCACCGCCACCCTGGTTCCCACCACCGCCTTGACCGTTTCCGTCCGACGGAGACGGAGACGGAGACGGAGACGGCTGACTCGGTGACGTCGACGGTGCCGGAGGGTCCGTCAACTTGTCCAGCAGCCGCTGTTGGGTCCCGTTCAGGTGTTTACGAACCTCTTCGTCGGGTTCGTTATCCGTGTCGAAGCAGCCGGCAGGAGCTTCTCTGGTGACGGTGAGTGCCTCCTGCCAGAACGACTTGGCCTCATTCCGCTTCCGATCGGCCGACTTCACATCACCTCGAGTCTCCAACACCACCTCGAGGTTGATCCGCACCGGGCAGGACCTACCCGGATCCACCCGGGCGAGCGACTCCTTGAATTCAGCCTCCGCCTCAGCGAGCTTACCTTCGAGAACGTAGCGGTCGCCTTCGGTGAAATAGGCCCTATACGAGTCGATGATGTTCCACGACTTAAGAATTCGCACGTCATCGCGTAGCGAGTACGAGTCATAGCCGAGGTAATGCGCTTGCGCGGCATATCCCGTGCTCACCATGACAATGAGCTTCACCCCGAGCGCCACCAGCAGCAGCGCGGGCACCACCGAGAGCGCTACCAGTCTGCGACGCAATGCCTTCCGACGCGGTCCTGTGTTGAAGAACCGTTGCATCCCGGCAAGAACTGTCCGCGCGGTCACGCCGGGTGCACCTTCGCGATACGCGACATTCGGTATTCACGAACCATCGCAGACAATTCATAGAACATCAGTGTCATGGCGATCGCGGTGAACACCCAGTAGAACTCGGTCCTGCTCCCGGGCAGGGACACGGATCGTTGCTCACGCGATGTCACGGACGGGTTCAGGGCGGGGATCACTGGGGTGATCGAATCACCCTGTAAACGATGGATATATCGCACATGAAGCTGGTCTGCGATGTCCTTGAGGGACCGTTCGTCAAGACCGGACAGGAACGGACCCGTGTCGGCCGGGTTTTGAAAGTACGTCTTGTCACCGTTGGCTGCCAGCTGACTGGCGACCCTGCCGCCATCCGCGGTCCCGTACCCAAGAACCGCTCCGCCGTCGACAAGATCGGCGGGAATATCGAAGGCCTTGACGGGCTGGCGCGACGCTCCGGCACCCTCCCCGAGGTAGAACACGACGTTGCGTGAACCGGGAAACTGTCGGCGCGCCAGTTCGAGTTGCCGCCTGAGCTCATCGTCGGCGGCTGCCACCTCGACGCGATACACCGAATCCAGATCCGAGACGTACGCGGAGTAACCCGTCAGCAGCGCCTTCACACTCCAAAGATCTTCAGAAAGCGGCCAATCCACCCGTGCTCCCGTTGCGAACGAGGTGATGGAGAATCGACCTTGCGCATACTGGTTGACGATGGCGTCCATATCCGACCGAATCCCCGACATCCGGAACTGACCGTTTCCATAGTCTTCGGCGCGTGAGTTGATGGACCGATCGACAACGAAAAAGACGTTGACGTCACTGTTTTCTGCTGCAACAGCATTCGATTCGGTGAGCACATGTTGTGTGGGCTCGATACCCGGTCGCGCCGCCGCAGCGAAAATACAGACGATGGCGAGCGTCAACAGGCTCCAGCGCAGCACCACCTTGCGCTGGCTGCCACCGCCGACAACAACCAGCACCCGATACAGGGTGTACATGCGCAGCACCACCTTGCGCTGGCTGCCACCGCCGACAACAACCAGCACCCGATACAGGGTGTACATGCGCAGCACCACGATGACAACTGCCAGCACGATGAATATCCACCACGGCAGCACCGGTTCGAAGGTCATCGACGCACCCCCGCCAGGGCGGTCGCGAAGACCACCGCTATCGCCAGCGCGATCACCAGGATGAAGTTCGGCCGGTCCCGCACCTTCTGCACCAACACGGTTCCGTCCGACTGGGTGATCACCGGTGGGTTGGATCGGATCTCATCGAGATGACCTCGGAAGGTCTTGTCGATACCCGCTTGCTCGGCCGGGCTCGTTGTCTTGGTGCCCTGGAGATACGTGATGAATCGGCCGCCCGTACTCTCGGCCAATCTCTTGACGGCTCCGCCTTCTTCGGCGGCGGTGGGCGTCAATACGTTCAGCTGGATCTGTGCGGTTCTGCTCAATTCGGTCAGTTTGTCGTCCGGGTAGATCGGGTGCGCTTGTGGTGGTTCAGCGGTGGGTCCCAGGAAGATGACCGAACGGCGATGCTCGCTGGGCTTGGTGAAACCAGGAAATCCCGTCATACACAGGGCAAGAGCGTCGTTGACTGTTTGGGCGTAGTCCGAATAGGCCACACCGCGAGAAAACTCCTGCCGGCCGCGCTGTAGCGCCTTACTGTCCTCGGGGCTGGGCTGATCCTTAGCGGCCAACGCGTTGAGTCCACCGAAGTAGCCCAGCCGGTCCTGAAGGTACGTGTGGTCACTCGTCATGGGGATGACCCGCAGGGTGGCCGAGGTCAACGCGAGTCGTTGCGTGTCGAATGTCTTTGCCTGATCCCGGAAGTAGTCCAGCATCTCCGAAACATCATGGGACGCTGGGTCGTATGCCACACAGAGGTTGATGTCCTCCGGATGGGCCCGGTTGATCTCGGCAGCCGTCGCCTCACTGCTGATCGGCCGTGCGGTGGCGAATATCGCGGCGAGTAAGAACGCCATGGTGGCAATCGCGATCGCCGCGAGCATGATTCGGTACCTGCGATATGCGCGCACATATTCGGGGAGCTGGGTGAGCCGTTGCACCCAGGCCAATGGCCGAAGCCGGCGCGGCCGTTGGCGCATCGGCCAGAAGTAGGCGGCCAACACAATCGCCACCACCAGGATCACACCGCCGATGACAACGAACCACCATCTCAGTTCCATGACTGGATCACACTCCGGACGGCCGCCGCGGTGGCCGTGACGTTGGCGTCTTCGCCCACCTCGAACTGTCCCGAATACAGCTGCGCCACCACGGGAGCCGCTTCGGCCGCCCCGCTGTGCGCGACTTCGGCCAGTGACATGTAGGGGGCCCGCACGCCGGTGCGCAGGTAGATGAAGGTACGAAGGATCCGACTCATCGCGCCGTGCGCCTGTCGGGAATTGAGTTTCCCGGCATTGTGATTCGTACGCACCGTGTCGATGGCGGCACTGAATTTGTATCGCAGCAACCGGGCGGTGATGTGTCGTATCACCGGGATGGTGCGCAGCTTCTCCACGGGCAGTGTCCAGACGAAAATTCCTATGCACCATCCGATGACCAACAGCACCAGGACGATCCCGACCACCAGCCACATCACCGAATACGGCAGCGGCGCCACAATCCACTTCAGATAGTCATTTGGCACGGCTGGCCTTTTTCAGCATCGTGGTGATCGCCTTGACCAGCTCGCGGCTACCCGCCACCCGGGCGCACGGAATGCCCGAGGAGTTCACATATTCATCGAACGCGGCCTCGCGCTGCGCCTCCGCCCTCCGGTAGGCCTCGATCACCCGGCCACCAAGGATCTCCTCGCGCAGGACCGTGCGACCGGAATCGACGTCATATCCCTCCCCGCCGAATTCGGGAACGCCCACCAGCGGTGCATCTTTGACGGTGATCCAGTACACATTGTGGCGCGCGGCCACTCGCCGGAACTGGTTGTCCAGCTCATCGGACAAATCCGGTTCGTCGGATATCACGAAGACGATATGCCTACGTCGATAGTTCCGTTCGACGAAGCGTAGCTGGGCCGCGATGCTACTGCACCCGCTGGCGGCGATGTCGCGGCTGTTGATCCTTTCCAGCAGGTGCTCCAGGTGCGGCTCACCGCGACGATTCGGCATCCGGCCCGAGGCATGCTCATCGCCATAGACCAACCCCATCTCGTCACCCTTACTGATGGCGATAAGACCGACAACACCCATGGCATTCACGATGACTCGTTGCTTGGGCTCGCCGCTGGCGGCCACCGCAAGCATGTTTCGTCCGATATCGGCCACCATGAGAATCCGTTGCTGCCGATAGGACACAAAACGTTTCACCAATACCGATGACGAACGTGCGGAGGCCCGCCAGTCAATATCGCGAACATCATCGCCCAGGATGTAGGGCCGTAAATCGTCGAATTCGAGGCTCCGGCCGTGGAACATCGAACGATGCTCGCCCTCAAGCAGTCCGCGCGACAGCCCGGTGGGGCCAGTCAGCCGATTGTTGGTCAGCGTCTCCGCTTTGACCTGCTGAAGTAATACGCCCATGGCCGGTCAGGGGGTTCGTACGGCCTGAACAATGTTATCTATCAGCACTTCTGCCGTCACGTTCTCGGCAACTGCCTCGAACCCGAGAATCAGCCGGTGCCGCAGTACCCGGTGCGCCAGCTTCTTGATGTCATCGGGCAGCACATGATTGCGATCCGCCAATAGCGCGAGCGCACGCGCGGACTTGCAGAACGCAATGGTCGCGCGGGGACTGGCACCGTACTCGATGAGCCGGGCCAACTCGGGTGGCAAGTACTGCTTGGGATTACGCGTGACATTCACAATCTGGGTGACGTAGTGCACGATCGCGGGATCGATGTAGATGCGACGCACGACGTCTTGGATATAGAGGACGTCCGGGATCGAAGCAACGGGCGCGCCCTGGTGATTCGTATACACGCCGGCGTCGATGCGGAAGACAACCTCTGCCTCCTCTGCCGGGCTCGGATAGGTCAGGATCTCCTTGAACATGAACCGATCCATCTGCGCTTCCGGCAGCGGATAGGTCCCCTCTTGGTCGACAGGATTCTGAGTTGCCAATACCAGGAACGGCTCGGGGATCTTGTAGATCTCTCCGGCGATGCTGGTTTGTCGTTCCTCCATCGCCTCCAGCATCGCGCTTTGCGTCTTCGCACTGGAGCGATTGATCTCGTCCAGCAGCACGATGTTGGCGTGCACCGGACCGAGCTGTGTCTTGAACGTGCCCTTGGACGCATCAAAGATCTGAGTGCCGATGATGTCGCTGGGCAACAAGTCGGGGGTGCACTGGATACGACGAAACTGTGCCTGGATCGCGTCCGCGATAGCCCGTGCCGCAGTGGTTTTGGCTAGTCCCGGGACACTTTCCAGAAGCACGTGTCCTCCGGTGAGCAGGCCGATCAAGAGCGACTGTTGTAGTCCGGACTGGCCGACCACCTTGACCGAGAACGCCTGGCCGACGGCCTGGATAACAGCGCGAGCCCGGTCCAACTCCTGACGCGAAGGCTGTACCTGTGTGGCGGTCGTCATCGTCCGAACCACTTCACTACCAATGGATCCTGTGTCATGTCGATCTGCCCCATCGTCGGCACAATCGCCCTCCCTTGCACGCTGCTGCCGTTGGTGGATTGCACTGTCAGCATCCACGTCGTCACCCCGGTCGTCCGCACAGTCAAGTCGAACGCGGTGAACGTGTATTGCACTTTGTCCAGATCCGACGGCGGTTCCCAGTGAGCCGTACCGTCGACATACGCCGGATTGCGCAGTGCCTGAGGACATGCCGGCGGGGTCAACGATGTCGATTTCGCACACTCGGCGATGTTGTCCGCAACGGCCTTCTTGACCGCGACGGCGCCCTCGTCACTCATCCGCATCTCGACCCCGGGGAACACCGGCATTCCCTGGACCAGGATCCCGTTGAGGAGAACCGGGCGAGACGAGACCGCGGTCAGATTCTTATTGCTGGATCCAATATCCAGCCAGCCCGGAAACACATACGCCACAGACATATTGGAAGCGGGCTTACCGAAGAGCGACAGCGTGCGTAGCGCGCCGGCCAGTACGCCGTTTTGGTCCAGACTCAGTTTGACCGCAGCGGTGCTGAGCTTCCAGGATCCATCGGTCTTCTTGACAAGAATCGTCTCATCCGAGGTTTGATCGCCGAAATTCGCCGCGACGTGCACGCGGGCCATCACGCCGCCCACATCCTCGGAATTGAGGATCCGAATGTTTCCGATCGGCCACTTTGCGATCTGCTTCTTCAGGATCTCGTCGGTCAGAAATTCCTTCGACGCCGGCTGATCCGTCGAATAGGAGAGCGCGGCTTCGGCATCACCCTTCGACAAAGCCTCCAGGTATCCCTTGACCGCATCCTCGGCACTCGATGCACCGGCTGGCAGCTTCGCATCCACGCCGCCACCACCGGAGAACGACACGATTCCCACCACAATGGCCACCACCAGCAGCACCACACTCGTGGCGAGCCCGGTGACGATCAGCGCCTTCCTGTTCTTCTGCGGTGGACCCGGCGGTTGCCCAAACTGCTGGTACTGGGGCGGTTGCCCGCCGAACTGGCTGGGCCACCCGGCCTGCGCAGGAGGCGCGCCATAGCCTGGCGGCGGCCCATAGGCCGAAGGGGCTGGCTGAGGCGAACCCACCGGAGCGGGTCCACCGAATTGCGGGCCGCCATATTGCGGCGCGGGATTACCTTGTCCGTCAACGGGATTGGGGCCGCCGAAGTGCGACGGCGGCTGTGTCACACCCGTGCCTCTTCGCGATAGCCGAACACCCGGCCGCCCCCTCTCCAGCAAGCAAAATCCACCCTCGCGAACCGAGAGTATCACCGGATTATTGGGGGCCTCTCGACTAGCGCTTCGACCCGGCCACCAACCCGCTGCCCGGCAGCTCGACACTCACCCTGTATCGATACTCAGCAAACTGTACTGGCACACCATCTTGGCCCGGGATTTGGCGGTCAGAAAAGCTGAATCTCAACTGACATAGGGGTGCGTGTACGCAATGGCGCAACGTGTGTTCAGCCCGGTTCTGGAGTCTCCCCCTCCTCGACTCCCCAGGTCGTGGGGAGCATCGGGACTACCTGCTGGGTATCACCGACCGCGCGCCGGACGGTCCGCGCCTCGCCGCTTCCCTCCACTGCCGCGGTACCGGCGAATCCCAACGGACCGGCACCCCGACCGCTCGCGATTCGGTCGACGGACTCAGCCCTGTGCGAGGACTCGACGTCTGATCCGATTAGCGTGGTTTCGTTGAGGTATTCGTGGCGGCGGCCGGCGATTCTCGCCTTGTCCTTCGCCCGCTGCCGTCGACGCGCAAGGGCGACGGTCCTGGCCGCCACCACCGCACTGGCATCGATCTTGTCAACGGCGGTCTCCGAAGTCTTGTCGGTGCTCTTCGGACCAAAGCTCACCCCGGGCGGCATCAAGCCCGGGATGGCGTAACTGATTCCAGCAGCCGGCGCCGGGGACGCCGCGGGGCTAGAGGCCGGTGCACTCGACGTGGGTGTGACCGTCGTCGAACCGCCCGGGGAGGCCGACGAGAAGGCAGGCAACGAGGCGGCGACGGTGTTCGACTCCGCATGATGCGCGACCCGCGGCCTCGGGGTGTCCACTTGTTGTGCGGGCGCGGGCATTCCGGCCGGCGCCGGCCGGACATGCAACAAGGCCGCCAACCCGCTCAATCCACTCAGGGCAGGAATCAGGAATGGCAACAGATACGACGCGTAATAGGGATACCAGAGCAAGTCGTAGAGGAAGAGCATGATGACTGCGAGCACAGCCGAGGTGGCGGGATTGAAGCCCATCTTCTCGAACCACTGTTGGAAGCCCTGCAGCATCTGCGTGATTTGATCCGGCGAGCCGGGAAGATTGGATTGATCGCTGCTGGACTCCCCTCCTGGCGAGAGGATGCTTGGGGCGGGCTGAGTAGCAGGCGTCGCAGCGTTAACCGCCTCGGTGATGGCCTGGTAAGTGCTCATCGTCGTCGCAGCCTGAATCCACATACGGACGTAGTCGGCCTCATTCACCGCGATGGGAATCGTGTTGATACCAAAGAAGTTGGTGCCCACCAACACACCATGGGTCACATGGTTGGCGGCCAGTTCCGGCAGGCTCGGCATGCCCGCGAGGGCACTGCTGTACGCCGCGGCAGTGGTCTCGTGTTGTGCGGCAAGCACTGTGCTGTCCACAGAAGCCTGCTCCAACCAGGCGAGGTAAGGGCCGTGTGCGCCTACATACTCCATGGAGCTGGGGCCCTGCCAGCTGCTGGCTTGAACCTGGGCCAATAGCTGCATCAGTTCTGCCGCCGTCTGCGCGTACTCGTCGCCAAGCTGCTGCCACTGGGCGGCAGCGGCAAGCAGCGGCCCCGGGCCCGGGCCACTGCTCAACAGCGCCGAGTGCACTTCTGGTGGTGCGGCCATCCATATGGGTGCCGACACAGCTGACCTCCTTGTGCGCGCATCGCGCGATACGACTGTCTGGACGCGGGGCTGAACGCGTCACTGGTATGAGTAGTCGGATCCGCGAGCAAAAAGTTCCCGCCATATTGGGTCAATGCCTATTTGCTTGTCCAACAATGCCTAACAGGCATACCTACGCCAAGAACATGGCATAGACGGCAGACACCCGCGAACTCCGCACGGCCTGGCCCCTAGTACAGTTGAAGCCATGCCAGTGATCGATGGCCGCCATCTCGACGGGGTATCCGAAACCGCGCTGCTCACGCTGCACCAACGCGCAACAGAAGCCGCGAGATCTGATGGCATCATCGACGATCCGATGGCGATCACGCTGCACAAGAGCCTGGATTACGACTACCACCATTTCGGTCGCACACATCAAGCCACTGCCTTGCGCGCCTTGATATTCGACAACGCCTCCCGCGAATACCTGGCGTCGCACCCACGTGCCACCGTGGTCGCGCTGGCAGAGGGGCTGCAGACCAGCTTCTGGCGTCTCGACAACGGCGAGCTCACCTGGCTCTCAGTCGACCTGGAACCTATTGTGCGACTGCGCCAACAGCTACTCCCGCCCTCTGAGCGGCTTGTCCACTGTGCGCAATCGGCACTCGATTACTCCTGGATGGACCGAGTTGACGATTCCGGTGGTGTGCTGATCACTGCCGAGGGCCTGCTCCAATACCTGGATCGCAGTATGGTCTTCGATTTGATTACCGCCTGCGCCAAGCGTTTTCCCGGGGGCTGGCTCGTGTTCGACTCAATCCCTCGGTTCCTGAGTAAGCATTCGCAGCGCGGCATGAAGCTCAGCGGGCAATACACCGTGCCGCCAATGCCTTTCTCGTTCACCGCAAATCAATACGACGAGCTGCGCGCCATTGCCGGGGTTCGCGCTGTGCGCGAGCTGCGTATGCCACCCGGGCGCGGCAAGTTTCTGCACTGGGCAGGCCCGCTACTGTATGCGGTGCCCGGGCTCGACCGCCTGCGAGCACCGCATACAGTCATCGAGTTCGGCTGAGAAACTCAAACTTTCAGCCAACCGCGACTATCCTGCGGCGACGAGGAAATCGCCTCCCGCTTTGACCAGAGTGTCATGAACCTCTTCGACCGAGAGCATGCTGTCGGTCTGAACGCGTACCGTCGAGGCGCCCTTGGGGTCCAGGTCGACCGATACCTCATGCACCGGATCCAGCGCGGTCAGAGCTTCGGTCACGCCCATGACGCATGAGTTGCAGTGCATTCCGCTGATCGCAAAGATCTGCTCGGACATATTGTGTTTCCTCCTGAAATTACTACTGATCTGTCTGGGAACCGGCGGGAGGGCGTTTATGCGCCCCACTTGGCTCCTTCGGCCATGTCGCGGGCGTTCATCGAGAGGGTGTTGGTTTCGTGGGTGGTGCCCATGGCGCGGTAGGCGCGGATGAGTTCTTCCATGGCGGTGTTCCACTGGGCCTGCCAGGCGGCTTGGCTCATGGAGGTATCACCGTGCCAGGCGGCCTGCAGGGAGGCCTGCTGGGCGGCCAGGTCGGCGCCCAGTGCGGTCAACACACCGGAGTAGGTGTTCATCTCGCCGGCGTGGGCGAGCATCGCGGGGTAGTTGAACGTGATCTGTGACATTGGGGTGTCTTCCTTTCGGTGGCGTTAGACGCCGACGTAGCGGCTGGCGGCGGCGGCATCTTCGGCCACGTAGGACGCGGCGGCATCACCGAG
>Ga0265327_10000132_pt1 | contig 164105 bp, 159 predicted proteins | sample 41621metaG_FD_202089 | JGI IMG/M metagenome (GOLD analysis project Ga0265327, IMG submission 202089) | Rhizosphere microbial communities from Carex aquatilis grown in University of Washington, Seatle, WA, United States - 4-16-21 metaG | ecosystem: Host-associated > Plants > Roots >...
CGGCCGTGACGGCGCGACGGTCACCGTGGACGTCAGTTCGTCCACGACCTACGTCGATCCCTCGGTGACGTCACCCACCTTCTCCACCCTCAAGGTGGGCGACCACGTGGCCGTGTTCGGGACCGACACCTCGGACACGGTGACCGCCACCAAGGTGGCGATCGGCGGCGCCAGCGGACCTGGAGGCATGGGTGGCGCGGTCGGCCCAGGCTTCGGCGGCAAGCCGCCCGCCGCGTTCGGCACGGTGAAGACGGTCGGGAGCAACACCTTCACCCTCACCGGCCGTGACGGCACAACGGTCACCGTGGACGTCAGCTCGTCCACGACGTACCGGGAGTTCGGCAAGACCTCGGCCTCGTTCGCCGACGTCACGGTCGGCACGCAGGTCGTGGTGTTCGGCACGGACACGTCGAACACCGTCACGGCCACCTCGGTGGGCATCGGCGGTCCGGGAGACGGATCCTCGGGTGCGCCCCACATGGGCGGCCCGGGCGGCTATCCGGCCGGATCCGGATCGACGACGGGGTCCACGTCGAGTGAGTGGGGGAGTAGCTCGATCAGCTGAGCGCTCCACGTCCTCCGGGGCGTCCGCGATCGACTGGGGATCTGCCCCCGTCGGTCGCCTGCCGCCCCGGCGTCCGACGGGCCCGTCTCGTGTGACCTGTGCGCGGCGGGCCTTGTCGCGCCACGACCCGCAGGCGGGCGTCACACGGGTCGGGCAGTGTGGGGAGGTGCTCCACGCCTGCTCGCTCGCCGTCGACCTCCGGATCCCCGCCAGTCACTCCCTCAAGGAGAAACGTGCCGTGGTGCGGCACCTGGTCGAAGCAGCCCGGTCGCGGTTCGGGGTGGCGGCCGCCGAGGTCGGCTTCCAGGACCAGTGGCAGCGTTGCGAACTGGGCTTCGCCGCGGTCGGCGGTTCCCACGGTCAGGTGGTCTCGCTGCTCGAGTCCGTCGAGCGGTTCGTGTGGTCGACTCCGGAGGCGGAGGTCGTCACCACCACGTGGTCGTGGTTGGAGTCCGACCCCTGACCTCTCACGTCACGGGGCCGTGTCGTCGATCGCAGCGTCCGGACGCGGCATCGGAGGGTGTCGTAGCCTCGCCACATGACGACCGTGCCGGAACTCCTCGCCGACCTCGACGCCGAGTACGCGACGCTTCGAGCGATCGTCGATGACCTGACCGATGCCGACCCACGCTGGGACCGGGCCACGCCTGCGGATGGCTGGGCCGTGCGCGACCAGGTGAGCCATCTCGCCTATTTCGACGACGCCGGACGTCTCGCCATGGTCGATCCGGAGGAGTTCACGCGGCGTGCCGACGGATTGCTGGCCGCCACCGGCGATCCCATGGCCGTCCACCTGGTCCCCGGTCGGGCGATGGGCGGTGGCGAGCTGCTGGCCTGGTGGGATCGAGCGCACGGGGCGATGGTGGCTGCCTTTGCCGACGCCGACCCGAGTGTCCGGGTGCCCTGGTACGGGCCTCCGATGGGGGTCCTGTCGTTCATCTCCGCCCGCCTGATGGAGACCTGGGCGCACGGTCAGGACATCTGCGATGCGCTGGTTGTCCAGCGCCAGCCCACCCGGCGGCTGCGCCACGTGGCCCACCTCGGTGTGCGGGCTCGCCCCTTCTCGTACCTGGTACGGGGCAAGGAGATCCCCGAGGGTCGGATCGACGTCGCAGTCCTGGCTCCCGACGGCGACGAGTGGCGGTGGCAGATCGGCGAGGCCGAATCCGCCGACGGCACCGTCACGGGCACGGCGCTCGACTTCTGCCTGGTGGTGACCCAGCGGCGCAACGTCGTCGACACCGACCTGCAGGTGGTAGGCGCCCTCGCCGAGGACTGGATCTCCGTGGCCCAGGCTTTTGCCGGGCCCCCGGGACCCGGACGACCGCCGGCCTGAGGTTCGACCCGACTCGCGTCCGACCCGTCCCGGTTGAGCCCGCCCCCCGCCCCCGAACCCGGCCCCGACCCCGCCCCCCCGACCCCCGACCCCCCCGGGGGGGTCCTACCCCCCGGACCTACCCCCGCCCGCCCATCAACTCGACGACCCGCGTGAGGAAACCGTCCACGTCGGCCTCGGTGGTGTCGAACGAGCACATGAGTCGGACCACGCCGGTCGCCTCGTCCCACACGTAGAAGGGCCACTGCTCCTGCAGCGTCGCGACCACGTCCGACGGGAGCACGGCGAACACCCCGTTCGCCTGCACGGGGTGGGCCAGTGCGACCCCGGGAACCTCCGACAGCCCCCGACCCAGCCGGGTGGCCATGGCGTTTGCGTGTGCCGCGCTGCGCAGCCACAGGTCGTCGGTCAACAGGGCCACGAACTGGGCGGCGACGAAGCGCATCTTGGAGGACAGCTGCATCGACTGCTTGCGGAGGAAGCGTAGGGCGGTGGTGGCCTCCGGGCGGAAGGTGACCACGGCCTCGGCACCGAGTGCGCCGTTCTTGGTGCCGCCGAACGAGATCACGTCCACGCCCGAGGCCGTGCCGAACTCGCCGAAGTCGACGCCGAGCGATGCGGCGGCATTGGCGATCCGGGCACCGTCGAGGTGGACCAGCATGTCCTGGTCGTGGGCCCACGACGTGAGCGCCGCCAAGTCGTCCAGGGTGTAGACGGTGCCGAGCTCGGTGCTCTGGGTGATGGACAGCACCCTGGCCTGGACGTGGTGCTCGTCGCCGATGCCCTCGACGCGGGACGCGGCCAGCTCGGGCGTGAGCTTGCCGTCGGGGGTGGTCACGGTCAGCAGCTTGGAGCCGAGGAAGCGCTCCGGCGCGCCGCACTCGTCGACGTTGATGTGGGCCGACTCGGCGCAGACGACGGCTTCGAAGGGGCGAAGCAGCGTCTGCAGACCCACCACGTTGGTGCCCGTCCCGTTGAAGCAGAAGTAGACCTCGGCGTCGTCGCCGAAGTGCGAGCGGAACAAGCCCAGCGCCTCGGCGGTCTCCGCGTCGGCGCCGTAGGCCGGGGCGTGGCCCACGTTGACGCGGGCGATGGCCTCGAGGACCTCGGGGTGGACCCCCGCCCAGTTGTCGGAGGCGAAGGTGCGGCGGAGGTGCGACGGAGCTGTGGACGAGGTGGTCACGGCCGCCGGCTCAGTCGCGGACGAGCGGCTTGTAGCGGAGCCGGTGCGGTTGGTCGGCGTCGACACCGAGCCGCTTATGGCGATCGGCTTCGTAGTCGCTGAAGTTGCCCTCGAACCAGCGGACCTCGGAATTGCCCTCGAAGGCGAGGACGTGCGTGGCGATGCGGTCGAGGAACCAGCGGTCGTGACTGATGACCACCGCGCACCCCGGGAAGCCGAGAAGCGCCTCCTCCAGGGCTCGCAGGGTGTCCACGTCCAGGTCGTTGGTGGGCTCGTCGAGCAGCAGGACGTTGCCGCCGGCCTTCAGGACCTTGGCCAGCTGGACCCGGTTGCGCTCACCGCCGGACAGCTGCCCGACCTTCTTCTGCTGGTCACTGCCGGTGAAGCCGAAGCTGGCGACGTAGGCCCGACCGTGGATCTCCCGGCCCCCGACCACCATGTGGTCGACCCCGCCGGTGATCTCCTCGTACACGGTGGCGGCCGGGTCGAGCTGGTCGCGTGACTGGTCGACGTAGGCCAGCTCGACGGTGGACCCGACGGCCAGGGCCCCCTCGTCGGGCGCCTCCTCGCCGACCATCATCCGGAAGAGGGTCGTCTTGCCGGCGCCGTTCGGGCCGATCACCCCGACGATCCCTCCGGGCGGCAGCAGGAAGGAGAGGTCGTCGATCAGCAGGCGGTCGCCGTAACCCTTGGACACCCCCTCGGCGTCGACGACCCGATCGCCCAGGCGGGGTCCGGCCGGGATCGAGATCTCCAGCTTGTCGGCCCGGCGCTCAGCGGCCTCGGCTTCGGCCACCAGGTCGTTGTAGGCGTTGATGCGGGCCTTGCCCTTGGACTGGCGGGCGCGGGGGGACATCCGGATCCACTCGAGCTCGCGCTGGAGGGCCTCCTGGCGCGAGGTGTCCGCCCGCTGTTCCCGGGCCAGGCGGTCCTGCTTCTGCTCGAGCCATGACGAGTAGTTGCCCTCCCAGGGGATTCCCGCACCCCGGTCGAGCTCCAGGATCCAGCCGGCCACGTTGTCGAGGAAGTACCGGTCGTGGGTCACGGCCACGACGGTGCCGGGGTACTCCTGCAGGGTGCGCTCGAGCCAGGCCACCGATTCGGCGTCGAGGTGGTTGGTGGGCTCGTCGAGGAGGAGCAGGTCGGGCTTGGAGAGGAGGAGCCGGCAGAGGGCGACTCGGCGCCGCTCGCCGCCGGACAGGGTGGCGACGTCGGCGTCACCCGGGGGGCAGCGCAGCGCGTCCATGGCGATCTCGAAGGTCCGTTCGAGGTCCCAGGCGCCGGCGGCGTCGATCTTGTCCTGGAGCTCGGCCTGCTCGGCCAGCAGCTTGTCGAAGTCGGCATCGGCGTCGCCGAAGGCGGCGCACACCTCGTTGTAGCGGTCCACCATGGCCTTGGCCTCGCCCACGCCGTCGGAGACGTTGCCGAGCACGTCCTTGGTCGGGTCCAGCTCCGGCTCCTGGGACAGGAAGCCCACGGTGAACCCGGGGGTGAGGCGGGCCTCGCCGGCGAAGTCGTCGTCCTGGCCGGCCATGATCTTCAACAGCGACGACTTGCCCGAGCCGTTGCCGCCGATGACGCCGATCTTGGCCCCGGGGTAGAAGGACAGGTTGATGCCCTTCAGCACCTCGCGGTCGGGCGGGTAGAAGCGTCGCAGGTCACGCATGGTGAAGATGTACTGGGCAGCCATGTCAGACAGTGTGCCAGCCCGGTGGCGCCGACCGTTCCGCACGCCCTCCGATGCCGGGTCGGTGGGGTCCCGGGGGCGCGGGCGTTGGCTAGCCTGGGGCGATGGGCAGCCCTGCGGACTACCGGCGTCGTGGTGCGCGGGTGCACGCCCGCAGGTCAGGATGCCCGGATCGGTGTCCCCGTGCCCGCTGACGTCGGCGCCGCCGCTTCACCTGTCTCCGACCCGCCCGACGACGGGGCCACGGCCCTCGCGGCCGGGACGCCCGCGGTGGCCGGGACGGGGGAGTCCACCGGGCAGGAGGGACCGTCCGATGCCGGATCGGATGCCGACCGTCAGGCTGCGTCCCGGCGTGAGCGCGTCGGCGTACTGTTCGCCCGCCTGGTGGAGGCCGTCCGGCACGGCGACGACGACACCGTGGAGAAGGCGGTCCTGGAGCTCAGCACCCGGAGCCGGTGGCTGGCGCCCCTCGCCCTCGCGGTCGGCGGACTCGCCATGCTGTTCCAGGGGGTCAAGACCCTCTTCGTCAATTGGCGGCTCACCCTGGTGCAGATCCTCCCGGCCATGTGGATCTGGGTGGTGATGCTCGACATCAAGGCGCACGTACTCCACGGGCGAGGGTTCCACGTCTTCAAGAACCCCGCCGTCGAGGTGGCCGTGATCGCCCTGATCGCAGCCGTCACCGCCGGCAGCTTCTATCTCAACGCGGTGTTCGCCTTCGCCATCGCCCGCTCGGGTCCCCCCGAGATCCGCCCGGCGTTCGCCCTGGCTCGCCAACACCTGCGCACCATCCTCGCCTGGGGGATCGGGGTGGGGATCCTGACCGGGTTCTCCGCCATCGTCGTCGACCGGTGGGGAAGGGGCTGGTTCGCCCTCAGCCTGAGCATCATGGCCGGGGTGCTGATGTTCGCCTACGTCGCCATCCCGTCGAGGCTCCTCGGGCTGCGTCCCCAGCAGTCCCGACGGGACAAGCTCAGCGCCGCCGCCGTGGGCGCCACCATCGGGGCCGTCATCTGCTCGCCGCCCTATGCCCTCGGCCGGGTGGCCATCCTCCTGCTCGGATCCCACCACTTCCGGTACCTGGCGATCTTCCTCCTGATCGTGGCCGTCGTGCTCCAGACCGGCGCCACCAGCGCGGTCAAGGCCGTGAAGATGAGCGCCAAGATCGTGGCCGGAAGCACCCCCGAGGAGGCCGACGCCGAGGTCTTCGGGACGACCTGAGGGGCTCGGCCCGGCAATTCCGGGCTTGCCGGGCCGGATGATCTTTCTGGCGTTCCGTGAGTCGACCGCCACGAAGCGGAGTCGCCTGCGGGGACCGTCCGGAGAGTGGTCCATCGACCGCGGGCGAGGGGGCACGACCACGCGGTCCGGCCTCCGCCGGGCGCGTCGATCGGCGGCCGGACCGACCGCGCCGACATCCGTCACCGACGGGTACCGGAGGTGGCTCGACCCAGTGACGGCGCGGGATCCGCCGTCCGCGGGCCGGTCGGGACGGTGGGTCGCGACAGCGTCGGCAAGGTGGCCGGCCAGGGGCCCGGCAAGGTGGCGTCGGCAGGATCGAGGCCATGTCCACCCGCCCCGAACCGACACCCTCGCTGTCCGTCCCGACGTCGGTCGGACAGCTCCTCGCAATCCGAAGTAGCTGCACACGGTGTGCAACTTCTTTGGGGGTTCCGCGCCGATGGTCCCTAGGGTCTCCCGACCATGCACGCCGATCCGATCCCACGACCACCGGCCAGCGTCGGCCCCGACGGTCGCCCGACCCGCGACGGGGCAGTGCCGTGCGCGCCCCGGTGACCCGCCGCCGAGCGGCGTCCGTCGCGGCCTTCGCCGTCGTGTCGGCCGCCGCCACCCTGTGCGTCGCCGCACCCGCGGCGCCAGCCGGAGCCGACGGGTCCGCAGGTGCCGGCAGCGGCGGCGGGACGGTCACGGTGGGAGCGGGTTCCGGCTCGGGGTCCGCCGGCGGAGCGGGTTCGGCATCGGGGGGCGGGAGCACCGTCAGCGGCGGCGGGTCGTCGCCGTGGCAGTGCACGTACACCTACCTCGCCATCAACAACGAGGGCGGGTTCCCGCCCGGCGGCCCGCTCCCGGGTGCCTGGTACTCGGTGACGTGCGACGACGCCGCCACCGGGGCACAGGTCACCCAGACGGTGTGGGTGACCGGTGCGCCGCCCAGCTCGACGCCGCAGGTCGACCCCCACGCCCTGGCCCTCCAGGCGGAGCAGTCCATGACCCTGCCGGCGCCGACGCTGCTCGACGACCCGGCCGGGACGTCCGTCGTCGGCCTGGCCACCTGGCTCTGGATCGACTCCTCGCTCTGGCACGCCTACTCGGTGACGGCGACGGCCGGCGGCGTGTCGGCCACGGCGGTGGCCCGGCCGGTCGGGGTGACCTGGACCACGGGCGACGGCCGGTCGGTGGCCTGCGGAGGACCCGGGACGCCGTACGCCGTCGGGGTGCCCGCCGCCTGGCAGTCGACGTACTGCAGCCACACCTACACCGAAACGTCGCTCGGACAGCCCTCGCCCGACGGCGACCCGGACCATGGTCGGTACCCCCTCAGCGCCACGGTCGAGTGGGCCGTCAGCTGGTCCGCCGTCGGGGCGAGCGGCGGTGGTGTCCTGCCGACGCTGTACACGACCGGCACCACCGACCTCCGGGTCGTCCAGGTCGAGAGCCTGAATGCCGTCCCCGCCCCCACGGTGGTCGGCCGGCGGGCGTCGATCGAGGGTGGCTCATGAGCCCCGTCGCCGAGCGGGTCGCCGCCCGGATCCCCGTGGTCGGTGCGGCCAGGGCCGAGCGCCGCAGCGCCGACCCGGCCGGGCCCGTGGCACCGCCGTCGCCACCCACCCGGGCCCGCGACCGCCGTGCTCTGGTCGCCGGAGCGTCGGTCCTCGTCGTCGTGGCCAGCATCGCCACGTTCGCCGGGCTGTTCGCCTCGGCTGGCCACCGGATCCCGGTCGTCGTGGTGGAGCGGTCCCTCACCAAGGGGCAGCCCATCACCGCCGCCGACCTGGGTCAGGCCGACCTCTCGGTGTCCGGTGACGTGCGGTACATCCCGGTGGCCGAGGCGTCGCAGATCCGGGGGAGACGGGCGGCATCGGACATCCCGGTCGGGTCGCTCCTGACCGCCGCCGACCTGGCCACCGCGCCCACGGTGGCACCAGGCGACGCCGTCGTGGGTGTGGCCCTGAAGGACGGGCAGTTCCCGGCGGCGGGTCTCGCGCCCGGCGAGCACGTGCTGGTCGTGCAGACGGGCACCCCGGGCTCCCCGCTGGCCGCGGCCGCCGTGTCCTCCTCGACCACCTCCGGTGCGACCTCGTCCGGCTCGGCGCTGACCGGGACGGGTACGGGGGTCCTGGTCCCCGACGCCACGGTGGTCTCGGCCGTGGCTCCCCCCTCCTCGTCGGGTGGTACCTACGCCCTGCTCGTCTCGGTGGAGGTGAGCTCCGCCCTGGCGCCGGACGTGGCCACGGCCTCGACCGCCGGCCAGGTCAGCCTCGTCCTGCTCCCGGGAGCGGGGGCCGGAGCATGACGCTCGTCGCCGTGCTCTCGGTCAAGGGTGCCCCCGGCGTCACGACGCTGTCGTGCCTGCTGGCCACGGCATGGCGCGGTCCCGGACCCGTCGCCGTGGTCGAGGCCGACCCCGCCGGGGGCGACCTGGCCGCCCGCTTCGGGTTGTCGGCCATGCTCGGGCAGGCGTCCCTCTCGGCCGCAGTCCGGCGCGGTGGGAGCGACGTCCGGCTGGAACCCCACCTGCAGCGGCTTCCCGGCGGGCTCGACGTGCTGGTCGGCGGGGGACCGGGCGAAGGACCGGAACCTGCGGTGATCGAGGCGGTCGCTCGGGCGTGGTCGGGCGGGCTTGCCGTCGTCGACCTCGGACGGGTGGCCGGCAGCCCGGCGCCGGCGTGGTTGGCGCGCTGCGACCACTCGCTCCTCCTGTGCGCAGGCGATCCGGCCGGTGCGCTGCACGTGCGGACCCACGCACCCGGGCTCCTCGACGCCACCGACGGGAGGCTCGGGGTCGTGGTCGTCGGCCGCGGCGCGCATGACAGCGCCGAGGTCGGCCGCTTCGCCGGGATCCGCCCCGCCGGCGACCTCCCGTTCGACCCTGCCGCCGCCGCCGTCGCCAGCGGTGCCTCGGGCGCCGGGCGTCGGCTGGAACGCTCGGGCCTGCTGGCTGCCGTCCGTCGCCTGGCCGGACAGCTCGGTCCGTACGCGTCGGACGAGGCCGCGGCGCCGGCGGCGGACCGGGACCAGGTCCCCGATGGTCCTGTCCCCGTTCGGCCCGGCGCGGGCGTCCGATGAGCGAGACGCTGACGGCCACGATCCGGCGGCGGGTGGCCGAGGATCTGGCAGCTGACGGCGCCACCTCGATGGACACCGACGACCGGCGCGAGTTCGCCCGGCAGCGTGCCTATCTCCACCTGGACGCGCTGGCGGGCTCGGCCGGACCGGAGGACACCGGGCCCCGCACCCCATCGGAGGAACAGGAACTGGCCCAGGCTGTCCTCGACGCGTTGTTCGGACTCGGGAGGCTCCAGGCCCTGGTGGACGACGATCGCATCGAGAACATCGACATCAACGGGTGCGACCAGGTGTGGGCCACGTTCGCCGACGGGTCGAAACGCTCGATGGGAGCGGTGGCCGACTCCGACGACGATCTGGTCGACCTGCTCCGCTCCGCAGCCGGCCGGTTCGGCCTGACCGAGCGGCGGTTCGACACGGCCCGGCCCGAACTGGACCTCCAGCTGCCCGGCGGGGCCCGGCTGTCGGCTGTCATGGCCGTCGCCGCCCGGCCCGCCGTCTCCATCCGGCGGCACCGCTACGCCGATCTCACCCTCGACGAGCTGTGCGCCCTGGGGGCGATGGACGGAGGGCTCCGCTCGCTGCTGGCCGCAGCCGTGCGTGCCCGGCGGAACATCGTGGTGTCCGGGGCGATGAACTCCGGCAAGACCACCCTGCTCCGGGCTCTGGCCTCCGAGATCGACCGCCGCGAGCGGATCGTGACCATCGAGCAGGCCTTCGAGCTCGGGCTCGACACGGGCTCGGACCGGCATCCCGACATGGTGGCGCTGGAGGCTCGGCCGGCCAACATCGAGGGCGAGGGCCGCATCCCGGTGGCCGACCTGGTGCGGCGCTCGCTGCGCATGAACGCCGACCGGGTCATCGTGGGGGAGGTCCTCGGCGACGAAAAATCACGTCTCACACCTTCCCCACGTTGAGTGGCCGTTCGAGGTAGAGGTGTGCGCCGCCTAGTCCTCAATGGATCCGCCGTTTGGAGCTGCCGTTCAGTTTCGAGGTAGCCGCCTGAGGCTGAGGGCGTCGCCCCGGCGTGATCGCGCTTGACAATCTTGTCAGCATTGGATTTACTAAACCTTGCCTCACATGTGACCTCCGACCCGACCCATATTGCCGTCAGAGTCGCGCGTCCAGAACGAGGCCCATGTACCTGCACCCAGAAGATTCCGAAGCTCCCGAGAGTCTCGCAGACGTTCGGTCAATTGCACCGGTGCGGGTGATTTCGAGAACTTTCACGGGGCGCATCGTGCTGGACACCGAATTGGTGGGCCTCACATCAGACGGCCCAACTCTGTACGTTGCGTTTTTCTCCACTACCTTCGGCGTCTGCGCCACCTTCGCTGCGGTCCTCGCCTCGACGACCCTGACGCCGAAGGGGTTTGCGTCGTTTCTGGCTCTCACGATCGCGTCCGCCTGCCTCTCAGCATTTTTCGGCGCCTGCTCAATCGCCAAGCTTCGACATAAGCGTCGACTGGTGAGGGAGGTGTATGGGGAAGACCGGCGGATTCCTATCGCCAGGGATTGACCTTCGTCAGTCTGGCGGTCCGGGAGAGCGCTGAGCTGCCCAGTCGATGAATTCCTGGCGAGTGGCGAATCCGAGGTGCTTTCTGGCCTCGTCCATGCTCGCTCCGTCACATCCCCGTGACCACACAGTGGTCGTCTCCTGCCCGCACTTCTTCCATGACGCAGGGAGAGAGGCGCAGTGGCACGGGTGGAGACTCATGAACGCAATGTACGTCAACCCACCTGTCCGCCGCAGTTAGCTCCAGCGACTGCGCTTGGTCGGTTCTGGCTCCACTTCCTCAGGCTCCAACGGGGGAAGCCCCAGGTGGTCGTTCTGCTGTTCCAAGAGGGCAACGATGTTCTCTAACAGCATGTTGGTCTTCTCGGTTGCCCCGATCTGAGCGTTCTGCCTTGCGAGTTGCCGCCTGTCAACTGTCTTGCCCATCGGGCCTCCTATCGTTAACGGCCATCACTTGGATGGACAATTGGGATATCCGGGTTGACGCTGCTTTCCGAGCACGATCTGAAATGCCGACTGCGATAGGTATGTATTGACATTGACTATACAGATCGAGTGCGACTTGATAGTGGAATTGTCGACTGAGGTGACCGCCTTACGTGATGCTGTTAGCCAGGTCGATTCAAGTAGGGTCTTGTCGAGTTCGTATGCGACGATGTGCTTCCCATCGACAAACTGCACCTTCTGAGCTGGCATCCACGGAGGAGAATCCGCCACCATTGCCATAAGTGCGATCGTGAGGGTGGACAAGAAGCCAATCATGACGATTGTACCGGTCATTCGCCATTTTGCGTTCTTCATCTTGCGGTCGAACCAGCTATCGGCTTTGGGAGTGTCATCCACGTCGATCTTATGCTTAGTCGTGAAGTCCTTGACGAGCCTGGATGTGACCTCATAGTACTCGATGACCTCGTCAGAAAAGACCCCAATCTCATCATTTAGTGTCCGCACTTCTTCGACGGAACTCGCGAGCCGCGCCTTGTTCTCGTCGCTGGGGTCATCGCTCAGTGATTGCTCAATCGGCGCCATAAGGGCTTCGAGACGATCCCTCATCGATTGATATTGCTCGATGTCGGCGTCGGTCTTTGCCTGACGCTCCTCGATGTGTGCAACAAATGCCTCGATGTACCACAGCTTGTGCTTGGCCCTGGAGGATCTGTAATAACCGAAACATATCAATCCCAGTAGCAAGAGATACGCGATGCCCACAGGAAACGGACACAGAGTTACGATAAGGGCGAGGCTAAATGTCACAAGTACGACCACGCACGGGGTAGCGAGGACGCTACGAGAGTTCGATATGTGAATTACTGCGATCTGAGTGAAAATCAGGAGAATATAGGGAAGAAGGGAGGGAATAAGCTGGAGTGTCATTGTCTGTACGTTGGCAGCCTGGGTTACGGCGGCGACTGTTGAATAGTCAAATTCAGAGAACGCAGCGATGCGCAATGAGATGATACAGAAAAAGCCGATACCGGCAATCCAGGCGAGATTTGAGTTAATCCAAGATAATGGTCCACGGAAGTGGTCATCTATCCCCGGAGTGCGGACGGCTCTCATTTCTAATTCCTGCTTGATTCGCTGTACCTCCGCACCAATGGTGACGGCATCCACCGAACTATCACCACCCGTGGCGATGGATTCTGGCTCGACGTGCTGCTCCGAATCCCACGGTTCGAGGTCGTCCGCCATCCCATTCCTTCCCTTCCGCGATTTGCCAACCGCTGGCCATCCAGATGCAGGTGCCCGGATGAGCGTGGCAATTGAGCTGAGACTAATCCCGGGGTGTGACATCAAGGGCTTGACATCTAGCCACTTGTCCCGCACAGTGGTGCTTCAACCGAGCGAGGGCAACTTCGCCGGGCTTGCTGTCAGGGCCTCCGGGCTGCTGTTAGCGGGGTAGCCAGCTTCATCAGGGCCACGCCGAGCAAGGGACACGGACTCATGTCCGACGTTCCTGCTCGGCGTTTTTGCGTTCTCGCCTGAACAAGGAGAAGTAGATGAATGCATTGATGGGATTGGCCGTAGTGGAGGCCATGGACGCAGAAGGCCACGCAGGAGAGACGGCCGAGGAACGAGAATGGGTGAATCGTCGGATGGTCGAAGGAGTCCGCCTGCTCAACTCGATGCACCCCGATTCCTGGACGGATGAGTGGGTCCTGGCGGAATTCACAACTTCGGACCTCCAGTCCATCCACACGGCCCTAGCTGGAGCCATTGTCTCGCTAAGCCGCTGTCAGAGCCACCTCACCAAGGCGCTTTCAGTTGTTGTCAGCCATTGTGCTGATCGGATGCTCCATGAAGCGGGGCGTTGACATCGAGCCACACCCCCCGAGGTGCGGGGACTGTGGCACACCGCACGAGTTCGCCTGGGCGTGGAACCCGGCCTGCTCGTGTCCGGATGAGCCTTGGGAGGTCGGCCTCACGTTCGGTGGGAGTGTGCCGCACGGAACCGACTACCAAAGCGAGAACGGCTGCGTCGTCTGCGACTTGGAGCGACGACCGGTGCCCCACGATTGGGCCGTGGAGTACCGGTTCAACCGGTCTGATCGGTGCCCCGAGCACCGGGTGACCCTCCAGGATTTCGGGGGCGCTGCCTAGCTGGTGTGCGGTTTGACCGGCCCCTGGAGTGCTTGTGGGCCGGTCAAACCGCATGCTGGACTGTATGCAGTCCAAGACAATTATTAGTAGTCAGCCCTCCCTTCACAGGGGTTAGCGGTAAGCCGGATTCATCGGGGCTTGACCGGGTCGGCACCTCTCGAAGGTGGTCACCCGTGTCTCCCGCTCAAAGTAGGAAGAGTCAAGACCATGCAACACCAGATGAAGTTGAAGCCTGCGCAGATCAAGGGACTGAGGGACTGGGAGAAACGAGTCGCAAACTCGGTGGACAAGCCTCACAGAGCCGCGATGCGGAAGTTGAAGGACGACGGTGCCACGGAGGCCCAGTTGGCGAGCCTGGAGGCGAAGTTCCAGAAGGAACGACCGGCGCTGATCGAGGCCGAGAAGCAGCGGCGAATGGATGCCTACTGGGAAACGGCGGAGGGCAAAGAGATGAGGGATGCGGCGATCGAGGCGGACTTCGCCTATCGCCAGCAGCTCATCGAGGAGTCTCAGCAGCAGCAGTAGAGGTTCACTGGGCGGCTATGCCGTCCTCACCGGTTCGGCGTGCCGCACTCCTGAGGGTGCTGTTCGGTGACGACGAGCAGGTGGCGTCGTGAACGGTCCGCAGCCCGATCGGGCGTCCGCTGCCGAGTTTCTCGATTTCCTTCACGCTGACCACGAGGGTTGGGTCTGTCTCGCCACCGAAGCCCACGGCGAGCCGTGGCGAGAGGACTTCTACCGCTGGCCCGACGAGCGGGAGACGTTGCTCGATGACGCCATGGGCCGGGCGCTTCGGGCCGACGTGTACGTCTCGATGCTCCTGCACTCGGGCCGCATGCGCCGCAAGGATTCGGCACTGCCTGGGCGGGCGGCGTGGGCCGACGTCGACCATGACCTGACGGCAGAACATGAAGCCAAGGTCGCCCGCCTACCTCACCGGGTCGTCCACTCCGGTACGCCGGGACACTTGCACTTCTACGTAGACCTCGGCGAGCGGATCGACCCGGCCCGCCTCGTGGCGATGAACGAGCATCTAGCCCGGGTACTCGACGGCGACCACTGCCACGATGCCGCTCGGGTCCTCCGTCTACCTGGAACGTTCAATCACAAGGGCGGGGAACTGCGCCCTGTGGAGAGTGTGGCCCATGTCGGTCAGTGAGCCGGAGGGCACGCCGGATGCGGTCCAGGAGTTCTTCGGAGCGGTCGTGGCTCCAGCGGGGCCGGGCAGCCCGTCCGTCGAATCGGAGCTGGTCCCGGACCCGCTCGATCGGGTGCCGTCGACAATGCAGAAGAAGCTCGACGCCGAGCCGGGAGCTGACACGTCCGAGCAGCTCGCCGGGTTCGTGAAGTTCGCCCTGGAGATGGGTTACTCCGATGGCGAGGTTCTGTGGCTGGCCGAGCAGAGCCGGGTGGGCCAGGCCTACGTCGCCAGGGACCCCCGCAAACGCTCGATCGCGATCGATGTGGCCCGCATGTTGCCCAAGGACGGCTTCCGCCCGGACCACACCCACCCAGGGGAGCCGTGCGACATCGCCGGTTGTCCGAACACGCCGGACTGGATGACAGGTGAGCAGATGACGAACGAAGAAAACCGTCTACGCCGAGTCCAGCAGAAGGTCGAGGAGCTGCTGGTTCTCGATGAGGCCCGACAAGAGGTCGCCTCGATCAAGGCCGACGCCCTATTTCGGCCACCAGTGTTCCGCCCCTCGCTTGCCGATGACCTAGTGGCCCAACCGGAAGTGCCGCCCGAGACGATCGTCGGGCTGCACCGCACTGGTGCGAACGCCGTCATCGCTGCCCAATACAAGGCGGGCAAGACGACGCTGGTGGACAACCTCATCCGCTCCCTGGTCGACGGTGATCCGTTCCTCGGTCAGTACCCGGTCCAGTTCGAGGGTCGGGTGGCGTTGTTCAACTACGAGCTGGACGAAGTCCAGATGGTCGAGTGGCTCGGCAAGCTCAACATCCGCAACCCCGAGCGGGTGACGACCGTTCACCTCCGAGGGCTTCGCCTTCCCCTCATCGCCGAGCGTGCCCAGCAGTGGGCGGTTGACTTCATGCAGGCGAACGACATCAAGGCATGGATTCTTGACCCGTTCGCCCGAGCGTTCGCCGGATGCGGCAACGAGAACGACAACGGCGAGGTCGGTGCGTTCCTCGATGCACTTGACCTCATCAAGCATGAAGCGCAGGTGCCCGACCTGTGGCTGACTCACCATTTCGGGCGGAAGGATCACGACCAGGGCCAGGAGCACGGTCGGGGTGCCACTCGACTCGATGACTGGCCCGACGTGCGGTGGCTGCTGACCCGCCAACACGACGACCGGTTCTTGAAGGTCCACGGACGGGGCGTCGACGTTGACGAGACGCAGTTGCTTTGGGAACCAAGTGGGCGGCTGCGCCTGGGTGGCGGCACCCGCCAGGACGCCAAGAGGGAGGCCGCAGAGTTCAACGTCGAGTTCACTAAGCAGCGGATCGTGGAAGCGGTGCGGTCCACACCCGGCGTCGGCACCCGTGCGATCGAGGTGGCTCTTCGTGGCACCAGCAAGGCGACGGTGGGGCAGGGTCTCCGGCTGGCCATCGAGTCCGGCGAAGTAGTCCGCCGACCGGGTCCTCGGAACACCTTCCAACACTTCCCCCGTGTCACCGACCAGGGGGAGCTGTTGTGAACGTCCTCGAACGTCCCCGAATGTCCCCGACAACGTCCCCGGGACGTTCTGTCCCAACGTCCCCAGAACGTCCCTCCCCCCGAAGGGGGGACGTTCGGGACGGGGACGTTCCGGTGGGACACCTAGGTAAGGCAAGGGACTGGGGACGTTCAGGGGTGGTTTCAAAACCCAGCTCCGACCACACCTCGGATAAGCGCCGATGTCGACCGTCGACCCCACGCACTCACGTAAGGAGCACCTCATGAATTCAGTGCCCGAACCAACGACTGATGGCCTGCCGCCCCGTCGCCTGCCGACCGAAGCTGGCGGCTGCTTCGTGGCCGGGTGCTCAGAGCGGCACTACGCCCGTGGCCTGTGCCGCCGTCACTACCGGGCTGCGTACTACGCCGCCAACGCTGAGCGGGCCAAGGCGCACGCCAGGCGGTGGCACGCCGAGCACCCCCGGCGAGCTGGTTACCCCACGGTGCTGGGACACCCCGACAGGATTCCCGACGCTGACGCTGCTGCGGGGGGTGTGGCCCGTGGCCGCTCCGGTTCCATGGAGGCCGGTCCGGTACCGAGCGACCGGAGCGCCCGGCGAGCGACTCCCCGTGGACGGAAGACACCGACGACGGGACAGGAGGGCGGCTGATGGCGGGCAAGCGCAAGAGTCCGAAGCACGGGATGTACAAGAACGACCCGAACCGACAGCCGAAGGGTGGCGGCAACGTGCCGTTGCGCCCACCGTTCGAGGAGGGCAACGAGCTGGGCGTCACGCACGGTGCAACGTCGACCCGGCGCTGGCTGCCGAAGGCGACCGAGCTGGCGTCAGGTCTGGCCGAGGTCGCACCCTGGACGACACGGCCAGCGTTCGCTGCCACGGTCGCCGCCTGGTCGAAGGCCGAGGCGCAGTGCCAACTCCTGCACGCCTACCTGGACGACGTGGGCCTGCTCGATGAGAACGGCGAACCGCAACCGGCGACGACCATGCTCGCCGCCTGCGAGACGAGGGCCAACAACCTGCGCCAGCAGCTCGGCCTAACGCCGGTCGCTCTGGCGAAGTTGCTCCAGGCGCTCGCTGCTGTTGCTGCCTCGACCGGCGACACCACGTCGTTGGAAGCGGTGCGGGCCGAGGGTCGTCGCATTTCCGAAGCGCAGGCCGGACTCCACGGAGGTGCCGCATGATTCCGTCACTGCTGCTCGGACTGGTCCACGAAGACGGTCGGCGCTGGGGCGAGGTGGCGGCTCCCTGGCAACGGGACGACGCCGAGGCAATTCTCGACCCCGACGCCCGACAGCGCATGCACTTCCTCACCCGACCCCGTGGCGGATCGAAGACCACCGACCTCGCCGCCGTGTTGCTCACCGCCATGCTCGAGCAGCTCCCGGCAGGTGCCCAGTGCTACGGGGTCGCCGCTGACCGGGACCAGGCGCAGCTCCTCCTGCGGGAGGTCGCCGGGTTCGTCCAGCGATCGGGGCTGTCTGACTTCGTGCAGGTCGACACCTACAAGGCCACGACGACGACCGGCGTCACCCTCACGGCCCTGCCCGCCGACGAGGCGAGCGCTTACGGTCTGCGTCCGCACTTCGTCGTGGTGGACGAGCTGGCCCAGTGGTCGACCACCGGCAAGTCTTCCCGGTTCTACGACGTCATGTTCTCGGCCATCCCGAAGGTCAAGGGCTCCCGATTCGTTGTCATCACGACGGCAGGCGACCCGGCGCACTGGTCCCGGCGCATTCTCGATCACGCCATCCGCTCCAAGGCTTGGCGGGTCCTTGAGGTCGCCGGGCCGACACCGTGGCTGGACCCCGCCACCTTGGACGAACAGCGCCAGTCGCTCCTGCCGTCGACCTTCGCCCGCCTGCACCTGAATCAGTGGGTGGCCTCGGAGGACCGGCTCACAACTCCGGAGGACCTGGCCCAGTGCGTCGGCCACTCCGAAGCCTTGGAGTACGAGGCGGGCCAGCGCTACGTCATGGGACTCGACATCGGGTTGAAGAACGACCGCACGGTGCTGTCCGTTGCCCACTCGCCCACGCCGACCGCCGACTCACCGAACCGCACCGTCGTACTGGACCGGCAGGTGGTGTGGTCCGGCACCCGCAAGGCCCCGGTCGACCTGGCCGACGTGGAGGCGACCATCCGCCACGTGCACCAGGCCTACAACCGCCCCCTCCTCGTGGTCGACCCCTACCAGGCTGCACTGCTGACCTCGAACTTGAAGCGCTCCGGGGTGAAGGTCGAGGAGTACGCATTCAGCCAGGCGAGCGTCGGGCGGCTGGCCCAGCGCATGTGGCAGTTGCTCAGCCAGCACGCCCTGGTGCTGCCCGACGACCCCGAGCTGCTTGACGAGCTGGCCAACGTGCAGATCCGGGAAACGTCGCCCGGCGTCTACCGCATGGATCACGCATCGAACCGGCACGACGACCGGGCGATCTCGCTGGCCCTGGCGGCGCACCACCTGTTGTCGAAGGCACCCCGGCGACGAGTCCTCAGCTACGGCAACGGGGCCTACGCCCCGAAGGACGTTCCCTACCAGGCCCCTCGTCCTCTCCTGTCCGATGACGCCTTTCCCGGCCTCGATGGTTACTTGAGGTCGTAGTGCGCACCCCGTCCGCCGCCTACTTCGAGGGAGCCGCCGTCATCGGCGGTCGCCCGGCCTACCTCATCGCCAAGGCGATGCGGCGGGCAGTGGAGCGGGAGCACCGGGCGAACGGTGGAGGCAGTCTGCCGCCTGACGTTGCCGAGGCGATCGACGCCCTGGAGCGGGCCGGGCGGGTGTGGTCCGACTGCCAGGAACCTCCGGTAGTTCCGGTAGTTCCGGTAGTGGCCTCTGCGGAAGCGGTGGTTGGGTGGGAGACAGCGGGGTCGGTCCCCCTGCTGCTGTCCAGCGCTGAGGTTGCTACCCGGCTGGGCGTGTCGGAGCGACGGGTCCGGCAGCTTGTTGGTTCTGGTGAGCTGCCGGGCCGTCGTTCCAAGGGCAACTGGGAGTTCGACCCAGTGGTGGTCAACGAATACGCAATGAATCGAGGATGAGATGACGACAAGGTCAATGAAGGGCGGGCGGTTCGAGCGGGACGGCGGACTCCTGGAGTTCGACGCCGGGCAGCTTCTCGCCAGGGCCTACCGGTCCCGAGGCATCGGTGCCTCGGTCGAGGTCGAAACTCGGACGCTGTTGAGCGAGGCCAACGACCCGATGTGGACGGGCTTCGATTCGCCCCAGGCGGCGACACCTCGGACCCGGCCCGTGCACCTCCGTGACCTGTTTGTGCAGGTGCCGACCACCGAGGCGGCGGTGCCCTACATGCGTGAGCTGCTCCCGGAGGTGACCGAGTACGGAGCAGCGATGGTGGCCGAAGCGACGGCCAGCCCGGAAGTGGCCATCGAGTACACGGGGGCGACCAACCCGGTGCGCAAGATTTCGGCCTGGGTGCCGATCACCGATGAGGTGGCCATGGACGGCCCCGGCCTGTCGGCCCACGTGAACAACCGGCTGGTGGAGCTGCTCTACATCCGGGACGACCAGCAGATCCTCAACGGGGTGGGCACCGGCTCTGACCTGACCGGGATTCTGACCAACGCCAACATCCAGACATCCAGTGCCGGTGCCAACAAGCGCCAGGCCGTGGTGCTCGGCATTGCCGACGTGGAACAGGCCGAGTCCGTGGTCGACACCGTGGTGCTCAACCCGGTGGACCACTGGGCGATGTTCACCGCCGACGACCTGTGGGCCAGCAAGCTTGCCGAGTCCGGAGTCCGGGTCGTTCGCACCATGGCGATGGCCACGGGGACCGCCTTGGTGGGCAGTTTTCGCCAGGCCGCAGTGCTGCGGGTGCGCAAGGAGGCGACCCTGCGCATCGCCACCCAGGCCAACGACGACTTCGTCACCGGCAAGTTGAAGGTGCTGGCCGAGCTGCGAGAGGCGCTCAACGTCACGTCACCCGACCTGCTGTGCGCCGTCACCCTCCCCGCCACCGCCTGACCAACATCGACCAAGGAGACACCATGAGGAACCGCAACCGGACCACACCACCCGCCGCCAGCACGGGGCCGAGCGAGGTCGCCAGCCGAGAAAGGGCGAGAGCTGCCGCCTACGGCGCTATGGGGCGAAACGACGTGGTCGAAGTGCAGCTCCGGGACACCGACCACTACCCGGTCGCCCCGAACGGACGGCCCTACGACCCGAGGAGCGGACGCTATGTCGACCGTTGAGTACCGCACGCTGGCGGTCGCACCCACGACCCCGACCGCCCAGCCGGATGCCGACCTCCAAGAGGGCGAGTTCCTGGCCAAGGCCGTGGTCTACAGCGTGGTCGACACCTACGGGACCGACTTCGCACCTGGCGTCTTCAACGACTCGCTGAGTAGCGGACCGCTTCCGCCCGTGCTGTGGTCGCACAACTCGCAGGACTCACCGGCCAATGTTCTGGGTCGCCTGGTCGACTGGTCCGACACCTTGTCAGCGCTACTCGTGGTCGGCCAGCTCGACCAGGCGAACCCGCACTACGACCTGGTGCGGGGCCAGCTCCAGACGCAGACCATGGTCGGCGTGTCGGTCGGCTTCGTCCGCACCGCCGACCAGCCGTCCGAAATCAACCCCGGAGCAATCACAATTCTCCAGGCCGAACTCTGCGAGCTGTCCTTGGTCGTGGAGCCGTCCGTTCCCGGCGCACAGGTGTTGGCCGTGCGGAACAGGCAGCGGCCACGGCAGCGAACGCTGCTCGAAGACCTGGACGAGGCGCTGTCGCACCGGAGCCTCCGCCGTCGCTAGCCCGGCTGTGGGGTGTGGCTCGATTCCACTCTATAGGGCGGCTGCGTATGCCCTCTCTATAGTAAAATAGACGGGCAATATTTGTGCCTGTGGGGTGGATGAAACCCCACAGGCGAGCCAATCCTTATAGGGAGGAATTGACCGTGCACCATTCTACCGCAGAGCTTCACGAAGCTGAGGCCGCAGCCTGGGAGCAGGCAGCGAGGGCCACCGTCCTGGCCGAATCCGGCACCGACGACCCCCAGCAGGCAGCGCAGTCGGCACGGGACGCCGCAGCAGCCTGGACCGCCGCCGCCGAGGCGACCGAGAGGGCGTGCGCACGATGACCGCCCCGATCCGAGCCGCCTACTACGGGCGAGTCAGCAGCGAGCACCAGGTCGACGGCACCAGCCTCGACACCCAGCGGGAGAAGTGCCTAGCGATGATCCAGGCCCACGACGGTTGGGTCCTGTCGGGCGAGTACGTGGACGAGGCGGTGAGTGGGGCCAAGGGCAGCAGGCCCGAACTCGATCGACTCATGGCCGCTTGCCGAGCACGGGAGGTCGACGCCGTCGTGGTGGCGAAGCTGGACCGGTTCGGCAGGTCAGTTCGTCACCTGTCACGTCTCGTCGGCGACCTGGACGACCTCGGTGTGGCATTCGTGTCTGTGGCCGAGTCGTTCGATTCATCGACCTCCGGTGGTCGACTCCTGCGAAACATGCTCGGCTCGTTCGCCGAGTTCGAGCGGGACCAAATCCGAGAGCGCACTAGTGCGGGGCTGGCGGCAGTCGCACGTGACGGGTACTGGCCCGGTGGTCCGCCACCCCTCGGATTCCTGTTGGTGAAGGATGGTCGGCACACTCGGCTCGCCATTGACGAGGTGGAAGCGGAGATGATTCGCCGGGCGGTCGCTCTTGTCGTGGACGAAGGCCAGACCACTTGGGAAGCAGCGGCGACCATGAACGCCCTTGGATACAAGCCCCGCCGGTCGGAGCACTGGACGCACGTGAACCTCAGGCGGCTGCTCCAGGACGCCCGGATTTCTGGCACTTGGGACTACGGGCGACCGAAGGGCAAGAGCGGTGCCGCTCCAGGCGAGCACAAGGTTGCCATTCCCGAAATCATCACGCCGGAGCGGCACGACCAACTGCGAACCGTATTGGACATGACAACGACGGGACCCCGGACCAAGGACAGGTTCTATTTGTTGTCCAAGGGCCTGCTCCTCGGTGCCTGCGGGGCCAAGATGTTCGGCGTCTACCGCAAGGACCGGGACACTCGGCAGTACTCGTGTAACAACAGCCGGGCCGAGCTGCGGAACCGCAACGGTGCAGACGGCGGCGAGCGGTGCTCCTGTCGCAACCTTCACGCCGACCTTGTGGAGCCGCTGGTGTGGGCCGAGGTCACGAAGCTGCTGGCCGACCCGTCGCAGCTCATGAAGCTGGCGGCGGAGTACCTGTCGGCGAGAGGCGATCAGATGGTGGGGGAGCGGGACGCTTCCGCCGAAGTGGAGCGACAGGTTGCCAAGCTGGAGCGAGCACGGACAGACCAAGCGACTGCCGCACTGAAAGCGGGACTCGACCCGGAGCTACTGCGGCAGGCCGTCGCCGAGATTGACGAGGAGTTGGCCGTCCTCCGTCGCCGGTCCCGCCAGCTCGACGCCCTGCGAGAGCAATCGGAAGCGGCCACGGAGGGCGTCCGGCAGGTAGTGGAGCTGGCCGAGAAGGCCCACCAGCGGCTCGGCCTGCTGACTCCCGCCGAGCAGCGGTCCGTGCTGGAGGCCTTGGAGCTGCGAGTCCAGGTGCTCGACTGGTCACCCTGCACGACCTGTGCGGGCAAAGGGAAGCTCCCCGGTGGCCGTGGCGGAACGCCGTGTCCGAGTTGCTGGACGACCAGGGAGGTGCCCCGGTTTCGGATCGAGGGCGTGTGGTCCTCGGCGCTCCTGGAGGGTGCAGATGTAGGCGAACTCTCGGACGGGATACCGAGGTGCTCCCGATGCTCAACGCCATGAGCCAGGGCCGCTCGGGTTCGATGTGCACCATCCACGCCGAGTCGTCGGCCGGGGTCTTCCGGCGGATCGCCTCGTACGCCGTGCAGGCGCCGGAGCGGCTCCCGCTGGAGGCCACGAACCTGCTGATCGCCGGCGCCCTGCACTTCGTCGTCCACCTCGACTCGGAGATGCACGACGTCCACCCGGACGCCGGCGGGCTGCCGGGCGGGGCCGCACCGGCCCCGTGGCCGGACCTCGGCCCAGCCGAGTTCCCCGCCCGTGGTGCACGACGACGGTTCGTGGCGTCGGTCCGGGAGGTGGTCGACGCCGAGGGCGTCCAGGTCGTCTCGAACGAGGTCTACCGACCCGGTCCCGATCGGCGCGCCGTCCCTGCTGCGCCGCTCCGACCGGAGACCGTCGAGGAGCTCATCGACTTCGGGTACGAGCCGGGGCTGAGTGGCCCGGCCGGGTCCTACCGATGAGCCTGTCGTCGACGACCGGCGTGGAGCTGGCCGGCCTCGCGTTCGGGCTGGGCGTCGTCGGCCTGCTGGCTGCCGTCTGGACCCCACGCCTCAGCAGAACCGCATCAGCGACCGGACCCACGACCGGACCGAACCGCGCCGGGGGGTCGGCCGCCGCCGGGTGGGCCCCGGTGCTGGTGGCCGCACTGGTCGGCGTCGTCTGTGTGGTGGTGACCGGCTGGCCCGTCGCCGGCCCGGTCGGTGCGCTCGCCGCCTTCGGACTGCCCCGGCTGCTCCGGCAGACGTCGGGTGCTGTCTCGATCGCCCGGATCGAGGCCGTCGCCACCTGGACGGAGATGCTGCAGGGCACGTTGGCCGCCTCGGCCGGACTCGGCCAGGCCATCATCGCCACCGCCGAGCTCAGCCCCGGACCCATCCGCGAGGCGACGGAGCAGCTCGCCGCGCAGCTACGGGTGGGTGCGCATCCCCGTGACGCCCTGCTGCAGTTCGCCGACGCGGTGGCCGACCCCTGCGCCGACCGGGTCGTCTGCGCCCTCCTCCTGGCCTTCACCTCGCGCGCCCAGCGGCTGGGCGACCTGCTGCAGGCACTGGCGGACGCCACCCGGGAGGAGGTGGCACTGCGCCTGCGTGTCGAGACCAGCCGAGCCTCCGTGCGCAGTGGTGTCCGCACCGTCGTGATCTTCTCGGTGGCCTTCGCTGCGGCACTCGCCGTGTTCGCTCGGGCCTACCTCGCCCCGTTCGGGACGACGCAGGGCCAGGTGGTGCTGGCCCTGGTGGGCGCCCTGTACGCCGGCGGACTCACCCTGATGGTGGCGCTGGCACGACCTCCGGCGACGGTCCGCCTCCTGGGCGGCTCGGCGGTCCGGTCGTGATGACCGTGGTGGTGCTGGCCACCTGCATCGGGCTGGGCGTGCTCGGCATCGCCTACGGCATCCGCCGGCCCCGGGTGACCCTGGACGGGATGCTCGACAGGTGGGAACGCCCGCTGGTGCCGGGCGCTCCCCGGTCCGAGCCAGGCGGCCCGGGCGGGGCCGTGGTCGCCCGGGTGCTGGACAGCCGGTGGGCGGACAGCAGATGGCTCGGATCGGTGGGATGCGATCTGGACCTGGTCGGGACCCTGCCGGAGGCGTTCGCCACCCGGGTGCTGGCTGTCACCTGCCTCGGTGCGGTGGCGCCGCTGGTGCTGTGGCTGCTGGCAAGCGCGGCAGGGCTGGACCTGCCCGCCGCCGTGGCGCTGCTGTTGTTCGTGGTGGCGGTCCCGACCGCGGTGGTGCTGCCGTTCCTGTCGCTGTCCCGTCGGGCCGCCGAGCGGCGCCGCCACTTCCGCGTGGTGATCGGCTCGTTCGTCGACCTGGTCGTGCTGAGCCTGGCGGGAGGGGTCGGTATCGACGGGGCACTCCACGCCGCCACCGGCGTGAGCCCGGACTGGGCCGTCCAGCGGCTGGGCCGGGCCCTGTCGACCGCGCGGGACGGGGGGACGACCCCGTGGGCTGCGCTCGAGGCCCTCGGTCGCGAACTGCGGATCCCCGAGCTGGTGGAGCTGGCGACCACGGTGCAGTTGGCCGGGACCGAGGGTGCCCGGATCCGCCAGTCGCTGGCCGCACGCTCGGCCTCGCTCCGTCGCCACGAGCAGGCGGAGGCGGAGTCGGCGGCCAACGCCATGACGGAGCGCCTCTTCCTGCCCGGCGGGCTCCTGCTGGTCGGCTTCCTCCTCTTCATCGGCTATCCGGCGTTCCACCGCATCCTCGGGGGCTTCTGATGTCCAAGACCCCCGGGCGCCCCGCCCCGTGCCCTCCCGATCTCGTCCCGTCCCACCAACCATCAGCACCACAGAACAGGAGCAACAGACATGCCCAGCCAACTCATCGCCCTCTGGGCGTACGTCCGGACCCGCTGCGGAGTGGCAGGGGGATGGGACGACGCCGGATCGGTCGTCGAGAAGGTCATCCTGACGGCCATCTTCGCGGCGCTGGCGCTGGCCGTCGGCGCCATCATCGTCGCCAAGGTGACTGCCAAGGCCAACACCATCAACCTCAACTGACGGCGAAGTGGGCGGCCGCCGAGCGGTCCGACGAGGGCTCGTCGGTGGTCGAGGCCGTGATCGTCGTACCGGTGCTGATGGTGCTCCTGATGGTGTGCGTCCAGGTGTGCCTGTGGATGCACGCCGTCCAGGTGGCCCAGATTGCTGCCTCGGAGGGCGACCGGGCGGCCCGTGCGTTCGGTGGTGGCCCCGCTGCGGGCGTGAGCGCTGCACAGCAGGTCCTCCGCGGTCCGGGGTCCGACGTGACGGGGGCCAACGTCTCCGTGTCGGTCCTGCCGGGCGACTCCGAGTGGCTGCAGGTGTCCGGACGGGCCGTGTCGGTCGTGCCCGGACTGCACTTCGACGTGTCGGCCAGCGCCACCGGGCCCATCCAGCAGTTCAGGAGCTCCGAGTGACCGGCGCGGCCCGTACCCCGGCCCGGGTCCGATCCCGTCGGTCCGTCGGGCGCCCCGTCCAGCGACGTCCGTCCCGGTCCCGGGATGACCGGGGCAGTCTCACGGTCGAGCTGGTCGTGCTGACACCGGTGCTCCTCCTCCTGGTGGTGGGCTCACTCGTCTTCGGGCGGGTGTCCGAGGCCCGTCAGCAGGTCGTGGAGGCGGCGCGGGCCGGGGCGGAGGCTGCCGCCGTCCTCCCGTCGGTGGGAACGGCCCAGTGGGTCGGCTCGATGAACGCCGTCATCGACCTCATCGGCCGGACCCACACCTGCGCCCACGTCGCCATCTCGATCGACACCGGCGACTTCGTCCCCGGTGGCACGGTCACCGTGCACGTGGCGTGCCAGGTCCTGCTGTCGGATCTCGGCATGCCCGGCGTGCCGGGGTCGACCGTCGTCTCGGCCTCGGCCACGGCGCCCATGGACCCCTACCGGTCGGTGAGCTGACATGGCGCCGATTCCCGCACCCGCACGCGGCCGGTCGGACGAGGGGGTCGTGGCCGCCTTCGTACTCCTGCTGCTCATCGGGCTGTTCGCCCTCGTCGGCCTCGTCGTCGACGGCGGCTCGGCCCTGACCGCCAGACAAGCAGCGGCCTCCGAGGCGGAGCAGGCGGCGCGGGCCGGGGCTGGGGCGATCTCGGTCGACGAGTTGCGGTCCGGCTCCGTTCAGATCGACCCGACCTCCGCCCTGGCCGCCGCCGAGTCGTTCATGGCCGCCGCCGGCCATCCCGGCACGGCATCCGTGTCCGGCGGGGTCGTGACCACCCGCATCGCCTACGACGTTCCGACCGTCATCCTCGGGATCGTCGGCGTCGGCCACCTCCGGGTCACCGCCAGCGCATCGGCCGTGGACGTCAACGGCGTTGCCAGGGGCGCCCCGTGAGCCCGTCCGTGCACCCGGAGCAGCCCTTGCGCCACCGGGTCGTGGGACTGCTGTCGTCACTGGCGCTGGTGGCGCTGGTGGTCGGCATGCCCCTGTGGCTCCTGTCGGCCGGCCGGCCCGCGCTCCACATCGACGTGGGCGCGCTGTGGCAGGCGCTCCAGCACCGCCGCCCCGGTGACATCCACCAGGTGGCGACGTGGCTCCGGCAGGTGGCCGTGGTCATCGGGTGGATCACCTGGGCGTGGCTGACCCTGTGCGTGGTGCTCGAGGTGGTGGCCTGGCGGACGGGTCGCACGCCGGCGCGGCTGCCCGGCAGTCGGTCGGTCCAGTGGGTCGCCGCGGTGCTGGTGGGCACGTCGTTCGCGCTGGCCCCGTTCGGGCGCGTCCCTGCGCACACCGGGCGGTCGCCGTCGGCGGTCAGCGTGAGCGTGCCCACCCCGGTCGATGTCGCTCTAGGACCGGCCGATGGCCAGGCCGGTGGGTCGACCGGCGGACCACTGTCCACAGAGCCGTTCCAGAGCGGAAAGGAGGTCGGAAGGGCCGCAGGAACACGGTCTCCGGTCGGAGCGCCGCCCGCTGGCACAGAGCGCCGCCCGACGCTCGTCCACGCGACCAGCGTCTCGGCATCGGCGGTCGAGGCCCAGGCCACCCCGGTCCCGCCGGCGACGCCCGTGGAGCCCGCGACTCAACCGGTGGTGATCCACACGGTCGCCGCCCGTGAGTCGCTGTGGTCGATCGCCGAGGGCCGGCTGGGCGAGTCGCGACGGTGGCGCGAGATCGCCGAACTCAACTACGGGCGGACCCAGCCCGACGGGTCGTCGCTCGGAAGCGACCACTGGCTGCGACCCGGATGGCAGCTCGTGCTGCCGGAGGGGAGCGGGAGGACGGCGACCGTACCGTCGCGACACCTGGCGACGACCGGTACCGCCATGGCGGCGGCCACTGGCCGCGAGGCGATCGCCGTCGACCGCCCGAACGCGGGCACAGCCGAACTCCGGGACACTCCCACCACCACCACCCTCCGGACGCCCCGCGCGCCGTCGGCGCCCCCGATCGAGCCGTGGGGACGTCGGGGACCTCCGGTGGTCCCCGTCGGTGCAGGGATCGTCGGCGTCGGTGTGGCCGACCTCGTCGACCGCTTGCGGAAGGTGCAGCAACGCCATCGCTCCCGGGGCAGTCTGATCCGGCTTCCGGATGGCGAGCTCCGTGCCTTCGAGCAACGCCTGCGGGTCGGCGACGGGGCGACCGATCTCGACGCCGTGGAGTCCGCGGTGGATGCCCTGGCCGCGGCTGGGTGGCCGGTCGACTGCCGGCTGACCGGCGTCCTCGTCGATCCCACCAACGTCCGGCTCGTGTTCGATGCGGCGCTACCCCCGTCAGCCCCCGGACCGTTCCGGGGGCGGGCCGACGGCAGGTCGCTCGACGTTGAGCGCACGGCGCTCGCGCAGGTTCCCACGCGGCGGCGCCACGAGCGGGTCCGCTTCACGTCGCCCACGCTGGTCAGTGTGGGTCGCTGCGGAAGTGCCACGGCCATGGTGGACCTCGAAGGCCACGGAGCCGTGGTGCTGGCGGGGGATCGCATGGCGACCGAAGGTCTCGGCCGCGCGATGGCCCTCGAGTTGGCCACCTCCCGGTGGGCACCGGCCTTCGACCTCGTACTGATCGGCTTCGGCGCAGGGCTCGACCGCGGCGAGGGCGTGACCGTGGTCGGCGACGCCGGCCCCGTCATCGCCGACCTGACCTGGCGGAAGCTCACCGCCGGGGTACGGCTGGACGACGGCTCCGACACGTCGAGTGCGCAGGCACGGCGGGGGGACGACGAGTCGGCCTGGCGGCCCGTCGTGGTCATCTGCGGTCCCGGGATACCGGAGGAGGACGTCGCTGCCGTCCTCGAGCTGGCCGCGGACGGGCGACGGGGGATCTGTGCGGTGGCGATGGCCGGCCCGGAGGGCCTCCACGGAGTCTCCGGGACCGTGCTCCACGCCGATCGGCCGTCCGACATCCTGGGAGGCGAGGTCCAGCCGCAGTCCGCCGACGGGACCGAGCTCGAGTTGGCCGTGCAGCTGCTCGACGTGGCGAGCCGCCGTGACGACGGGACCGGCACCTCGGCCGAGGACCCGGAGGCGTCGGAGGAGCCCGATGCCGCACCCCTCGCGGTCGCTCCCTATCGCAGTCGTGCGCCCGGAGGGGTGATGACGGTGCCGGTGTCGGCTTCCCCGGGCGTCATGCAGGGCACCGGCCCGGGCTCGGGAGTCGAGGTCGAGGTCGGCGTGCTCGGCCCGGTGGCCGTGCGAGGAGCGGCTCGCGGGTTCACGAGAGCATGGTCACTCGAACTGGTCGTCTATCTGGCATTGCACCCGGATGGCGCCGCCAATGAGGTGTGGGCCACCGCGCTCTGGCCCGATCGGCTGATGGCGCCCTCCAGCCTGCACTCGACGGCCTCGGTGGCCCGACGCTCGCTCGGCACGGCCCGGGACGGGTCCGACCACCTCCCACGATCCCACGGCCGACTGGCGCTGGCTCCCAGCGTCGGTACGGATTGGGACCGGTTCCAGGACCTGGCGTCGACGGACGACCCGCAGCGTTGGGAGGAGGCGCTGTCGCTCGTCCGCGGTCGCCCCTTCGACGGCATCCGGGCCACGGACTGGGCACTGCTCGACGGCACGGCTCCCATGATCGAGTCGGCCGTGGTGGACCTGGCCGGCCGCCTGGCGGGCGAACGGCTCCGGGCCGGTGACACCCGTACCGCCGAATGGGCGGCCCGACGTGGTCTCGTGGTGAGCCCCTACGACGAGCGCCTGTACCGGATGCTGCTGCGGACGGCCGATGCCGCCGGCAACCCAGGTGGGGTCGAGGCGGTGATGACCGAGCTGGTGAAGGTGGTGGCCGACGAGGTCGAGCCCATCGAATCCGTGCACCCGAGCACGCTGGCCCTCTACCGGTCCCTCAGCCGCCGACCGTCAGCTGTGTTCGCGCCCGTCCCGAACTCCTGAGCGCGTGCCAGGCGGCAATCGGGCCGTCTCCGGTTAGGCGCAGGGCTTTCGCACCCCGGTCAGGTTCACGTTGAACCGGGCACCGTTGAACCCGAGCGCGGCATCCGCGGCGCAGAACTTCTTCGAGGCGAGGTGGTACTCGGCGTCGAACACCGCCTTGTGGCCCACGTAGGCGCCGAGCAGGCCGCAGGTCGAGTACTGGTTGCACTGCTCGGTCAGGACGGCGTCGGCCAGCGGCTCCATGTCGGTGGCGTACGAGTCACCCGTGTCGTCCGGGTTCTTGATCCACCACCCGAGGCCGAGCCCGTGCATGAAGGTGGCCAGGGTGGTCATGAACCGTTCCTCGTCCGACTGGGTGAGCGGGAACCCGGTGGTCGACCCGTAGGACTCGTCGATGTCGGTCTCCACCGCGTCGAAGCCCTTGGCCGCGCACTGCTGGTCGATCATGAACTCGATGATCGACACGGTGGCCGGTGAGCGGATGTCGAGGTAGTGCTCGGGCCACCCCTGGACGGCACCGCCCACCACGCCGGCCGCCGTCAACTGGGCGTCGTACGTGGTGGCCGTGCCCTCCTCGGCCGCCGTGTAGTAGTTCCCGACCGCCCCGACCTCGACGTAGCAGACGACGTGCCTGCCCTGGGCGTGCAGGGCGGCGACCGTGGAGGCCGGGTTGATGATGCCGTCGATGTCGTAGATGACGGGTGCCGGTGCCGGCGCACCCGAGGGCAATTTGTCGTCCGTGCCCATCTGCCTGGCCTTGGTCAGCGCCAGGGGCGAGGTCAGCTCCCATTGCCACGGCTGGTTCCCCAGGGGCGGCACCCACCACGAGTCGGACACGGTCCTGGCGTGCACCGTCCGCGCCGCGCCGCGGGCCGACGACGCACGAGCCCCGGCCCCGGCCACCGCACCGACGGCCCCCGTCACGACCACCGTCGCCAAGGCGACCACCCGGAGGCAGCGGCGCACGACGGCCCGGCGCCCCGGCTACAGGGCCAGCTCGGCGATGGTGCGCAGGGTGGCCACGTCGCCCGACACCAGCAGGGTGGTGGCGATCGACTCGCGCCACCGCTCGATGTCGTCGCGGATCTTCTCCTTCGGACCGATCAGCGCCGTGTCCTCGACCAGCTTGGTCGGCACGGCGGCGGCGGCCTCGTCCTTGCGGCCCTCGAGGTAGAGCTCCTGGATCTTGGTGGCCTCGGCCTCGTACCCCATCCGCGAAAAGACGTCGAAGTGGAAGTTCATCGACTTGGCGCCCATGCCGCCGATGTAGAGGGCCAGCATGGGCCGCATGAAGTCGGCGGCCGTCTCGACGTCGTCGGCCATGATCGTCGCCGCGAAGGCAAGCACCTCGAAGTCGGCGGCGGTGTGGCGGGCACCTTCACGGGCGAAGCCCTCGTCGAGGTAGGGCTGGTAGGCGTCGACGGCGCCGGGGGAGAAGAAGATCGGGAACCAGCCGTCGGCGATTTCGGCGGCCAGGGCGATGTTCTTCGGACCCTCGGCGCCCATCACGATCGGGATCTCCTTGCGGAGCGGGTGCGTGATGGGCTTGAGCGGCTTCCCGAGCTGGGTGCCGCCGGGGTAGGGGAGGGGGTAGTGGGGCCCGTCGTTGGTCACCACGTCCTCACGGGCGACGACCTGGCGCACGATGTCGAGGTACTCGCGGGTGCGGGCCAGCGGCTTCTCGAAGGACTGTCCGTACCAGCCCTCGACCACCTGGGGGCCGGACACGCCGAGGCCGAGGACGAAGCGGCCGCCGGACAGGTGGTCCATGGTGATGGCGGCCATGCCCATGGCTGTCGGGGTGCGGGCCGACAGCTGGCAGAGTGCGGTGCCGAGGCGGACCCGCTCGGTCTGCGAGCCCCACCAGGCCAGCGGGGTGAGGGCGTCGGAGCCGTACGCCTCCGCGGTCCAGATCGAGTCGTACCCGAGTCGCTCGGCCTCGGCCACCAGCTCCACGGCGTTGGGCGGCGGGCCCGATCCCCAGTACCCGAGCTGCAGTCCGACCTTGAGATCCTTCATGGGTTTCCTCCCCCGGGACGCGATGGGGAAACCCTACCAATCCCTCCCCGGCGGCCGGTCGGGCACCAGGAGGTGCCACGTAGGATCCGACCCGTGTCCGAGCCAGTGTCCGAGCCAGTGTCCGAGCCCGTGCCCGTGCCAGTGCCCGAGCCTGAGCTCCAGCTCCAGCTCCTGCGCCCCGACCACGGCCCGGCCCTCTTGGCGTTCGAGCTCGAGAACCGGGCCTTCTTCGCCCGGTCCGTGCCCGACCGGGGCGACGCCTTCTTCGCCGCCTTCGACGACCGCCTGCAGGAGCTCCTGGACGAGCAGGCGGCGGGCACCGGGATCTTCCACGTCCTGGTCGAGAGCGGAGGCGCGGTCGTCGGCCGCGTCAACCTCTTCGAGGTGACCGACGGCGGTGCGCACCTCGGCTACCGCGTCGCCGAACGGGTGACCGGGCGCGGTGTGGCGACGGTCGGGGTGCACCGGCTGTGCGACGTGGCCGCCACCGACTACGGCCTGCACGTCCTGTCGGCCTCCGCCCGGGTGGACAACGTGGCCTCCCGGGTGGTGCTGGAGCGCACGGGGTTCGTGCCCGTCGGGGTCACGACGCTGAGCGGCCACGCCGGACTGACGTTCTCGAAGCACCTCGCCGCTCGGGACTGAGGCCCGCCCGGGTTCCGCCCGCGCCCCACACCTGACCAGGCCCGACGGCACCCGCGCGCGATTCCTACGCGGCCCACAGGTCAGCCGCAGTCGGCACCCACGCTCCGCACCCACAGTGGATCCATGCCAGGAACCCCCCTGGTGCAGTCAACGAAGGAGCAGTCATGATCCGCAACTCCAAGAAGCTCCGGCGAGTGATGGTGTCGAGCGCCCTCCTGGCCGGCGTCACCCTCGGCGGCGCCGGCATCGCCTCGGCCGCCACCAGTTCGACCACGACCACGCCGAGCTCCAGTTCCGGCACGCCGTCCGGCACCCCGCCGTCCGGCGCACCGGACCCGGCCTCCATGACCCACGGTCCGGGCGAGACGCTGCTGACCGGCACGGACCTGGCCCAGGCCACCGCCGCCGCCGAGGCGGCCGAGCCGGGCGCCACCGTCATCCGGGCCGAGACGGACTCGTCCGGTGACGCCAAGTACGAGGTGCACATGAAGAAGAAGGACGGCACGTACGTGACCGTCGAACTCGACGCCAGCTTCAAGGTCACAGGCACGGAGACGGGCTTCGGTCCCGGCCCGGCCGGCAGCAAGGCCCCGACGGGCACCCCGCCGTCGGGCGCCGCACCGACGCCCCCGACGTCGTCCTCGACCTCGTCGGCGGCTGCCTGAGGCGGCACGCCGGGTCCTCTTCCACCCACACCTGGCGCTGCCTGCCGCCCGGCCCCGTGAGCCTCTCCCCGGAGCTCACGGGGCCGGGCCGCGCCCGGCCACCGGAGCGCCGGCGGGTGGACTACTGCATCTTCGAGACGTAGTCCTCGGCGTACTTCTCGACCTCGGCCAGCCGGAGCGAGAGCATCCGCTCGGGGCTGTCGGACTCCGACACGTCGGCCAGCATCCACGGAGCGCAGAGCAGGTCGGTGACGCCGGCGTCCTCGAGTCGCTTGTAGAGGTCCAGGTCGGGAAAGGCCTTCACGGCCAGGTACATGGCGAAGTCCCCGCGGTCACGACCGGCCTCGTGGAGCGCGTTCTGCACGGTCTTCACCTGCTCGAACGCCTCGTCCGGGAAGGCGGCCCCGGTGTTGATCCAGCCGTCGCACAGCGTGGCGGCACGCCGCAGCGCCGGCGCCGAGTCGCCGCCCCCGAGGATCGGCACCGGCAGGGTCGGCGCCGGGTTCATCTGGCACTCCGGCACGTCGTAGTGGCTGCCGTGGTACTCGACCCACCCGCCCTGCCACAGCGCCCGCAGCGCCGGGATCATGTCGTCGAGCCGCTTGCCCCGGTTGTGGAAGTCCTGGCCGGTCTGGAGGAACTCCTCCTTGCACCAGCCGACCCCGACCCCGAGGCGGACCCGGTTGTCCGACAGGACCGCCGCCGTGCCGACCGACTTGGCCACGGTGATGAGGTCGCGCACCGGAGCGATGTAGATGCCGGTGGTGAAGGTGACGGTCGTCGTCTGGGCGGCCAGCGACGACACGAGGCACATGGGGTCGGGCCACTCGGTCTCCTTCTCCCAGAACGGGGCCCCGTCGGGTGCGGTCGAGTACGTGTACTTCGACTCGAGGACCCGTGGGTTGAAGAGGTGGTCCGACAGGTAGACGCCGTCGTAGCCCATCTGGTCCGAGGCCAGGGTGAGGGCTCGGATCGTCTCGAGGGGCAGGAACTGGATGGCTTGGTGGAAGCGCATGGCCTCGGCTTTCGCAGTGGGCGGGAGCGGTGTGGGTGGCCGGGGGAACCGGCGGCGTAACGGCCGTCAGGCCGGACGGGTCAGGCGCCGACGGGTGCCGAGGGGGCGAAGGCCACCGGGATGTGCTTGACGCCGTTGATGAAGTTGGAGCGGAGCCGCTGCACCTCGCCGTCGAGGTGGATGTCGGGCATCCGGTCGAGCAGCCGGTCGAACATGACCCGGATCTCCATCCGGGCCAGGTTGGCCCCGAGGCAGAAGTGGGGCCCACCGCCGCCGAAGGCCATGTGGTTGTTGGGCGTCCGGCCGATGTCGAACCGGTCGGGCTCGGCGAAGACCGTCTCGTCCCGGTTGGCCGAGATGTGCCAGAACACGACCTTGTCGCCCTCGGCGATCTTCTGGTCGGCCAGGACCACGTCGGCGGCGGCCTGCCGGCGGAAGTGCATGACCGGCGACACGAAGCGCAGCATCTCCTCGACGGCCGGCTCCAGCAGCGACCGGTCGGCCTGCAGGCGTGCCCACTGGTCGGGGTTGTCGAAGAAGGCGACCATGGCCCCCGAGATGAGGTTGCGGGTCGTCTCGTTGCCGGCCACCGACAGGAGCATGAAGAACAGGTCGAGCTCGAGCTGGCTGAGGCTGTCGCCGTCGAGCTCGGCCTGGGTCAGCACGCTCAACAGGTCGGCGTGCGGATCCATGCGCTTCTGCTCGGTCAGCTGGTCGGCGTAGGCGAAGAGCTCCATGGCCGCCTGGCCCGCCGCCTCGGCGCTGACCTGGTACTCCGGGTCGTCGGCGCCGACCATCCGGTTGGACCAGTCGAAGACCAGGTGCCGGTCCTCCTGGGGGACGCCCACCAGATCGGCGATCACCTGCAGCGGCAGCTCGGCCGAGATCTGCTCGACGAAGTCGGCCGTGCCCTGCTCGCACACGGCGTCGAGGATGGCGTCGGTGGCCTGGACCACCTTGGCCTCGAGGTCGCGGATCATCCGGGGGGTGAACCCCTTGTTGACCAGCCGTCGGTACCGGGTGTGGAGCGGCGGGTCCATGTTGACCATCATCTGGCGCTGCTGCTCGAGCAGCTCCTCGTCGAAGTCGCGGAACAGCGACGTGCGCCTCGACGAGGAGAAGTGCTCATAGTCCCGGTTGACCCCGACGCAGTCGTCGTACCGGGTCACGGCCCAGAAGCCCTCGCTGAAGCCCTCGGGGTCCGGGTGCCAGAAGACGGGCGCCTCGTGCCGCAACTGGGCGAACCACTCGTAGGGCACGCCGTCCACGAAGCTTCCCGGGTCGCAGAGGTCGATGTCGGCCAGATCCATGAGGTTCCCCCTGGTGCAAACGCCCGTTCGACCAGGGACGGACCGGCCGGCCGGGGCCGGGGAGGGTGCCTGGGCGGCAGTGACGTTTCTAGAACGTGTATCAGTTAGCATAGGGCAGCTGCACCCGGGCCTCCAGCGGTACGGAACCCGGTGGCACGTCGGACGACGGCTCGCCGAGCTGGTCGTGGGGGACGGACCGGGCGGATCAGCCCGTGTGTGGGAACCCACGGCCGCCATGGGTGGGCCCGACTCCGGTGGCGCCGACACCGATGTCGACCGGCCTCCCTCCGCACGCACCGACGCGGCGGTGGGCCGACGAGTGGAGGGAACCCGCATGCATCTCGAGGAGACGCCGGAACAGCTGGCGCTGCGAGCCGAGCTCCGTGCCTACTTCGCCGGACTGCTCACCCCGGAGGTCCGGCACGAGCTGGACACCGAGAGCGAGGGCGGGGCGACCTTCCGGCGCATCGTCCGCCAGATGGGCACCGACGGCTGGCTGGGGATCGGCTGGCCCGTCGAGTACGGCGGCCAGGGGCGGCCGCCGACCGACCAGTTCATCTTCTTCACCGAGGTCCAGCGGGCCCGGGCGCCGTTCCCCTTCGTCACCCTCTCGACGGTCGGGCCGATGATCATCAACCACGGCACCGAGCAGCAGAAGAAGTTCTTCCTGTCCGGCATCCTGGCCGGCGAGATCAACTGCGCCATCGGGTACACGGAGCCGGAGGCGGGCACCGACCTGGCGTCGCTGCGCACCCGGGCCGAGCTCGACGGCGAGGAGTGGGTCGTCAACGGCAACAAGATCTTCACCAGCGGCGCCGACCAGGCCGACTACATCTGGCTGGCCTGCCGGACCGACGTCGACGCCCCGAAGCACAAGGGGATCTCGATCCTCATGGTGCCCACCGCGTCTCCCGGCTTCTCGTGCACCCCGATCGTGACCGTCGGGGGCGTGGCCACCACCGCCTCCTACTACGACGACGTACGGGTCCCGAAGGACGCCCTCATCGGCGAGCTGCACGGCGGCTGGCGGCTCATCACCGGCCAGCTGAACCACGAGCGGGTCGGACTGGCCGCGGTCAGCGCCCTCGCCTTCCGACTGTGGGACGAGGTCGCCGCCTGGGTGGCCGAGCGCGGCCTGGGTGACGTCGGCTGGATCCAGCAGGACCTCGCCTACACCTACGCCCTGCTCGACGCCCAGAAGCTGCTGACGTGGCGGATGACGGCGGCGGTGGCCGACGGCACGCTCGGCCCGGCCGACTCGTCCTCGGTCAAGGTGTTCGGCACCGAGTCGACCGTCGACGTGTACCACAAGCTGCTCGGCATCGTCGGCTCCGCCGGCTACCTGAGCCCGGGCTCGCCGGGGGCGGTGCTCCAGGGAGAGCTGGAGCGGGCCGGACGCCAGGCCCAGATCAACACCTTCGGCGGCGGGGTCAACGAGATCCAGCGCGAGATCCTGGCCACCGCCGGCCTCGGAATGAAGCGGAGCGCCCGATGAGCGAGTCCCTGACTCTCGACGACAAGCTGCAGTCCTTCGTGGGGCAGGCCTCCGGGCCGCCGACCCGCGGCAGCCACCCGGTCAACGAGCCCATGATCGAGCACTGGGTCGAGGCCATGGGCGACCACAACCCCGTCTACGTCGACGACGCGGCCGCCCGTGACGCCGGGTTTCCGGGGGTGATCGCGCCGCCGACGATGCTGCAGGCCTGGATCATGCGGGGGCTGCGGGCCAGTGTGCAGGCCGACGCCGAGCGCGAGGCGGGCACGCTGACCGCCGACGAGCCGAGCGACCAGGTCATGGAGCTGCTGAACGGGGCCGGGTTCACCTCGGTGGTGGCCACCAACTGCGACCAGCACTACGAGCGCCCCCTGGTCCCCGGTGACCACCTCGAGGTGACCTCGGTCATCGACGCCATCTCGGGCGAGAAGCAGACCGGACTCGGGCTGGGGCACTTCATCACCAACCGCCTCGAGTACCGCGACCAGCGGGGCGACCTCGTCGCCACCATGAAGTTCCGCATCCTCAAGTTCAAGCCGGGCACGGGGGCGACCAAGGCGGCGCCGGAGCCGGCGGCCCGGCCGCTGCGACCCCGCCCTGCGCTGACCCAGGACAACGCCTTCTTCTTCGAGGGGGCCAAGCAGCACAAGCTGCTCATCCAGCGCTGCACCGCCTGCGGCACGCTGCGCCACCCGCCGCGGCCGTCGTGCGCCCACTGCCGGTCGTTCGACTGGGAGCCCATCGAGGCGTCGGGCCGCGGGACGATCTACAGCTTCGTGGTCAACCACTACCCGCAGGTGCCGGCCTTCGACTACCCGCTGGTGGTCGCCCTGGTCGAGCTGGAGGAGGGCACCCGCCTGATCGCCAACGTGTCGGGCATCACGCCGGAGACGGCGGCCATCGGCACGGCCGTCGAGGTCGGGTTCGAGGACTTCGACGACGACCTGTCCCTCCCGGTGTTCCACCCCGCTGACGAGACGAGGACGAACTGATGGACTTCACCTTCAACGACGAGCAGACGGCCGTGTCCGAGGCCGTGTCGGCCATCTTCGCCGGCCGGGTGGACCCGGACCGCGTGCAGCAGGTCGAGGCGACCGAGGACCGTGTCGACCGCGAGCTCTGGGCCGAGCTGGCCCGGGCCGACCTGCTCGGGCTGGCCGTGCCGGAGGCCCAGGGGGGCGGCGGCTTCGGGATGGTCGAGCTGTGCCTGTTGCTCGAGGCGCAGGGCGCCGTGGTGGCGCCGGTGCCGCTGTGGGCCACCCTCGTCCTCGGGGCGCTGCCGGTGGCCGAGTTCGGCTCGGACGTCCTCCGGGCCGCGCTGCTCCCGGGGGTGGTGGCCGGCGACGTGCTCCTGACAGCGGCCCTGGCCGACGTGGCCGACGACATCGCGGTCGGCGGCAACGGCCGCCCGACGGTCACGGGCGTGCCGGCCGGGGACGGCGGGCTGACGCTCTCCGGCACCGCCTTCGCCGTGCCCTCCGCCCACGTGGCCGCCCGGGTCCTGGTGCCGGTGGCGGTCGACGGCGGGACGGTCGTGGCTGCGGTCGACCCGGGAGCGGCCGGCGCAACCCTCGAGCGGGCGGTGACCACCAACCGCGAGGTCCATCCCCACCTGCACCTCGATGGGGTGACCGTGGCGGCCGACGACCTCCTGGCCGGCGGCGACCCCTCCCGTGGGGGGAGTGTCCTGGCCTGGATGCTCGAGCGTGCCTGGACCGGGCTGTGCGCCCTGCAGGTCGGCATCACCGAGTCGGCGGTGGCCCAGACGGCCGAGTACCTGAACTCGCGGCTCCAGTTCGGCGTGCCGCTCGCCTCCTTCCAGGGCACCAAGCTGCGGGCCGCCGACGCCGCCATCGACACCGAGGCGGTGCGGGTGACCACGTGGCAGGCGGCCTGGCGCCTCGACAATGGGCTGGACGCCTCTCGGGCCGTCAACGTGGCCTCGTGGTTCGCGGCCGAGTCCGGCCAGCGGGCCGTGTTCGCCACCCAGCACCTGCACGGTGGCATGGGTGCCGACATCTCCTATCCGATCCACCGCTACTTCCTGTGGGGCAAGCAGATCGAGCTCCAGCTGGGCTCGCCGAGCGCCCAGCTGGCCCGGCTGGGCCGCCAGGTGTCCGCGGACCTGACCACCGAGGGGGTGCCCGCATGAGCCGGGCCATCATCGACCACGACTTCCGCCCGACCACCCGGACCCTGGACGAGGTCGCGGTGGGGGAGGAGCTGCCGGAGCTGGCCGTCCCGTTGACCCGGACGCTCATCGTCTCCACCGCCCTGGCCAGTCGCGACTACCAGGACGTGCACCACGACCCCCAGCTGGCCGTGGAGCGCGGCTCCAAGGACATCTTCATGAACATCCTGTCGACCAACGGGCTGGTCGGCCGGTACGTGACCGACTGGGCCGGGCCCGGCGCGGTGCTGACCGACGTGAACATCCGACTCGGGGCGCCCAACTATCCCGACGACACCATGGTGCTGACCGGGTCCGTGACCGCCAAGGACGAGACGATCGACGAGCAGGGCCGCGGCGCGGTGGAGGTGACCCTCCGGGGCGCCAACGGTCTGGGCGACCACGTGACCGGCACCGTCCGGCTCCTGCTCCCCACCGGAGGTGCGAAGTGAGCGGTACCGACCATTCGTTCGTCGGGAAGACGGCCATCGCCGGCATCGGCGCCACCGAGTTCTCGAAGGAGTCGGGCCGCAGCGAGCTCCGGCTGGCCGCCGAGGCGGTCGACCTGGCCCTGCGGGACGCCGGCATCGAGCCCTCGGAGGTCGACGGCCTCGTCACCTTCAGCTCGGACACCAACCCCGAGATCGAGGTGGCCCGCAGCCTGGGCATCGGCGAGCTGACCTTCTTCAGCCGCATCCACTACGGGGGCGGAGCCGGCTGCGGCACCATCCAGCAGGCCGCCATGGCCGTGGCGTCCGGGGTGGCCGACGTGGTCGTCTGCTACCGGGCCTTCAACGAGCGTTCGGGCAACCGCTTCGGCGCCGGCGTCCAGGGGCGGATGCCCGTGCCGAACGCCGAGACGGCGCACTTCGCCTGGTACGCCCCGCAGGGCCTGCTGACCCCGGCCCAGTGGGTGGCCATGGCCGCCCAGCGCTACCTCTACGCCACCGGTGCCACCAGCGAGGACCTGGGGCGGGTGGCCGTGGCCGACCGCCGGCACGCCGCCACCAACCCGAAGGCCTGGTTCTACGAGAAGCCCATCACCCTCGAGGACCACCAGAACTCACGCTGGATCGTCGAGCCGCTGCACCTGCTCGACTGCTGTCAGGAGACCGACGGCGGCCAGGCGCTGGTGGTGACGTCGCTGGAGCGGGCCCGCGACCTGCCGAGCACACCGGCCGTGATCCGGGCGGCGGCGCAGGGCGCCGGTCCGGGCCAGGAGATGATGACCTCCTACTACTACGACGACCTGACCGTCCTGGGGGAGATGGACGTGGTGGCCCGCCAGCTGTGGGCGACCTCGGGCCTGTCCACCGAGGACATCCAGACGGCCGTCATCTACGACCACTTCACGCCCTACGTGCTGTACCAGCTCGAGGAGCTCGGCTTCTGCGCCAAGGGCGAGGCCAAGGACTTCGTGCGCGACGGCAACATCGAGATCGGCGGCGGCCTGCCCGTCAACACCCACGGTGGTCAGCTGGGGGAGGCCTACCTGCACGGCATGAACGGCATCGCCGAGGGTGTGCGCCAGGTGCGGGGCGACTCCTACAACCAGGTGGAGGGTGTCGAGCACGTGCTCGTGACCTCCGGCACCGGGGTGCCGACCAGCGGGCTGATCCTCGGCGTCGACCGCTAGTCGGACGGCGCCGCGCCGGCCTGTTGCCATCCCGCCTGTGCGCGCGGGCGGTTGCTAACGTCCGCTCGGGCGCCCCGCACGGGCGGCGGGCGGAAAGGCAGGTCGGACCATGACGATGGCACCCCCACCCCAGCTGGCCGAGGCGTCGAGCCGGGTCGAGGTCCGGTTCGGGACGTCCCGGGAGCAGCGCCGCTGGACCGTGCTGATCCGGTTCATCCTGGCGATCCCACAGTTCTTCGTCCTCTTCTTCGTGGGAATCGGCGCCTTCGTCGTCGCCTTCCTGGGGTGGTTCGCCGCCCTCTTCACGGGGCGGCTGCCGGAATCGTTCGCCCGCTTCCTGCTCGGCTACGTGCGCTGGACCATGCGGGTGTCCGCCTACGCCTTCCTGATGACGGACGTGTACCCGCCCTTCGCCCTGGACGCCGACGCCGGCTACCCCGTCGACGTGACCGTCACCACCGGCCGGCTGAACCGCGCCGCCGTGTTCTTCCGCATCATCCTCGTGATCCCGGCCGGCATCGTGACCACGGTCATCGTCTACGGCATGGAGGTGTTCAGCTTCATCACCTGGCTGGTGACCCTCATCACCGGGCGGATGCCCGATGCGTTCTTCGGTGCCTCGGCCGCAGCCCTCCGCTGGCAGGCCCGCACCCACGCCTACTTCTGGATGCTGACCTCCTACTACCCGAGCGACCTGCTGGGCGACAAGGACCTCTGGGGGAAGCGTGTGGAGGGAACCGTGTCGGGCACCGTGTCGGTGGCTCTGGGCGGGCCGCCGCCGCCTCCTTCGGTGCCCTACACCCCGTATGCAGGCACCGCCGGACCAGCAACCGCAGCGCCCTGGGGGTCGGCCACTCCCACGGTCGAGGCGCCGGTTCCGCCCCCGCCGCTCGGCGCCATGCCACCGCCCCCTCCGGGCGCCATGCCCCCGCCACCACCGCTGCCGGGCACGGTGCCGTCCGCGCCGACGGGCACGGTGCCGTCCGCGCCCACGGGCGCGCCTCCACCGCTCCCTCCCCAGGACGCACCCGCGGTCCCGCCCACGGCCGCCCCGGCCGGGGAGGCCGCCCCGACGACCGGGCTTCCGCCCATCGCCCCTCCGCCGGGCTCCGCACCGACGACACCACCCCCGGTGGCTGCGCCGGGCGACACGCCCACCGGGATGCCCGGGGTCCCGGCGTCCACCGATCCGGCCGTCGCACCGCCTCCGCCTCCGCCCTACGGCGCTGCGCCACCCCCGCCGCCTCCCTTCGGTGCCGCGCCGCCACCCCCGGTTCCGGCCTACGGAGCGGCGGCACCACCGCCCCCGCCCCCTCCGGGCGCCATGCCCCCGCCTCCGCCGCCGTCGCCCTACGGTGCGGCCCCGGGCGCGTTCCAGGGCCTCTGGCCCCTGGTGCTGACCAAGGGTGCCCGGGTCATGGCCATCGTGTTCATCGTGCTCGGCGCCGTCGCCTACGTCTCGATCAACTCGCTGCAGTTCAGTGGCCTGAAGAACGACCTCGTGCGGATCCAGGTCCAGGCGGCCCACGACAACCTGGTCAGCGCCACGGACACCTTCCAGACGTCGACCAAGTCCTGCGAGTCGGATGCCGATCCGATCCAGTGCCTGGACCAGGCGGCCGCAGACCTGGCGGGAGCGTTCCAGAGCTACGACCAGGCGCTGAACGACATCAACTTCCCGTCCTCGGTGTCGGTCCAGGCCAGCGCGGCCGAGACGGCCGCCCGGGCGGCGCAGAACCAGATCATCGCGCTGTCGCAGGCCGGCAGCCTCCAGGCCTACAGCCAGGTGGCGCAGGGCCCCGGGTTCTCGTCGGCGCTCCAGTCCGTGGACACGACGTACCACGACCTGTACGTGGCGCTCGGGGGTTCGTAGACGCAGGCCGGCGACCTGGCCACCCGGCCACGCCGACCACCCGGCCGGGCATTCCCCGACCACCCGGCCGGATGGCGACCGTCAGGTGACCGGACCGGCCTCCGACGAGGCGGGTGCGCCGTCCGCCGGCAGGCCCCGGGCCTACGATGAGCGGCCATGGACCTGACCCGACGGACCCTCGTCAAGGTGCCGGAGGTGACGGCGCTCTTCTGGGTCACCAAGCTCCTGACGACGGCCATGGGTGAGTCGACCTCCGACTACCTCGTGAACGCCGTCAGCCCCGTCCTGGCCGTGGCGGTGGGCACGGTGGTGCTGCTCGGGATCGTGGCCTTCCAGGTCGGCCGGGACCGCTACGTCCCGTGGATCTACTGGCTGGCCGTCCTGATGGTGGCGATCGTCGGGACCATGGCCGCCGACGTGCTCCACAAGCAGTTCGGGGTCCCCTACGTGGCGTCCTCCGTGTTCTTCGCGGTGGTGCTGGCCGCCGCGTTCTGGGCCTGGCACCGGGTGGAGGGAACGCTCTCCATCCACAGTGTCGACACCGTCCGGCGCGAGCTCTTCTACTGGGTGGCCGTGATGGCCACCTTCGCCATGGGCACCGCTCTGGGCGACTTCACCGCGTCGACGCTCGGGTTCGGGTACCTGGCCTCGGCGTTCTTCTTCGCCGGGCTCATCCTCATTCCCGCCGTCTCCTACCGGTGGCTGCACATGAACGAGATCCTGGCCTTCTGGTTCGCCTACGTGCTCACCCGTCCGCTCGGCGCGTCCATCGCCGACTGGCTCGGCAAGCCCGAGAACCGCAGCGGCCTGGGCCTGGGCGACGGTCCGACCAGCGCCATCTTCGCCGTGCTCATCGTGGTCTGCGTGGCCGTCATGACGCGAGCCTGGCGACGGACCCCGGCGGCCACCGCGCCCCCGGTCGGCACGACCTGAGCCGAGGGGCGGGCCGGTCAGGCGGACCCGTCAGGCCGGTCGGTCGGGCCCCTCGGCCCGCCACGCCCGGAAGAGCTCGACGAACTCCTCCCGGGCCTCGGGGGGCAGGTCCTCCGGCGTCAGCTGGCCGGTGGTGGCGATGGTGACCCGCATCTGCTCCAGGTAGGCGGTGCAGTTCGGGCAGCCCCGCAGATGGCGCTCGAACCGCCGGCGCTCACCACGGGGGAGTGCGCCCTCGAGGTAGTCGGTGACCAGCTCCACCACCTGCCGGCAGGCCAGGTCGTCACGTCGTCGTAGCTGGACCATCATCGCCCCCTCGTCCGGAGCTCGGACTCGAGCACGGTCCGGAGCCTGCTCCGGCCCCGGTGAAGCAGCACCCGCTGATTCCCCTCGGAGATGCCGAGCACCTCACAGACATCGTCGCTCGGTAGGCCCTCGACGTCGCGCAGCAGGACCACATCACGTTGACGCTCCGGCAGCGCGTCGACGGCCGCCCGCAGGACCGGGCCCCAGGAGGCGGCCACCAGGCGGTCGTCCGCGTCGGACTCCCAGGGGACGGGGGGATCCGCCCAGGCGCCGGCGGCGTCGAAGCGGTCGGGGCTGACGGCCGGGTCGGTGGGGTCGACGGGGAGGTGGCGGTGCTCCCGGACGCCGGACGTGCGGGCCCGGTTGACGAGGATGCGGAACAGCCAGGTCTTGAACGAGGACCGGCCCTCGAAGCGGTCGACCCCGCGCACGACACCGATCCAGGTGTCCTGGACGACCTCCTCGGCCACGGCGTCACTGGGGACGAAGGTGCGGGCCACCCGCAGGAGGGAGCCCTGGTAGCGGCCGACGAGGGTGACGAAGGCCTGCTCGTCGCCATCGCGGAGTCGGGCGAGCAACTCCACGTCCGGCTCCATGGGCTGCACACTAGGCCGCGACCGGCGGGCGCCGGTCGCGTCGCGACGGTGCGCATTCGTAGTCGACGGCGACGTCGAGTGCCTCCTCTCCCGGGTGGTTCGCACGGGCGCGTAGTCCCGCATCACCGCGCCTCCGTTACGCGTAACGCCGGGTCGTGACGGTGGACGTTGCAGTGCCGCAAGGCGCGGCGTCGGACCTGTCCGAACACCCGACTCACCGGAGGAACTCCCATGCGACGATCCCTACGACTCACCGCCCTCGGCGGCGCGCTCACCCTGGCCGGCCTGGCCGGCCTGGCTGTTCCCGCCGTGGCCGGGGCCGACGGCCTCGGCCACGGCGACGGACCCGGCGGTCCGTCGGGTCGCCCGTCGGTCGTGTACGTCCAGACCAACGACCCGACCGGCAACCAGATCGTGTCCTACGTGGCCGACGGGCACGGGCTCCACCAGGTCGGCCGCACCGACACCGGTGGCCTCGGTGTCGCCGTCCCCGGGGCGGTGGTCGACAAGCTGGCGTCCCAGAGCGGCCTGGCGGCCGACCCGTCCGACGGGCTGCTGGTCGGGGTCAACGGCGGGAGCGGGACGATCTCCGTGTTCCACACCTTCGGCCCCTTCGTGGGCCGGCCGCACGTGGTGTCGTCGGGTGGCGCCACCCCGGTGAGCGTGGCCGTGCGCGGCGACCTCATCTACGTCCTCGACGCCGGCGGTGCCGGGTCGATCCAGGGCTACTACGCCGACTCGCTCCGACCCGTGCCCGGCAGCAACCGGACGCTCGGCCTGACCGCGGGCCTGACCCCGGCCTTCCTGAACACGCCGGGCCAGATCGGCTTCACCCCGGACGGGCGGCACCTGGTCGTGACGACCAAGGCGAACGGGAGCGACATCGACGTGTTCGGCCTCACGCCCTGGGGCGGAGTGACCGGTGCCCCGGTCGTGAACCCCTCGGCAACCCCCGTGCCCTTCGGTTTCAGCTTCGACCGCCTCGGGCACCTGGTGGTGACCGAGGCCGGCACCAGCGCGCTGACCACCTACGCGGTGGCTCCCGGCGGCACGCTGACCGAGCTGGGCTCGACCACCGACGGACTGGCCGCGCTGTGCTGGGTCACGGCGGACGGCCCGTTCTTCTTCGGGGCCAACGCCGGCAGTGCGACCGTGACCAGCTACACCGTCGGCGCCTCCGGCGTCCCGACGGTGGTGGGAGCGACGGCCACCGACCCCGGCCCGATCGACCTCGTCGCCTCCACCGACGGGCGGTCCCTGTTCGTGGAGACGGGCGGGTCCGATCTGGTGGACTCGTTCAGCGTCCGTGGTGACGGCTCGCTCGTCGCCACCGGATCGGCGGCTCCCGAGCTGCCCGGGCACACCGGCCTCGAGGGCATCGCGGTGGGCGCCGGCCTCTGACGGCATCGTCGGGTGGTGCCGGTCGACACCGGTGCCACCCGACGTGCGCCCCGGGCCCGGGGCCCCGGGGGCGCTCCCAGGGCTCAGCGCGCGGCGATGGCCGCGTCGAGCTCCTCGGCGTCCGCCCCGGTCAGGCGGCGGTAGGGGGCGTCCTTGGTCGGCCGCCACCACACCGGCTCCTCGCAGTGCCAGGCCTCGTTGCGCAGCACCCGCTTCACGACCTTGGTGGTCGCCGTCTCGGGCAGCTTGTCGGTCACCCGCACGAACCGGGGCGCCCACTTGGTCCCGAGGTCCTCCTCGCCGGCCAGGAAGGCGGCAAACCCCTCGGGGTCGAACTCGTGGCCCTCGTGGAGCAGCAACGTGGCCATGACCTGGTCGCCCACCACGGTGTCGGGCACGGCGTAGACGGAGGCGAGGACCACGTCGGGGTGCCGCTGCAGGATGCCCTCCACCGGGGCCGAGGCGAAGTTCTCGCCGTCCACCCGGAGCCAGTCGTAGTCGCGCCCGCCGAAGTAGAAGAAGTCGTCCTCGTCGCGGTAGCCGAGGTCACCGGTCCAGTACCAACCGTCCCGGACCCGGGCCTGCTCGGCCTCGGCGTTGTGCCAGTAGCCCTCGAACCCGGTGGCCCCGGTCTGGCTGACCATCTCGCCGATGGCCTCCTCGGCGTTGAGCAGCCGGCCGTTCTCGTCGAACACGGCCCGGGGGCACTCCTCGCCCGTCTCGGTGTCGATGATGAGCGTCCCCGGCAGGGCCCGGCCGAGGGCGCCGCGCGGCGTGTCCGGCGTGCGCTGGATGGAGGCGCCTCCCTCGGTCGAGCCATAGGCGTCCTGCACGGTGCAGCCGAAGCGCTCGGCGAAGCGGGCGACGTCGGCCTCGGCCGCCTCGTTGCCGAAGCAGCGCCGCAAGGTGTTGTCGGCGTCGTCCGGGTGCTCGGGGGTGGCGAGGATGTAGGAGAGGGGCTTGCCGACGTAGTTGAAGTAGGTGACCCCGTAGCGACGCACGTCGACCAGGAACTGGCTGGCGCTGAAGCGCTCGCGCAGTGCGGCGGTGGCCCCGGCGGCCAGGGCCGGTGCCCAGCCGGCCATCAGCGCGTTCGAGTGGAAGAGCGGCATGGCCATGTAGCAGACGTCGTCGGGGCCGAGCTCGTACATCTGGGCCACGATGGCGCCGATGCGGGCCAGCCGGCCCTGGCTGCACAGGCAGGCCTTGGGCGCGCCGGAGGTGCCCGAGGTGAAGAGCAGGAGGCCGAGGCTGTCCTCGGTCACCCCGACGGCGGCCTGGTCGGGCAGGGGGGCGCCGGCCACCCCGGCCAGCAGCGCGGCGTAGGCGCTGCCCCTGGCGGGGTCGGTGTCGCCCGTCGGGTCGTCGATCACCAGGATGCGCTCGGGCGGCAGGGCCGGGCCGAGGTCGTGGCCCTCCACCAGGGTGCGGTTGGCGGCGTTGGTGACCAGGAGCTGGCACTCGGTGTGGGAGAGGTCGCGGGCCAGCTCGTCGCCCCGGTGGGTCGGGTTGCCGCCCACCACGACGGCCCCGGCCAGGGCGGCGCCACCCATCCAGAAGACGTACTCGGGCACGTTGTCGAGCAGCAGGGCGACGTGGAACGGGCCGGGACGACGCAGCTCCAGCAGCAGGGCCGCCCGCTCGGACTGGGCCCGCACCACCTCGTCGTGGGTCCAGGTGCGGTCGGAAAAGGCCAGTCCGACGCGGTCGTCGCCGGCCCGGTCGCGAATGAGCTGGTCGATGGTCTGCAACGGGTCCCCCTGGAAGTCGGCCGGCATCTGACGATACGTCAAAAACGCCGGATCGGCCGTGCCGGGTCCGGGCCAGGCACGAATCTGGAACACGTTGCAATTCCGGGGGTCCCCTGTTACCGTTCGCGGAACCGTTCCGCACTGTCAGGAGGAACCCAGCAATGGAGTTCGGAGTCTTCATCAACGGGTACCTGCCGGGCCCGGCGTCACGTGACTCGGACGCCGAGCACCTCATGCTCGAGCGCGAGATCGAGATCGCCGTCACCGCCGACCGCTACAACTGGAAGTACTCCTGGTTCGGCGAGCACCACGCCCTGACCGAGTACTCGCACATGTCGGCGCCCGAGCCCGTCATGGGGTGGGTGGCGGCCAAGACGGAGCGGATCCACATCGGTACCGCCATCAACAGCCTGTCGCCCCGCAAGGAGCACCCGGTGCGGTACGCCGAGCGCGCCGCCATGATGGACCACCTCACCCATAACCGGTTCGAGTGGGGCACCGGCCGCGGGGCCGGCAGCCACGAGATGGCCAGCTTCAACATCCTGGACAAGGACTCGACCAAGCCCGAGTGGACCGAGGTCATCCAGGAGATCCCGCGCATGTGGGACCAGCGCGACTACATGTTCGAGGGCGAGCACTTCACCGTGCCGACGCCCCACAACATCCTCCCGAAGCCCTACGGACCGGGCCACCCGCCGATCTGGGTGGCGTGCGGCAACCCCGGCACCTTCACCACGGCCGGGCAGATGGGCATCGGCGCCATCGCCTTCAACTTCGAGCCGGTCTACTCGCTGAAGGGCCGCATCGACGCCTACAAGGAGGGCGTGGCCGCCTGCACCGACCCGGTCGGCCAGTTCAAGAACGACAACGTCATGATCACCAACGCGGTCATCTGCTCCACCGACCGCAAGCACGCCCGGGAGATCGCCCTCCGCCAGTGCCGCGGCTACCTGTACTCGATGGTCTGCCTGTACCACGACACCATCCCGAAGCCCGACTACGCGCCGACCTGGCCCGAGACGATCTCCGGGGTGCCCGACGAGGCGGCCCTCGACCAGCTGATCGAGGGCGGCTGGCTGCTCTGCGGCGAGCCCGACGAGGTGGCCGAGCAGCTGGCCCGTTACCAGGAGGTCGGCGCCGACCAGCTGGTCTTCGGCATCCCCTCGGACTCGGTGGCCCACGAGGAGGTCCTCGAGATGCTCGAGGTCTTCGGCACCAAGGTCATCCCCCAGTTCGACCAGGACCCGGTCCACTCGACCACCCGCTACCGGGCCACGGCCCAGCGGAAGTACCCCGAGTTCGCCTTCCCGGTGCCGGACGTCCACGTGGACGCCCTGCCGACCAACGCCCTCGTCGGCCTGGACGGCACCCGCAACTTCTGAGTCGCCGCCGACCGGCCGCCCCGACGGTGTCGACGCGGACGAGCTGAGCGTCAGCTCCCGGGTGCGCCCCAGGCGGCCAGCAGGTCGTCGGTGGTGGTGAGCGTGGTGATGAGCGGGAAGGTGTTGTCGAGCACGGCCGCCGCATAGTCGTCGGGGATCCCGGCGACCGTGTCGCGGGGCACCACCACCTGGTAGCCGAGGTTGCACGCCTCGATGGCCAGGCCGAGCACGCCCAGGTTGACCGACACCCCGGTCGCCACCACCGTCGTGACGCCGAGGCTCCGGAGCCAGGTGTCGAGTGACGTGCCGCTGAAGGGCGAGACGCCGTGCAGGCGGGCGCACACCAGGTCGGAGGGTTCGGGGCCCAGCCCGTCGCACAGCTCGGTCGTCGCCGTCCCGGCCAGCAGGTGGTCGGGGTTGCGCACCATGGCCGCGATGAGCTGGCAGTTGGCGGTCGACCCGGCCCGGTCGGCCCGGAACTCGGCCGTGCAGTGGACGACCCGGGCGCCGGCGGCCCGGGCGGCGTGCAGGACCCGGGCGGTGTTGGGGACCACGCCGACGCGGTCCGCCGCCTCGGCCAGCTGCGGGAACGAGGTCAGGTCACCGACCACGCCCCGCTGGATCTCCATGGTGAGCACGGCGGTGTGGCCCGGGGCGGCCACCTCGGCCAGGTCGAGCGGCACGTGGACGCCCCGGCTCAGGAACCGGCTGCGGTGCGGTCGCCGCCGGCGTCGGTCTCGACCGGCACGTCGACCACGATGCCGGCCGCCCACCGGTAGTCGGGCTTGCCGCTGGGCGAGCGCTCGATGGCCCCGACCACGTGGAGCTGCCGGGGCACCTTGTAGCCGGCGATGTGGTCGCGGCAGTGGGCCTGGATGTCCTCGAGGGTGGGGACCCGCTCGCCCCGGGGCTGGACGATGGCGGCCACCCGCTGGCCCCACCGGTCGTCGGGTGCGCCCACCACGATGGCGTCGAGCACGTCCGGGTGCGACCGCACGGCCGACTCGACCTCCTCCGGAAAGATCTTCTCGCCGCCCGAGTTGATGGAGACCGAGCCCCGCCCGAGCAGGGTGACGGTCCCGTCCGCCTCGATGGTGGCGAAGTCACCCGGCATCGAGTAGCGGGTGCCGTCCACGGTGATGAACACCTCGGCCGACTTGACCGGGTCGTTGTAGTAGCCCACGGGGATGTCCCCCCGCCGGGCGATCTTGCCGATGACGCCGGAGCCCGGCTCGACGAGGCGCAGGTCCTCGTCGAACACCACGGTGCCGCCGACGATCTGCACCGTCGGCCCGCTCTTCATTGCCGTGGCCCCCTTGGTCATGGTGGCCATGCCGTTGTTGCCCGACTCCGACGACCCGATCGCGTCCACGATGACCAGGTTCGGGAAGTGCTTGAAGAACTCGTCCTTGACCGGGGCGCTGAACAGGGCGGCCGACGAGGTCACGGCCAGCAGCGACGACAGGTCGTAGTCGGCCCCCGGCTCGTCGAGCGCCTCGATGAGCGGCTTGCCCATGGCGTCGCCGGTGATCATCACCGAGTTGGCCTTCTCCGTCTCGACCAGCTTCCAGACGTCGTGGGGATCGAACTTCGGCACCAGGATCGTCCGGTTGCCCACGAAGCTCTGGCCCATCACACACCACTGGGTGGCACCGTGCATGAGCGGGGCGATGGGGAGCAGGGTGAGCTGGCCGCCCCGCCCCTTCTCCACCATCTCCTCGGGCGCCTGGACCCTGGTGTTGGTGGTCGGGTCGACTCCGCCGCCGAGCGCATAGAAGACGTCCTCGTGGCGCCAGACGACGCCCTTCGGCATGCCGGTGGTGCCGCCCGTGTAGAGGATGTAGTGGTCGTCGCCCGTGCGCGGGGCGAAGTCCCGCTCGGGGGATCCCTGGGCGAGGGCCTCCTCGTAGGGGACCGTGCCCTCGCCGAGGGGCACGCCCGAGTCGTCGTCGATGCCGACCACCAACCGCAGGTCGGGGAGGTCGGGGAGCAGGGCGGTCACGTGGGGGGAGTACTCGGCCTGGTGCACGAGTGCCACCAGGTCGGCGTTGGTGAAGAGGTAGCGCAGCTCCTCCTCCACGTAGCGGTAGTTGATGTTGATCCACACGGCCCGGAGCTTGAACACGGCCCAGGCCGTCTCCACCCACTCGACGCTGTTGAGGGCGTAGATACCGACGTGGTCGCCGGGCCCGACGCCGTTGGCGGCGAGGAAGTGGGCGAGCTGGTTGGCCCGCTCCTCCATCTGGGCGTAGGAGCGGCGCTTGCCTGCGGCCACCAGGTACTCCCGGTCCGGGTAGGCGTCGGCGGCGGCCTCGAACATGTCGGCGAGGTTGAAGGTGCTCATCGCGCAGATAGTAGAACAGGTTGCTGTCCGGGCGACGGGGGCCCGGGACGGTGCAGGTCAGGCCGGGAGGTCGGGTGCGGGCCGCCGGACCGGGCTGCGCAGCTCGGACGGGTGCTGGAGGTCGGCCAGGCCCTCCCGGACGGTCCGGACGACCCCGTCCTCGTCGAGGCCGAGGCGGGCCAGGATCCGGTCGGGGCGCCCCTGGGCCAGGAAGGAGCGGGGCACCCCCCGGTGGATCACCGGCGGGCAGGCCCCGAGCGGGAGCGAGGCCCGCAGGGCGTCGCCCAGGAACATCCCCGCACCACCCTGGCGGACGCCGTCCTCCAGGGTGACGACCAGGGCATGGCGGCCGGCGTCGACCAGCATGGCCGGGTCGGGGTGGGAGACGACACGCGGGTCCCAGACGGTCACGTCGATGCCCTCGGCTGCCAGCCGGTCCGCCGCCGCCACGGCCGCACCGAGCATCTTGCCCACGGCCAGGACGCACACCGAGCCGTCGCCCCGGCGCACCAGCCGTGCGTCGAGGCCGGAGCCCTCGGTGCCCGGTTCGACGGCCGGCGCCGGCGTCTTCGGGAACCGGATGACGGCCGGCCCCTCGAGGGTCAGGGCGGTGGCCAGCATGGCCTCGACCTCCGGGGCGGACGACGGCGCGAACACCGTCATGCCCGGGATGGCCAGGCACAGGGCCATGTCGAGGACGCCATGGTGGCTGGGGCCGTCGTCCCCCGTGATGCCGGCCCGGTCGAGCACCAGCACCACCGGCAGCCGGTGGAGGCCGACGTCGAGGTTGGCCTGGTCGAAGGCCCGGGAGAAGAAGGTCGAGTAGACGGCGACCACGGGGCGGAGCCCGGCCATGGCCATGCCGGCCGCCGAGGTCACGGCGTGCTGCTCGGCGATGCCCACGTCGATGAACCGCTCCGGGAAGCGCGCCTCGAAGGGCAGGAGACCGGTCGGCCCGGGCATGGCCGCGGTGATGGCCACGATGCGGGGGTCGGCCTCGGCGTGGAGGAGGAGGGCCCGGGTGAACGCGTGGGTGTAGGTGGCGACCGGGGCACCGGCGGCGATGTCCGAGCCGCCGACCGACAGCGAGGCGTTCTGCAGGGTCGGAACGGTGTCCGGCACCGGCACGGCCGCGTCCGGCCCGTCGAGGGCCGGGGGCTCGGGGGCCTTCACCTTGACGTCGTGCAGGCGCTGCACGTCGTCCTCCTCGGCGGGGGCGTAGCCACGGCCCTTCTGGGTGAGGACGTGGACGACGATGGGGCCCTCCCACCCGGAGGCGTTGGACAGCGCCTGCTCGAGGCCGGCGATGTCGTGCCCGTCGATGGGGCCGACGTAGCGGATGCCCAGCGCCTCGAAGAAGGTGTGGGGCGTGACCACCTCGCGCAGGGCGCTGGTGAGCCCGTGGATGCCCGAGTAGGCCAGCTCGCCGACGCCGGGCAGCTCGCGCAGGATGTGGCGGAGGCGCTGCCGGGCCTGGATGTAGGCGGGGCTGAGCCGGAGGTGGGTGAGGCTGAGCGAGAGCTGGGAGACGGTGGGGGCGTACGAGCGCCCGTTGTCGTTGAGGACGATCACCACCCGCTTGCCGGAGTGGCCGAGGTTGTTGAGCGCCTCGTAGGCCATGCCGCCGGTCAGGGCGCCGTCGCCCACCACGGCCACCACCCGGCGGTCCTGGCCCTGGAGCTCGAAGGCGGTGGCCATGCCGTGGGCGTAGCTGAGGATGGTCGAGGCGTGGCTGTTCTCGACCCAGTCGTGCTCCGACTCGGTGCGGCTCGGGTAGCCCGACAGCCCGTCCTCCTGGCGGAGGTGGGTGAAGGCGTCCCGCCGGCCGGTGACGAGCTTGTGCACGTAGGCCTGGTGGCCGGTGTCCCACAGCAGCAGGTCGCGGGGCGAGTCGAAGGTGCGGTGCAGGGCCAGGGTCAGCTCGACGACGCCGAGGTTGGAGCCGAGGTGGCCGCCGGTGTGGGTGACGGCGTCCACGACGAACTCACGGATCTCACGGGAGAGCACGTCGAGCTCGTCGGGGGTCAGTGCCCGGAGGTCCGCCGGACTGTCGATGTGTTCCAGGATCATGTCGTGCGTTGCCTTCGTGGTCAGGCTACCAGCGCCGTCGCCGGCGGAAGGTCCCAGGTCGCGGGGGTGCGGAGGGTCCCGACCGGGGGGACGATGCCCCGTTCGGCCGTCGAACGAACCTGCCGGACATGCCGCCCGCCCGAGGTCCGGTCAGCGGACGTTGCCGAGGAAGGTGGCCCGGTCCACGACCACCCGGACCAGCTTGCCCGCACCCACCAGCCCACCGTTCTCGGACACGGACAGGGTGAACACGAGCCTCCGCCCCTCGATGCGGTCGAGGGTGGCCTCGGCCCAGACGGTCCGCCCCACGCCCACGGGCACCAGGTGGTCGAACTGGACGCGCTTGGCCACCGACGTCCCGCCCTCGGGCAGGTGTCCCTCGATGGCCAGGCAGCTGGCCTCCTCGCACAGGGCCACCAGCCGCGGGGTGGCCAGCACCGGGACGGTGCCGGAGCGGAACGCCTCGGCGGTGTCCGCCTCGGTCACCTCGAGGTCGATACGCGCGGACAGACCGGTGCGGGGGGCCACGCCGGTACGATACGCGACGGAAACTGGCATCGGCCACCGGGCGCCGGGCAGTGGAGCGAGGAGGCCGTGGTGATCGATACCCCCGTGCTGGAACGGGTGCTGGCGGAGGCGCTGCGAAACGGCGGCGACTTCGCCGAGGTCTTTGCCGAGGACCGGGCCAACTCGTCGGCCGTGCTGGACGACGGACGGGTCGAGGAGCTGTCGTCCGGACGCGAGCGGGGTGCCGGCATCCGGGTGGTGACCGGCGAGACCACCGGGTTCGCCCACACCGCCGACCTCAGCGAGCAGGGCCTGCTGCGGGCCGCCGAGGCGGCCTCGGCCGTGGCCCGGAGCGGCGGGGGCTCGCGCTCGGCCGACGTCGGCCACCTGTCGGGCAGCGGGGTGGCCGGCCCGCCGGGCGACCGCCCGGCGCCGACGACCGGGTCCAAGGCGGACGCCCTCGAGCTCCTGCAGCGGGCCGACGAGTCGGCCCGCTCGTCGGGCGACGCCATCAGCCAGGTCCAGGCCGGCTTCGGCACTTCGCGTCGGCGGGTGCTGGTGGCCAACTCGGACGGCCTGCTGGCCGGCGACGAGCAGTCCCGGACCCGCTTTTCCGTGTCGTGTGTGGCCGTGGCCGACACCGGCATGCAGACCGGGTACGAGACGGCGGCCCGGACGCTCGGCTTCGAGCTGTTCGACGAGGTGTCGGTCGAGGAGCTGGCCCGCACCGCGGCGGCCCAGGCCCTGGCCAAGCTGTCGGCCAGGCCGGCGCCGTCGGGGGAGCTGCCGGTCGTGCTGGCCGGGGGCAGCGGCGGCATCCTCTTCCACGAGGCCTGCGGCCACGGCCTCGAGGCCGACCACATCGTCAAGGATGCCTCCGTCTACACCGGCAAGGTCGGCCAGCTGGTGGCCAGTCCGCTGGTGACGCTGGTGGACGACGGCACGGTGGGGTCGGAGTGGGGGACCTTTCAGATCGACGACGAGGGCCGGCCGGCCCAGCGCAACGTGCTCATCGAGAACGGGGTGCTGACCGACTACCTGTGGGACTACCTGCGGGCCCGCAAGGAGGGGCGGGTGTCGTCGGGCAACGGGCGCCGCCAGTCCTACCGCGACCTGCCGATGGTGCGGATGACCAACACCTTCCTGCTGCCGGGCGAGGACGACGCCGACGAGATCGTGGCCCAGACCCCGCGCGGGGTCTACGTGGCCAAGCTGGGCGGGGGACAGGTCAACACCACCACCGGTGATTTCGTCTTCGGGACGACGATGGCCTACCTGATCGAGGACGGGCGCATCACCGAGCCGTTGCGCGACGCCAATCTGATCGGCAACGGGCCCGAGATCCTCCGGCGCATCGACGCCGTGGGCACCGACTTCTCGATGACGCCGGGCACGTGCGGCAAGGACGGGCAGAGCGTCCCGGTCGGCTGCGGCCAGGCGACCATGCGCCTCACCGGCGTCACCATCGGGGGGACGGCCGAATGAGCGTCGCCACCGAGGTGCAGGAAGGGGCCACGGGGGACCTGCTGGCCCTGGCCGAGCGGGTGGCCGGGTGGGCCGGCGCGGGCGAGGAGGTCGAGGTCTACGTGGCCCGCGGCACCGAGACGGAGGTCCGCGCCTACGACGGCCAGGTCGAATCGCTGACATCGGCCACCTCGGCCGGTATCGGCATCCGGGTGGTCGTCGACCACCGCCTGGGCTTCGCCTGGGCCGGCTCGCTCGACGAGTCGGTCCTGGGCGAGACGCTGGCCGAGGCACGGGACAACGCCCGCTTCGCCACGGCCGACGAGCACGTGCGCCTGGCCGTGCCCGACGGCGTGGAGGCGGTGCCGGTCGACCTGTGGGACGAGGGGCTGGCTGCGGTGCCGACGGCCAGGAAGGTGGAGCTGGCGCTGGCCCTCGAGGCTCAGGCCCGGGCGGCCGACCCGCGTATCCGCCAGGTGGACGCGGCCGACTACGGCGACGTGGCCTCCGAGTCGGCGCTGGTGTCGACGACCGGTATCCGTTCGTCGTCGCGCAAGACCTCCGGCTACCTGTCGGTGGGCGTGATCGCCGGCGAGGGTGAGGGCAGCCAGACCGGGGGCGGCTACAGCGTCGGTCGGGGCTTCGACGGCCTCGACCCCGACCAGGCCTGCGACGACGCCGTCACCCGGGCCGTCCGGCTGCTGGGGGCGACCAAGGGCCCGTCGGGCCGCTCCACCGTGGTGTTCGACCGACGCATGGCCACCACGCTGCTGTCCATCGTGTCCTCGGCCCTGTCGGGCGAGGCGGTGGCCAAGGGCCGGTCGTTCTTCGCCGGTCGGATCGGAGAGTCGGTGGGCCACCCCGGCCTGACCCTGGTCGACGATCCCACCGACCCGAGGGCGTACGGGGCGGCCGCCTACGACGCCGAGGGCCTGGCGTGCCGGCGCAACGTGCTCATCGACTCGGGCGTGCTGCAGGGCTTCCTCTACGACACGGTGTCCGGCTCGCGGGCCGGCGTGGCCTCCACCGGATCGGCGGTCCGGGGCGGGGTGGCCGGAACCCCGGGACCCGGGTGTCGGGCGCTGACCCTGGCGCCGGGGCCGGAGGGCTACGACGAGGAGGGCGTGCTGGCGGCCGTGGGGGAGGGGCTGTTCGTGCAGTCGATGACCGGCGTCCACTCGGGGGTCAACCCCATCAGCGGCGACTTCTCGGTCGGGGCCGAGGGCCTCATGATCCGCGACGGCAGGCTGGCCGAGCCGGTCCGGGAGATCACGGTGGCGTCGACCCTGCAGCGCATGCTGCTGTCGCTGGTGGCCGTGGGTGCCGACGTCGAGTGGCTGCCCAGCATCGCCGCGGGCCAGACCCTGGCCATCGGCGACATGCAGGTCAGCGGCGTGTGAGCGGCGGTCGGGCCGGACGGCCCGACCGCACGCCTACTTGGCCGTCGACTGGGCGGCCGTGGCCTTGGTGCAGGCCGACAGGGCGTTCGGCGTCGACGTGTAGTAGATCGACCCGGTGATCTGCAGGTTGTAGGGCCCAGCCGAGGCGGCGGTCGGCGTGCCGCCCACCCACAGCGGCGTGCCGGTGGCCGAGACGGCGGGGGCGGACCCCGATGCGGCCGCCGAGGCGGTGGTGGCAGAACTGACGCCGGAACTCGTCGCCTGTCCGAAGCTGAGCACGAACTTCTGGATGACGAAGAGCCTGGGGAAGTCGTCCAACCCGTTGACGAATGCGGTGATCTGACCGTAGTTCCCCTGCACCGTCAGGGTCGTGGGAACTGCCGTGACGTCCGCCGGGGTGGTCCCGCCCGCGGATGACGAGGTCGGCACAGCGACAGATCCGGTGGCCGTCGAACCGGCGGGGGTGAATCCGCTGAACTGCGCCAACGCAACGCCAGAGCTTCCTGCCAGGCTGTTGAACTGGCTCTCGAAGCTCGACTCCTCGGCATCGACGTCTGTCGGAGTCTGCACCGAAGGGATCTGGGTGCTGATGCGCACCAGGTCGGCACAGTTGGACGACAGCTTCTGACCCTCGGACTCGAGGGCTGTGAGCTTCGCCTGGAGCGCCGCCTCCTGACCCTGGAGCGTGGTGGTCTGCGACTGCAGCGACGAGAGCTTGGAGTTCTGCGGCGAGATCAGCACCAGCCACAGCACGAGGGCGACGACGAGCGCGCCGCCCGCGATGAGCAGGGGGTTGCGGTATTCACGGACCTGGTTCATTTGAGGCTCGCATTCTTGCTGAGGCTGGCAGCCGGGGTGACCGAGATGGTGAAGGGGAAGGAGATCGAGCCGTCGGCCTCGACCGTCGTTGCGCCCTGCACCGGGTTGGCGAAGAGCTGCGACGTCGAGATGGCGTTGATCCAGGCCTCCGAGATCGAGAGGCTCGGTCCGGGCCCATTGACGCCGAGGTTGATGGTCCCGATGGCGGCGGAGCGCGTGCCAGATGCGGCTCCGCCCGAGGAGGACGTGCCACTACTGGCAGTCGCCGTCAGTGCCGTCCCGTTGAAGGAGAGGACCGACGCCTTGGCAGGGGTGATCGAGATCAGGTTGCTGAGTGCCAGCGGCCAATCGATGGCGGAGTTCAGCACGGACGTCCGGCGGGCCAGTCCCTTCGTGTAGGCCTCGTTGGCCGCCACGACCAGGCTGTACTTCGGCACCTGGGCATTGAGCGAGGCGATGTTGCTCTGGAGCTGGTTGACGTTGTTCTGCTCGTTGTGGACCTGGAGGAACTTCCACCCGCCGAACAGCACCAGGAGGACGATGACCGCCACCGAGGCGAGCAGGGTGCGCTCCTGGATGCGCTTGATGCGGGCCTTCTGGGCCACCTCGGGTGGCAGCAGGTTGAACTTCTTGACGGCGGAATCGGGCTCGGGCAGGGCCAGGCCGATGGGCGAGGCCAGCACCGGGATGACCTGGGCCGCCTGCTCGGGGTCGAGGTCCAGCTTGGAGGTGTCGAGCTGATCGAACGACGACCCGAACGCGACCGGGATGCGGACCTTGGCCTCGAGCATCTCGAGCAGGCCGGTCAGCTCGGACCCGCCGCCGGTCAGGACGACCCGGGAGACGGGCAGCCGGTCGGGCAGCGACGCGAAGTACTGGATCGAGTTACGGATCTCCTCGGTCAGTTCGAGCATGCTCGGCTGGGCCACCCGCTCGGCCGCGGCGATCTGCGCGTTGTCCTCGCCGAAGCGGTACTTGAGAGTCTCGGCGTCGACGATGGGGATGTCGAGAGCGGCCGAGATGGCGGCGGTCGTGGCGTTGCCGCCCGAGCCGATGGTCCGGACGAACTGGGGACGACCGCCCTGGTGGACGACCACCACGGTGAGGCCGGCGCCGATCGACACGATGGCCTCGGGCTGCTCGGTCCCGGCGGCGGTGGGACCGGCCGACACGGTGGAGGTTCCGCCATCGCCGATGGCTCGGACCAGTGCGGACGAGATGAGGTCGACGCCCTCCACCACGAGGCCGGCGTTCTCGACGACGTCGATGACGCCGTTGACGAGATCCACGTGGGCGGCGGCCACGAGGACGCGCCGCATCTTGCTGCCCTCGTCGTTGGTGTAGTCGGCCAGCACCTGCGAGGAGAGCAGGGTCTGCTCGGCCGGGAAGGGGATGACCTCCTCGGACTGGAACCGCACGGCCGAGTCGATCTCGTCGTCGGGGACGAAGGGGAGGTCGATCTCCCGGGTGATGGCCCGCAGGCCGGCAATCCCGACAATGACCGAGGAGCCCGAGAACTGCCCGTTCTTCCACAGCTTCTGGATGGCTTCGGTGACGGCGGTGACGTCACGGATCTCGCCGTCGACCAGCGAGCCCGGGGGCAGGCCGACCTGGCCGTAGGTCAGAAGTACGGGCGTGGACTTGGAGATGTCGATCTCGGCGGCGCGGACTCCGCTCGTGCCGATGTCGAGTCCGACGGTCAGGCGTGCCATCCGGTTGCTCCTGTCCTCTCGTGGGCCAGGGGCAGCGGTGCGTGCCGACGGACGATCGTGTGCGGGTCATGGCCACGACGGCCGTCGCACCTGCTGGTTGCCGCGTCGATCGCTCGCTTCATCGGTCCGCTCCGGTCCCTGGTGATACATCAGTGCATTTCATGGCCACGTGGCCGTACAGGGACTATCGGTAGCGGGAGGTGCGACCTTGAGCGGTTGGTTGCGGAAGCGTTGCCGAGGAGCTGGTTCAGCCCAGCTGGGTGGCGAACGAGCCGGTCTGGAGGATGCCCTGGCGCTCCAGCATGACCTTGAGGTCGTGGGGGTTGGTGGCCGTGGTCATGGCCTCGGCCAGGGTGATGCGGCCGGTGGCCAGCAGGGCGGCCAGCGACTGGTCGAAGGTGACCATGCCGTAGTAGGCGCCCTCGGCCACGATGCCGTCGATGTCACCCGTCAGCATCGGGTCGACGATCGCCTGCTGGATGCGGCCGTTGATGACCAGCACCTCGAGCGCGGGCACCCGGCCCTCGCCGTCGGCGGTGGGGATGAGACGCTGGCAGACGATCCCCTTCAATGAGCCGGCCAGGCTGATGCGGATCTGGGTCTGCTGGTGGGGTGGGAAGAAGTCGACGATGCGGTTGATCGTCTCGGTGGCGTTGATGGTGTGCAGCGTCGAGAAGACGAGGTGGCCGGTCTCGGCCGCGCTGAGGGCGGCGGCGACCGTCTCCTGGTCGCGCATCTCGCCGACCAGGATGACGTCGGGGTCCTGCCGGAGGACCACGCGCATGGCCGAGGAGAAGGAGTCGGTGTCGAAGCCCACCTCGCGCTGGTCGATGGCGGCCAGGTCGTCCTTGTGCAGGACCTCCACCGGGTCCTCGATGGTCACGATGTGGCAGGCCCGCAGGTGGTTGATGTGGTCGATCATGGCGGCCAGCGATGTCGTCTTGCCCGAACCGGTGGGGCCGGTCACGAGGACGAGCCCGCGCATCTCCTGGGCGAGCTGTGTCACGACGGGCGGGAGCCCGAGCTCCTGGGCCGTCGCCGGGGAGGCGCGGACCCGCCGGATGGCGAGGGCGGTGGAGGACCGCTGGTAGTAGGCGTTGACCCGGAAGCGCCCGGTGCCCGGGACGCTGTAGGCGTAGTCGGCCTCGTGCTTGGCCCGGAAGGTCTCCCGCACGGTGTCCGTCATCATCGCCTCGGCGATGCGCTGCGTGTCGTCCGCGGTGAAGGTGGGCTCCTCGTCCAGCGTGCGCAGCCCGCCGGCAACCCGCATGCGGGGCGGTGCCCCGGCCTTGATGTGGAGGTCGGAGCCATCGAGCTCCTCGAGCATCATCAGCAGCCGGTCGAGATCCGCGATGTCCATGGATTCCACTGTACAGGCGCCACTCTGTGCGGAACAGGGACCGCGGAGAGTGCTTGCAGTGGTCTGAAGCAGGCGAGCGGGCCCGTGGACCGTCGCCGACTCAGTTCGTCGACGTGCTGGCGGCCTTGGTCGCCTTGTCCTTCTTCCCAGGCTTGTCGGTCGACGACGGGGTGGTCGACGTCGACGTCGACGTCGAGCCCGTCGAGTCGGAGGCCGAGGTCGAGGTCGACGCGGCTGGAGTCGCCGCGTCGGAGGACGAGTCCCCCCCGCTGTCGCTGCCCGATGTGCCCGGATCGGCGGTCCGGGATGACGACCCGCCCGACCGGCTGTCGGTCTTGTAGAAGCCGCTGCCCTTGAAGACGATGCCCACGCTGCCGAACACCTTGCGGACGGGCTCACCACAGGTCGGGCACTCGGTCAGCGCCTCGTCCTGGAACGACTGGACGACGTCGAAGTTCTTCGCGCAGTTGTCGCAGCGGTATTCGTACGTGGGCACGCGACGTGCTCCTTCCGGTCCGGTCCCTCTCCAGGTTGGCAGTCTACCCGAGCGAGTGCCAATGCCGTCCCCGTCGGACCTGCTCCCGTACACTGGGCGCCGTGAGAGACGGGAGCGGACAGTGACCGATCGGAGCTTGAGCCACCTGGACCCGTTCGGCGGGGCACGCATGTCCGACGTCTCCCCCAAGGAGGCGACGTTGCGCCGGGCCCTGGCCCGTTGCCGGGTGGCCATGAAGCCGGAGACGACGGCGCAGGTCGCCAACAACGCCATCACCAAGGGCGACGTGCTGGCCGCCGCCCGCGTTGCCGGCATCCAGGCGGCCAAGCGGACGGCGGACCTGGTCCCGATGTGTCATCCCCTGCTGGTCGGGTCGGTGCAGGTCGACTTCACTATCGGCGACGACTACGTGGAGGTCGAGGCGAAAGTCGAGACCGTCGACCGGACCGGCGTCGAGATGGAGGCCATGACCGCCTGCGCCATCGCCGCGCTGACCGTCTACGACATGTGCAAGACGACCGACCGCACGATGAGCATCGGGCAGCTCATGCTGTGGGAGAAGACGGGCGGCAGTTCCGGCCAGTGGAAGCGCGAACTGGAGCTCTGACCGAACGGGTCAGCGGCGCGACCGGGCCGCGCTGCCCGGTCACCGCCGGACGTCGGTTCAGCCGCGCACGGCGGTTCGGAGGTCGTGCAACGACAGCTCCGAGGTGGCCTCGCCGCCGCACTGGGTGCAGTGCTCGACGTGTCGCCAGCTGCGCAGGAGGCGCGTCCCCTCCGGGTTGAGCAGGACCACGAACGACTCCGAGAGCGGATCGATCTCGATGCCGTAGCAGGGCTGCCACTCGGTGGCGACGGGAGCACTCGTGCGATGAGCGGACTTCACGATGCGGCGGAAGCGCGAATTGTCCCGATCGATGATCCACGTGCTGTGACACGACTCGATGACGATCTCTTCCACGGCATCAAGTATCCCACGTCGGACTCGGGGTGCTCGCAGGTTTTGATGTCGGTTCGGTGACAGTTGCAGGGTCCTGTCGAGCGCAGTTCCGTGGCTGATACTCATGCTGTCACCAGGCTGACCAGCGGGAACACAAGGTGCGTCGTGCTGGTCGAGACAGTGGCTACACCAGGTGCGCCGAACATCGGTTCAGGGGCGATCCGACCGGTCGACGGGGACGCGCACGTCCACCGTCGTGCCCGTGCCGGGCTTCGACGAGACGCGCAGGCGGCCGCCCACCAGTCGCGCCCGCTCGTTCATGCCGGGCAGACCGAGGGACTGGCCGTCCCCCCAGAACTGGCGCTGCGGATCGAACCCGTCGCCGTCGTCGGTGATGGACAGTCCGAGCCGCCCGTCACCGAACTGCAGGGCCACGTCGACCCGCCGGGCGGCGGCGTGGCGCTCGACGTTGGTGACGGCCTCCTGGGCGATGCGGAAGACGGCCAGCTCCACTGCCGGCGGAAGCCGGGCGACGGTGCCGTCGATGGTGAACGAGCTCTGGAAGCCCTGCCGCTCGGTCGCCTCGGTCACCACCTGGTTGATGGATGCGACCAGGCCGAGGTCGTCGAGCACCGAGGGCCGGAGTCCCCGGGCGATCGACCGGAGCTCGGCCACCGTGTCCTCCACCGAGGTGCGCATGGCGGCCAGCCGGCCGTCGCCGGTCGACGCGTCCTCCAGGGCGTCGATCTGGCGGCACAGGTGGATCAGCGCCTGCAACGGTCCGTCGTGCAACTCCTGGGCGATGTGGCGACGCTCCTCCTCCTGACCGAGGACGACCTGGCCGGCGTAAGCCTCCATCAGGTCGTGGCGCCGCGTCTCCGTCGTCACGTCCTCGAAGATGACCTGCATCCGCCGCTCGGCCCCCGTCGTGCCCACGAGGGTCGCCGTCGGACGGTAGAGCACCCGGCGCCCCCCCACGTCGAACGTCAGCGGACGCTCGCGCTCCTCGCCGACCTGCTCGCCGGTCACCTGCACGGAGTCGTCGCCCTCGCCGTCGAGGAACCCCGGTCCGAGGGGGGTGTCATGGGGCTCGTCATCGAGCAGGCGGGTGAGCACTCGGGCGGCGGCGTCCGCACCGACCACGTCGACGAGCCGGCGCTCAGGGGCGCCGGGGGCACTGCCGGCGGACGGCGGCGCGAAGGCGCGGTCGGCGGCGGCGTTCGACCCGACCACCCGGCCGTCGCCGTCGATGATGAGGATGGGGGAGCGGTTCGACTCGAACATGTCCTGGTAGAGGACCTCGGCGCGGAGGCGGGCCGTCTGGGCCGCGTCGGCCTGGTCCCGGAAGCGCGTCTCGGCCGTCACCCGGCTACCCACCACCAGTGCCAGTGCGAGCAGGACGAGGAGCTGGAGCACTTCGCTCCAGAGCGCGACCGGACTGCCGCGATCGACCGAGTCCATCATGCGGGGAACGTCGAGGACCGCCACCCACATGGCCGTGGCCACCCCGCCGGCCACGCCGAAATTGAGCGCCGCCACCACCACCGGGACGACGAAGATCACGATCGTGGAGATCTCGAGCAGCACGTCGAGCGGGTCGAGCGCGTAGGCCACCGTCACGGCCAACCTGATCAGTGCGAACGCCAGCACGACCAGCTCGAGCAGCCAGAACCGCGAGTCGGTCCACGGCACCCGGGCCGAGGACATGCCGCGCCGACGGCTCGGCGAAGTTGCGCCGATACCGTCGGCGGCCGGAGTCGGGATGCCGCCCGGCACAGGTTGTGCCGTGGTCACGGCCCCTCGCCCCGAGCCGGCACGTCCTGGCCGCTGCCGTCGTCGTCAGTCTCCGTGTCGCTGTCGGAGGTGTCGCGCACGAACATCCGACCGGCCAGGGCGAAATGGACCAGTTCGGTGCGGGACAGGATGCCCAGCTTGTCGAACACGTGGTTGAGATGGCCCTCCACCGTGCGGGGGCTGATGCCGAGCTGGTTGGCGATGGCCTTGTTGGACATGCCGCGGGCGACCAGCTGCACCACCTCGGACTCCCGGGCCGTCAACCGCTCGTCGACGCCCGGATGGTGGTCGGCTAGGTCCTTCTCGCCGCGCCCACGGGGCAGGGTCGACCGTGTCGGGGCAGCGCAGGCGTCCCGGAGTGCGGCCACGAGTTCGTGACTGGGTAGCGTCTTCAGCAGGTAGCCCGACACCCCCGCCGCCATGGCGGCCCGTACGTAGTGCTCGTCGTCGTAGGCGCTCAGGATGACCACGTGGAGGCCGGGGTGGGCGTCCACCAGCTGCCTGGCCAGGTCGATGCCGTTCGACGTGGGCATCCGGATGTCGGTGATGACCAGATCGGGATCGAAGTCCTCCACAACGTCACGAGCCTCGTCGGCGTCGGACGCCTCGCCGACCACCTCGAACCCCTCGGCACCGTCGAGGATGCCGCGCGTGCCGGCCCGCAGCAGCTCGTGGTCGTCGACGATGACCGTCCGGAGCACGGGACCGGGACTCAGGGCATCGGCCGGCACGACGCGCTCCATCGGCCCATGGTAGGTGGGTCAGCCTGCGGCGATGAGGGACACGGCCATGGCGACCACCATCCCCGTGACCATCGGCACGGACGCCACGTGCACGAGCGGTGACGTCGCCGGCGCACCGTCCGGGCCGTTCCCGACGGTCAGCCGCCGCCGCACGGCCGTCCAGAAGACGACGAGACAGAGGAACGCGGTCAGCACCCATGCGACCCCTCCCGCCACCACCGCCGTGCCCGACGATCCCCCGATGCCGCCCAGCCAGCACCCGGCCGCCGGGAGGAGGGCGCGCCCGTGCCAGCGCGCGTCCCGGCAGTCCGGGTCGACCGTGCGGAGCACCCCGAAGGCCGCCACCGCGGCGAGCAGCCCTACGGCCGCCCACAACGCGGTCCAACCGTGGTGAAGCCACAACGCCGCCCCCGTCACCAAGATGATTCCGAGGCCGGCGCCGACGGAACCGACCCCCAGTGGCGTCCGGTGCCCTCCCCACTCGATCAGTGCGGCGGCCACGGCCGTGGCCGCCAGGGCGCAGTAGCCGGCCGTCAGCGCGTTGCCGTGCCACGCCCAAGCGACCAGCACGAACACCACGCCGGTCGACAGCTCGACCAGCGGGTAGCGCGGCGAGATGGGCTCGTGGCAGGTGTGGCACCGGCCGCGCAGCGCCACCCACGACACCACCGGGACGTTCTCCCACCAGGCAAGAGTGCGGTCGCACGTCGGACAGAAGGAGCGGGGCGTCGACACCGACAACCCGAGGGGCGACCGGTACACGACGACGTTCAGGAACGAGCCGATCAGCAGCCCGACGACGCCGGCCGCGGCGATGACGAGGGCCTCGAGCGCACCGGACGGTGCACTCACCGACGCCCCGCCCGATCGATGGCCGTGCCGACATCGAGAGCGACGCCAGGCTGGGTGGTGGTCGGTCCCGCCTGGGCCCGCATGGTCGTACCTCGTCGGCTCGCGGATGGGTCCGACACTCTACCGCCGCAACCCGTGGGTGGCGGGCGATGAGGGCCACCCGCCGCGACCCGCACTGCTCGTTGCATGCACCCGTCCTGCACCCGTCCGGCACCGGGAACGGCGCGCTCTGGACCGTACGATTGCATGAAAGGACGTGGGGCCCCACATGATCGGTTGGGGAGGGGCGGCTCCGGAAGGATAGGACGCCAGTGGGCGTCGTTCCCACCACCGGTCATCGGCCGGGCGGCGGGTCGTCTCACGGTCCGTCGCAGAATCCCATTCAATCTCCGCCCCGAGTGTGCCGATGGGAGTGCCATGAGCGACGTGGAGGCCACGAGATACATGGCGAGCGAGCGCGAGATCGAGTTCGTCGACCTCGACACCTACGGTGTCGACCCGACCGCCGCGGCCATGCTGCCGGAGGACATCTCGCGCCGTCTCCGGGTCGTGGCCGTGAAGCGTAAGTTCGGGACCCCGGTCATCGCCACCGCCGAGCCGGACGACCTCATGGCTGTCGACTCCATCAGGGCAGCCCTGGGTAGGGACTTCATCTCGGTGGTCGCCTCGCCCGAGCAGATCGACCAGTACCTGGCCACGGCCTACAGCGACGACGGTCCTGCCGCCGCAACGACCTCGTTGGGCGACCTGGTCACGGAGATCGGCGGCTCCGACGACGCCTTCGACCAGGCCATGGCCACCGTGGAGCAGTCCGCCACCGTGGCCTCGCTCCCCACGCTCGACGTGCCCCCGCCGCTCGCTGCCGTGCCCCTCGCCACCGACGCGCCGCCGGCCGGGCCGGCCATTCCCGGACTGTCGGGCGACGACCAGCTGGCTGACCTGGCCCGCGCGCTCGAGCACGACGGCGACGCGGCGTCGGCCGACGAGTCGCCCGACCAGGACGCCGCAGACCTGGTGGCCGAGGCCGTGGCAAGCTACCAGGTCCAGCACCCGGTCCCCGGTCTCGGTGACAACGAGCTCCTGGCCGGCTTCCCTCCGCTGGCCAAGGCCCTGGTCGAGGGCGGCCGGGTCCAGGTGGAGGCGATGAGCCTGGCCCTCGAGGAGCACAACCTGACCGGGCAGAGCATCGCCCGCATCCTCACCAACCAGAAGCTGGTGACCGAGGCCGACCTGATGTGGGGGATGGCCCAGGAGATGGGCCTGCAGTTCGTGGACCTGGACACCGTTGGCGTCGACCCCTCCATGGCAGGCGCAATCCCGGAGACGACGGCCCGACACCACAACGTCATCGTCATCGCCATGGACAACGGCGTGCCGGTGGTGGCCGCCTCCAACCCGACGGACGTCTTCGCCATGGACGACCTCCGGACGGTGCTCGGCAGCAACTTCATCGTCGTGGTGGCGACCCGGACGCAGATCAGCGCCTACATCAACCGGGTCTTCTCGAGCGGCGACGCCGCCGATATGGCCATGGAGGCCTCGCTGGGGATGGACGGCTCGTCCCCAGAGCCGGGCGTCGACGACATCCAGACGGCCACCGAGACGGCCCCCATCGTCCGGTATGTCAACCTACTCATCCTGCAGGCGCTCAACGAGCGTGCGTCGGACATCCACATCGAGCCCACCGCCGCCGACCTGCGCATCCGGTACCGCATCGACGGCGTACTCCACGACGTGTCCACCGGGCCGAAGGCCATCGCCGCCGCGGTCACTACCCGCCTCAAGGTCATGGCGGACATGAACATCGCCGAGCACCGGGTCCCCCAGGACGGCCGAATCTCGCTCAACGTCGGTGCCAAGGGCATCGACCTGCGCATGGCGACCCTCCCCACCATCTACGGCGAGAAGATCGTGATGCGGGTGCTCGACAAGTCGAGTGTCGTGCTCGGCTTCGCCGAGCTGGGTTTCGACTCCGGCATGCTCGACAATTACGAGACGCTCTACACCAAGCCTTACGGCACCATCCTGGTCAGCGGGCCGACCGGGTCTGGCAAGTCGACCACCCTCTACACCACACTGACCGCCCTCAACTCGCCCGAGAAGAACATCATCACGGTGGAGGATCCCGTCGAGGTCCCGCTGAAGGGCGTCAACCAGGTCCAGCTCAACGTGAAGGCCGGTCTGAATTTCGCCGGCGCGCTGCGCGCCATCCTGCGCTCGGACCCGGACATCGTCCTGGTCGGTGAAATCCGTGACAAGGAGACGGCCCAGATCGCCATCGAGGCCGCGCTCACCGGGCACATGGTGCTGGCGACCCTCCACACCAACAGCGCCGCGGCCACGCCGATGCGGCTCGTCGAGATGGGCATCGAGCCCTTCCTGGTGACCTCCGCGCTGTCCGGGGTCGTGGCCCAGCGTCTGGCCCGCCGTCTCTGCATGCACTGCAAGGAGCCGTACACCCCCACCGAGGCGGACATCGCCGCGGCGGGCTGGAGTCTCGCCGAGGTCGAGGCCGTCGGTGCCCTGGGTCAGGTCAACCGCTCCGTCGGTTGCTCCGCCTGCTCCCAGACGGGGTACCGGGGGCGTCTCGCTCTTGCCGAATTGATGCCCATGACCGAGGAGGTCGAGCGCATGATCATCGAAGGAGGCTCGGTGGAGGAGATCCACCGGCTCGCCATCAGCCAGGGCATGGTCGCCCTCCGTCAGGCCGGACTCCGCAAGGCCATCGACGGTGAGACCACGCTCGAGGAAGTGCTGCGGGTGGTCGCATGACGTCGGTCACGTCGGGTACGCGCACACAGTGGAACAGCCGGCTGGCCGAGGCGTTGGTCGACGCCGGCTACGAGACGGCGGCCGGCATTCAGCCGGTGCTGGACGAGGTCAACGCCTCCAATCAGTCTCTCGGCTACGTCCTGGTCAGCACCGGCCGCGCCCTGGCCAGCGTCGTGGTCGGCACGCTGTCCCAGTTGGCCCAGATCCAGGCAGTCGACCTGTCCGACTTCACGCCGCAGGCCGATGCCGTCTCGGCGATGCCCGCCGAAGTGGCGCTGGAGCACGGCGTCATGCCCCTGCAGATCGACGGGCACGCCCTGGTGGTGGCCTTCGCCGAGCCGCCGGAGCCCGTCGAGGTCGACCAGCTGGCCGGGGTGGTCGGCTTCCGGATCCATCCCGTACTGGCCGACCCCGTCGTGATCGCACGGCACAACGGAGCCGACGGTACGGCAGCAGCCCCTGACGAGGCACCGGAGGCACGCGACCGCACGGAGGTGCTGGATGAGCTCCTCGAGAAGGGCATCGTGGCCGGCCGCAAGGACGACTCCGTCCCGCTCCATGTCGACGATCTGCTCCGGTACGCGGTATCAGTGGGAGCCTCCGACCTCCACCTGACTGCAGCCATGCCTGGCACCATCCGGCTCCACGGCGCGCTGCGGCCGATCGAGGGCTGTCCGCCACTCGACAATGAGGCCATCCGCGACATGATCTTCGGCATCCTGCCCGGATCGCAGCGTGAGCGGTTCGAGGAGGAGAAGGAGCTCGACACCTCGCACACCATCCCCGGCGTGGGGCGGTTCCGTGTGAATGTCGCCCTCCAACGAGGGACCGTCACGGCCGCACTCCGTCCCATCCCGCACGAGATGCCGGTCTTCTCCAGTCTGGGGCTGCCGGACTCGATCCGGGCGTTTACCGATCTGCGACGCGGCCTCGTGCTGGTGACCGGTCCCACCGGCTCCGGTAAGTCGACCACCCTGGCGTCGCTGATCGACATCATCAACCGGAACAAGCCGCTCCACATCGTGACCGTCGAGGACCCGATCGAGTTCCTCCACGACCACAAGCGCTCCATCATCACCCAGCGCGAGATCGGCGAGGACACGGACTCCTTCGCCGAGGCCCTCCGTCGGGTGCTGCGCCAGGACCCCGACGTCATCCTGGTCGGCGAGCTCCGTGACCTCGAGACGATCTCGATGGCCCTGACGGCCGCCGAGACCGGCCACCTGGTGTTCGGAACCCTGCACACCCAGGACGCCCCGCAGACCATCGACCGCATCATCGACGTCTTCCCGACCCAGCAGCAGGAACAGATCCGGGTGATGCTGGCCTCGACCCTCGAGGGGGTCGTCACCCAGCAGCTGGTCCCCACGGCCGACGGTACGGGCCGGGCGCCATGTTCCGAGGTGCTGGTCTGCACGTCGGCCGTCCGCAACCTGATCCGACAGGCCAAGACGCACCAGATCTACTCGCTGATGCAGGTCGGCGGCTCGTTCGGGATGCAGACCATGGACCAGGGCCTGGCCGGCTTGGTGAAGGCCGGGATCATCTCGGAGTCCATCGCCTACGACCGGTCGGCCAACGAGGAAGACCTCCGCAATCACCTGCACCACTGACCGAGGAATCGGGGAACCGTGTCACTGACATTCGACTACAAGGTCCGGGACAAGTCCGGCGATCTCGTCGAGGGACAACTCGACGGCGACAGCATGGCCCTCGTGGTCCGTCGCCTGCGCGAGATGGGCTACATGCCCATCTCTGTGACGCCGAAGTCGGCCGTCAGCCTGAAGACCGAGATCAAGATCCCCGGGATCTCCGGGCGCATCAAGCTGCGCGAGATCGCGGTCATGACCCGCCAGCTCTCGACGATGGTCGACTCGGGTCTGTCCGTCGTTCGTTCGCTCGGCATCCTCGCGGCCCAGGTCGAGAACCCCGAGCTGGCCCGTATCCTCAACGAGGTCCGGACGGACCTCGAGCACGGGTCGTCGTTGTCGGCGGCATGCGCCAAGCACCCGAAGGCGTTCTCAAAGCTCTACTGCACCCTCATCCAGGCTGGTGAGGTCGGCGGTAACCTCGACGAGGTCCTCACGGACCTGTCGGAGACCATCGAGAAGCAGGCATCGCTCAACAAGACGATCAAGTCGGCCATGACGTACCCGTCGGTGGTGCTGGCTGTGATGATCGTCATCTTCTCGGCGATGATCATCTTCATCGTCCCCGTCTTCCAGAACCTCTTCAAGAGCCTGGGCGGGAAGCTTCCTCTGCCCACGCAGATCCTCATCAATATCTCGGCCATCATGACCAGTGTCTGGGTCTTCGTCGTGATCGCCGTGATCATTGGGATCGTCTTCGCCATCCGAAAGTGGATTGCCACCGAGAACGGGCGGCGGATCTGGGACAAGGCGATGCTCCGGCCGCCGATCTTCGGCCAGCTCTTCCACAAGGTGGCCCTGGCCCGGGTGACCAATACGCTCGGGTCACTCATCAGTTCGGGTGTGCCCATCCTCGAGGCCCTGGACATCAGCGCGGAGACGGCAGGCAATGTCACCGTCGGCGACGTGCTGCGCGAGGCGAAAGCGGGCGTCCGAGAGGGCCGGCCACTGGCCGACCCCCTGCGCGAGCACGAGGACGTGATCCCGGGACTGATGGTGCAAATGATCGAAGTCGGCGAGCAGACCGGTGAGCTCGACGGCATGCTCAAGAAGGTCGCGTCCTTCTACGACCAGGAGGTAGAGGTGACGGTCAACAACCTGACCGCCCTCCTCGAGCCGCTCCTGACTGTGGTGATGGGTATCGGCGTCGGCATGATGGTGATCTCGCTGTACCTGCCGATGTTCGACTACATCAAGCTCGTCCACAACTGACCGGGCGGCGGGTCGACCGTCCGGAAGTCGACACCACCTGGCGCAGCGCCATCATGGTCCCTTTGCCGGTGGGAACAGGCCCGGATGGCGATTGATCGAAACTCGCGTGCTCCTTACGTGCTCAAGTCGCCGGCCCGAGTGGACGATCGAAATGCCATGGACACGATGAGCTCCACGGTGGGCACGTTGGGGACGGCGGCCCGTGCAGCATCGACGACCGGTGATGCCGGTGCCAACGCCGGACGCAGCCGGGCCCGGATCCTCACGTGGTCAGGCCCGGGCGGTTGGCGCAGCACGCGCCCCCTGCTCGTGCCTCGTGGTACTTCGTCGAGGTTGGCTGCCGTCCGAACCGCCAGCGACGACGGCTTCTCACTGGTGGAGCTTCTGGTGGCCCTCCTCGTCATGGGTATCCTGATGGCCATCGCCGTGCCCACGTTCCTCGGCACGACCAACGCGGCCGATGACCGCTCGGCCCAGTCGAACCTGGCCACCGCGCTGACCGATGCCAAGTCGGCGTTCCAGACGCAGGGACAGACCTATGGCACCGGCCCCAACGCCTCGGCGCAGCTCGCCACCACGCTCTCCGGAGGCGCGCTCGATCTCAAGTTCAAGGCCGGCAGCCTCGGCTCCTCGACGCTGCTCGGCAGCTCGTCGTCGAAGTCGGATGTGTCGGTGTCGGTCTCGTCCGACGGCAGCGGGGTGGTGCTGGCGGCCTTTTCCGTGCCGGGCAACTGTTTTTACATCGTCGACAATGCCGCCGCTCTCGCGCCGGCAGTTGCGGCGTCCAAGCCCTACTCCGGTACTACCGTGCAGACGACGTCCGCCGCGGTGTCGGGAGACCTCGGCTTGCCGACGAGGGCGGGCACGTCGTACGTGACGGTGGCCAGCGACACTGTGCAGGCCGACTGCAACGCGGCCCTGCCGAGGGCGTCCGGGGCGGGCAGCACCGCCCAGTACCAGATCGCCGGATTCGCCTCCGCCCCGTCCCGCTGAGGCGCCGGTCCAGGACACGACTACCCGCAAATGGGCCAGCAGGGGCCATTGGGAATCAAAGTGCTCCCATCCTGCAACCAAATCCCTCTATTCAGGGGGGTTGCACAGCGTCAATACTTGACAGACGAGGGGATGCCCCAGTCGGACCGTGCCTGGCAGGGCGCACGCAGTTCCTGGCTGGTGTGGCAATCAACGGCGGGATGTCCTCTCGAGTCACGGTGCCGCAAGGGGAGTTTCCTCTCAAGTTGTAGCGGCAGCGCGACGAAGCAATAACCGGACGTCGGATTCGGCGCCCATTCATACATGCAGCACATAACCCAAGAGGAGAACAACATGCTTTCATCCGTTATCCAGCGCCTGCGGGAGCGGCGTGACGGAGCGGCTGACCTGGGCGAGGATGCGGGTTTCACCCTCATCGAGCTCATGGTCGTGCTGCTCATCCTGGCCATCCTGCTCGCCATCGCCATCCCCACTTTCCTGGGTGTGACCGGTGGTGCGAATGACCGGGCGGCCCAGTCCAACCTGAACACGGCCCTGACCACCGTCAAGGCCGCCGCCACCAACAACAACCAGCAGTACACCGGTGGCAACCAGGACGTGACCGCCGCGCTCCTCCAGAAGAACGAGCCCAGCATTACCTTCTCGACGGGTGCCGTCGCGACGCAGGGCCAGGTCTCCTGGTACGTGGACGGCCAGGGCGTGAACCCGGTCGTCACGCCGGGCATGGGCATCATCCTGGCCTCGCCGTCGAAGAACACGTCGGCGACCACGGGCTGCTTCTACATCGTGGACAACCTGCAGCAGCTGGCGGCCACCGCCGGCAACGGCGGGTTCGGCGACTCGGGCAACACCACGTCGCCGTACCAGACGAACGAGGCGCCGGCTGCGGCGGGCACCTTCTACGGCACCGGGCCGCAGACCAACGGCAAGTGCGACGCGTCGAATGCGATGACCGTCAACAACTGGAAGACCGGCGGGTTCTGATCCGCTGATCCTCCCTGATGCCCTCGGCGACGGGGACCTCAGGGTCCGGTTGTGAGCTCCGCCCTCTCCTTCGGGAGGGGGCGGAGCCGCGTCCGGGGCGCAGATAGGCCGGACCACCGCGCTCCCGCCCCTACCTCACCTCAGGCGCCGTAGCTCCGCCCCCTACATCGGACCGACGGTGTGCTTTCTCCCGGCCAGCGCCTCCCGACGGGTCGCCAGCACGTCGAGCGCCTCGGACACGACGGCCCGCGTGTCGGCGGGGTCGATGACGGCGTCGACGAACCCCCGCTCGGCCGCCTGGTACGGCGTGAGGAACCGCTCGGCGTAGTCGGTCTGCAGCGCGGCCCGGTCCTCGGGCTCGACCCGCCGGTAGAGGATCTGCACCGCTCCCTCGGCCCCCATCACGGCGATCTCGGCACCGGGCCAGGCGAAGCACAGGTCGTTCCCCAGCCCCTTCGAGTCCATGACGATGTACGCCCCGCCGAACGACTTGCGCAGGATCACGCAGATGCGGGGGACCGTGGCCTCGGCGTAGGCGAACGCCAGCTCGGCGCCGTGGCGGATCATGCCCCGCCACTCCAGGTCCTTGCCGGGCAGGAAGCCCGGCGTGTCGACCAGGGTCACGAGGGCGATGTTGAAGGCGTCGCAGAACCGGACGAAGCGGGCGCCCTTCTGGCTGGCCTGGATGTCGAGGGTGCCGGCCAGGGCCTGTGACTGGTTGGCCACGAACCCGACCGTCCGGCCGTCGATCCGGGCCAGCGCCGTCACCAGCTGCGGCGACCAGCGGGGCCACAACTCGGTGACGTCGCCGTCGTCGGCCAGGGCGGCGGCCACCTTGCGGACGTCGTAGGAGCTGGTCGCCCGGTCCGGGATGATCGAGCGCAGCACCTCGCCCGGCACCGGCTCGCCGGTGGGCTCGTGCGGGGGCAACTCGTCCGTGTGGGCGGGCAGCAGGCTCAGCAGGTGCGCCACGTGCTGCATCGCCTGGTCGACCGAGGTCGCCTCGACGGCGCACAGGCCGCTCGAGCGGGCGTGGATGGCGCTGCCGCCGAGCTGCTGCACGCCGATCCGGATCCCGGTGAAGTCGGCGACCATGGCCGGTCCGGACACGAAGGCGTAGGCGTCGCCGGTCATGACCACGAGGTCGGCCAGGCCCAGCAGCAGCGCCGGGCCCGACAGCGCCGGTCCGGTCACCACCACGACGATGGGCACGAGGCCCGAGCACGCCGACAGGGCCCGGGCCGCCCGCCCCCAGCCGTGGAGGCTGGCCACCCCGCCCGACACGTCGGCCCCGCTCGAGGACAGCACCAGCACGAAGGGGATACGCAACTCGCGGGCCACGGTGGCCGCTTCGGCCATGGTGTCGCCGTCGTCGGGGGAGAGGGCGCCACGCCGCACGTCGGCCACCGGCCGCACGACCATGGCCGGCCGGCCGCCGAGGTCCTCGATGCCGGCGGCCACGTTGCCCGCCACGAGCCGCCGCAGGGTGGGCGCGGTGGGGGCGTGGAGGGTCACGCGCCCATGCTAGGGACCGGGGGTGCGGGTCCGGTGCACCCGACCAGTCGGTGCGCCCGACCGTCAGCCGGGACCGGGGTCGCCGTCCTGGCCGCTGTCGCGGTCGCCCGGCGGTGCACCGGGCGGGCCGGCGGCCGGTGCCTGACCCGGGCCCTCGGTGCCCGGAGCCGGCGGGTCGTGCTCCACGATGACCGCCCCCCGACGATCGACCCGCTCGAAGTGCCGCTCGACATCGGCCCACACCAGTGGGTCCTCCGGGCCGAGGTCGTCGTCGGAGTCGGGCGCGTTGGCCAGCTGCACGCCGGCCACCGACAGCAGGACGAAGAGGAAGGAGAGCTTCGACACGAACCCGGCCACCTGCTGGTCGTTGAGCGGCCGGAGCCGGATCACGTCGACCGACCGGGCGAAGGCCGGGTACAGGGGGGAGGGGTCGAGGATGAAGACGAACGACAGGAAGACGGGCACGATGGCCTGGGCCACCAGGTAGACGGCGCGGATCATCGGCCTCGGCCGGGCGATGCCCGGGATGCGCCCCATGATCGGCAGCCACAGGACGATGCCGGCCACCAGCACGACCAGGGCCATGCCGGCCCGGGCGGCCACGGAGGACGCCTGGGCGGCCACTAGGGCCGGCGCCATGGTGCCGACCAGGAGCACGGTCACGGTGATGACCGCCACCGGGGGCCGCACCACCCGGACCAGCACGGCGTCGACGGCGGCCGGATGCGTCACCACCCGGATGAGGTCGTCCGACAGGCCGGCCAGCAGGAGCGGGGCGACGGCCAGGACCAGAGCGCAGCGCTGGACGACCAGCGCGGTGGCCGACCAGTGGGCGGCCAGGTCGCCCAGCGGCCAGCCCATGCAGACGCCGATGAGCACCAGGCCGGCACCGAACCGGACGGCGCGGCCACGGGGCCAGGTGACGGGTCGGGACGAGGTGGCGACCAGACGCCGATGGGCCAGTGCGGTCAGACCCCCGACCGCAGCCAGCACGCCCCACAGCAGCAGGTGGGGGTGCCAGGCCCAGGCGCCGTTCACGGCGCGGCCTCCCGCTCACGGGCCGTAGATTGGCGGGAATGGCCCAACCCGACCGCCTCGAACGTGTCACCGACCTGCTGCTGGTGCTGCTGGACGCCAGCCGGCCGCTGAGCCTGCGCGAGATCGCCGACCGGGTGCCCGGCTACCCGTCCGGCCACGACGCCCGTCGGCAGGCCTTCGAGCGCGACAAGCGTCTCCTCCGGGACGAGGGGGTGCCGGTCCTGGCCGAGGCGATCGACGGTGAGGAGCAGGTCGGCTACCGGGTGGACCCCGACGCGTACTACCTCCCCGATCTCGGCCTGGAACCCGACGAGCAGGCGGCCCTCAACCTCGCGGTGGCCGGCGTCCACCTGGGTGAGCCTATCGGGAGGGAGGCGTTGTCGAAGCTGGGAATGGGGGGCAGCTGGCCCCGCCGCACGGCCCCGTCGCCCCTGGTCGACCTGCCCCTGGTGGACGGCCTGCCGGCCCTGCCGCTCCTGTTCGACGCCGCCCGGACCGGGGCCGTCGTCAACTTCGGCTACCGGGGCGAGCCCCGTGCGGTCGACGTGGGCGGGATCCGGTTCCGGGGCGGCCACTGGTACGTGGTGGGCCGGGACCGGGCCAAGGGGGAGGCCCGCACGTTCCGGGTCGACCGGATCGAGGGGCTGCCCGAGGTGGGGGAGGCCGGGTCGGCCGAGCTGCCCGACGGGTTCGACGCCGACGACGAGTTCGGGCGGGACCCGTGGCACTTCGGCCCGGGCGAGTCGGTCGAGGTGGACGTGGCCGTCGACGCAGCCGAGGCCGGCCGGGTGGTGACCGAGCTCGGACCTGACTCGGTGGTGGAGCGCACGGACGACGGTGGCGTGGTGGTGCGGCTCGAGGTCAGCGACGTCGAGGCCCTCGTGTCCTGGGCCCTGGACCTGCTCGACCATGCCGAGGTGCTCCGACCGGCCGACGTCCGGGCGGCCGTGGTCGCCCGCCTCGAGGCCTTCGCCGGGGCCGTCCGGTGAGCCCCGCCACCGACACCGCCACCCGGCTCCGGCGGCTGCTGGCCATTCTCACGTGGTTGGCCCAGGAAGGAGAGGCCCCCATCGAGGAGGTCGCCTCGCGCTTCGACCTGACGCCCACCGCCCTGGTGGCCGAACTGGAGATGGCGGCGTGTTGCGGCGTGCCGCCCTACACGCCGGACCAGCTGCTCGAGATCGTGGTGACCGAGGACACCGTCTCCACCCGGGTCGGCACGGTGCTGGCCCGGCCCCGGCGGCTCAGCCCGAGCGAGGGTCTGGCCCTGGCCGCCGCCGCCCGGGCGGTGCTGGCCGTGCCGGGCAGCGACGAGGACGGCGCGCTGTCGCGGGCTCTGGCCAAGTTGGACCGCGCCCTGGGCCAGCCGGGCATCGAGGTCGAGCTCGACAGCCCGGACCAGCTCGACACCGTGCGCGCCGCGCTGGACGAGCACCAGCGTCTGGCCATCAGCTACTACTCGGCCTCCACCGATCAGACCACCGACCGCACGATCACCCCGCGCCGACTCTTCGCCTCGGAGGGGCACTGGTACGTGGACGCCTGGTGCGAGATGGCCGACAGCGTGCGCCGGTTCCGGGTCGACCGCATCGCCACCGCCGTGCCGGCCGGCCCGGCGGCCGAGGAGGTGCTGGCCGTCGCGTTGCCTCCGGTGGCCTCCGGCGGCACGGCCCCGTCGGGTGCCCTGGGCGCCTTCGTTCCCGGCCCCGACAGCCGCCGGGTGCGGATCGCCGCCGATCCGGCCAAGGCGTGGCTCTTCGAGGCCGTCCCCTCCGTCGTGGAGGGCGACGAGGACGGACGGCGGGTGTGGGAGGTGTTCGTGGGCGGCGACGCCTGGTTGGAGCGCCTGTTGCTGCGCCTCGGACCCGACGCCCGGGTCATCGAGCCGTCCGAGGACCGCGACCTCGCCCCCGAGGCCGCCCGCCGCATCCTCGCCCGCTACGGCCCGTCCGAGGGCTGACTCGGGCCTGACCGCGGACTCCAGCGTCCGTCCACGTCCGACCTCCTCCCCGCTGATCATTCGGGCAGGTCCCCGGCAAGGTCGCCGTCAGGTGTCGGGGGGAGAACGGGCTGATGCCCTGCACCGGTCGACTGTCGCGTGCGGGTGTCCCCGTGCCGTGCTGACGGTGCACGTCGTGCGGGCCGAGGGGGTCGGCTACCACCTGACCGGCCTCGCTCCCGGCCGGCAGCCGGTGGCCGGCGAGTCGCCGGGCCGGTGGGAGGGCCGGGGAAGTGCCGTGCTGGGCCTACGGGGCGAGGTGGCGGCACCCGAACTGGCCGGGGTCCTGGCCGGGACGGACCCGGTCGACGGCCGGGCGCTGCGCGGTCGTCACGGTGTCCGCCAGGTCTGCGGCTTCGACCTGGTCTTCGCCGCGCCGAAGGAAGTGAGCGTGCTCCACCTGCTGGCACCCCGTGAGCTCGGCGCCGCGGCCGGTGCCGCCCATGTGGCCGCGGTGGCCGACGCCGTCGGCTACCTGGAGCGTGAGGGGCTCGGCGTCCGCCGATCCCGGGACGGGGTGGTGTCCCACCTGGCCACGACGGGTGCGGTGGCCGCCGGGTTCGTGCACCGGACGAGCCGGGCCCTCGATCCCCACCTCCACAGCCACGTGGTGACGGCCAACGTCGCCCAGGGTGTCGACGGTCGCTGGTCGGCGCTCGACAGCCGTCGCCTCTTCCTCCACCGCGACGCGACGCGGGCGGTCTACGAGTCGTCGCTCCGGCACCACCTCGACCGCTCGACCGGCCTGGTGTGGCGCCGCGCCCCCGGGGGTTGGGAGGCGCCGGGCGTGGACCCCGTGACGTGCCGGGTCTTCTCGGCCCGGGCGGCCTCGATCGACGAGGCCGCCTTCCGCGCCACCGGTGGGCGGGGCTCGTCGTCCGCCCGTCGGGTGGCGTTCTTCGCCGACCGGCCGGCCAAGGACCGCGCCGTCACGATGGGGGAGCTGCGCGACCGTTGGGCCCGTCGTGCCGCCGTGGTAGGGGTCGACCTGTCGCAGCTCGTCCGGGTGGTGGGGCCGCCGGCGCGGGAGGGTGCCCGCCATCCGGGGGCCGGCCACGTCGAGGAGGCGCTCGACCGGGCGCTCGCCGGCCGGACGCAGGTGGACGCCCGTGACCTCGTCGCCGTGGTGGCCGACGCGGTGCCGCACGGCCTCGTGGCCGCCGACACGGTGCGGGTCGTCGACGCGCTGGCGCGGGCGACCGGGGCCGGCAGGGGTGAACCGGTGTCGGGGCGTGGGCCGCTGGCGGTCGATGCCGTGCGTGGGGCGCTGCGCGGCGACCCGGATCTGGTCCAGCGGACGCTCGGGGGTGCGGCTCGGGAGGGGGCGGCGCCGTCGGCATCCGCCTCCCGGGTCGCCTCCCGTGACCGGCGCGCCGCCGACCACCGTCTGGTGGTCGGCGGCACCGGACCGGCCGGGCTCACCCGGTGATGCGGTTCAGCGGCCGATCCCGTCCCGGCCCGGTGGACGCGTCCGGGTGGGCCCGGGGTCGTCGAGGGACCGTCCCTGCGACCGCAGGCTGCGCCACGGCTCGACGGCGTGGGCCGGGGCGAGGGGGAACCAGCCGGGTTGGTTGGTGGCACCGAAGGCAAGGGCGTGCCCGGGCCGACCACGGGTGATGTCGTCCGGGGCGAGGCGCCGACGCCACTGGGACCCGAGCTGCTCGCCCGCCTGCATCCGGCCCCCGGTCAGCAGGTCGGTCAGCGGTCGGTCCGACTGGCCCTGCCCGCGCGACACCGAGCGCACGACCAGCTCGTGGTCACCCGAGAGCACCGACAACGCCTCGAGGGTCGCCACGTCGCCGATGCCGGGAAGCACCACCGTGGTGCCGAAGAGCGAGGGGAAGCCGTCGGCCTGCCCGGGCCAGCGGTGGCGGGCCTGTGACAGGTCCTGGAAGCACGCCAGGGTCACGAGGCCTTGGCCGCCGCCCTCGCTGACCATGGACGGGAGCTCGGGCAGCGGCGCGATGTTGGCCAGCTCGTCGAGCGCCAGCAGCACCGCCGGCCCGTCCGCACCCCCCGGTGCGGCCGCCCGGCGGTACTGCGCCCGACGGACGTCGTCGAGCAGGCCGACCACGAGCGGTGCCACCAGGACCTGGTGGTGGGCGGGGGCGGCGACGTACACGGTGTCGCCGGAAGCCACGAAGGACGCCGGGTCGAAGTCCGGGTCGCACGTGGCGGCCAGCGCCTGTTCCGACCGGAAGCCGCCCAACGCTCCCGAGGCGGTCGACCAGATGCCGCTCAGCTCGCGTTCGTCGGTGGACACGATGCCGTCGAGCAGGTCGCGGGCGATGACGCCGTCGCCCCCGCCCCCGATCGGGAGGGCCTGCTGGGCCGGCAGGGCCTGGCGGCGGTCCACCCAGGTCAGCACGGTGCGCATGTCCGCCTCCTCCAGTGCGGCGGCGTGCAGCAGCGGGGCGAGCAGCGCCTGGGCGCGCTCGGTCCAGTGGGAGGCGTCGGCCGAACCGGCCCGGTGGGCCGGCCCCACCTCGACCAGGGAGCGTGCCGTCGACAGCGCCGTGCGCCAGTCGGTGCACGCAGGCAGGGGCGACCACCGCAGCCGGTGCACGCCCGGGCGGTCGGCCACCGAGCCGGACGGATCGAACAGGTGGCACGTGCCGCGTGCGGATCGGGCCGCGCCGGTGGCGTCGAGCACGTCCGGTTTGGTCGAGGTGGTGACGACGGGGCCCGCCGACGCCAGCACATTGGGGACGAGCAGCGCGGACGTCTTTCCCGACCGCGGTGGGCCGAGGACGAGCACCGAGTGCTGCGCGTCGGCGAAGTGCCAACCCCGTGCATCGTGGCCGAGGTAGAGGCCGTGACGCGCGTGCTCGTGCGCGTCGTGAGCGACGCGTGATGCGTCGTTCGAGCGTGTCCGGTGTGTCGTCGGAAAAATTCTTTTCACGCTCGTCCTCCGCGTCGTCGCGCCGCGCGCGTCGTCCTGCTCGGGGCGGACCGGAACGTCCGCGAAGGGGGTGGATCCGAGCGTAGGCCGAAAAACCGTTGGGAACACAGGGAAATTCAGAATGTTCCTCGTGTCGGTCCTGTCGCACCGCGCCGACGGTGGCGCGTACGCACGCGCGAACCGGTGACGCGGAGGTGCGCTGACGCGTCGACGCGCGCGTCGCAGTGCTTGACCTGCAACGAAAAAGCCATTTGGCTAGTAGTTGGTTACGTACAGCTGAGGAGATCAACGTGAACAGGTCTCAGCTCGTCCGTGCGGTGACCGAGTCGACACAATCGACGCGGCGCACCGTGGAGGACGTGGTGGAGGAGTTGTTCGGGACGATCATCATGGAGGTTCGATCCGGGCGGAAAGTCACGGTCGTGGGATTCGGGACGTTCACCCCGACCCGCCGGGCGGCACGCACGGGTAGGAATCCCCGGACAGGTGCAGCGGTGCGCATCCCAGCGTCGAGAGGTGTCCGGTTCGCCACCGGTTCGGCGTTCAAGTCGGCGTTGACCCCTAAGGAGGGAGTGTCCATGGCAGTAAAGAAGGCAGCAGCCAAGAAGGCCTCGGCCCGAAAGGCCCCGGCCCGCAAGACGGCAGCCAAGAAGACCACCGCGAAGAAGACCGCGGCCAAGAAGACGGCTGCGAAGAAGGCGGTGAAGAAGGCGCCGGCTCGCAAGGCTCCGGCACGCAAGACCGCGGCGAAGAAGACCACGGCTCGCAAGACCACTGCCAGGAAGGCGCCGGCCCGCAAGACGGCGGCGAAGAAGACCACGGCCCGCAAGTCGACCGCCAAGAAGGCACCGGCCCGCAAGACCGCGGCGAAGAAGACCACGGCTCGCAAGTCGACCGCCAAGAAGGCACCGGCACGCAAGACCGCGGCGAAGAAGACCACGGCCCGGAAGTCGACCGCCAGGAAGGCGCCGGCCCGCAAGACGGCCGCACGCAAGACGACGGCCCGCAAGACGGCCGCCCGCAAGCGGTAGACCGCGGTTCGGCGACACGTTCGCCGACCGGTGCACGACGGGGGCCGCGAGGCCCCCGTCGTCGCGTTCCGGGACGGGCCCCTGCGGCGGGCGGCCGCTCAGAGCTGGTCGATGAGGTGGAACGCCTCGGCGGCGTCCACCCCGGCAACGGCGCCGTGCTGGGCCAACTGCCAGGCGATGCGGGCGGCGAAGACCTCCGGTCCCGCCCCCTGCCCGTCCCCCCCGTCCTCGACGCCCATGGTGCTCTCGTGCTGACTGTGATGGCACAGCAGCGCCGCCACCTTGGCCGCGGCCGCCTCCGGTGTGCACCGCTCCACGTGGTTGGGCAGGTCGGCCTCCCACAGCAGGAGCGCCTCCGGCCGGTGGGGCGCGAGGCCGAGCTCGGGCAGGAAGTGCGGATCGCGCGCCGCCACCAGTGCGTCGAGGGTCAGGAAGCCGGCCGCCCGGTGGTCGGGGTGCAGCCGGTAGCGGCGCCAGGGGTCGTGGCCGAGCAGCACGTCGGGACGGACCGACCGGATGGCCCGGGCCACCTCGCGCCGTTGGTCCGGGCCGTTCACCAGCTCGCCGTCCACCTCACCCAGCAGTTGGACCCGCGCCGCCGCCCCGTCGCCACCGAGGCGGGCGGCTGCCTCCCGGCACTCCCGGGCGCGGGACGCCACCAGGGCACCGAGGTCGGCATCGGGGTCCCAGCTCCCCTTCGAGCCGTCGGTCAGCACCAGGAAGTGGATCCGGCACCCGGCCGCCGCCCACCGGGCGAGCGCGGCACCGGCACCGAACTCGATGTCGTCGGGGTGGGCGCCAACGGCCAGCGCCACGGCCGGCGTCGGTAGGTCGACCGTCACGGTCACGGTGTCGAGCAGGTCGCCGGTCGGCAGACCCGACGCCATCCGGCCCGGCCCGTCGGCCGGGCCCGCCGGCGCGCTCACGGTGTGGACGGGCCACGCACGGCCACGGGCGCCATGTCGGCCGGCTCGTCCACGTCCCAGGCCAGGTCGGGCACGTCGAGCACGCGAACGGGCAGCCCGAGCCGCTCGGCCTCGGCCCGGTGCCGGGCGAAGGACCCGGGCCCGTAGCTGAACCGGAAGCCGGCGTCGCTCGGCAGGGCGATCACGTTGGTGCCGTTGCCGTACCGGTCGGGCACCAGCGTGATCCCGGCGTGCTGTCCCACCGACGCGAGCCCGCTGGCCATGGGGAGGTCGGCGTGGGACACCGTCACCTGGGTCACGCCACCGGCCCGCAGGTGTTCGACGCCGGCCTCGACCGCGCCGTTGAGCCCGCGACCCGGCTCCCAGACGACGAGCGCTCCGCGGGCCCGGGCCCAGGCCGCCACGTCGTTGTCGTCGCACACCACCGCCACCGGGAGCGGCGCCGCCGCGCCCAGCACCCGGGTGGCCATGGACCGGGCCAGCTCCGCCCGCTCGTGTCCGCTCAGCGCGTGGTCGAGGCGGCCCTTGGCCTGGTGGAAGGCCTTGATGGGCACGAGGACGGCACGGGCGCCGAGACCGAGGTCGGGACTCGGCAGGCGTGCTCCGGACGGGGTCACGTGGCCAGTGTAGGCACCCGTCGATCGCACGCCGCCCGGGGCGTCGCAGCCTAGGGTGTGACGGTGCCCACCGACCCGCCGACCCCCGTGGAGCACGAGGACGCCGACATCGAGCGCGTCGAGGCGTTGGCCCGGGTGCGCTACCTCCTGCTCGAACTCGGCGCCGGCGACGAGGAGATCGACCGGGCGGTCGAGGACGATGTGCTCGACCTCCTCGTGGTCGACCACCTGCTGGTGCCCGCCGGCCACAAGCTCACCCAGTCCGAGGTGGCGGGCCGGACCGACATCCCGCTCGACGTGGCCAAGCGGTTCTGGCGGGCCCTCGGGTTCCTCGACGTCGAGGAGGACGAGCCTGCCTTCACCGACATGGACATCGAGGCGGTCCAGCTCTTCCAGGCGCTCGTCGCCTTCGGCATCGTGGACGAGGACTCGGCCGTGCAGATGGCCCGGGTCATCGGCTCGTCGATGGCGCGCATCGCCGAAGCGGAGACGGCGCCCGGCACCACGCCCATCCTCATGGGCAGCGGCGACAGCGTGCTCGACGCCGACGAATTCGCCCGCCAGGCCGAGTCGTCGATCCCGGCCATGACCCGCCTGCTCGAGTACGTCTGGCGGCGCCACCTGCAGGCGGCCACCCGCCGAGCCATGCTGCACCGGATGCGGGGGGAGGACGCGGGCCTGCGCCCGGTCATGGCCGTCGGGTTCGCCGACATGGTCGGGTTCACCGTGCTCAGCCAGCACCTCGGCGACGAGGAGCTGGCCGCCGTGGTCGCCCGGTTCGAGGAGCTGGCCCACGACACCGTGGTGGCGCTGGGCGGCCGGGTGGTGAAGATGATCGGCGACGAGGTCATGTTCGTGGTCCAGTCGGCCACCGGTGCGTCGCAGATCGGGCTCAGCCTGGCCGAGGCCTACGCCAGCGACGACCTCCTGTCCGACGTCCGGGTGGCGCTGGCCGTCGGACCGGTGCTGGTCAAGGACGGCGACTTCTACGGGCCGGTGGTGAACCTGGCCAGCCGCCTGGTCAACGTGGCCCGTCCGGGCACGGTGCTCATCTCCGACGAGTTCAAGCAGGCCCTCGAGGCCGAGGGCGCCGAGGGCATCGACACCCGGCCGCTGCGGACGAGGAGCCTGAAGGACCTCGGGCGCGTGCAGATGTGGAAGCTGATCCGGGCCGGCTCCGAGCCCGGCGCCGACAATCGTCGGACCATGCGCTGGGAGCGCCTGGGCGAGGTGCTGCGCGAGCTGGACGAGCTGCGGGAGCGGGGGGAGTCGGCCGTCGGCCGCCCCGCCGGCGGGTCAGCGGTCGTCCAGCCGGGCAGTGGCGATCCCGTGGGGTCGTAGGGGGAACGAGCCCTCGAAGGGCGCGACCGGCCGGCCGCGCAGGTCGACCAGCCACCCCGAGCGGCCCGGCAGGGCCACGGTCGTCTCCTCCGGGGTGGGGTTGAAGACCCGGACCTCGAGCAGCCCGGCCTCCCGCCGCACCGAGGAGACCTGGGCCCCGTCGATCGTCAGCTCGGCGCCCCGATCGCCCCGGTCGCCGCCGCCGAACGAGCCGGTCACCTGCAGGGGCACCAGGAAATCGTCGGCCAGCTCCCAGGGGTCCACGTCGCCGACGGCCAGTCCGTAGGTGACGTGGACCGGACCGAGCATCTGGGGCCCGTCAACGGGGTCCATGGGCCCGGCCGGCAGCGGACGCAGGGCCATGCCGAGGCGCGACAGCATGCCGGTGGCCCGCAGCAGCGTGAGGGCCAGCGCCCCCGCCCGCGGCCCGTCGTCGTGCTCCTCGAGGTCGACGAGCTCGTACTCGAGCAGTCCCTCGTGGACCACGGTCAGGCCCCCGGCCCGCACGAACCGGCGCGAGGGGAAGGTGGGCAGCCCGAACTCCTCGCTCCGGCCCTCGGCCGTCAGCCCCCGCTCGACCTCGGTGAAGGCGCACTCGGCCCGGGACGTGGCCGCCGGCTCCGGCAGGGGCAGGTGTACACGCAGCCGATGGTCACGGCAGGGGTTGGTGAACCGGGTCCGGACCCGGAGCAGCGGGTCGTCGGCCCGCAGCTCGAGCGTGGTCGTCACGACCACCTGGCGCGCCCCGACCCGGGCGTGGGTCGACCCGTCGACGTACTCCGGCCAGGTGTAGGTGGCCTCGATGTCGACGGTCGACCGCACGGGTCCCTCGTCGCCCGCGGTGACGACGACGGAGCTGGGCGTGTCGACCACCGAGTCCGCCGTGGGTGGCGAGTAGTTGTACGTGTCGCCATGGTCGCCGCCGTCGACCAGCCGTCCGTAGCCGGGCACCCCGTCGAGCGAGAAGGTGCCGTCGGTCGGGTCGACCGCCACCTTCAGCAGGCCGTTGGCGAGGGTGACGCCCCCGTCGGCGCCGACCGACCTCCCGGCCGGGTGGTCGAGGGTGGCGGGGGAGAACCGGGCCCAGCCGAAGCCCGGCACGGCCGCCTGCCGGGCCACCAGGCGGCGCACCGCCGGCTGGTCGATGAACAGCCGCACCTCGGCGTCGGGCCGGGCGTTGAGCCGGCCGAACAGCTCGCCCTTGACCTCCTCCACGGGCACGCCCTCGCGGGGCTCGGGCCCGATCACCACGGTCACGTCGATGCCCGAGTCGTCCTCGCTGAGGTTGACGTCGGTCACGTAGGCCTGGTCGTCGAGTCGGGCGCCCTGCATGAGGCCGAGCATCGTCCGGACGGTCTCGCCGTCGAGGGTGACCGATCCGGGCAGTCCGGCCCGTTCGGACAGGACCTGGACGTCGGGGCCGGCGTCGCCGACCGCCGGGACGATCACCTCGACCAGCCCAGGACGCTGTCGGGCCGTCGGGTTGACGACGACGGGACCGGCCGATGCCATGGAGCGCCCGACCGCCTCGAGGGCCTGTCCGGTCAGGCCGTCGCCGATCTGGCGTGCCTCGGCGTAGCGGTGCGTCACCGCGTCGACCACCTCGTCGGCCGAGCAGGCGCAGATCGAGTCGTGGGCGGAATTGCGGATCAGCAGCGTCCAGGCCACGTCGAGGAAGGCCCCCGGCCACCGGCCGGGGGGCAGGAAGAGCGCGGACAGGGGTTCGGCCAGCCGCTCGACGGACCGCTCGGCCCGCGAGGCGGACTGCTTGACGTCGACGCGGTTGGAGCCGACCCCCATGAGCAGGTTGGAGCGGTAGCCGGAGCGCAGCTCGCCCGACCACTCGGTCAGCCCGTGGGTGGTGGAGCCGGCGAGGTAGGCCGGTAGCGAGGTCACGGCCAGGGCGAGGTCGTCCTGGAGCTGGTTGGCCTCGGCCACCACCCGTCCCAGCCACGGTTGCGGACGGAGGTGGTCCGAGCCGTTCATGACCAGCATCGGGGCGCCGTCGGGCAGGTAGGAGGCGAACTCCTCCTCCCAGGCGGTCAGGCGCCGGAGGAGCTGCTTGGCGTCCTCGGGCAGCACGGCGCCGTTCCCGTAGCCGGCCACCAGGAACTCGGTACGCACGCTCGAGCCGTCCGGCGACCGCCAGACGAACGCGGAGCGATCGACGGCCGAGGGGACGCCGCGCCAGACGACGGCGTCGCCGAGGCCGGCCTGGGCCAGCAGCTGGGGCATCTGGGCGACGTGGCCGAACATGTCCGGCAGGTAGCCGACCTCCATGACCGGGCCGAAGGCGCTGCCGCGCAGGATGCCCTTCTGGAGGTTCCGCACGATCGTCTCGCCCGACACCAGGAATTCGTCCATGAGGATGTACCACGGCCCCACGGTGATGCGCCCGGCCGCCACCAGAGCCCGCAGCCGCTGCTCGTTCTCGGGGCGGATCTCCAGGTAGTCGTCGACGACCGCCAGCTGCCCGTCGAGCAGGAAGTGGGCGTAGGAGCTGTCCCGCTCCATCAGGTCCAGCAGGTCGTCGACCAGCTGGACCAGCTTCAGCCGGAAGGTCTGGTACGCGTCGTACCACTCCCGGTCCCAGTGGGTGTGGGGCACGACGGCGACCCGTCGGCGGGCGCCCGTCGTCGGGTCCTCGTGCCCCGTGGTCACGGCTGCAGCTCGCCGTAGTCGGCCTCGTAGGCCTGCAGCTCGCCCACCAGCCGCTCGGCGTCGGCCTTGGTGGCGTCGGTGCCGCGGCCGACCCGCTCGGCGTACAGGGCGGCGCCCAGGTCGTGGAGCAGGCCATCCGCCTTGTGCTTGGCGGTGACCTGGTCCAGCTTCTCCTGGCCCGCCTTGGTGGCCTCGTTCGCCTTGGCCAGGCCGATCTCGGCCTGGGCCTTGACCTTGTCCATGAGTCCCATGACGTCTCCTCCGCTGTGGTCGGTGTCGGTGGACTAAGACTAGGACGCGGTCGACCACCGGGGTCGGCCGCTCCGCCGAAATCGACCGTGCGACGAGGAGCCCGAGTGCGTCCCTGGCGAGACCACCTGGATGCGGACGACCCGCTCGTCGCCGCCGGCGCCGCCGGGTTGGCCGAGGACGGGACCCTGCTGCACCGCTGGGCGCGGGGGTGGGGCGGCGACCCTGGGTCCCGCCTGTGGCGCCAGGGCGACCGGTGGTGGACGGCCGGCGAGTTCGACGACGCCACCCGCCGGGCGGCCGGCCGGCTGCGGCGGGCTGGTCTCGAGCCCGGCCAGCGCGTGGTGTGGTCCACCGGCTCGTCGGTCGCCGCCCTGGCCGCCCACGTCGGCGCGCTCCGGGCCGGCCTGGTGGTGGTCCCGGCCAACCCGGCGTACTCGGCGCGGGAGCTCCGCCACCTGGTGACCGACACCCGGGCCGTCGCCGCCGTGGTGGGCCGGCCGGACCAGGCCGCCTGGGTGCGTGAGGCCACGGACGGCGGCGCGCTGGTGTGCGGCCCCGAACTCGACCTGCCGGACGGTGACCCGGGGCCGCTCGACGAGGCGGGACCGGACGACCCGGCGCTGATCTGCTTCACATCGGGCACCACCGGGGTGCCCAAGGGGGCCGTCCTCCGGCACCGGCACCTGCTGGCCGGGGTCACAGCCGTGACCCGCGCCTGGCGCATGGGCCCCGACGACCTGCTCGTCCACTGCCTGCCCGTCTTCCATGCCCACGGGCTGGTGGTCGGGGCGTACGGGACGATGACGGCCGGCGGGTCGGCCGTGCTGCTGCCAGCCTTCGACCCGGCCGCAGTGGCTGACACCGTGGGCACCGAGTCGGCCAGCCTGTTCTTCGGTGTCCCGACCATGTACCACCGGCTGCTGGCCTCGGGACGGGCCCCGCAGCTCGGCCGCCTCCGCCTGTGCGTGTCCGGGTCGGCGCCGCTGCCGGCCGACCTGCACGCCGCCGTGTCGTCGGTGGTGGGCCGTGCGGTGCTCGAGCGGTACGGCATGACCGAGACCCTGATGAACGCCTCCAACCCGTACGGCGGCGAGCGACGGGCGGGCACGGTCGGGTTCCCTCTCCCGGGGGTCGAGATCCACCTGTCGCCCGCGGAGGAGGTGCTGGTGCGGGGGCCGAACGTCTTCGACGGGTACTTCGAGCGCGACGCCGCCAACGCCGAGGCCTTCCGCGATCTGGGGGACGGCGGGGTGCCGTGGTTCGTGACCGGCGACCTCGGGGCGGACGACGACGGTTATCTGGTGCTGCGGGGCCGGTCCACGGAGCTCATCATCTCGGGCGGCTTCAACGTCTACCCGGCCGAGGTCGAGGACGTGGTGGCCCGTTGCCCGGGCGTGGCCGAGGTGGCCGTCACCGGTACCCCGTCCGACGAGTGGGGCGAGGTGGTGACGGCATGGATCGTGGCCGACGGGGCGGCACCGACGCTCGAGGCGCTGCGGGCCCACTGCGCCGACGGGTTGGCGTCCTTCAAGCAGCCCCGGCTGCTCCGGGTGGTCGACGCCCTGCCCCGGAACGCGCTGGGCAAGGTGGTCCGGGGGGAGCTCCGGTGATGCCACCCGCCGCCGCCGTCCGGGGGTAGGTTGCGCCAATGGTGTCGCCGACCCTGCGCCTCGAACGTGAGCTGCTCCGCTCGGGCACCCGGCGGGTCGGTGCCATGGACGAGGTGGGCCGGGGGTCGCCGGCGGGCCCGGTCTACGTGGGCCTGGTGGTGGTGGACGCCTCGACCGGCCGGCCGCCGCGTGGGATCCGCGACTCCAAGCTGCTCCCACCGGCCGCCCGCGAGGCGCTGGTGCCCCGCATCCGTCGATGGGCCCCGGCGTGGGCCGTCGGCTCGGCCGAGCCCGCCGAGGTCGACGCCCTGGGTCTGAGCACCGCGCTCGGCCTCGCCGGACTGCGGGCGCTGGCGGCCGTCGACGAGCCGCCGGACCTGCTGGTGGTGGACGGCAACTACGACTGGCTCACCCCGGCCCGGACGCCGGCCCACGCCCCCGTGCCGCCGGTCATGACCCGGATCCGGGCCGATCTCACCTGCACCTCGGTGGCGGCCGCCAGCATCCTGGCCAAGGTGGCCCGGGACGCCGTGATGATCCGTCTGGCCCAGGAGTTCCCGGACTACGGATGGGACGCCAACAAGGGCTACAGCACGGCCGACCACCTGGACGCCCTCCGCCGGCTCGGCCCCTCGCCCCACCACCGCATCTCCTGGCGCCTGCCCGACCGGTGCGACGACGTGGTCGGCGCAGCCTCCGGCGCCGGGGCCGTCACCGGTGGGCCCGTCACCGACCTCAGTGGGGCTCGCCCACCGTCGTGACGCCGGGCGGCCCGGGTCCACGCCCGGCACGCCCCGGAGGTGCCAACATCTGCCATGGCCTCGCACGACGTCCTGGCTTGGCACGACTTCTTCGTCGGCACCATCGGCGCGGCCGCCGCGCTGACGGGCCTGCTCTTCGTGGCCATCTCCATCAACCTCGACCAGGTACTGAAGTACGCCGGGCTGCCGGGCCGGGCCGCCGGGACCCTCGGCATGCTGGTGAGCGCCCTGGTGGTGTCGGGCTTTGGCCTGGCCCCCGGTCAGAGCACCCGCACGCTCGGCATCGAGGTGGCGGCGGTCGGCCTGGTCGGCGCTGCCCAGGCCGTCTGGGTCTCCCGCGGGGGCGAGCCCGGCGAGCGTCGGTCGTGGCGCATCGAGCACCTGACCACGCTCCTGCTGCCGGGCGTGGCGCTGATCGTGGGCGGCGCCAGCCTGATCGCCGCCCGGGGCGGCGGCCTCTACTGGGTGCTCGGCGCCGTGCTGCTGGCCTTCGTCTCGGCCGCCGTCAACGCCTGGGTCCTGCTGGTGGAGATCAAGCGGTAGCAGCTACGCGGGCGAGGGCTCCTTCGGTAGACCGAGCACCCGCTCGCCGATGATGTTGCGCATCACCTCGTCGGAGCCGCCGGCGATGCGCATGCCGGGCACCCCGAGCAGGTACTGGCTCCAGGCGAAGGTGCCCCATGCCCCGGTGTCGGCCACCAGCGCCGGCCCGAGGATGGACGACACGGCCTCGTAGGTGCGCACCATGTTGGCGGTCAGCGACAGCTTGCCCAGCGACATCTCCGGGCCGGGCAGCTGCCCGGCGGCGATCTTGGCCATGGCCCGCCGGTTCGTGTAGCCCGCCACGCGCTCGTTGATCACGATGTCGGCCAGCTGCTGGCGCACGAGCGGGTCGTCGGCCCGGCCCACCGAGCGGGCGGCCTCGATGAGGCGGGTCGACTGCGGCAGGCTCACGCCGCCCCCACCGCCGCCGATGGCGGCCCGCTCGTTCATGAGGGTGGTGAGGGCCACCGTCCAGCCGCCGTTGACCTCGCCCAGCAGATGGGAGTCGGGCACGCGGACGTCGGTGAAGAACACCTCGTTGAACGACGCGCCACCCGTCATCTGCCGCAGGGGACGGACCTCGACGCCGGGGGCGTGCATGTCGACCACGAACCCGGTCAGGCCCCGGTGCTTCGGGAGGTCGGGGTCGGTGCGGCAGATGATCTCGCCGATGTCGGACACCTGGGCTCCCGAGGTCCACACCTTCTGGCCGTTCAGGACCCACTCGTCGCCGTCCTTGACGGCACGCGTCTGCAGCGAGGCGAGGTCCGACCCCGACGACGGCTCGCTGAACAGCTGACAGCCCACGATGTCGCCCCGCCACATCTTGCGCAGGTAGGCCTCCTTCACCTCGTCGGTGGCATGGGCCAGGATCGTCGGAGCCACCATGCCGAGGCCGATCCCGTAGATGGACATCGACGGCGTCCGGTAGTCGGCCGACACCCGGCCCCAGACCCGCTGGTGGTCGGTGGTCAGGCCCCGTCCGCCGTACTCGGTCGGCCCGGCGATCCAGCCGAAGCCGGCGTCGAAGACCTGCTGGGCCCAGGCCCGGGACACGGTCAGGTCGGCGACCTCCTGGTCGTGGGTCTTCTCGGGGAACAGGCTCACGTCGTCGGAGCCCTGCCCCCACACGAACGTCTCCTCGGGGCGCTTCTCGGCGTTGGCGTCGAGGAAGGCTCGGGCGGCGGACTCGAACTCCTCCAACGTCGGTGCGGCGCCGCCGCTCGACCCGGCCTGGTCGGTCACGCTCATCCCCTGCTCCCGTCGGTCACGCCCCCGTCTCCCGTGGGCTCGGGCCAGCGTATCCAAGCCGGCATGCGGGGGTCGGGGGCGGCGGCTGCGGTAGACACTGGGGGTGGCGTACCTCCTGGCCGTGCTGGCCGCCCTGGCCAACGCCCTGAGTGCGATCTTCCAGCGCATCGGCGTGCAGAACGCCCCGCCGGACACGGTCATGAGCCTGCGCCTGGTCCGTCACGCCTTCTCGAACGCCATCTGGTTCCTCGGCCTAGCCATGATCGCCGTCGGGTTTCTGCTCCAGGCCGGGGCGCTCCACTTCGGTCAGCTCAGCTCGGTGCAGCCCATCGTGGCGGCCGAGCTCCTGCTCCTCGTGCTCATCCTGGGCGGCTGGTTCCGCTATCACCTCGGATGGCGCGAGCTGGGCGGTTCGGCCGCGGCCGCCGGCGGCCTGGCCACCTTCCTGGTGGTAGCGGACCCCGGCGGGGGCGCCATGACCCCGACCCGCCACGCCTGGGTGGTGGTGTTCGTGGTCATCGGGGCGGTGTCGGCCGGCTGCTCCGCCCTCGGGTTCACCGGGCCCCGCTGGTTCCGGGCGGCCATGTTCGGTAGTGCGGGCGCCGTCCTGTTCGCCCTGTCCGCCGCCCTCACCAAGCAGTTCACGACCCTGCTGTCCGTCAGCTGGGCCCACGCCTTCTCCGACTGGGTGCCCTACGTGCTGGTGGCCACCGGCGTGACCGGCCTCTTCCTCATCCAGAGCGCCTTCCAGGCCGGCCCCATCACCTCGTCCCAGGCCGCCATCACCATCGTCGACCCGATCGTCAGCGTCATCATCGGCATCTACCTGTTCCACGACCGGCTGCGCACCTCCGGCTGGCACCTGCCCGTCGAGGTGGCGGCCATCGTGGCCGTGGTGGCCGGGCTGCTGCTGCTGTCGACGTCGCCGCTGGTGGCCGGGGCCAAGGACGAGTCGGGCGCGGGCGACAAGCTCGTCCGCCAGCCCAGCCGACGGCGGGCTGGCACGGCCGGGGGTGCGGGCGGCTAGGTGCCGGACAGGACCGAGCGGACGGCCTCGTCGAGCTCGGCGTGGCGGAACTCGAAGCCCGACCCGGTCAGTCGGGACGGCAGCGCCCGCTGGCTGGCCAGCACCATGTCCTCGGCCATCTCGGGTCCGAGGGCCAGCTTGAGGGCGAAGGCCGGCACCGGCACGACGGCCGGACGGTGGAGGGCGGCGCCGAGCGCGGCGGCCAGCTGGGCGTCGGTGGCGGGCGACGGGGCCGTCGCGTTGACCGCCCCCGACAGGCCGGCGTCGTCCAGGCAGTGGAGGATCGCCCGTACCTCGTCGTCCAGGGTGATCCAGCTGCGGTACTGCTGTCCCGAGCCGATCCGGCCGCCGACGCCGAGGCGGAAGAGCGGCAGCTGGCGGGCCAGCGCCCCGCCCGTCGGGCTGAGCACGATGCCGGTGCGGAGGTGCACGGTGCGGATCCCGGCCGCCTCGGCCGGCTGGGTGGCAGCCTCCCAGGCGACGCACACCCCAGCCAGGAAGCCGGTGCCCGCCGGCTCGGACTCGAGCAGCACGTCGTGGCCACGGTCGCCGTACCACCCGACGGCCGACGCGCTGACGAGGGCGGCGGGCCGGGGGTCGAGGGCGGCGACGGTGCGGGCCACCAGGTCCGTCCCCCGGGTCCGGCTGTCCAGGATCACCCGCTTGCGGGTCGAGCTCCAGCGGCGGTCGCCCACGCCAGCGCCGGCCAGGTGGACCACGCCGTCGATCGGTCCGGCGCCGGCCAGCCGGTCGAGGTCCACGAAGCCGGCGTCCACGTCCCAGGACACGTCGGTCACGCCCGCGGGCGGCGCGGCGGCCTGTGGCGCCGTGCGCCGGACCAGCCGGGTGACGGTGTCCCCCCGCTCGAGCGCGGCGTCGACCAGGGCACTGCCGATGAGGCCGGAGGAGCCGGCGACGAGCAGGTGCATGCCCACGGTCTACCGGGACCCGCCCGCCGCCCGGGCCACCGCGGCCCGCACGAAGCCGGCGAAGGCGTCGGGATGGGTCAGGTGGGCACCGTGGCCGGCGCCCTCGACCTCGACCAATTGCGCGTCGGGCACGTGGTCCATGAGCCAGTCGGCCGACGCCCGGTGGTGGGGGAGCGACTCGCTGCCCCGACCGAACACGGCCGGCACGGTCAACCGGGTCACGTCGAACGGGGGGACACCGGTGCGGATGGCGGCCAGCTCGCCGGCCAGCGCCGGTCCGTCGTCGCGCCGCGCCTGGCGGGTGGCCTCGGGCAGGCGCTCCCAGGCCGAGTCGCCCACCATCCGTCGGAAGAAGCGCTCGGCCGCGACGGCCGGGTCGTCGTCGGCCGCGCCGGCGGGACGGGGCCGGTTGGCCCAGGTCCCGAGCCAGGGCATGGGCGGCTCGTAGGCGGCCACGGCCCGGACAGGTCCGGGCCCGTCGGGCGCCAGGGCGGCACCGAGGGCGATGTCGCCTCCGTAGCTGTGGCCGACCACCACGCAGGGCCGCCCGTCGATGACGTCCACCAGGTCGTCGACGTGGCCCTGCAGGGTGTCGTGGACCGGTGTCACGTGACGCGAGCGGTGGTACCCGCGACGGTCGTAGGCGACGGTGTGGAGGTCGGGCAGGCGCCGGACGACCCGGGCGAAGCTGCCGGCCCGGTCGAGCGAGCCGTGGACCAGCACGACGAGGAGCGCCGCGTCGGCCCCGTCCTCGGGGACGTGCTCGGTCAGTGACAGGAGGTGGTCGGGGGCCATCGCCGCCAGCCTGTCAGGATGCGGCACGGAGCGGCCATTCCTCCCCTGGGGGCCGGAAAGCCCCCAGTTCAGGGCTCCGAGGCCCGAAATGCACGCATCGCGCCCGCAGATCGTGCATTGTTGGGGCTTCCATTTGACCAAGGAGAAACTGTGCCCCTTACCAAGACCGATCTCATCGCCGCCGTCGCCGCACACACCGGTGCGACCTCGAAGGACGTCGCCACCGTGCTCGCCGGCCTCGAGGACGTCGTCGTCGCCAACGTGGCGAAGGGCGAGAAGGTCGTCATCACCGGCTTCCTGACCTTCGATCGGGCCCAGCGCGCCGCCCGCACGGGTCGCAACCCGCAGACGGGCGAGGCCATCAAGATCAAGGCCTCGAAGAGCCCCAAGGTGTCGGCCGGCGCCTCGTTCAAGAAGGTCGTGAACGGCCAGGCCCCGGCTCCCAAGCTGACCAAGGCCAAGTAGTCGCCGACGGAGGGGGCGGTCCGGGACACGGTCCCGGGCCGCCCCCTCGTCGCGTCCGGCGTCGGTCGCAGTTCCTACAGCTGACCGATCGCCTTGTGGGTCTGGGGCACCACCCGCACCCGAGGATGGATATGCAGCGCCCGCTCCTGCAGTTCGAGGACCTGCTCGGGCGAGGGGCCGACCGTGGCGATGCCGAACGGGGTGAGGGGCTGGAGGAAGACCTCGATCGGGGTGGTGCGGCCGGTCGATGCCCGGGCCACCATGGCCACCGCCGCCTCGAGCTCGGCCCGGTCGGTGTCGGGTCCGACCACCACCTTGGCCCAGGTCGTGGCCCCACCGTCGAGGGCGGCGGCCACGAAGGCCTCCTGGACCTCCGTGTCCACCCGCTCGCCGTCCACGCTCGGCAGCTTCAGGTCGGCGCTCACGTAGGTCACCGACGGGGCGATCCTGCGCATGGGCGGCACCAGGGTGGCGTTCGTCTCCAGCATGACGGGCCACCCGCGGTCCGCACAGGCGGCCGCCAACCGCTCCACCCGGGCGCCCTGCAGCAGGGGCTCACCACCGGTCAGGCTGACCGAGTGGTGGGGGACCTGGTCCCACAACGCGCCCACCGCCCCGACGACGCGGTCGAGGTCGAGCGGCGAGTCCTCGACCGACCAGTCCCGTCGTCCGGCGGTGCGCTCGATGCGGCAGGGCCCGGGCACCCGCTCGAGCGCCTCGGGCTGGTCGCAGTAGACGCAGCGGATGTTGCAACCGGTCAGGCGCACGAACACCTGCCGCTCGCCGACCAGCGCGGCCTCGCCCTGGATGGCGCTGAAGACTTCGGACACCAGGACTGCCGAGGTTGGGTCGGCCGGCGCCGGCCGGCTCATGTCAGGGCCGGGTCGTCGAGGCCGGCCGCCGCGAACCCCGCCGCCCGCAGCCGGCAGGCGTCGCACACCCCGCACGGGCGGTCGTCCCCCAGGTAGCAGGACCACGTCAGCTGCAACGGGGCCCCGACCTCGGTCCCGAGGCGGACGATCTGCTCCTTGGTCCGGTCGATCAGGGGCGTCCGGATGGCGATCGGGTCGCCCTCGACCCCGCGCCGCTGACCGGTGGCGGCCACGCCGCGGAACGCCTCGATGAACTCGGGCCGACAGTCGGGGTAACCCGAGTAGTCGAGGGCGTTGACCCCGATCCACACCGCGTCGAGGTCGCGGGCCTCGGCCACGCCGAGCGCCACGGCCAGGAAGATGCTGTTGCGGGCGGGCACGTAGGTCACGGGGATCCCGTCGCCCACGCCGCCGGTGGGCACGTCGAGGTTCGGGTCGGTCAGCGCCGAGCCGCCCCACGCCGAGGTGTCGAGGTGGACCACGAGGTGCTCGGCCCGGTAGTGCCCGGCCACCCCGGCGGCCCGGTCGAGCTCGACCCGGTGGCGCTGGCCGTAGTCGAAGGTGAGGGCCAGGGGCGGCACGGCTGACTCGGCGCCGGCCAGGGCCATGCACACGGTGGAGTCGAGTCCTCCCGACAGCACCACGAGGTGGCCGCCCACGGTCAGCCCACCGGGTCCCGGACGAGGTCGACCCACGAGTCCGTCGTCTCCCACAGCCGCAGGGCGGCGAGGTCGAGCCCGGCCCCGGTCAGGAGCTCCCAGGCCCGGTGGGCGAGCAGCTCGGCGGTGGGGTTGTCGAGCACCTCGTTGAGGTCACGGTGGTCCCAGACGTCGACGACCTGGGCCCGCACCACCTCCTGGAGCGTGTCGAAGTCGAGCACGACGCCGTTCCCGTCGAGGGGCCCCTCGACGCTCACGTCGAGGCGGTAGGAGTGCCCGTGCAGGTTGCGGCACCGGCCCGGGTGCCAGGCCAGCCTGTGGGCGGCCTCGAAGGTGAACGTGCACGTGACCCGGGTGCGCGGCGCAGGCATCCACACGACGCTACCCGACCCTCCGCGCGCCCCCGACGGGGCCGGCGGCCCTCGGGCCTCCCGGTAGGCTGGAGCGCAAATGGAGAGCCCCGAGGGAGACGCGCCGATGCAGGGTCAGGGCCAGGACGGGCGACCGACCGCCGGCACCGGGGCGTTCGGCCCCAACGCCTGGCTGGTCGAGGACATGTACGAGCGCTACCAGGCCGATCCGACCTCGGTGTCGGCCTCCTGGCAGGAGTTCTTCGCCGACTACCGGCCGACCGGTTCCGTGCCCGTCGTGTCCGCCACCCCGGAGCCGGCACCCGCCGCTCCCGCGCCGACGGCCCCGGCCACGGCACCCGCATCGACGCCGGCGCCGGCGCCGGCCGCACCCGCTCCCGCCCCGGCGGCCGGCGCCACACCGCTGCGGGGCGCGGCCGGTCGCATCGTGTCGAACATGGAGGCGTCCCTCGGGGTGCCCACCGCCACCAGCGTGCGGGTGGTGCCGGCCAAGCTCCTCGAGGTCAACCGCACCATCGTCAACAACCAGCTGCGCCGCACGACCGGTGGCAAGGTCAGCTTCACCCACCTCATCGGCTTCGCCGTGGTGAAGGCGCTGGTCGCCGTGCCGGCCATGAACGCCTCCTTCGTCGAGGACGCCGACGGCAAGGGCACTCCCGGGGTGATCCGGCACGACCACGTCGGTCTGGGCCTGGCCGTCGACGTGGAGAAGGGCAGCGGCCGCACCCTGCTGGTGCCCTGCATCGCCGACGCCGACACCCGGGACTTCCAGGGGTTCGTGGCCGCCTACGAGGACCTCGTGCGCCGCATCCACAACAACAAGATCGCCCCCGACGACTTCGCCGGGACCACGGTCACCCTGACCAACCCCGGCACCCTCGGCACGGTGCAGTCCGTGCCCCGGCTCATGCCTGGCCAGGGCGTCATCGTGGGGGTGGGTGCCCTCGGCGTGCCGCCCGGCTTCGAGGCGACCGACCCGCGCATGCTGGCCGAGCTGGGCGTCGGCAAGACGGTGACCGTCACCTCGACCTACGACCACCGCATCATCCAGGGAGCCGAGTCCGGCCTGTTCCTGGCCCACGTGGCCGAGTGCCTGATGGGCGGTCACGGCTTCTACCAGGAGGTGTTCGGCTCGCTCGGCATCCCCTACGAGCCGGTCACCTGGCAGCGCGACACCTCGGCGGCCGACGACGACGGGCACGAACGGCTCGTCAAGCAGAACCACGTGCAGACCCTCATCAACATGTACCGCGTGCGCGGCCACCTCATCGCGCACCTGGACCCGCTCGACGCCGAGCCCGTCGACCTGCACCCCGAGCTGGACCCGCTCCACTACGGCCTCACCATCTGGGACCTGCCCCGCACCTTCGTGGCCGACGGGCTGGCCGGGAAGAAGCTGGCCACCCTCGACGAGATCCTGTCCGTCCTGCGCGACGCCTACTGCCGCACGCTCGGCGTCGAGTACATGCACATCCAGGACCCCGAGCAGAAGCGGTGGATCCAGCAGCACGTCGAGGGCGTGTCCTCGGTGACGGTGCCCGACGAGCAGCGCCACATCCTCGACCGGCTGAACGCCGCCGAGGTGTTCGAGCGCTTCCTCCACACCCGTTACGTGGGCCAGAAGCGGTTCGGCCTCGAGGGCGCCGAGTCGGCCATCGTCATCCTCGACGCCCTGCTCGACGAAGCGGTGGTGGAGGGGATGCACGAGTCGGTCATGGGCATGTCGCACCGCGGCCGGCTCAACGTGCTGGCCAACATCGTCGGCAAGTCCTACGGCGAGATCTTCGAGGAGTTCGAGGGGAACCTCGACCCCGAGTCCGTCCAGGGCTCCGGCGACGTGAAGTACCACAAGGGCGCCACCGGCCACTTCGTCGGCCGCTCGGGCGGCACCATCCCGGTGACCATGGCCTCCAACCCGTCCCATCTCGAGGCGGTGGACCCGGTGGTGGTCGGCATGGCCCGGGCCCGCCAGGACGCCCTCGGGGGCGAGCGGGGGAGCGGCAAGCGACTCGTCGACGGCACCGGCGCGCCCTTCCCGGTGCTGCCCATCCTGCTCCACGGCGACGCCGCCTTCGCCGGGCAGGGCGTGGTGGCCGAGACCCTCAACCTCTCGCAGCTGGCCGGTTACCGCACCGGCGGCACCGTCCACGTCGTCATCAACAACCAGCTCGGCTTCACCACCGCGCCCGACGCGGCCCGCAGCACCGTGTACCCGACCGACGTGGCCAAGATGGTCCAGGCCCCGATCTTCCACGTCAACGGCGACGACCCCGAGGCCTGCGCCCGGGCCGCCCGGCTGGCGTTCGGCTTCCGCCAGGCGTTCCACAAGGACGTCGTGATCGACATGGTCTGCTACCGCAAGCACGGCCACAACGAGGGGGACGACCCGAGCTACACCCAGCCGCTGATGTACGGGCTCATCGACGCCAAGCGCTCCGTGCGCAAGCTCTACACCGAGGCGCTGGTCCGCCGGGGCGACATCTCCCTCGAGGAGGCCGAGCAGGCGCTCGACGACTTCTCCGCCCGGCTGCAGGCCGCCCTCGACGAGACCCGGGCCGAGGCCGAGGGGGCGCCGGCCGCGCCGCTGACCCTGCCCGAGTACGTCCAGCCCGACCTCACCATCCCGACCGTCGACACCGGCATCGACCCCGAGACGGTGTCCCGCCTGGCCACCGTGGTGCGGTCGGTGCCCGACGGCTTCGTCCTCCACCCCAAGCTGGCCCGCCAGTTCGAGCAGCGCGACAAGGTGGTGGCCGACGGCGAGATCGACTGGGCCCTGGGCGAGGCCCTGGCCTTCGGCTCGCTCCTGCTCGAGGGGCACAACGTGCGGGTCACCGGACAGGACACCCGCCGCGGCACCTTCTCCCACCGGCACGCCGTCCTGGTCGACTACGAGACCGGGTCGGAGCACGTCCCGCTCGAGGGCCTGGAGGGCGGGCGCTTCACCATCCGCGACTCGCTGCTGTCGGAGTACGCCTGCGTCGGCTTCGAGTACGGCTACTCGGTGGAGGCCCCGGACGGCCTGGTGGCGTGGGAGGCCCAGTTCGGCGACTTCTGGAACGGCGCCGAGATCATCGTCGACAACTTCCTGGTGGCCGCCGAGGACAAGTGGGGCCAGAAGTCCGGCCTGGTGCTGCTGCTCCCGCACGGCTACGAGGGCCAGGGACCCGAGCACTCGTCCGCCCGGATCGAGCGCTTCCTGACCCTGTGCGCCCGGGGCAACCTCCGGGTGGCCGAGCCGACCACCGCCGCCCAGTACTTCCACCTGCTGCGGGCCCAGGTCCACCTCCCGGACCGCAAGCCGCTCATCGTGTTCACCCCCAAGTCGCTGCTGCGGGCCCGTCAGGCCCGCTCGCCGATCGAGGCCTTCACCGGGGGTGCGTTCGCCGAGGTCCTGGACGACCCGGCGGCCGACACCGGCCTGCTGGACCGCGACCGGGTGGAGCGGGTGGTGCTCTGCACCGGCAAGGTCGCCTTCGACGCCCTCGCCCGGCGTGACGAGCTGGGTGACGCCGCCGCCGCCGTGGCCGTCGTCCGGGTGGAGCAGCTCTACCCGTGGCCGAAGGACACCCTGACCGAGGTGCTGGCCCGCTACCCGCAGGCGGAGGAGGTGGTGTGGCTGCAGGAGGAGCCCGAGAACATGGGCGCCTGGAACTTCGTGCACAGCCGGCTCCACCGGCTGCTGCGCAAGAGCCACATCCTGCGCCACGTCAGCCGGGCCGAGTCGGCCAGCCCCGCCTCCGGCAGCGCCGCGCTGCACCGGCTCGAGCTGGAGGACCTACTGGCCCGGGCGGTGGGCTGAGCCGGAGCTGCCGGATGCCCGGCGGCGCTCAGCCCAGGAAATCGTGGGCCAGGGCCATCCACATCTCGTTGGACAGGCGGAGCGACTCGACGTCGACCCGCTCGTCGATGCCGTGGAACATCGCCCCGTACTGCTCGAACCCGATGTTGGTGCTGTGCAGGCCGAACCCGTACGAGGTGGCGCCGAGGGTCCGGGTGTAGCGGGCGTCCGTGGCCCCGACCGTGAGATACGGCACGTTGGTCGATCCCGGGTAGAAGAGGGTGGCGACCCGCTGCAGCGCGTCCCACAGCGGGGTGTCGATGGGGGAGGTGGAGGAAGGCTCCTCGGCGCCGAAGGTGATCTCCACACAGTCGGCCAGGTCGCCGAGCACGTCGTCGAGCATGGCCCGCACCTCGCCCGTGTCCCAGCCCGGCAGTGAGCGGATGTCGACGGTGAGCTGCACCCGGTCGGGGATCACGTTCACCTTGGTGCCGCCGTGGAGGATGGTCGGGGCCATGGTGGTGTGGGTGCAGGCGTGGGCCTGGCGGGCCAGGCCCAGCAGGGGCAGCTCGTCGCAGAACCTGTCGATCCCGTCCGGGTCGAGCAGCGGCTCGCTGAGCTCGGGCGGGAACCCGAGGCCCTCGATGAAGCGCACCCAGGCCTCGTGCAGCTCGGCCCGGGGCCGGTACTCGTCGATGCGCCGCACCACCTCGGCCGCCTTGACCAGCGCGTTGTCGGTGCGCAGGGGCTGGCTGGCGTGGCCCGGGGTGCCGGAGATGGTGAGCAGGCACCAGAACACCCCCTTCTCGCCCACGATGACGGGCAGCCGGGGCAGGCCGTCGGCCCCGTTCATGGGGAAGCCGCCCGACTCGGTGATCACGTAGTCGCTACGGACGTCGTCGGGGTGGTTGGCGCACAGCCACCGTGCCCCGTAGGTGGAGAGCGCCTCCTCGTCGGCCACCGCGATGTAGGTGAGGTCACCCCTGGGCCGGAAGCCGTCCAGGGCCAGGTGCCGGAAGGCGGTGGCCATGGTGGTGGTCAGGTTCAGCATGTCGATGGCGCCGCGGCCCCACACCTCGCCGTCGATGAGCTCGCCGCCGTAGGGGTCGTGGGTCCAGTCGTCGGGCGTGGCCGGCACGACGTCGGTATGGCCGAGCAGGGTCAGCGACGGTGCCGACGGGTCGGACCCCGGCAGCTTCGCCACCAGGGTCTTGCGGCCGGGCGAGGGCTCGTAGGTCTGGAGCAGCGCACCGGTGCCCTCGAGGTAGCCCTGGAGGAGCTCGGCGCTGCGCGCCTCGTTGCCGGAGGCGGGCGTGCCGTCGTTGACGCAGGCGTTCCGGATCAGGTGCTGGAGGAGGTCGGTGGCCTCGTCGGCCCGCTGGATGTCGGTGGTGGTCACCCGGCCGATCCTACGACGCCCGAGGCCTCTGAACAGGGGGCATGGTCGGGGGGGCGCCGACCAGGTGGTTGACTGTGGGCAAATGAATTCCGAACCACTGGCCCGACGGCGCATCGTCGTCGACGGGTCGAACCTTGCAACCGAAGGTCGCACCCTGCCCAGCCTCGCGCAGCTGAACGAGGCCATCGAGACATTCCTCGAGGAGTACAAGGGCTTCACCGCCGAGGACGTGACGGTGGTGGTCGACGCCTCCTTCGGCCACCGCATCGACCCCTCCGAGCTCCGCCAGTTCGAGGACGCCATCGAGCACGGCGAGATGGTGACGCCCCCGGCCGGCGCCGTCGGACGGGGCGACGGCTTCATCCTCCGCATCGCCGAGAAGTCGGGGGCCCTCGTGCTCTCGAACGACTCGTTCCAGGAGTTCCACGCCGAGCGCCCGTGGCTGTTCGAGCCGGGACGCCTGATCGGGGGCAAGCCGGTGCCCGGTGTCGGGTGGGTCTTCACCCCCCGCACCCCGGTCCGGGGGCCGCGCAGCCGGTCCGTCACCGCCCAGTCGAAGCGCGAGGCCAAGGCGGCGGCGGCCGCCGAGGCCGCGTCCGACCAGCCCGCCACCGACGCGGTGGAGGCGGACACCGCGGCGCCCCCGGCCCGGAGGCGGCGGAGCGCCCGGGCGGCGGTCGCCGATCCTGCGCCCGCGCTCGACACGGTCGACACCGACGACGCCTACGAGGAGGTCGACGGGCAGAAGGCGGGACGAGCCACCAAGGCGGCCAAGGCGGCCAAGAAGGCCCCGGCCAAGAAGGCGGCGACCAAGACCGCGGCCGCCAAGAAGACCGCAGCGGCCAAGAAGGCGCCGGCCAAGAAGGCGCCGGCCACCAAGGCCGCCGAGGCGGCCGGGACGGCACCGCCGGCCAAGGCCGCGAAGGCCACCAAGGCCACCAAGGCCGCCAAGAAGCCGACCAAGAAGGCGGCCGCGGGCACGGCCGAGCCCGCCGCCAAGGCGGCCAGGGCGACCAAGAAGGCCGCCGCCGACGCGGCGGCCGAGCCGGCGGCGCAGGACGGCCGGGCGTCGGGCCACGGAGACGCGCTCAACGACCCGATGACCTTCATCACCTTCGTGGCCGAGCACCCCATCGGCGCCACCATGGAGGGCGTGGTCGCCTCCTTCACCTCCCACGGCGCCCACATCGACGTGGGCGGCATGCTCTGCCACGTGCCGCTGCGGGGGCTCGGCGACCCACCGCCGGTCAAGGCCCGCTCGGTGCTGACCAAGGGGGAGACGCGGACCTTCGAGCTGGTCTCGCTCGACGCGCCCCGCCGCCGGGCGGAGCTGACCCTGCCCGGGGTGGGCGACAGCACCACCGGCTGATCCGCCGGTCGTCCCGCCGGCGGCCCGGTAGCCTCCAGGCCGTGCGACCCGACGACTACCTGCCCCACCGCGACCCGTTCCTGTTCCTGACCGAGCTGCGCTCCATCGAGGCGGGCCGGTCGGCCACCGGCGCCTGGCAGCTCACGGGGGACGAGGCGTTCTTCGCCGGGCACTTCCCCGGACGGCCGACCCTCCCGGGGGTGCTGATGGTGGAGTCGCTGGCCCAGCTGGGGGCCTGCGCCGTCCTCAGCGATCCCGCCTTCGCCGGGCGGCTGCCGCTGTTCGGCGGCATCGAGCGGGCCCGCTTCCGGCGCCAGGTCGTCCCCGGCGACCTCCTGGAGCTGGAGGTCACCCTCGGCCGCATGTCGTCCCGTGCCGGCAAGGGCTCGGGTCGGGCCACGGTGGGTGGCAAGCTCGCCTGCGAGGCCGACCTGCTGTTCGTGCTGGTGGACGCCGGGTCCGCCGCGGAGGCCTGACGACCGTGCGCATCGCCACCTGGAACGTGAACTCGCTGACGGCGCGGCTGCCCCGGGTCGAGGAGTGGCTCGGCTACGCCCGGCCGGACGTGCTGTGCCTCCAGGAGACCAAGCAGGCCGACGCGGCCTTCCCGCACATGGCCTTCGAGGCGCTCGGCTACGAGTCGGCGCACCACGGCGACGGCCGGTGGAACGGGGTGGCCATCCTCAGTCGGGTCGGGCTGAGCGACGTGTCGGCCGGGCTGGGCTCGTCCGACGACGAGGTCGGCACCCGGCTGATCGCTGCCGACTGCGGCGGGGTCCGCGTGCTGTCCGCCTACGTGCCCAACGGACGCTCGCTCGACGATCCCTTCTACGCGGCCAAGCTCGCCTGGCTGGCCCGGCTGCGCGAGCTGCTCGACGAGACCACCTCGCCCGACCGGCCGGTGGCCCTCTGCGGCGACTTCAACGTCGCCCCCGACGACCGTGACGTGTGGGACCCGGGCCAGTTCGAGGGCATGACCCACGTGAGCCCGCCCGAGCGCGCCGCCCTCGGGGCCCTGGAGTCGTGGGGCCTGGTCGACGCCTTCCGGCTGCGCTACCCCGACGACCGGCTGTTCAGCTGGTGGGACTACCGGGGCGGGTCGTTCCACCGCCACCAGGGCATGCGGATCGACCTCATCCTGGTCACCGAGGTCCTGGCCCGGAACACGACGTTCGCCCTCATCGACCGGCAGGCGCGCAAGGGGGAGAAGCCCTCCGACCACACCCCGGTCTTCATCGACACCGAGGTCGGTTGACGTCCGCCGTGGTCCGGTCAGCCGCGCAGGTTGGCCCGTAGCGCCGCGAAGCGCTCCGCCGCCTCTGGCGCGGTTGGCCGGGACTCGCCCGGAGCACAGCCCTCGGCCAGCGCCGCCAGCCACGGCGACGGCCGCCGCTCCATGGCCCGGCCGCCTCCCATGGTCCGGGAACGGGCCCACGAGCACTCGAGGGTGCGTGCCGCCCGCGTGAGCGCCACGTAGAGCAGGCGGCGCTCCTCGGCCACCGCCGACGAGGTGGCGGCGTGGACGATGGGCACGAAGCCCTCCTCGAGGCCGACCACGGACACCGCCTCCCACTCCAGCCCCTTGGCCCGGTGGAAGGTGGCGAGCTCGACGCCGCCGCCGGGATCGCCCCGACCGGACGCCTGCAGGCGGGCGGCCGCCCGCCCGGTGGTCGGACCGGGCGCGCCCGGGTCCGCCGACTCGGGGGCCGGTGCGAAGCGGCAGGGGATGCCGGCCGACTCCAGCGCCCGCCGCACGCCGGCCAGCAGGTCGTGGGTCCGGGCCAGGACGGCCTGGTCGGACCAGGTCACGCCCTCCTCGGCCCGGGCCAGGATCCGGGCGGCCACCGCCTCGGCCTCGGCCCGGTCGTCGTCGAACCCCGTGACCGTCGGCACGGGGCCGTCGTCGGCCGCCGACACGGGCGGTGCCACCACCACCGGGCCGAGGGCGGCGGTGGCCGCGGCCACCACCTGGGGGGAGCAGCGGTGGTTGCGGTCGAGGTGGACCACCTCGAGCCCGGGCACCCGCTCGGGCAGCGAGGCCAGGAGGCCGGGGTCGGCGCCGTTCCAGCCGTAGATGGCCTGGTTGGGGTCGCCCACGGCGCAGAGGTCGACGCGGGTGCCCAGCAGGGCCTCGATGAGGCGGAACTGGGCCGGGTTCACGTCCTGGAATTCGTCGACGGCCACGTGACGGTAGCGCCACCGGGCGGCGTCGGCCGCCGTCGGGTCGTGGAGCAGGAGGTCGCCCGCCTCGAGCAGGACGTCGTCGAGGTCGAGCAGCCCCCGTCGTGCCAACCGGTCCTGGTAGGCGGCGTACACGTCCACCACCTGCCCGACGCCGGGCCCCGGGCCCCGCCCGGTGGCGGCCTCCCGGTAGGCCTCCGGCCCGAGGCAGCGGGCCTTGGCCCACCCGATCTCGGTGTCGGCGGCCGACGCCAGCGCCCGGTCGCCGGTCAGCTCGACCAGCGTGCGCCACCGGTGCTCGACCAGGGACGGCGGCGGTCCGCCGGCGTCGGCGGCCCGCCGGCGCAGCAGGGTCAGCGCCAGCTGGTGCAGCGTCCCCGCCCGCACGCCCGGGGTGGGCACCCCACCGGCGCCGGCCGCGTCGGAGACGGGCACGCCGTAGCGGCGGAGCCGGTCGCGCAGCTCGCCGGCCGCCTTGCGGGTGAAGGTGCACACGACGGTGTGGTCGGCGTCGGCCGACCCGTCGCGGATGCGCCGGGCCACCCGCAGCGTGAGCACCCGGGTCTTGCCGGACCCGGCTCCGGCCACGATGCACAGCGCGTCGGCGGCCGACGTCACGGCCCGCTGCTGGGCGGGGGAGAGGCCGGCACAGGCCGCCTCGAACCGGTCGGTCCGCCCGGGCGGCGGCGGGGCAGGGGGCTCCACGGGGTCCGAGGCTACCGGTGGGGTGTTGCACCGGTGGGTGTCGGCCGCCTCGGTAGATTGGCCCGATGCCCGAGCGCGCGCCCGACCGACCCGTCGTCCCGGGCTGACGGTTGCCGGCACGCCCGCCCCCGCTACCGGGCGAGGAGGTCCTGGTCGACATCCGTCCGCACTGGTCCTTCCTGACCGGGCCCCTGGTGACCGCACTGGTGGCCGTCGGCGTCGGTGTGGCCCTCGACGTCGGCATCCCGCACACGTCGGTCACCCTGCACTGGGTGGAGGGGGCCGTCGTGGCCGTCCCCTGCCTGTGGCTGGCCGGCCGGGCCGTGCGCTGGCGACGGTCGTGGCTGATGGTGACCACCTTCCGGGTCGTCGACCAGTGGGGCGCCACCACCGGGGACCAGATCGACCTCCCCCTCGACTCGATCGAGCGGGTGCGGGTCCTCCAGGGCCCGTTCCGGCGCCTGGTCGGCACGGGGAGCATCGACGTCGTGGTGTGGGAGCAGGGGGTCCTCCACCGCATCGAGGACGCCCGCAAGCCGGTCGTGCTGGCCCGGGTGATCACCCGTCGGCTCGGCCCTGTGGCGCCGTCGCCGCCCGGACGCTGACCCGGCCGAGCCGCCGCCGCCCGGATTTGCAACGCACGCAGGGCAGAAACCGGGCGTCGCGCTCTTGTATGGGGCGCGCCGATCCGTCAGTATGGCCAACCGAAGGCGTTGTCGGTCGCGCCGCCGACGGCAGGGCGGGACCGGTGCGGAAGGAGTGTCGGATGGTGGATGTGGCAGGAGTGCGATCGATCGGCTCGCCGAGCGTCGACTGGGGCATGCGGTCCCAGCAGCCGTTCGAGGACCCGAAGCGCCGACTCGACACCCTGGTGCCGCTCCTCCACGAGCTGGTGGCCTGGGACCTGGTCCAGCGGGCCGAGGACGGCAGCTTCGTCCTGCGCCAGGACGTCCAGGAGCGCCTGGCCGCACTGACGGCCGACCGCCCGACCGGGTCGGCCGAGGTGTTCGTGGGCCGCAAGTGCCAGGTGTGCGGCGCCGTCAAGCTCACCCGCATGGTCGACGGGGTGCGGATCTGCTCTCCCTGCAACCGCAAGGCGTCGGAGCCCGCCGACCCGGACGAGGTGGCCAGGCCCCCCAAGGGCCCGCGCGGCTTCTTCCACCGGCGCGCCGCCAGCTGACGCCGCCCGCCGGGATCAGCCGGCCCGTCGGGCCACGGTCCCGTCCACCGGGCTGACCCGCCACGCGACCCGGCTGGGCTCGGCCGGTTCGAGTGCCCCCGGTCGGGCCAGCGCCACCACGCACCCGCCCCACCCCGCACCGGTCATCCGCACCCCGAGCACGCCCGGCCGCGCCCGCAGGTCGGCCACCAGGTCGTCGACGGCCCCCGTGCTGGCCTCGAAGTCGCCGGCCAGACTGGCGTGGCTGGCGTCCATGGCCGCCCCGGCGTCGGCCAGCCGCCCGTCGGCCAGCGCCGCCGCGAACTCGTCGACCCGCTCGCACTCGGTGATCACGTGGCGGGCACGGCGGCGGAGCAGCGGGTCCCGCAGGGCCGGCAGATCGACCGGGCCGGCCAGGCCGAGGGGCCCGACGACCGCGGCCGCCGCCTCGCACTCGGCCACCCGGAGCGCGTAGGGGGACGTGCGGAGGTCGCGCCGCACCTGCGAGTCGACCACGGTGAACTCGGCGTCCGGGGGGACCGGCACCTGACGGGTGGACGTGGTCGAGGTGTCGATCCACAGCGCATGGCCGGCCCGGCCGCCCGCGCACACCAACGGGTCCATGATCCCGACCGGCACCCCGATCCGGTGCTCGGCGGCCTGGCACAGCGCGGCGACGACCGGTGCCTCGCCCCCGACCCCGAACACCTCGGCCAGGGCGACGGCCAGCGCCGCGCTCGACGACAGGCCCGAGCCGCGGGGCACGGTGGAGGCGATCCGGAGCTCGCCCCCGTGGTCGGGCCGGGCCAGCGACGCCACGGCCGCGGTCAGGCGGGCCCAGGCCGGCTCGAGCTCGCGCACCGCGTCGGTGTCGGTCACCACCGGGAACCCGGCCCGCTCACCCGGGTAGGCGTCGGACGCCACCTCGATGACGTCACCCCCGTCGGGGGCGAAGGTGACGGTCACGCCGAGGCCGATGGCCATGGGGAGTGCCCGGCCGGCGTTGTAGTCCGTGTGGTCGCCGATCAGGTTGACCCGCCCGGGGCCGACGCAGCTCCTGGTCGCCTGCTGTCGCTCGGTCACCGGGTCCCCCGTGTCCGTGCCGCGCCGGGCGGGCGGCCGCGCCGTCACGCTACCCCTGGCGGCTCCCGTCCGACGCGGCCGCCGGTCCGCCTACCATGCACAGCGATGTTCGACGAACTGCTGCGCGCCAACGCCGACTACGCCGACGGGTTCGCCCTGGCGGGCATCGCCCCGCTGGCCGCCCGGGGCTTCGCCCTGGTCACCTGCATGGACAGCCGCATCGAGCCGCTGACCATGCTGGGCCTCCACCCCGGTGACGCCAAGATCATGCGCAACGCCGGCGCCCGGGTCACCCCGGACGTGCTGCGGTCGCTGGTCCTGGCCACCCGCTTCCTGGCCGTGGAGGAGATCGCGGTGATGCAGCACACCAACTGCGCCCTGGCCGATCAGAGCGACACCGACGTGCGGGGCCGGCTGGCCGAGGCCGGCGTCGGCGGGGCCGAGGACTGGGAGTTCCTGGCCATGCCCGACCCCGACGCAGCGCTGGCCGCCGACGTGGCCCTCGTGCGCGACTGCCCGCTGCTGCCTGCCCCCGTCCGGGTGGAGGGCTGGCGGTACGACGTGGGCACCGGGCGCATCCGGCGGGTCGTCCCCTCCTGAGCGGTACCGGGGCGGGCGTCCGCATTTGACCCGCGCCCGGCGCTGGGACACGATCCCGCCATGCCGATTCCCCTGCGCACCCCCTCGACCCCGGCGCTGACCGCGCCGTCGGTCGCCACGGCCACGACATCCCCGGCCGGTGCCCGATGAGCGGGCCCCTCGACGGCGTCCGCATCATCGAGCTGGCCGGACTCGGTCCGGCCCCCTTCGCCGGCATGATGCTGGCCGACGCCGGCGCCGACATCATCCGGATCGACCGGTCGGACCGGGCCAACTACCCGCCGACCGAGGGGGCCCACGTCGACCTGATGAACCGCGGCCGCCGCTCGGTGGCGGTCGACCTCAAGCACCCGGACGGCGTGGGCCTGGTGCTCGACCTCGTGGCCGGGGCCGACGGGCTCATGGAGGGCTTCCGCCCGGGGGTGGCCGAGCGGCTCGGCCTGGGGCCCGACGAGTGCCTGGGCCGCAACCCCAAGCTGGTCTACGGACGGATGACGGGATGGGGCCAGGACGGCCCGATGGCCCAGGCGGCCGGCCACGACATCGACTACATCGCCCTGTCCGGGGCCCTCGGCGCCATCGGCCGGCAGGGGGAGCGGCCGGTGCCGCCGCTCAACCTGGTGGGCGACTTCGGCGGCGGGGGCATGCTGCTCGCCTTCGGCATGGTGAGCGCCATCCTCGGCGCCCGCAGCGGCGGGACGGGCCAGGTGGTCGACGCGGCCATGGTCGACGGGGCGGCGGCGCTGATGACCATGACGTACACGCTCCGCACCGCCGGCATCTGGCAGGAGGAGAAGGGGACCAACCTGCTCGACACCGGTGCCCACTTCTACGAGGTCTACGAGTGCGCCGACGGCGGTTATTTCGGCGTGGGCGCCATCGAGCCGCAGTTCTACGCCGAGCTCATGCGGCTGCTCGGCCTGGGTGACGAGGACCTCTCGACCCAGATGGACCGGACCACCTGGCCGGCCATGAAGGAGCGCTTCGCCGCCATCTTCGCCAGCCGGACCCGGGACGAGTGGGAGGCCGTCTTCGCCGGTACCGACGCCTGTGCGGCGCCCGTGCTGTCACCGACCGAGGCGCCCGACCACCCCCACAACCGGTTCCGCGGCACGTTCACCGAGGTCGCCGGTGTGGTCCAGCCGGCCCCGGCCCCACGGTTCCTGTCCACACCCGGCGAGATCCGCCGCCCGCCGCCCCATCCCGGGCAGTACGGCGACGAGGCCCTGGCCGACTGGGGTGTCGGCGAGGCGAGGGTGGCCGAGCTGCGCGAGGCGGGCGCCATCCGCTGAGGGTCCGCCCCGTCGGGCGCCCGCTCAGAGGTTGACGACCGGGCAGGTGACGGTGCGGATGATGCCGTCGATGAGCTGGATGCGCCCGACCACCATCTGGCCCAGCTCGTCGACGGTGGTCGCCTCGGCCCGGGCGATCACGTCGTAGGGGCCGGTGACGCCCTCGGCGGTCACCACCCCCTCCACCGACTGGACGGTGCGGGCCACGGTGGCCGCCCGGCCGACCTCGGTCTGGATGAGCACGTAGGCGCTGACGGACATGGCCTCTCCTGGCGGGTGGGCGGGTGGGGGGCGCATCAGCCTACCGCTCGGCCGGGTCCGCCTACCATGCCGACATGGGCGTCAGGGAGCGAGGAGACCAGTTCCGCCGCCTGGTCCGGTCCGCCGTCGACGACCTCTTCGACCAGCGCAGCCCCTTCGGCCGGCTGGCCCTGACCCACGTGCTGATGACGGCGGGGGACACCATGTTCGCCGTGTCGCTGGCCGGCTCGCTGTTCTTCTCCATCTCGCCCACGGCGGCCAAGGACAAGGTCCTGCTGTACCTGCTCCTGACCATGGGCCCCTTCGCCGTGGTGGCCCCGGCCCTCGGGCCGCTGATCGACCGCAGCCGGGGTGCCCGGCGGGCCATGGTGGTGACCTCGGCGCTGGGCCGGGCGGTGCTGTGCCCCTTCGTGGCCCGCGACATCCACTCGCTGCTGCTCTTCCCCGAGGCGTTCCTGATGCTGGTGCTGTCCAAGGTCTACCTGGTGACCAAAGGCGCCCTGGTGCCGGAGATGGCGGCCATGGAGATGCCCGGGAACCTGGTGGAGGAGGAAGGGCCGGCCCTTCCGGCGCCGGACGAGCGCACCCGCCACCCCGAGCCCACCCCGCCCTACGGCACGCCGCCCACCGTCCACGTCGACGACCCGGTGACCGGCGAGGACGTGGTCGAGCCCGACCTGGCCACGCTCAACGCCCGGCTCGGGCTGCTGGCGTCGCTGTCGGGCTTCGTCTTCGCCCTGCCGGCGGTGGCCATCCTCAAGCTGGCCGGCTCACCGGCCGTGCTGTGGAGCTGCGCGGCCGTCTTCGTGGCCGGCGTGGCGGCCGGCCTGCGGCTCCCGGTCCGGCGCGCGACCCGGGCCGCCCGGCGCAGCGCCCGGGCCGACCGGCGGCTTGCCGCGGCGGGGGAGGAGGCGTGGGCACCGGACGCCGACGACTGGCGCCTGCAGGAGCAGCGCGACCTGGCCGCCTTCCGACCCATCGCCGGGACCCAGGTGATCCTGGCCCTCACCCCGATGTCGGTGCTGAAGGGCCTGCTCGGGTTCCTCACCTTCCTCTTCGCCTTCGGGCTGCGCCGCGAGAACGCCGCCACCTGGTGGTTCGGGCTGCTGATCGGGGCGCTGACCGTGGGGGCGGTCATCGGCGTGCTGCTGGTCGGCCGGATCCGACGCGTCCTGTCCGAGCAGCAGATGCTGGCCGCCTCACTGTGGCTGGTGGCCGCCATGGGACTGCTGGGCTGGCTGTTCCCGCACCAGGCGCTCCAGGCCCTGGTGGCCGTGGCCGTCGGTGCGGCCGGAGCCATCGCCAAGCCCTCGTTCGACGCGCTCGTGCAGCGCCACGTGCGCGAGTCCGACCAGGGCCGCGCCTTCGCCCGCTTCGAGACGCGGCTGCAGCTGATGTGGGTCACCGGGTCGCTGGTGGGGGTGGTGCTGTCGCTGTCGATCCCGGCCGGCAACCTCGTCCTGGCCGTGGTGGCCATGGCCGGGGCGCTGTCCTACATGAGCGCGCTGCACTCGGCCGCCGGGCGGAACTGAGCGGTCCCGTCGGCCCTGGCGGACCCGCACCCGTACGCGACGAGGGGGCCGGCGTGGCCGGCCCCCTCGTGCACGCACTTGGCGTCGGCGCCGGTCAGCCCAGCTGGCGCTCCAGCTCGTCGACCTCGCCGGCCAGGGCCGCCGGGAGCTTGTCGCCGAACTGGGCGTAGTGCTCGCGGATGGAGGGCACCTCGGCCCTCCACTCGGCCGGGTCGACGTGCAGCAGGACCTCCATGTCGGCGTCCGACACGTCGAGCCCCTCGGTGTTGATGGCGCCCTTGGCCGGGACCAGGCCGATCGGGGTCTCGACGGCCTCGCCGGCGCCGCTCACCCGCTCGAAGACCCACTCGAGGACCCGGCTGTTCTCGCCGTAGCCCGGCCACAGCCAGCGACCGTCCTCGTCCTTGCGGAACCAGTTGACGTAGAAGATCTTGGGCAGCTTGTCCGGGTCGGCGTCCTTGCCGATGTCGAGCCAGTGGCTGAAGTAGTCGGCCATGTTGTAGCCGCAGAAGGGCAGCATGGCGAACGGGTCGCGGCGCAGGTTCCCCACGGCGCCGGCGGCGGCGGCGGTCGTCTCCGAGGCCATGACCGAGCCGAGGAACACGCCGTGCTGCCAGTCGCGCGACTGGAAGACGAGCGGCACCACCGAGGCGCGGCGCCCGCCGAACAGGATGGCGTCGATGGGCACGCCGGCCGGGTCCTCCCACTCCGAGGCGATGGCCGGGTCCTGCGACGCCGGCACGGTGAAGCGGGCGTTCGGGTGGGCGGCCGGGGTGCCGGAGTCGGGCGTCCAGTCCTCGCCCTTCCACGACGTCAGGTGTGCGGGGGCCTCGTCGGTCATCGACTCCCACCACACGTCGCCGTCGTCGGTGAGGGCGGTGTTGGTGAAGATGGCGTTGCCGTCCATGGTCAGCATGGCGTTGGGGTTGGTGTGGGTGTTGGTGCCCGGCGCCACGCCGAAGAACCCGGCTTCGGGGTTGATGGCGTAGAGGCGGCCGTCGGCGCCGAACTTCATCCAGCAGATGTCGTCGCCGACCGTCTCGACCTTCCAGTCCGGCAGCGTCGGGATCAGCATGGCCAGGTTGGTCTTCCCGCAGGCGGACGGGAAGGCCCCCGTCACGTAGCGGGTCTCGCCGGCGGGGGAGGTGAGCTTGAGGATGAGCATGTGCTCGGCCAGCCAGTTGTCGTCGCGGGCCATGACCGAGGCGATGCGCAGGGCGAAGCACTTCTTGCCCAGCAGCGCGTTGCCGCCGTAGCCCGAGCCGTAGGACCAGATCTCCCGGGTCTCGGGGAAGTGCACGATGTACTTGTTGTCGGCGTCGCACGGCCACGGCACGTCGGCCTGACCCTCGGCCAGGGGCATGCCCACCGAGTGGAGGCAGGGGACGAACTCGCCGTCGGTGCCGAGCACCTCGAGAGCGCCGCGGCCCATCCGGGTCATGATGCGCATCGACACGGCCACGTAGGCCGAGTCGGTGATCTGCACGCCGATGTGGGCGATGTTCGAGCCGAGCGGGCCCATGGAGAAGGGCACCACGTACATGGTCCGGCCCTTCATCGACCCCCGGAAGAGGTCGGTCAGCACACCCCGCATCTCGGCCGGGTCACGCCAGTTGTTGGTCGGTCCGGCATCGGCCTCGTCGGCCGAACAGATGTAGGTACGGTCCTCCACCCGGGCGACGTCGCCCGGGTCCGAGTGGGCCCAGTAGCTGTTGGGGCGCTTGGCCTCCGAGAGCTTGGTGAAGGTGCCGTTGTCCACGAGCAGCTGGCACAGGCGGTCGTACTCCTCGGCGGACCCGTCGCACCACACGACCTCGTCGGGCTGGGTGAGTGCGGCGACCTCGTCGACCCATGCGATCAGCTTCTTGTGCTCGGTGGGGGGCATGGGTTGGTTCTTCCTCCTCGGTCGGCCGGCGACCTCGACGGGTCGCCGGCCTCTGGTCTGATGGTCCGCACCTGGCGGCCGGCTCGGGTCCTCGATTGTAGTGGGACCGGGCCGGTGACAATGGTAGGCAAGACGGGTGCACACACCCAATTCGGGAGGCCTCCGGACCACCCCGCGGGCGCGGCCCGGGGCAGCGGTCCTGTGACCGTCGGACGCGACGAGTTCGAGGTCATCGAGGCCCTCCGGGCCCGGTTCGAGGCGGCCGGGGGCCCGATCGGGGCCGGTGACCTGGGCATCGGCGACGACGCCGCCCTGGTGACACCGCCCGGTGTCGGCCAGGTGGTGCTGGCCACCGACCTGGTGGTGGAGGGGGTCCACGTCGACCTGGCCACCTGTGGCCCCGAGGACGTCGGCTGGAAGGCGCTGATGGTCACGGTGTCCGACGTGGCCGCCATGGGGTGCGACCCGTCCCACGTCCTGCTGTCCGTGGCCGCGCCGGCCGGGTTCCCGATCGAGCGGCTGGGGGACGGTGTGGCCGCCGCCGCCTCCGCCGCCGGGTGCGCCGTCGTGGGCGGCGACCTCGCCTCGGGACCGGTGCTGGTGGTGTCGGTGGCCGTCGTCGGCCCCGTGCCCGACGGTCCGGCCCCGCTCCGCCGCTCGGGGGCACGTCCCGGCCACCGACTGCTCGCCACCGGGCGGCTCGGGGCGTCGGCCGCAGGGCTCCGGCTGCTGGCCGGGAACCCGATGGCGGCCGGACCCGCCGTGGACGCCCACCGCCGGCCGGTGGCCCGCCTGGCGGAGGGCCGGGTGGCCCGTCTGGCCGGTGCCACCGCCGCCGTCGACGTGTCCGACGGACTGCTCGCCGACTCGACCCACCTGGCCCTGGCGTCCGGGGTCGGGTTGGACCTGGCCGTGGGCGCCCTTCTGGTGGCGCCGGGCGCGACACGGGACGAGGCGCTGGCCGGCGGCGAGGACTACGAGCTGGTGCTGGCCACGCCCGACCCCGACCGCCTGCGGGCGGCCTTCCGCGACGCCGGCCTGGCCGAGCCGCTCGATCTGGGGCGCTGCACGGACCGCCCGGGAGAGGTGCTGGTGGACGGGGAGCCGGTCCCGCCGGCGGCCGGGGGCTGGCGCCACCGGTTCTGACCGCCGGTCAGGCGGCTGCTCCGAGCAGGCCCGGCAGGAGGCCCATGTCGTCGAAGAGGGTCACGTCGTCCCGGCGGAGCCGGTCGGGCGGCACGAGTTCGGTGACGTAGGCGAAGGTCGCCATCCCGGCGGTCAGCGCCGCCTCGACGCCGGACGGGCTGTCCTCGACCACGGCGCAGGCCGCCGCCGGCACGCCCATCTGTTCGGCGGCCCACAGGAAGAGGTCCGGCGCCGGCTTGCCGCGGGCCACGTCCTCGACGCTGAAGATCCGACCGTCGAAGCGGTCGAGCAGCCCGGCCAGGCCCAGCGAGTGCCGGATCCTGGCGTGGGTGCCGCTCGACGCCACGCAGGTGGGCAGGCGGAGGGCGTCGAGGGCCCCGACGACCCCGTCCACCGGGGTCAGCTCACGGGCGAACACGTCCCGGTAGCGCGCCTCGAACTCCAGCTCCCAGTCGATCGGCCGGCCGAGCTGCTCCTCGATCGCGGCCTGCATGTGCGCCGCCGACCGGCCGACGAACCGTTCGACCACCTCGGCCTCGTCGAGCGGCCAGCCGAGCGAGGCCAGGATCGCGACCTCGGTCCGCACCGTCAGCCGCTCGCTGTCGACGAGGACCCCGTCGCAGTCGAAGATGACGAGCTCGACACCGGGCATGGCCGGAACGTACCAGGGGCGGTCGCCGTCCCCGCGGGCGCGACGGAGACCCGGTCGCTGCGGGGGGACCGGTCAGGCCGGTCGGAGGGGTCCGCTCAGGAGGGGAAGGAGCGGATCGGGCGCTTGGTGACCTTGCCCGACCGGATGCAGGACGTGCAGACGTGCAGCCGCTTGGGCGCACCGTCGACGACGGCACGCACCTTCTGGATGTTGGGATCCCAACGACGCTTCGTCCGCCGGTGGGAGTGGCTGATGTTCATTCCGAACGACGGCTTCTTGCCGCAGACCTCGCACACCGCTGCCATGACACTCCGACTTCCTTCGAGAACCTCTGGGTAAGTCGCAAAGGTTAGCATCCTCGCCATGGCCACCCTCGACGCCCTGGACGCAGGCGAACTCTGCCGTGTCATCGGCACCTTCCGGGACGGCCTGCGGACCCACCAGCAGGTGATCAACCGGCTCAACGTCTACCCCGTCCCCGATGGTGACACGGGCACCAACATGGCGCTGACCATGGAGTCCGTGTCGAAGGAGCTGGACGGACTCGACGGGCCGGACCTGTCCGGCGCCTGCCGGGCCATCGCCCACGGGTCGCTCATGGGCGCACGCGGCAATTCCGGGGTCATCCTCAGCCAGCTGCTGCGCGGGCTGTCCGACGGGCTCGACGTGCCCGGCGGCGCACCCGGCCCCGCCGATCTGGCCCAGGCCCTGGTGACGGCCGACGTGCTCGCCCGCGAGGCGGTGCAGCGGCCGGTCGAGGGCACCATCCTGACGGTGGCCCGGGGCGCGGCCGACGGCGCCCGCCGGGCCGCCGACGGTGGGGGGAGCCTGCTCGAGGTGGCCGAGGCGGCACGGGCGGGGGCCGCCGAGGCGCTGGAGCGGACGCCCAGCCTGCTGCCCGTGCTCGAGCAGGCCGGCGTGGTCGACGCCGGCGGCACCGGCTACCTGCTGCTGTTCGACGCCATGCTGTCGGTGCTCGACGGGCGGCCCATGCCCGAGGCCCCCGAGCTGCCCGAGGTGGCGGCCGGCGCCGGCCCGCCGGCCGTGGCCGACGACGAGGCCTATGCCGCCCTGGCCGGACTGCGCTACGAGGTGATGTACCTCCTCGAGGCCCCGGACGAGACGATCCCGGCGTTCAAGGAGGTGTGGGCCGGCCTGGGTGACTCCATCGTGGTGGTCGGGGGCGACGGCCTGTGGAACTGCCACATCCACACCGACGAGGTGGGCCCGGCCATCGAGGCCAGCCTGGACGCCGGCCGGCCCCGGTCGATCCGGGTCACCGACCTCCTTGAGGAGGTCGAGGAGGAGCGCTGGGTGCGCGAGGGTGCGGGCGACCTGGCGTCGGGCCCCTCCGACGCCCCGCTCGGCCCCACCCCGGTCACCAGCGTGGTGGCCGTGGCCAGCGGCGACGGCATCGGCCGGATCTTCCGTTCGCTCGGCGTGCAGCGCCTCATCGCCGGCGGGCAGTCCATGAACCCCTCCATTGCCGAGCTGGTGGAGGCCGTCGACGCCCTCGACTCGGACGAGGTCATCGTCCTGCCCAACAACGGCAACATCCGCCCGGTGGCCAACCGGGTCGACGAGCTCAGCGTCAAGCGGGTCTGGGTGGTGCCGACCGAGACGATCGCCGAGGGGTTCGCCGCCCTGCTCGCCTACGACCCCGAGGCCGGCGGCCCGGCCAACGCCGCGGCCATGGAGGCCACCGCCCGGAAGGTCGTCCCCGGCGAGGTGACGCGGGCCGTGCGCGACTCGGAGACGGACGCCGGGCCGGTGCGCGAGGGCGACTGGCTCGGGCTGTCGCGCGACGGCATCGAGGTGGTGGGGGACACCCTGTCGGCCGCCGCCTGCGGACTGCTCGAGCTCCTGGTGACCGAGGACCACGACCTCGTCACCATCATCGAGGGCGAGGGGTCGGGCGCGGCTGACACCCGGCGTATCACCGAGTGGCTGAAGGAGGCGCGCCCGCTGGTCGAGACGGAGGTCCACCACGGCGGCCAGCCCCTCTACCCGTACCTGTTCTCCATCGAGTGACCCCGGCGACCCCGGACCCCGGCACCACCGACCTGCCCGCCGGCCGGCGGCTCGGTCAGCTGGCGGACCTGCCGGTCACCGTGCTGAAGGGCGTCGGCGACGCCGTGGCCGCCGACTTGGCGGAGCTGGGCATCGACTCGGTGCTCGACCTCCTCACCCACTACCCCCGTCGCTACGTCGACGGCACCCGGATGGCGACCATCGACCGGCTGACGGAGGGGGAGAAGGCCACGGTGCTGGCCACCGTGCGGCGGGTGAGCGCCCCACCCGCCAGGTCCGGTCGGGGCCGTCGGGGGCCGTCGCGCGTGCAGCTCGACGTGGCGGACGGCGGCGGCCGGCTGCGGGTGGTCTTCTTCAACCAGTCGTGGCGGGCGAAGCAGCTCCGGGTGGGCACCTCGGCGCTCTTCTTCGGCCCGGTCACCTCGTACCGGGAGGAGCTCCAGATGGCCAACCCCACCGTCGAGGTCCTGCGGGGCGCCGACGAGGTGGCGGGCGACGACGAGGGGCCCGCCAGCGGCCGGGTCTACCCCGTGTACCCGCTGACCGAGAAGGCCTCGCTCACGTCCGTGCGGGTCGGCCGCCTGGTGCACGAGGCCCTCGACCGGGCGGGCGCCTTCGCCGACCCGGTGGCCGACGACGCCCGAACCCGGTTCGGCCTGCTCGACCGCACGGACGCCTTCGCCGGCATCCACCGCCCGGTCCGGACCGACGAGGTGGAGCCGGCCCGGCGGCGCCTGGCCTTCGACGAGCTGCTGCGGCTGCAGCTCGCCCTGGTGCTCCGCCGCCAGCGCCTGCACGAGGACGCCCGGGGCATCGAGCACGTGACGTCCCGCCCCGACGGACCCACCCTGGTCGAGCAGTTCATCGCCGGGCTCCCGTTCCCCCTGACCGACGCCCAGGCCGCCGCCGTGGCCGACCTGTCCGGCGACCTCGGCGGCCCGCTGCCCATGCACCGGCTGCTGCAGGGGGACGTCGGCTCGGGCAAGACGGTGGTGGCGGTGGCGGCCATGCTCTTCGCCGTGGAGGGCGGCCATCAGGGGGCCCTCATGGCGCCCACCGAGGTGCTGGCGGAGCAGCACCTGGCCGAGGTGCGCCGGCTGGTCGGGGGGCTGACCGTGCCCGACCCCGGGACCCTGCAGGGGGAGCGGCCGCTGCGGGTGGCGCTGCTGACCAGCCGCACTCCGGCTGCTGAACGGACGGCCGTCCACGACGGGCTGGCCGACGGGAGCGTCGACCTGCTGGTCGGCACCCACGCCCTGCTGACCGACCGGGTCGTCTTCGACTCCCTCGGCGTGGTCGTCATCGACGAGCAGCACCGCTTCGGCGTCGAGCAGCGGGCGGCCCTGCGGGACAAGGGCCGCGGCGAGGACGGGACGGGCCGGGACCCGGACCTCCTGGTCATGACGGCCACGCCCATCCCCCGCACCGCGGCCATGGTCGTCTTCGGCGATCTGGACATGACCGTCATCGACGAGCTCCCCCCGGGCCGCCGGCCGGTCGAGACGGCCTGGCTGCGCACGGCGGCCGACGCCCACGCGGCCTGGTCCCGGGTGCGCGAGCAGGTCGACTCGGGGCACCGGGCGTTCGTGGTGTGCCCGCTGGTCGAGGGGTCGGAGCGGGTCGAGGCGTCGTCGGCCACCGCCGAGGCCGAGCGCCTGGCCGCCCACGAGCTCGAGGGCCTACGCGTGGGCCTGCTCCACGGCCAGATGAAGCCGGCCGCCAAGGAGGCGGCCATGGAGGCGTTCCGCCTCGGCGACCTCGACGTGCTGGTGGCCACCACCGTCATCGAGGTGGGCGTCGACGTGCCCGAGGCGTCGGTCATGGTGATCGAGGACGCCGACCGGTTCGGCATCGCCCAGCTCCACCAGCTGCGGGGCCGGGTCGGCCGCAGTGGCGAGCCGGCCTGGTGCTACCTCCTGTCGGAGGCGGACTCGCCCGAGGCGGCCGCCCGACTCGAGGCGATGGAGCGCAGCACCGACGGCTTCGCCCTGGCCGACGTCGACCTCGGCCTGCGGGGCGAGGGCACCATCCTCGGCGCCCGCCAGAAGGGGAGGTCCGACCTGAAGCTGGCCCGCCTGCTGTCGGACCGGGACCTGGTGGTCGACGCCAGGGAGCTGGCGGTCGAGCTGGTCGCCGCCGATCCGCGCCTCGACGCCCACCCCCTGCTCGGCCAGGAGCTGCGCCTGTTCGTGGACGACGACGAGGCAGAGTTCCTCTTCAAGAGCTGACCGGCGCCCTCATCGGCCTCCTCTTCGTGGCCCTGTCGGTGGCGCCGCAGCGGCCCGGCGCGCCGCAGCCGGTCGTCGACGACGTCAATGCCGGCATCGCCTTCTCCTGTCTGGTCGACCAGCTGGCCCGCACCGTCGTGTCCCGCCGGAAGCCGTCGGACTGAGGGGACGCCGACACCGGCCACGGGGGGTGCGCCGGTAGGGTGGACCGATGCGCGTGATCGGTGGGGAGTACCGGGGACGGCGCCTCAGCGCGCCCGTTGCCGGCCACGTCCGGCCCACCTCCGACCGGGTGCGCGAGGCCATCTTCGACATCCTGTTCAGTCTCGGCGGCGTCGAGGGGCTGCAGGTGGCCGACCTCTTCGCCGGCACGGGCGCGCTGGGCATCGAGGCACTGTCCCGGGGGGCGGCCTCGGTCACGTTCGTCGAGCGCGACCCGCGCTCGATCGCGGCCGTCCGGGCCAACCTGGCCTCGGCGGGCCTGGCCGGTTCCGAGGCGTCGGGCGACGCCACCGTGGTGCGGGCCGACGTCGACGACTGGGTCGCCTCGACGGCATCGCGCTTCGACCTCGTGCTGTGCGACCCGCCCTACGACTACGACGGGTGGGCGACCCTGGTGGCCCGCCTGCCGGCCGACCTCGCCGTCCTCGAATCGGGGGCCGGACTCCCGCCGGTGGACGGGTGGGAAGTGCTCAGATCCAAGCACTATGGGGGTACCATCGTCACGGTCGCCCGTCCCGAACGGGCATCCCAGAAAGGTGTCTCGTGAGGATTGCGCTCATCCCGGGGTCGTTCGATCCCGTCCACAACGGGCACCTCGAGGTCATCGAGCGGGCGTCGCGCCTGTTCGACGAAGTCGTGGTGGCCGCCCTGCGCAACCCGCAGAAGAGCGCGGCGCTCTTCGACGACGACGAGCGCCGCGAGATGCTCGAGGAGACCGTCACCCACCTCGCCAACGTGCGCATCGTGGCCATGTCCACGCTGGTCGTCAACGTGGCCCAGGAGGTCGGGGCCAGCGCCATCGTCAAGGGGCTCCGGGCCGTGTCCGACTTCGAGAACGAGCTCCAGATGGCCCAGATGAACAAACAGCTGTCCGGCGTGGAGACGCTGTTCATCCCGACCAGCTCGGCCCATTCGTTCATCGCGTCCCGCCTGCTGCGCGAGGTGGCCCGGTTCGGTGGCGACGTCACCGCCTTCGTCCCGAAGTCGGTGGCCCTGAGGCTCGAGGAGAAGTTCGCCGATGAGTGACCTGTTCGACGATCTCGACCAGGAGGTGGCCGACGGCGAGCAGGCCGACGCCGAGGCCTACCTCCGTGGCGCGCTCGACCTGGTGCTCACGGCCAAGCCGATGCCGCTGTCGTCGTCGGTCCGGGTCGAGCGGGACGAGCTGGTCGAGCTGCTCGAGGGCGCGCTCGAGCGGATCCCCGAGGAGATCCGCCAGGCCCGGTGGATGCTGAAGGAGCGCGAGGAGTTCCTGGCCGAGACCGAGCGGAAGGCCGCCGGGATCATGGAGGAGGCACGGGTCCAGACCGAGCGGATGGTCCAGCGCACCGAGGTGGTGCGCCAGGCCAACCACGTGGCCCAGCGGATCCTGGACGACGCCAACGAGGAGGCCCGGCGGCTCCGCCACGAGGCCGAGGACTACGCCGACAAGAAGCTGGCCAGCTTCGAGATCGTCCTCGACCGGACCATGAAGACGGTCCAGGCGGGCCGGGAGAAGCTGCAGGTGACGCCCATCCCCGCCGTCGAGATCGGCGACCAGGGCGGCACCAGCCTGTCGGCCGGCGGCCACGGGGCCGACGAGGAGCCGGACGGCTTCTTCGACCAGGACCTCGCCTGAGGGCCGACGTGCCGGGGCAGGAGCTCTCCGGTCCGCCGGAGCGACGGCCGTTCCAGGTGCAGGTGGCCGCACTGCGCAAGCAGAACGGCACCACCCGCGAGGAGCACCGCTCGGGCGTGATCCCCGACCTCGGCGCCGTCTCGGTGGTGGTGCCGGAGGGCGAGCCGGTGGAGCTCGATCTCACGCTGGCCTCCTACCCAGGCGGCATCATGGTGACGGGCACGGCGTCGGCCCCGTGGCGGGGGGAGTGCCGCCGCTGCGGGGGCCCGGTCGAGGGCCGGGTGGTCGCCGAGGTGCTCGAGCGCTATGCGCCGCCCGGTGCGGCCGACCGGGACGAGGAGGCCTACCCGCTCACGGGTGACGAGCTGGACCTCGAGCCGCTGGCCCGGGACGCCGTCCTACTGGGGCTGCCGCTCGCCCCCCTCTGCGCCGAGGACTGCCGGGGCCTGTGCCCGACCTGCGGGGCCAACCGCAACACCGAGGCGTGTGCCTGCACGCCGCCCGGCGACCCCCGGTGGGCCGCCCTCGATGTCCTGCGTGACGGCGACCCCCCGGCCTGACCTAGGATGTACGCCTTATGGCCGTTCCGAAGAAGAAGACCTCCAAGGCGAAGAGCCGCAGCCGCCGGGCATCCAACTGGGTGCTGAAGGCGCCGGCACGCTCCGTGTGCCCGCAGTGCACCACCGCCAAGCTCCCCCATATCGTCTGTCCCAACTGCGGTTGGTACAAGGGCCGGCAGGCCGTCGACGTCGACTAGTGGCCCGGGGCGCACCCCGGCCGACCGGCGAGGCGTTCCGCGCGCTGCCGGTGGCGGTCGATGCCATGGGAGGGGACAAGGCACCCGGTGAGATCGTGGCCGGCGCGCGCCAGGTGGCGGACGCCGGGGCCATCGGCGTCCTCCTGGTGGGCCTGCCCGGCGGCATGGGCGACACCGGCGACCTGCCGCTCGTCGAGTGCAGCGAGGTCATCGGCATGGACGACGACCCGGGCCAGGGCGTGCGCCGCAAGAAGGACTCGTCGCTCGTCCGGGCGGCCGAGGCCGTGCGGGACGGCCGGGCCATGGCCATGGTCTCGGCCGGCAACACCGGCGCCACCATGGCGTCCGCACTGCTCCGCATGGGCCGTCTGCCCGGGGTGATCCGACCGGCCATCGCCACCCCCATCCCCGACCCCCAGAAGCCCCACCCAACGCTGCTGCTCGACTCCGGGGCCAACGCCGAGGCCACCCCGGCCATGCTCCTGCAGTTCGCCCAGATGGGCGCGGCGTACTCGACCAAGCGCTACGGCATCACCCGGCCCCGGGTGGCGCTCCTCTCCATCGGCGAGGAGAAGTCGAAGGGGAACCCGCTGGTCAAGGAGACCCACGCCCTGCTGGCCGAGGGCGACCACGGCGGTTTCGACTTCGTGGGCAACGTCGAGGGCCGCGACTTCTTCGCCGACCAGGCCGACGTGGTGGTGACCGACGGGTTCACCGGGAACGTGGCCCTCAAGACCCTCGAGGGCTCGCTCCGCTTCCTCATGGAGACCCTGACCGGCGTGCTCGGCAAGCCCGAACTGAGCGATGCGGCGGGCGCCATCCTGCCCCACCTGCTGCCCCTGGCCGCCGTCCTCGACCCCGAGACGACCGGTGGCGCCATGCTGCTCGGCGTCGACGGGGTGTGCGTGATCAGCCACGGCTCCTCGTCCTCGGTGGCCATCGTGAACGCCATCACGGTCGCCCACGACGTGGCCGTCGACGGCCTGGTCGAGGCGGTAGCCGCCTCGGTGCGCGAGCCCGCCGCGGCCGACGCCGGCTGACCGCCGGCGACCAGGTCAGGCCGACGCGAAGGCGGCCAGGTCGCGGGCGGTGTCGCGGCTGATCTCGGGGCAGGCCACGGTGAAGATCTCCGTGCCGTGCATGGTTCCCATGACCTGGCGGCAGCGGGCCGGTTGCCCGGCCTCGAGCAGCAGCCGGTAGAACTCGATGCCCTCGTCGCGCAGCGGGTCGCACTCGTTGACGCTGATCACGACCGGGGGCAGGCCGGTCACGTCCTCGACGGTGGCGAACAGCGGCCACGCCAGCGGGTCGCGGGCCTCGAAGGCCTCGATGCCGTAGGCCAGGGCGCCCTGTGTGCTGTGCAGGTCGAGCAGGATCCCGTTGTTGTCGGTGGAGGAGGGGAGCCGCTCCTGGGGCCACTCGCCGGCGATGTACGGGCACAGGGCGTACAGCCCGTGGACCTGGTCGATCGACCCCTCGCGCAGCAGGCGCATGCCGGTGGCCAGCGTCAGGTTGCCGCCGCCGCTCTCGCCGGCGACGACGATGCGGGCCGGGTCGATGTGCAGCTCGTCGGCGTGGTCGACCGTCCAGTGGAACCCGGCGACGCAGTCGTCCAGGCCGGCCGGGTAGGGGGCCACCTCGGGCACCGACGACGCCGAGATGGCGTTGCGGAAGTCGACCATCACGACGGCCACCCCGTTGGCGGCCACCAGCTTCCCCCAGCCCCGGTACATGCCGTCGAAGCACGAGAGGTTGGTCATGCCGCCGCCGTGGATGTAGTACACGCAGGCAACGACGTCGCCGCCGGCCGGGCGGATGATCTGCAGGTTGACCCGGTGGCCGTCGGGCTCGACCACGAAGGAGTCCATGGAGACCACGAGCCCCTCCGACGGGGCGGCCTCCTCGGTGTCGCACGCCGCCATCAGCTGGCGGAAGTCCTCGGCGCCCTGGAGCGCCTCAGGAGTGTTGGCCGCGGCGATCAGCTCCTCGCGGGTCGTCGCCGTGCTCGGGGGGATGGCCGGTACGAATTCGAGGAGCGCCTTGATCCTCGGGTCGAGCCGCCGGTCGTTCTGGATGTCGTGAGCCACGGCTCCTCCTCGGTCCCGGGGTAGCCCCGCGGCGACCCGCCGCCCGCGACTCTACGACGTGCGGCGGAGCAGGTCCTTCGCGATGTGGGTGATCTGGATCTCGTCGGTGCCGGCGTAGATCTGGAAGACCTTGGCGTCCCGGGCCAGCTGCTCGACCCGGTACTCGGCGGTGTACCCGTTGCCGCCCATGAGCTGCACGGCCTCGAGGGCCACCTCGGTGGCCGCCTGGGCCGAGTAGAGCTTGAGGGCCGACGCCTCGGCCAGGGTGAGGTCCTTGCCGGCCGCCGAGGTCTCGATGTGGCGGAACACCAGGTTCTCGACGTTGAGGCGGGCCACCTCCATGCGGGCCAACTTGAGCTGGATGAGCTGGAAGTCGCCGATGGGCTTGCCCCAGAGCACGCGGTCCCGGGCGTACTGCACCGACAGCTGGAGGCACTCCTCGATGACGCCGAGGGCCATGGCGGCCACGCCGGCCCGCTCGGTCACGAAGTTGGCCTTGGCCGAGTCGCGGCCGCTCTCCTCACGGACCTCGGTCTCGCCCAGCAGGTGGTCGCGTCCGACCCGGACGTCGGTCAGGAAGAGCTCGCCGGTGGGGGAGGAGTGGAGGCCCATCTTGCGCAGTGGCTTCGACTGCTCGAGGCCGGGGGTCCCCTTGTCGAGGATGAAGGTCAGCACCGGTCGGTCGCGCATGGGCGTGTCGGAGCCGTCGTCGAGCTTGGTGTACAGGACGATGGTGTCGGCGTAGGGGCCATTGGTGATCCACGTCTTCGAGCCGTTGATGACGTACTCGTCACCGTCGCGCCGGGCCGTGGTGGTCATGCCGCCGAGGGCGTCGGAGCCCGAGTTGGGCTCGGTGATGGCCCAGGCGCCGATCTTCTCGGTGGTCAGCAGATCGAGGCCCCAGCGCTCGAGCTGGGCCGGCGTGCCGCCCTTCATGAGGGTGCCGGCGGCCAGGCCGACGCTGACGCCCATGGAGGTCACGATGCCCGGGCAGTGCCGGCACAGCTCGATGATCGGGATCAGGGTCATGGCGGCCGCCCCGCCGTCGCCGGCCCGCTCGGCCCGCTCCTCGGCCGACTCCTTGGTGCCCGAGACCTTCCGCTCGAGCTGCTTCTTGAAGCGGTCGCGGGCCATCTGGTCCATGCCGAAGGTGGCGTACATCTTGCGGATGATGTCGTAGGGCGGGACGCCCTCGTGCTCCACCGCGTCGATCTGCGGCACCACCTCGGCCTCGATGAAACGCCGGATCGCGTCCCGCACCATCAGCTGCTCTTCCGACCACTCGTACATCCCGACCTCCAGGGGTGACGGACCTGTCCCGACGGTCGGACAGGTGCCTACGGGGCAGAGGCTAGCCGTGGACGGCGTACAGTCGAGATGTGCGAGTGAGGCGCAAGTCCCCCGATCCGGGAGCCACCCCGTTCGAGCGCTGGGGCGGCCAGCCCTTCTTCGACGCCCTGGTGGAGCAGTTCTACGTGGGCGTGGTGACCGACCCGCTGCTGCGGCCGATGTACCCCGACGACCTGGAGGAGTCCAAGTCCCACCTGGCCCTGTTCCTGGGGCAGTACTGGGGCGGCCCGGAGACGTACAACGAGGTCCGGGGCCACCCCCGCCTGCGGATGCGCCACGCCCCGTTCGTGATCGGCCGGACCGAGGCCGACGCCTGGATGCGTCACATGGCCGACGCGGTCGACGCCATGGACATGGACCCCGGCGACCGGGCCGAGCTGCTCGACTACCTGTCGATGGCCGCCCGCAGCCTGCAGAACGCCCACTGAGCCGTCGCGGCCCGCCCGGATGGGCGGGTCACCAGTCGGCGTCCAGCACCTGCCGCATCGTGGCCTCGAACTCGGCGTCGTCCAGGGCGTTCCGGGCCCCCAGCACCATGACGGCGTCCTCGCCGACCGGCACCCGCAGGGGTGTGGCCGGGTCCTCGATGGCCGAGCGGATGGCGTCGGCCACCGTCTCGGGCCCGGGCCGCCCCGCCGGGCCCGTCACCACGCGGTCGGTGTGCTCCCACTGGTGCCACAGGTCGGCGTAGGCCGGGTCGCCGGGGTGCCGCCCGACCGCCTTCATGCCCGGGGCTGTGTAGCCGGGTTCGACGATGACCACCCGGATGCCGAAGTGGGCCAGCTCGTAGTGCAGCGTCTCGGAGAACGACTCGAGGGCGTACTTCGAGGCCGAGTAGACGCCGTCGAGCGGGACCGCCACCCGGCCCTGGATGGAGCTCACGTTCACGATCACCCCGGCCCCGCGCGCCCGCCACGCCGGCAGGAGGGGCTGGACCACCCGCAGCATGCCGAAGGCGTTGGTGTCCATGACGGCCGACGCCTCGTCGATCGGGAAGGTCTCGAGGGGACCTTTGCCGTTGACGGCGGCGTTGTTGACCACGGCGTCGAGCTCCCCGGCCTCGGCCAGGGCTGCGGCCACCGAGTTCGGGTCGGTCACGTCGAGGGGGAGGCGGAGCGCCACGTCGAGGTCACCGAGCGAGGCGACGTCGCGGGCGGTCGCCACGACCTCGTGTCCGGCGGCGGTGAGTCCGGTGGCGGTGGCGGCGCCGATGGCCCGGGCCGCGCCGGTGACGAGGATGCGCATGGAGCGAACACTAGACACCCCCGGTGGGGCGGCCGGTCCGCCCGGCCGCGCCGGGACGGCGTCAGCCCACGGCGCGCACGGCGGCCATGCCGACGACCGGGGCGTTGAGCGGCCTCCCCGCCATCGAGCCCGCCGAGGTGGCGTCGCCGAACGTGGCGAGCCCGCCGTCGGAGGCCACCTCCCAGTAGCCCTGACCGGCCGGCGTCCCGGCCAGGCCGACCACCGGCTTCGCCCGGGCCGCACCGCCGGCCGAGCCGAAGAAGCCGGCGGAACCGAAGGCGAAGGCGCCCCCGTCGGCTCCACCCTCCCAGTACCCGGCGCCGTCGAAGCGCGCCGACAGCGAGACGATCGGGGCGACCAGCGGCCGGCCGCCCATCGACCCGTGGAACCCGGCGTCGCCGAAGGCGAAGACGCCGCCGTCGGCACCTACCTCCCAGTAGCCGGCCCCGTCAGGGGAGGCGGCCAGACCGACGATCGGGGCGGCGAGCGGCCGGCCGTGCATCGAGCCGAAGGACCCGGCGTCGCCGAAGGGTGTGACCGTCCCGTCGGCGGCCACCGTCCAGTAGCCCCGGCCATCCGCAGTGGCGGCCAGGCCGACGACCGGGCTGCCGAGTGGCCGACCACCCTGGGAGCCGTGGAACACGGCGTCGCCGAAGGCGAAGACGCCGCCGTCGGCGGCCACCTCCCAGTAGCCCCGGCTGTCCGGCGTGGGGACCAGGCCGACGACCGGCCGGGCCAGCGGCGTACCGGCCAGCGAGCCGAAGAAACCTGCGTTGCCGAAGGCGAAGACACCCCCATCGGCCGCCACTTCCCAGTAGCCGGTCCGGGGCGGGGGAGGCGTGCCGCCGCCCAGGGCCAGGACACCGATCGGGCCGTCGATGCCCGTGTCGGCGCCGGCGATGGTGGCGAGCGGCGCCACGTTGCCGTCGGCCCCCGGGGCGTACTCGGTCACCGCATCCGAGCTGAAGTTGGGCACGAACAGGTCGCCGGAGGTGTCCACCCCCTGGAAACCGGGGTTGTCGAGGCCGGTGGCGGCCCCCGAGATCGTGGCCACGGGGGCGACGTTGCCCGAGGCGCCCGACGCGTAGGACGTGACGGTGTCGGTGTGGTTGGTGACCGACACCACGCCCGTCGGGCCGACGGTCACACCCAGCGAACCGCTGAGGCCGGTGTTCGAGCCGGAGATGCTGGCGATCGGCGCCACGTCACCGTTGGCCCCCGGGGCGAACTCGACCACGCTCCCGCTGAAGTTGGCCACGAAGATGTGGCCGGTGGCATCGACCGCCAGGCTCCCCGGCCCGTTCAGTCCCGTGCTGGCGCCGGCGATGGTGGCGATCGGCGCGGCATCGCCCGTGGCACCCTTCGCGTAGACGGTCACCGTGTTGTCGGCGTTGTTGTCCACGACCAGGTCGCCGGACGGGTCGAGGGCGACGAAGTTCGGGACCTGGAGCCCCGTGCTCGCCCCGGCGATGGTGGCGACCGGGGCCGCGTTCCCGCTGGCTCCGGCGACGTACTCGGTGATCGAGTTGTTGTTGTGGTTCGAGACGAACAGCGCCCCCGTCGACGGGTCGACGGCGAGTCCCTGCGGGCCGCTCAGCCCGGTGGCGGCCCCGACGAGCGTGACGACCGGGGTGGCGTCGCCGGTCGCACCCTGGGCGTATTCCGTCACCGAGTTGTTGGAGAAGTTGGCGACGTAGATCGCCGGTGCTCCTCCGGCTCCCGCCGGTCCGGCAACGGCGGCCACCGCGCCGACGCCGGAGAGGAAGCTCGCGCCCGCGACCGCGGTCAGTGCCGCCAGGGTGACGGGAGTCCGACGTCGTCTGCGTTCGTGCGTTCCGGGCATGGCCACCTCTTCGATCCGGTCGGGGTGCGGCACTGCGGGTTCGGAAGCCGACCCTACCCCGACGCCTCCGGGTTTGCGCAGGTGGACGTGGTCGGGCGCCGGCGTCGCGGCTGGTCCGACGTGGCTAGCCTGCGCCCCATGACGACCGACGAACTCCTGGCCCGGGCCTGCCCCATCATCCGCGACATCGGGTGGGCCCACTTCTTCTCGCCCGAGGCCGAGGCCACCGCCGCCCGGCTCGGGCTCGACCTGTTCACGCTGTACGCGCTCGGCCGCGGCGGCGTGCTGGGCGACGTCGAGCCGGTGGTGGTGGCCAGCGCCTTCGGCTACTTCAACCCGGAGGTGGTCGACGCGCTGTGGAACGCCGGCCGGGCCCAGGTGGCCCCGCGCGAGGCGGCCCGTGCGTACCTCGACTGCGCGGCCGAGGTGGGCCGGCGCAAGCTGTCCGGCATCGAGGGGCTCGACGCCATGGTGGCGGCCGCCGACGCCGTCAACGAGGCCGCCGACCCGGTGGGACTCGCCCTCTACGCCGGCTACCGGGGCGAGCTGCTGGTCGACGACACGCCCGGTCGGGCCATGCAGGTCGTGCACGTGCTGCGCGAGCTGCGGGGCAGCGCTCACCTGATCGCCCTGCGCTGCTCGGGCGTCGACGCCCGGACCGCCCACTTCATCAAGCGCCCCGGCGACGGCCCCATGTTCGGCTGGCCCGAGGGGTTCATGCCCGAGATCAGCGACGACCAGCGGGCCGCCGCCGAGCGGGCGGAGGCCCTGACCGACGACCTGGTGCACCCCGCCTACGCGGTACTGGACGACGCCGGCGCGGCGGCGCTGCTGCGGGGCCTCGACGACATGCAGGCGGCGCTGGCGGACGGCTCCTCCTGAGCGACCGCCGCCCCACCGTGGGAGGCTGACGCCCGTGGACATCGGCGTCGTCTATCCCCAGATCGAGCTCGACGGCCGCCCGGACGCCGTCCGCCGTTTCGCCCTGGCGGCCGAGGAGCTGGGCTACGACCACCTGCTGGCCTACGAGCACGTGCTCGGAGCCGTGCACGAGCGCCAGCCGCCGCTCGAGGGGCCCTACGACGAGCGGGACCCGTTCCACGACCCCTTCGTGATGTTCGCCTACCTGGCCGGCATCACCGAGCGGCTGCGCTTCGCCACCGGGGTGCTGGTGCTCCCGATGCGGCCGACCGCGCTCGTCGCCCGCCAGGCGGCCGACCTCGACCTGCTGTCCGGTGGCCGGCTGCGGCTCGGGGTCGGCGTCGGCTGGAACCCCGTCGAGTACGAGGCACTGGGCCAGGACTTCCACCGGCGGGGCGCCCGCCAGGAGGAGCAGATCGGCCTGCTCCGCCGCCTCTTCGACGAGCCCGTGGTCGACTTCACCGGGGACTTCGACCGGATCGACCGGGCCGCCCTCGTGCCCAAGCCGTCAGGCCAGATCCCGATCTGGCTCGGCGGGGCCGGTGCACGCGCCTACGACCGGGCCGCCCGGCTGGGCGACGGGTTCATCTTCTTCGGCGGAGGCGCCGAGCACGCCATCGGCGCCTGGGACGCGCTGCGGCGGCAGGTGGCCGACGCCGGCCGGCCGGTGGAGGGATTCGGCGGCGACTACGTGGCTCTCAGCGGGGGCGACCCCGACGTGCTGGTCCGCGAGATCGACGCCTGGCGCGAGGCCGGCGGCACCCACGTGTCGGTGGCCACCATGCGGCTCGGCCTCGACTCCCTCGACGCCCACCTCGCCTTCATCGCCGACCTGGCCGCCCGGCTCGACCTGCGGTAGGGGTCGGCTGCGCCGTCCTACCGGACGTCGTCGTCGATACGCCAGGGCGGGTGGCGCCGGTTCCCGCCGGCGTGGAAGAGGCAGATCCGATGGCCGTCGGGGTCGGTCAGCCGGGCCTCGCGCCACAGCCAGGGCATGTCCTCGGGCCCGGTGTCGACGGCCACCCCGGCCGCCGTCAGCCGTGCGCACAGCCCGTCGAGGTCGTCCGACTCGAAGTAGACCGTCACCTGCTCGTCGGCCGGCACCGACCCGGCCAGCTCGACCGAGAAGGTCGAGCCACCGTCGGGGCACTCGAAGCGGAGGTAGTGGTCGTCCCGGACGATCAGGTGCAGGCCGAGTGCCCGGTAGAAGGCCTCGGACGCCGACAGGTCGACGGTGCCCACGGTGACCTGGTTGAGCCGCACGCCCGCCACTGTGGACGCGCGCGCCGGCGGGCGCAAGCGTCGGTGTCCGTACGGCTCAGCCGGCCGCGTCCGCCGTGGCCCGGGTGAGCCCGGACAGGGCGGCCACCGCCTCGGCCCGGACGGCCGCCGCAGAGATGATGAGGCCGACCAGGGGGATCGACGTGTGCACCTGGCCGCGCCCGACGACGTGGCGCACCGGCACCCCGGCGGCGGCCAGGGCCTCGGCATAGGCCGCTCCCTCGTCGCGCAGCGGATCGAACTCGGCCGTGACCACCACCGCGGGCGGCAGGCCGGCCAGGTTGCCGAGCAGCGGCGAGGCGCGCGGGTCGGTGCGGTCGGCACGGCCGCAGTAGTTGTCCCAGAACCAACGCATGAGCGAGGCGGTCAGCATCCGGCCCTCGCGGTTCTCCTCCCACGACGGGCGCTCGGTGGTCCCGTCGGTGACCGGGCAGAGCAGGAGCTGGGCGTCGATCGACGGCCCGCCCTCGTCCCGGGCCCGTTGGGCGGCGCCGGCCACGAGGTTGGCGCCGGCGCTGTAGCCGGCCACCGTCAGCCGGCCCGGGGTCCCGCCCAGCTCGGCGGCGTGGTCGGCCACCCAGGTCAGGGCGGCCCAGGCGTCGTCGGCCGCCGCCGGAAAGGGGTGCTCCGGCGCGTGCAGGTAGTCGACGGACACCACCACCGACTCGGTCCGCACGCACAGGTCGCGGCAGAGCGGCTCGTCCGCCGTCTGGTCGCCCACGGTCCAGCCGCCGCCGTGCAGGTAGAGGACGACGGGGTGGGGCCCCGGGGTGGCCGGGCGGAGCAGGCGGTAGGCGAGCGGCCCGGCCGGGCCGGGCAGCGTGCCGTCGACCACGTCACCGACCTCGGGTCCGGGCGGGTAGAGGGCGGATGCGCCGGCCATGAGCGCCCGTGCGTCGGCGGGGGCCAGCGACTCGAGCGGCGGGAGCCCGAGCGCGTCCATGGCCTCGATCAGCAGCATCACGTCGTACTGCATGCGGCGCACCACGCCGTCGTTGCACTGGTCGCCGCCCGGTCCGGACAACCGGAAGCCGAGGTGGTCCCGGTCCACCACCTCCTCGCAGGCGTCGATGTAGCGGTCGACGCCTCCGATGTAGGGCAGGAAGACACGCGGCTTGCCCGGCACATTGGCGCCCATGTACCAGGAGTCGGTGCGCGGCAGCAGGGTGATGGCGACGGTGTCGGCCACGTGCTGGTTCCAGCCGGCCTCGGCCAAGGCGGTCGGCTCGATGGTCTCGAGGTCCCGGTCCCGCAGCATCTCCAGGGCGTCGGTCACGAATTCGACGTGCTGCTCGATGGCCACGGCCATGTTGGCCAGCACCGAGGGGCTGCCCGGCCCGGTGATCATGAACAGGTTCGGGAACCCCTCGCTCATCAGTCCCAGATAGGTCGACGGCCCGTCGGCCCAGTGGTCGCGCAGGGTCCGCCCGTCGCGTCCGACGATGTCGACCGACGCGAGCGCGCCGGTCATGGCGTCGAAGCCGGTGGCGTACACGATGGCGTCGACCTCGAACGTCTCCCCGGCCGTCTCGACGCCCGACCCGGTGATGGTGGTGATGGGCTGCCGCCGCAGGTCGACGAGCCGGACGTGGGGGAGGTTGAAGGTGGCGTAGTAGTCGGTGTCGAGGCAGGGCCGCTTGGTGGCCACCGGGTAGGTGGTGGGGCACAGGGCCTCGGCCGTGGCCGGGTCGTCGACGATGCCGCGGATCTTGTCGCGCACCATGTCACCGACCAGCGCGTTGGACACCGGATCGGTGATCTCGTCGGCGAACACGCCGGTGAGGGCGAAGAGCTCGCCCTTGGCCCAGGCACCCTCGAGCCGCTCGCGGCGCACCTCGTCGCTGGCGGTGGCCCCCATGACCTCGGTCACCTCGTAGGGCATGCCGCCCCGCGACCGGCGGGCCTCGGCCCGGTAGGCGGCGCGGTCGTCGGCCAGTGCGGCCAGCCGCTCCGGCGGGGGCGGGCCGTTGCGGGCCGGGATCGAGAAATTCGGCGTCCGCTGGAACACGGTGACCGAGTCGGCCTGGGCGGCGATGAGCGGGATGGACTGGATGCCCGATGAGCCGGTGCCGATCACGGCCACCCGCAGGCCCGTGAAGTCGACCCCCTCGTGGGGCCACCGTCCGGTCAGGTAGACGTCGCCACCGAAGGCGTCGACCCCGGGGATGTCCGGCGGCTTCGGCACCGACAGGCAGCCGCTGGCCATCACGTACCAGCGGCACGTCACCGTGTCGCCCCGGTCGGTGGTGATCGCCCACCGGCTGCCGGCCGCGTCCCACCGGGCCGCCGTCACGGCGGTGGCGAACTCGATGTCGCGGCGGAGGTCGTAGCGGTCGGCCACGTGGTTGAGGTAGCCCAGGATCTCGGGCTGGCAGGCGTACTTCTCGCTCCAGGTCCAGCTCGCCTCGAGCTCGGGGTCGAAGCTGAAGGTGTAGTCGGTGGTGGGGATGTCGCACCGGGCGCCGGGGTAGCGGTTCCAGTACCAGGTGCCGCCCACGTCGTCCGCCGTGTCGTAGGCCCGGACCGTGAAGCCGAGGCGGCGCAGGCGTTGCAGCAGGTACAGCCCGGAGAACCCGGCGCCGACCACCACCACGTCGACATCCGGAGCGCCGTCCGTCACGCCGGTTCCCCCCGTCCCCGCGGCCTCGTCGAGCATGTGCGTCCCCCTTGCTCCTGGGCGCGGACCTCCCCACCCGGTGCTCCCGAGTCTCGCGCCGCCACGGGTGCGCCCGCAGCGTGCGGCGGGTGCCGGCCGGTCAGGCGCCGCCGGCGGGCAGGCGGCGGACGTCGACGGCCACGTCGAGGAAGTGCGAATCGCCCCCGCCGAAGACGATCCCCTTCAGTGGCGACACGTCGGCGTAGTCCCGCCCCCAGGCGGTCGTCACGTAGGTGGGCCCCACGATGCGGTCGTTGGTGGGGTCGAGGTCCAGCCAACCCCAGCCCGGCACGAACACCGCCAGCCAGGCGTGCGACGCGTCGGCCCCGACCAGGCGCTCCTGGCCCTCGGGCGGCTCGGTCTCGAGGTAGCCGCTCACGTAGCGGGCGGCCAGGCCCATGGCCCGGACGCAGCCGACGGCCAGGTGGGCGAAGTCCTGGCACACGCCCCGCCGGTGCTCCAGCACCTCGTCGAGCGGGGTGGTGACGGTGGTGAACCCCGGGTCGTAGACGAAGTCGGCGTGGATCCGCTCGGTCAGCGCGGTGACGGCGTCGACCAGCGGCGCACCCGGTGGGAACGACGGCTCGGCGTAGTCCCGGACCACCTTGGCCGTCGACACCAGGGGCGACTCGAAGCAGAACTCCCGTGCGTCCAGCATCTCGGGGCTGAGGTCATTGGTGAGCAGCTCGAGTGCCTCCTCCCAGCCCGGCCCGACGGCCGGCAGCGGGTCGCCGTCGACCACGTCGACCACGCTGGTGGCGGTCACCGTCATCTCGACGAACGGTCCGTCCACCACGAACGACGCAACCGGGTTTCCGTAGAAGTCCGAGCGCTCGCTCCACCCGGTGGGAGTCGGGTCGACGGTCAGGTCGCTCGACACGCAGGTCTGACGGTCGGTGTCCCTCGGCCGCAGGTGGGCCTCGTTGCGACAGCGGCTGACCGGTGCGTCGTAGCGGTAGCCGGTGCGGTGCTCGATCCGGTACCTCATCCGGCGCCACCCCCCTCGGAGCGCCCACCGGCCAGGACCGAGAGCCGCTCGTGGGCGAAGTACGTCCGCTCCAGCGAGGCCAGGAGGTCGCCGAGCAGGTCGTCGGCGGTGGCGAAGGTGGCGTCCAGGTCGTCCCGCCGCCCGGAGGCCCGGTCGACCGCAGCCAGGTGGTCGGGGTCGGTCAGCCGCAGCAGGGTCGTGGCCTCGAGGGCCAGCCGCTCCTCGTTGCCCAGTCGCTGGGCGGTCGAGCGCTTGGGCAGGCCGGCCAGGTGGGACACCAGCCGATCGAGCTGGTACAGCACGCTGCGGGGGTTGGCCACGTCGTAGACCAGCAGGTCCAGCGCGCCCGCCACGTGGAGGATGGCCCCCGAGCGGCGGCGGAAGATGATGAGGCTCTCCGAGGTCGTGAGCAGCGACTCCACCAGCAGATCCTCCACCACGCCGGGCCGCACGTCGGCCAGCACCGACCGCAGCAGCCGCACCAGGGAGCGGGCCCGCTCGAGGCGCCGGCCGACGTCGAGGAAGAGCCAGGCAGGATCGCGTTCCATGTTCTCCGCACATACCCCGGCCAGGGCCAGCAGTGAACGTTGTAGCCGCAGCAGGCTGGGCTGGGCGCCGACGAACTGGGTGGGAGGCCGGCGTCGGAACAGGCCGAGCTCCTCCTCGATGTCGCCCACCAGCTGCCAGGTGTCGGCCGACAGCTGCTCCCGGACCGAGTACGAGGCCTCGACCAGTGCGCCGAGGGTCGACACCAGGCTGCCGGGGACGGCCTCGTCGAACAGCAGGGCCAGCGCGGTGCGGTCGTTGGGCAGGAGCCCCTCGGCCACGGCGCCGGCCTGCGGCGCCCGGTCGCCCTCCTCGGGGGCCGGGGTGAAGCCGGACGCCGAGGCCAGGGCGGACAGCAGCACCTGGAGGGACTGGGCCCCGCCGTCGGCACCCGACCCGAGCGGCTGGTCCAACCGGGCCAGCACGGTGCGGATGAGGCGGACCACGAGCTCGGCGTGCTCAGCGCTGCGTCCCAGCGTGAAGAGCCGGGCCGCCACCCGGCCGGGCAGCGCGGCGGGCAGCTCGGGCACCACCACCGGACCGGGTACGTGGGAGGCCGACGGCAGCCACGGGCTCTGCTGCAGCGCCGGCTCGGCCGACGCCACCCAGGTGTCCTTGCTGGTGCCGTCGCCCCGGCTGGAGATGACCCGCGAGTCGGGCTCGGACCCGACCCGGGTCAGCCCGCCGGGCAGCAGCCGGAACCCGTGCGGCCCGGCCGCGCCGGACGGGTCCTCGGACACGGCGAAGGTCCGGAGCACCGCCGGCCGGGGCACGAGGCCGCCGCCGTCGTCCACGGTCGGGGCGGTGGACGGGGCCAGCAGCTCCTGGCCGACCCACCGGCCCGGTTCCGACCGCACCCGGTCACGGAGCGCGTCCCGCTCGGCCGGGGAGAGGAGCGCGGGCCGCAGGGGCCGGACACCGGCGGCCGGCTGCACGGGCAGCAGGAGCAGGTCGTCGAAGCGGGCAAGGACGTGCCCGAGGCCGGCCGGCCGTCCGCACCACCAGCTCTGCGGACCCCGCAGGGCGAGGTCCTCGCCCAGCAGCGCTGGCGCCAGGTCGGCCAGCATCCCGGCCAGGGCCGGGCTCTCCAGGATCCCCGACCCGAGGGGGTTGAGGACGGCCACCCGGCCCCGGCGGACCACCTCGAGCAGGCCCGGCACGCCCAGCAGCGAGTCGGCCCGCAGCTCGACGGGATCGCACCACTGGCCGTCGACCCGCCGGATGATGGCGTCCACCGGGTCGAGCCCGGCCAGCGAGCGCAGCCACACCCGGTTGTTCTGGACGACCAGGTCCCGGCCCTCGACCAGCGGGTACCCGAGGAACGAGGCGAGGTAGGCGTGCTCGAAGTACGTCTCCGAGAGCGGCCCGGGGGTGAGGATGACGACCCGGGGCTCGTCGACGTCGTCGGCCACCGCCTGGGCGATGCCGGCCCGGATGGCCCGGAAGAAGCCGGCCTGGCGCTCGACGCCGACGGCCCGGTGCAGTGCCGGCAGCACCCGAGACAGGGCCGACCGGTTGACCAGCGAGTAGCCCAGGCCCGACGGCGCCTGGGCCCGGTCGGCCACCGCCCGGAACCCGCCGTCCGGCTCCCGGACCACGTCGACGGCGGTCAGGAAGAGCCGGGTGGCGCCCGGCTGGTCGATGCCGACGCAGGGGCGGAGGTAGGCGGGATGACCGAGGACCACCTCGGCCGGCACCAGGCCCCGGGTGACCAGGGTGCGGTCGCCGTAGAGGTCGGCGTGGACCAGGTCCAGGAGGGCGGACCGCTGGGCCACGGCCTGCTCGAGGCGGGCCCACTCGCCCGGATCCAGCACCAGGGGGACGGGGTCGGCCGTCCAGGGCCGGCGCAGGCTGTGGCCGTCGACGGCCACGTTGTAGGTGGCACCCTCGTTGCGGAGCAGCCGGGCCAGCTCGTCCCGGCGGCTCAGCAGCCCGTCGCGGCCGTAGCCGTCGAGGGCGTCGGCGACCTGGGCCCATCGGGGCCGCACGGCGCCGTCGGCACCGATGAACTCGTCGGCCCGTCCGGGCGGCGCGTGGTAGCCCGCCACCGGCCCTGCCGGCATCGTCCCGTCCGGGGGCCCGAGTGGGCCCACCGGTGCCGCCGTCGTCACCGTGCGGCGGCCGTCGGCTCCCAGCCGACGAAGCTGGGCCGGAAGTACGTCTCGTCGACCCGCTGGTGGATCTCGCCCAGCGCCAGCTCCACGTCCTCGAGGAACTCGCTCAGGCCGCCCACGGTCAGCCGGGCCACGGGCGCCGACGCCACCACCATCGAGGCCTCCTGGCAGGCGTCCTGGGCCCGCTCGGAGTGGGGGAGGGCCTTGAGCTGGGCCCGGGCCTCGGTCAGACAGGCCCCCACCGCCCGCGGGAACCGGTCGTCCTGCAGCAGGAAGCGCAGGGTGGAGCCGCCCTGGGGGCGGGCGGGCATGGCCCGTCGGAAGGGCTGGTAGGCGGCGAGCGATCGGAGCACGGCCATCCAGTGGACCACGTCATAGGGGTCGTCCGCACCCGGGGCGTGCAGCGAGTCCGACCGGACGTCCAGGACGCGGGTGGTGAGGTCGGCCCGCTCGATGTTCTGCCCCAGTGCGAGGAACGACATGGCCTCGTCCCGGCTCATGGTGCCGAGCAGGATCCCGTGGATGCACTGGCAGCCGGCGATGACTCGCCGCAGCCAGCGCACCCGGCCCTCGCGGGTGTGGGCCTCCTCCAGGAGGTCGTTGCTCGACAGCCACAGGTTGTTGCACGCCTCCCACGCCTCACGGGGGACGACCGGGCGGGCCGTGCGCAGGTTCTCCCGGGCGGCCGTCAACGAGGCCAGGATCGACGAGTCGTTGCCCGCCCCGTGGAGCAGGAACTCGATGACGTCCTCCTCGGCGGCGCGGGCGTCCTCGGTGCCCGACGCGGCCTGGTAGCGCTCGGCGAACTCGGAGTCGACCCCGGCGATGGCGAGCAGGGGCTCCCACCCGACGTCCTCGCCCACCGGCAGGTCGACGTGGGCGTCGGTGTGGACCTGCACGATCCGGGCCGTGCCCTCGGCCCGTTCGAGGTGGCGCCCGGCCCAGTAGACGGCCTCGGCCATGCGTGCCAGCAGCATCGTCCCGCTCCTCTCCTCGTCCGGTACCGCGATCCCGTCGACCTCCCCGGCGTCGGCACCGGGGGACTCCGTCGACCCGCCCGGCGCGCCCAGCAGGTCGGCCGTCACGCCGGCCCTCCGGCCAGCGAGGCGTCCGACGGCGAGTCGACGACCCACGTGTCCTTGCTGCCGCCGCCCTGCGACGAGTTGACCACCAGGGAGCCCTCGCGCCGGGCCACCCGGGTGAGCCCTCCGCGGGTGACGTAGGCACCGTCCGGGCCCATCAGGGTGAAGGGCCGCAGGTCGACGTGGCGCGGCGCCACCTCGTCAGCGCACAGGGTCGGCGCCGTCGACAGCTTGATGATGGGCTGGGCCACCCAGCGGTTGGGCTCGTCCTCGATGGCCCGGGCCGCCGCCGCCAGCTCGTCCGGGCTGGCCTGCGAGCCGACCAGGACCCCGTAGCCGCCCGACTCGTTGGCCGGCTTCACCACCAGGTCCGCCAGTTCGTCGAGCACGCGGGCCCGGGCCTCGGGGTCGCTGCACCGGTAGGTCGGGATCGTCCAGAGGATCGGTTCCTCCTCCAGGTAGAAGCGGATGATGTCGGGGACGTAGGAGTAGACCTTCTTGTCGTCGGCGATCCCCGCCCCGGGGGCGTTCACCAGGGCCACCCGCCCGGCCTTCCAGGCCCGCATCAGGCCCGGCACGCCGAGCAGCGAGTCGGGTCGGAACACCTCGGGGTCGAGGAACAGGTCGTCCACCCGGCGGTAGATGACGTCCACCCGCTCGAGGCCGTCGATGGTTCGGGCGTAGACGCAGTCGTCGTCGAGGACGACCAGGTCGCCCCCCTCCACGAGCTCCACCCCGAGCTGCTGGGCCAGGAAGGCGTGCTCGAAGTAGGCCGAGTTGAAGACACCGGGGGTCAGCACCACGATGGTCGGGTCGCCGGTCGAGGGGGAGACGGACGCCAGGGTGCTGGCCAGCCGGCCCACGTAGGGGTCGACCGGCTCGATGCTGTAGTGGCGGAACATCTCGGGGAAGATGTGCTTGGTGACCATCCGGTTCTCCAGCAGGTAGGAGACGCCCGACGGCACCCGCAGGTTGTCCTCCAGCACGTACCAGAAGCCCTCGTCGTCCCGGATGAGGTCGCTCCCGCAGATGTGGGCCCAGATGCCGCCGGGCGGGTCGACGCCGACGCACTCCCGGCGGAAGTTGGGCGACCCCGAGACGAGGTCGGCCGGCACCACCCCGGCGCTGACGGCCCGCTGGTCGTGATAGCAGTCGTCGACGAACAGGTTGAGGGCGGCCAGGCGCTGGACCAGGCCGGCCTCGATCACCTGCCACTGGTCGCGGGGGATCACCCTCGGGATGATGTCGAAGGGCCACGGCCGGTCGACACCGACCCCGCCGTCGTAGACGGTGAAGGTCACCCCCAGCGCCCGAATCTCGCGGTCGGCGGCCACCTGGCGCTCGGCCAGCGCCTCGGGGCCCAGCTCGGCGAAGTGGTGCCACAGCGCCTCCGCCCACGGGCGGGCCGTCCCGTCCGGGCCGACCAGGTCGTCGTAGAACGGGGATGGGTCGTAGGTCGGCCACGGCGGCGCGGTCGGCGCGGCCTCGGGCGCGGCGGTCTGGGACGGGTGCTCCACGGCCCCGAGTGTCGCCGACCGGTGGGTCAGGTCCATTGCCGGTGTGTTACCTCTGCGTGAACCATGCCCCCAGTCTCGCCGGTCGCGGGGTCGTCTGCGTCACGCCGCCGAGCGCCGACTACGCCAGGCGGAGGCCCAGGTGGGAGGCGGTGGCCTCGAACTCGTCGTCCAGCGCCGCCGCCGACCGCCGGGGGAGCAGTCCCCGGTCGGTCAGCGCGTCGAGCAGATCACGGTCGGCCGCCGTGAGGCGGTCGAGGGCCCGGCGCGCCTCGGCGTCAACGACCTGGGGTGCGGCGGTCACCTCGGTCACGTTGACCCGGTCGAGGGCCGGGGGGTCGGGGACGTCCAGATACTCCCAGACCCGGGCCACGAAGCGGCCGGACTCGGTGCTCCAGTCGGCCACCGCCAGGTGGTCGCAGAAGCGCTCCAGGTCGGACGGGGCGGGGGACCACGTGCGTTGCTCCACATAGGGGGTGGCCAGCCCGCCCAGCGCCTGGCGGGCGAGGGCCCCGTCCGTGGCCGGCCAGGTGACCGGCGACTCGAGGAAGCCGAGCAGCGGCTGCTGGGCGGCGCCGACCACGTCGGTGCCCCACCGGCCCCACGTGTCCAGGTGGGCCGTCGACTGCGACTGCCAGTAGCGGTAGAGGCTGAGCAGCCGGCTGCGGGGCTCGCGCACCTGGACGGCCAGGGCCCTGCACCCGGCCGCCAGCAGGGTGGCCGACGACACGTGGCCCATCACGACCCGACGTGAGGCCACCGTCCGGCGGTACTCCCCCTCGTCCTCCACCACGGTGGCCAGGACGTCGGGCGAGGCGCCGTCCAGCAGGTGGGGGTCGGGGAACTGCTGGCGGTCGAAGTAGCGGGGTCCCGTGTAGCTACCGGGCAGCCCGGCCACGACGGTGCGGACGGCCATGCCCCCGCCCTTGACCAGGTGGAGGATCCCGAGGGTGCCCCCGGGTGCGCCCCCGGTCACCGGCCTGCCCGGGGCGCGCCGCCGGTGGACCCGGCGCGGCGGACCGGTGGCCACGGCCGGAGGGCGTGCCGGGGCTCGAGACGCATCCGCTGCAAGCTACCAAACCGCCCCGGATGGCACGGTGGCCCCCACGGCCTCGGGTATCCTCGGGCCAGCCCCGGGCCGAGTCCCGACCCGGGTCCCGACCCCCGAACCAGGAGACGCCGTGCCCGCTGAGACCCACGTGGAGAAGGGTCCCATGGACCGTCAGCAGATCCTGGAGCTCATCCGCGAGCTCCTGGCTGACATCCTGGAGATCGATCCGTCTGCCATCAGTGAGTCCTCCGCCTTCGCCGAGGACCTCGACGCCGACTCCCTCGCCCTCATCGAGCTGGTCGAGGGCCTGGAGGAGGAGCTCGGCGAGCGCTCGGTGGGCTTCCGTATCGAGGACGAGGACCTGGAGGAGCTGAAGACGGTCCGCGACGCCGTCGACTACGTGCACGCCAAGCTCGAGGGGGCCTGAGGCGCCCCGTGGCGTCCCGGCCCGACGGCGGGGACGCCGCCTCCGACGAGCAGCTCGCCCTGCGCCTCGGACACACCTTCGCAGCGCCCGACCTGCTCGGTCAGGCGCTGTCCCACCGGTCGTGGTGCTCCGAGCACGGGGGCCGGGAGTCCAACGAGCGCCTCGAGTTCCTGGGTGATGCCGTCCTCGGCCTGGTGGTGGCCGAGCACTCCTACCGCCAGTACGCCGACCTGACCGACGGCATGCTGTCCAAGGTCCGGGCCGCGGTGGTCAACGCCCACGTGCTGGCCGAGGTGGCCGTCGAGCTCGACATCCCCGACCACCTGCGCCTGGGCAAGGGCGAGGACGCCTCGGGCGGGCGGGCCAAGGTGTCCATCCTGGCCGACACCATGGAGGCGGTCATCGGGGCCGTGTACCTCGACGCCGGCCTCGAGGCCGCCCGCGCCCTGGTGCTGGCCCGCCTGGGCGAGCGCATCGCCGCCGCGGTGGGGGAGCCCGGCGAGTCGGACCACAAGAGCCGTCTGCAGGAGGAGGCGGTGCGGCTGGGGAGGGGCGTGCCCCGCTACGACGTGGAGGGATCCGGGCCCGATCACGCCCGTAGGTACCTGGCCACGGTGTACGTTGCTGGCCAGCGCCTCGGTACGGGGGAGGGGCGATCCAAGAAGGACGCAGAGCAGGTGGCCGCCCAGGTGGCCTGCACAACGCTGGAAGCCGAGAGAGGCGGGGGAGATGCCTGAGCTTCCTGAAGTCGAGACCATCCGGAGGGACCTCCAGGGCGAGGTCGTCGGCCGGAAGATCAAGTCGGTGGACGTGCGCAACGGGCGCACCGTCTCCCGGCACCCCAGCGCGAAGCAGTTCCGGGCCCAGCTCGAGGGGCGGTCGATCGCGGCCGTCAACCGCGCCGGCACCTACGTCCTGCTGGTCCTGGACGACGGGGCCACCCTGGTCGTGCAGCTCGGCACGGGGGGCGCCCTGCACCGGGTGAAGAGCGTCAAGGAGCCCAAGGCGCCCCACACCCACGCCGTGATCACCTTCACCCAGGGCGGCCAGCTCCGGCTGGTCGACCCCAATTCCTACGGCGAGATGTTCGTGTCCGCCGCCCCGGCCGAGGGCGCACCGACCCTGCCCGAGCTCGCCCACCTGGGGTTCGACCCACTCGAGGACATCATGAGCTGGGAGAAGTTCTGGGTGCTGCTCTCGGCCCGGGACGACCAGCTCAAGTCCCTGCTGATGGACCAGGAGTTCGTGGCCGGCATCGGCAACATGTACGCCGACGAGATCCTCTTCGCCGCCGGCCTGCGCTACGACCGCAGCTCCGGCTCGCTCTCCTCCCAGGAGGTCCGCCGGCTCTACCGCTCGATGGTGGAGACGCTGGCCGAGGCGGTCAAGCGCCGGGGCTCGTCGTCGGCCGGCGAGCAGTACCGCGACCTCTTCGGCGAGGAGGGCGACTTCCAGGACCAGCACCAGGCCTACGACCGCGAGGGGCAGGCCTGCCGGCGGTGCCGGTCCACCATCGTCAAGGTCAAGTCCGGCGGCCGCGTCAACTACTTCTGCGAACATTGCCAGGTCTGACCTGGGCCTCAGGCGACCGCGCGCCGCTACCGGTAGGGTGAGCGCCCGGTGTTCCTGAAGTCCCTCTCCCTCAAAGGATTCAAGTCCTTCGCCGACCCCGCGGTGCTCGAATTCGAGCCCGGCGTGACCGTGGTGGTGGGCCCCAACGGCAGCGGCAAGTCGAACGTGGTCGACGCCGTGGCGTGGGTGCTCGGTGCCCAGGGGCCGCGCACGGTGCGCTCCGCCAAGATGGAGGACGTCATCTTCATGGGGACGGCCGACCGGCCGGCCCTGGGCCGGGCCGAGGTGTCACTCACCATCGACAACAGCTCCGGCAAGCTGTCGGCCGACCTGGCCGAGGTGACCATCACCCGCACACTGTTCCGCTCGGGGGACTCCGAGTACTCGATCAACGGTACGCCGTGCCGGCTGCTCGACATCCAGGAGCTGCTGTCGGACACGGGCGTGGGTCGCCAGCAGCACGTCATCATCAGCCAGGGCCACCTCGACGCCATCCTCGAGGCCCGGCCCGAGGACCGCCGCTCCGTCATCGAGGAGGCGGCGGGCGTCCTCAAGTTCCGCCGCCGGCGCGAGCGGGCCGAGCGCCGTCTGGCCAGCACCGAGGAGAACCTCGAGCGCCTGTTCGACCTGGTCCGAGAAGTGAAGCGCCAGATCCGCCCGCTGGAGCGGCAGGCCGCCGCCGCCCGCTCGTACACCGGCCTGGCCGAGGAGCTGCACGCGGTCCGGCTCTACGTGTCGGGCGCCGAGCTGTCCGCCCTCGACCGGCGCCACGACGAGGGCCGCCGGCACCAGGAGGAGCAGCGGGCGAAGGAGGCCGAGCTGCAGGAGGCACTCGGCGCCCTCGACGCCGACTCGGTCCGCACCGCCGACGAGCTGTCGGCCGAGCGCGAGTCCGACCTGACCGCCGCACTGGGCCGGACCGAGGGGATGGTGGAGCGGGCCCGCGGGCTGTCCGGGGTGCTGCGCGAACGCCAGCGGTCGCTGGCCCAGGCGCTCGATGCCGCCGCCGATGCCGACGTGGTGTCGACCCTGGAGGCCGAGGGCGCCCGGCTGGGCGAGGAGCTGGCCGAGGCCGAGCAGGAGGCCACCGACCTGGCCCCCGAGCAGGACGGGCTGGCCGCCGCCGAGGCGGCCCTGGTGGCCGAGCTCGAGGCCCACCAGGCGTCCCGGGGCGACGGCTCGGAGCTGCGGGCGGCCGAGGAGGCCGTCACCGTGGCCCGGGGTCAGCTGGCGTCGCTCGAGCACGCCCTGGAGCGCGACCGCCGGGCCCTCGACCAGCTGGTCGCCCGGGAAGGTGCCGCCGATCGGCGTGCCGGCCTGCTGGAGGGCGAGGACCACGAGCTGGGGGAGCGGTCGGCCGAGACCGAGCAGGCCCGCCACCAGCTGCAGGCCGCCCGGGCCGAGGCCGAGGCCGCCCAGGTGGCCGCCGCCCGCCGGCTCGAGGTGGCCGAGGAGGCACTGCGCCAGGCCGAGCAGGAGCACGCCCGGTCCCAGGCCCGGGCCGACGCTCTGGAGCGGGCCCTCGACGAGGCCCGCGGTGCCGCCGGGGCCGAGCTGCTGGCCGGGGTCGACGGCGTGGTCGGCACCCTCCTCGACCTGGTCGAGGTCGACGCCGGGTGGGAGGAGGCCTTCGAGGCCGCCGCCGGTGCGTCCGTCGCCGCCGTGGTCGTGTCGGGCAGCGAGCCGGCCCGGGCCGCGCTGTCCCGCCTGCGCCAGGGCGGCGCCACCGGCGCCGTGCTGGCCCTGACCGGGTCCTCGGCCGGGCGCGCCGAGCTGGCCGGGCCCGCCGCGCCGCCCGGGACCGAGTCGATCCGGAGCCACGTGCGCCCCCGGGCCGGCGGACGCGAGTTCCCCGGGCTCGACCGGGTGCTCGACACCTTGCTGCACGGGTCGTGCTGTGCCACCCGGGGCTGGTCGGAGGCGATCGACCTGGCCCTGGCCCGGCCCGACCTGGTGGTGGTGACCCGTGAGGGCGACCGCTTCTCCCCCACGGGGTGGCGCGTACGCGCCGGCGCGGGGGTCGTGACCGCCGCCGTCGTCGACGAGGCCCGCGACCGGGCCGAGGTGGCCCGTGGTGAGGCCGCCCGCGCCGCCGCCGAGCGGCAGGAGGCCCGGGCCGAGCTCGAGTCCTCCCGTGAGGCGGCCGCCGAGGCCGTCCGGGCCGACGACCGCAACGAGGTCGCCCACCAGGCGGCCCGGGTGGGGCGTCAGCGGGTGTCGGGCGACCGCGACCTGGTGACCACCGAGCTCGAGGAGATCCGTCACAACCGGGCCGAGCTCGACGACCGCATCGGGCGCGACGCCACCCGGGTGGGCGAGCTGGTGGCCGGCATGCCCGCCCTGGAGGACGCCCGGGTGGCGGCGGCGGCGCGGGTGGCCGACGCCCGCGAGGAGCGGCGCCGCATCGAGGGCCGGCTGGCCGAGGCGGCCGCCGCCCGCAACGAGTGGGAGGTGCGCACGGCGGGACTGGTCGAGCGCCGCCGGGTGCTGGCCGAGCGCCTGCGCGAGGTCGAGCGCCGGCTGACCGGGCACGCCGAGGAGCGCCAGCAGGCGGCCGAGCGTCGCACCCGGCTGGAGTCGGACGCCACCGCCGTCGGACGACTGCTGGACGTGGTGGCCGAGGCCCAGTCCGGTCTGGACTCGCTCCTGTCCGCCCTACGCGACCGCCACCGTCGGCAGCTCGAGGCGGTGCGGGCCGGCGGGGCACGGCTCGAGGAGCTGCGCCGGCAGCGCTCGGTCAACGAGCACGAGCTGGCCGCCACCCGCAGCCGGCTGCAGAAGGCCGAGCTGGACCTGGTGGAGGCCAGCGTCCGCCGCGAGGCGGTGGTCGAGACGCTGCGCCGCGACCTGGGCTGCGAGCCGGAGGACGCGACCGGCGCCCCGGCGCCCGAGCTGCCCGAGGGCGTCGACCCGGCGGCCCGGGTGGCCCAGCTCGAGGGCGAGCTGGCCGCCATCGGTCCGGTCAACCCGCTGGCCATGGAGGAGCTGTCCGAGCTGGGCGAGCGGCACCAGTTCCTCGAGTCCCAGGTGGAGGACGTCCGCAAGGCGCAGCGCGAGCTCCGCCAGGTCATCCGCACCCTGGACGAGGAGATCATGCACGTCTTCGACTCGGCCTTCGCCGACGTCAACGAGCACTTCTCCAACCTGATCACGTCGCTCTTCCCGGGCGGCACGGGGCGCCTGTCGCTGACCGACCCCGAGAACCTGCTCGACACCGGCGTCGAGGTCGAGGTCCGCCCGGCCGGCCGCAACGTGCGCCGCCTGTCCCTCCTGTCCGGCGGCGAGCGGTCGCTCGTGGCCATGGCCTACCTCTTCGCCGTGTTCCGCAGCCGGCCGTCGCCCTTCTATCTGATGGACGAGGTCGAGGCCGCCCTGGACGATGTCAACCTGATGCGCTTCCTGGCGCTGGTGAACGAATTCCGCGAGGAGGCGCAGCTCATCATCGTGAGCCACCAGAAGCGCACCATGGAGGCGGCCGACGCCCTCTACGGCGTGACCATGGCGCCCGGTGGCTCGTCGAAGGTCGTGAGCCAGAAGGTCCCCCGCGACCGGACGGCCGTCGACACCCTGGACGCCCGGCCGACGACCAAGCTCGACGTGTCGCCCACGATGCCGGTCGACGTGCCCGAGCTGGGCGGTGACGAGGGCGACCGCCCCGACGTGACCAGTTCGGACCCGAATGACGCCGACACCGACGACGCGACGACCGACACCGCCCTTCCGACCGACACCGCCGACGCCGGGTCCGCTGCCGGCGACGGGTCCGGCATGACCCTGGCCGACCTGCTCGAGCAGCCGCCCCGCCTGGACGGGCCCGGCATCGCCGTGCCGCCCCGACGGGTCGACGTGGGCGACCACCTTCCCGGCGCCGACACCGACCGGTGAGCGGCACCCTCGTGCTCCTCGGGGCGTCCGACGCCCTGCTGGCCGTCGTCATCGCCGTGCCGGTGGTACTGGTCGGCGGCGGCGTGGCCCTGGCCACCCGGCGACGCGGCGCCTCCTCCGGGGCCGACACCGAGACGACCGGTGGCGGTGTCGCCGTCGCCGAGCGCCCCCCGGCCCCCACCGCCGCGGCGCCCGCCACCACGGTCGAGGCACCCGCCGAACCGGCGGCGGAGCCCGCGCCTGCAGCCCCCGAGGCTCCCGCCACCGAGCCCGCCTCCTACCGTGGCCGCCTGGGCAAGGCCCGGGGCCTCCTGTCGGGCTACATCGGCGCCGTCCGTTCGCGGGGGAAGATCGACGCCTCCACCTGGGACGACCTCGAGGAGGCGCTCATCCGGGCCGATGTCGGCGTGGGGGCGACCGATGCGCTCCTCGACGACCTCCGGGCCCGGGTGAAGGCCGGTCAGATCGCCGACCCGGACGCACTCGTCGACGCCCTCAAGGCCGATCTGGTGGCCATGCTGGCCACCACGGGCTCCGGTCTCGCAGATGTCGGGGCCGAGCGGCCCGAGCCCGCCGAGGGTGAGCAGGCCCGCACCGTCGACGTCTGGCTGTTCGTCGGCGTCAACGGTGTCGGCAAGACGACCACGGTGGGCAAGGTGGCGACCCGCCTGACCCGGTCCGGCACCACCGTCCTGCTGGCCGCCGGCGACACGTTCCGGGCCGCCGCCGGCGAGCAGCTGGCGCTCTGGGCGGAGCGGTCGGGTGCCGACATCGTGCGGGGTGCGGAGGGCGGCGACCCGAGCTCGGTGGTGTTCGACGCCGTGCAGCGGGCCGCCTCCAAGGGGCACGCCCTGGTGCTGGCCGACACCGCCGGCCGGCTCCACAACAAGGTCAACCTCATCGAGGAGCTGAAGAAGATCCGCCGGGTGGCCGACCGTCCGCCCGGCCTCGTCACCGAGGTGCTCCTCGTGCTCGACGCCACCACCGGCCAGAACGGCCTGGCCCAGGCCAAGGTGTTCCTCGAGGCGGTCGACGTGTCCGGGGTCGTGCTGACCAAGCTCGACGGCACGGCCAAGGGCGGCATCGTGGTGGCCATCCAGCGCGAGCTGGGCCTGCCGGTCAAGCTGGTGGGCCTGGGCGAGGGGGCCGACGACCTCGTCGACTTCGACGCCGAGGCCTTCGTCGACGCACTCTTCTGACGTGGCCGGAGGAGCCGCGGCGCCGGCCGCGCCGGCGCGACCGGGCGCACGACCGCACCGGGCCGGTCGGGTAGCCTGAGCACCCCATGTTCGAGAGCCTGACCGACCGATTCGAAGGCATCCTGACCCGCCTGCGGGGCAAGGGGCGACTGACCGAGGCCGACGTCGACGAGGTCCTCCGGGAGATCCGCACCGCGCTCCTGGAGGCCGACGTCGAGATCGGCGTCGTGCGCAAGTTCACGACGGCCGTGCGCGACCGCTGCGTCGGGCTGGAGCTGTCGCAGAGCCTCAGCCCCGGCCAGCAGGTCATCAAGATCGTCAACGAGGAGCTCGTCGCCATCCTCGGTGGCGAGACGCTCCAGATCCGCTACGCCAGCCGCCCGCCCACGGTGGTGCTGCTGGCCGGCCTGCAGGGCTCCGGTAAGACCACCGCCTCGGCCAAGCTCGCCCGGTGGTTCAAGCAGCAGGGCCGCAACCCGCTGCTCGTCGGGGCCGACCTCCAGCGCCCGGCCGCCGTCGAGCAGTTGCGCGTGCTCGGCGGCCAGGCCGGGGTCAACGTGTTCTCCGAGGCCTCGGACCCGGTGGCGGTGGCCGCGGCCGGCCTCGAGGAGGCCCAGCGCCTCGGCCGCGACGTGCTGATCGTCGACACGGCCGGCCGCCTCTCCATCGACGAGGAGCTCATGGACGAGATCCGGCACATCGCCGGCGCCGTCCAGCCGGACTACACGTTCCTGGTCATCGACGCCATGACCGGACAGGACGCCGTCTCCACGGCCGAGGCCTTCCACGACGCGCTCACCCTGGACGGGGTCATCCTGACCAAGCTCGACGGCGACGCCCGCGGTGGTGCCGCCCTGTCGGTCAAGGAGGTGGTGGGCCGGCCGATCGCCTTCGCCTCCACCGGCGAGAAGCTGGACGACTTCGACCAGTTCCACCCCGACCGGATGGCCGACCGGATCCTCGGCATGGGCGACGTCCTGAGCCTCATCGAGCAGGCCGAGCGCACGATGGACAAGGACGTCGCCACCAAGGGCGCGGCGGCCATGCTGGAGGGGCGCTTCACCCTCGTGGACTTCCTCGAGCAGCTCCAGCAGGTCGAGAAGATGGGCTCCATCTCGGGCGTCATGTCGCTCATCCCCGGGGTGTCGAAGGACATCAAGAAGGCCTCGGAGGCCGTTGACGACGGCCAGATCGGGCAGGTCAAGGCCATCATCTACTCGATGACCCCCGCCGAGCGGACCGACCCGTCGATCATCGACGGCGGCCGGCGGGTCCGGATCGCCAACGGCAGCGGCACCACCACCGCCGACGTCAACGCACTCCTGAAGCAGTTCAAGGAGATGCAGAAGATGATGAAGGGGTTCGGCAAGGGCGGGATGGGGGGCGCCCTCGGCGGCCTCGGCGGCCTGCTCGGCCGGGGCGGCCCAAAGATGTCGCCCAAGGCCATGTCGGACATGGCGGCCATGGTCGGCGACTCGGACCTCGCCGCTCTGGGCGCTGGCGCCGGCGGAGCCGGAGCCCCGGGAGCGGGCGGCTACGAGGGCCCCGGGTCGCCCCGTCGGCCGTCGAAGAAGGGCAAGGGCAAGAAGGGCAAGGGAGGCGGCCGGGTCACCCCGAAGTCGAGGTGACCGGGGCCGGATCGGCCCGCCCCGCCCCCCGTGGAGGGGCCGGATCCGGGCGCGTTGCACACGACCCCTCCCAATGGTGGGAGACTGTCAGTCGCCCGTGGCCTGCCGAGGCCGCGACCAGCTCGTATCAACCCCCAGTGCTTCCGCCGGAAGACACCATGCAACAGAGGAGTTCACCGTGGCAGTAAAGCTCCGCCTCGTGCGGATCGGGAAGAAGAAGCAGCCGACGTACCGGCTGGTGGCGGCCGACAGCCGCTCGCCCCGCAACGGGCGGTTCATCGAGATCGTCGGCACCTACGCCCCGCGGGGCCGGTCACTGGCCGAGCCGGACGCCGTGGTCGAGATCGACAACGCCAAGGCCGTGAAGTGGCTCTCGCAGGGGGCCCAGCCCACCGAGCGGGTGGAGAAGCTTCTGAAGCAGTCGGGCGCCCTCGACGAGTTCGCCTCGGCCAAGGCGGCCAAGTGACCGACGAGCTGACGGCGGACTCGGTCGACGACGTGAACACCATCGACGACGGCTACGACGACCAGGACGACGACGCCGGCAACCGGGTCTCGGGCGGCACGCCGCTGGCCGTCGTGACCTACCTGGTCAACTCCATCGCCTCCGACACCGAGGCCGTGGTCATCAACACCGAGGAGCGGGGCGACACCGTCCGCTTCCGCATCCACGTGGCCCCCGAGGACATGGGCCGGGTGATCGGCCGGCGCGGCCGCGTGGCCCAGGCCATCCGCACGGTGGTGGCCGCCGCCGGGGCACGCGACGGCGTCCAGACCAGCGTCGACATCGTCGACGACTGACACCCCGGTGCCCGCCCCCGGCGACGGCGCCGACGGCGGCGGGGCCGCCACGGGGCCCGACACCGATCGGCCGACGCTGCTCGGCGTCGGCCGGATCGTGAAGCCGCACGGGCTGCGCGGCGACGTCATCGTCTCCCTCACCACCAACCGCGACGAGCGGGTGGCCGCCGCCTCGGTGCTCCACACCGACGACGGGCGGACCCTCGAGGTGGTGCGGTCGTCGGCCCACCGGGGTCGCTTCATCGTGACCTTCGCCGGAGTGGAGGGCATCGACGCCGCCGAAGCGTTGCGGGACACGCCGCTGTCGGCGCCGCCCCTCGACGACCCCGACGCCCTGTGGGTCCACGACCTGATCGGCTCCACCGTGCTCGACGGCGCCGGCGGCGAGCTCGGCCGGGTGCGGTCGGTCGAGGCCAACCCGGCCAGCGACCTGCTGGTGCTGGAGAGCGGCGCCCTGATCCCCCTGCGCTTCGTGACCGGGTCGGTGCCCGGCGCCACCGTGACCGTCGACGTGCCCGACGGCCTCCTCGACCTCCCGTGAGCGACCCGGGCGCCGCGGGCTTCCGGGTCGACGTCTTCACCCTCTTCCCCGAGGTGGTCGACCACTACGGCTCGGCTTCGATCCTCGGCCGGGCACGCGGGGGCGGGCTGCTCGACCTGCGCACCCACGACATCCGGGAGGCCACCCACGACGTGCACCGTACGGTGGACGACGCCCCCTTCGGCGGCGGGGCGGGCATGGTGCTGGCCCCCGAGCCGGTGTTCGAGGCGGTCGGCCGTGTGGAGGCGGGCCCGGACGGCCTGCCCCGACCGCTGCTGCTCCTGTCGGCCTCCGGCCGCACCTTCGACCAGGGGGTGGCCCGTGAGCTGGCCGCCCTGCCCGGCGGGTTCTCCCTCCTGTGCGGCCGCTACGAGGGGGTCGACCAGCGGGTGGCGGACCACCTGTGCGACGGCGAGCTGTCGATCGGCGACGTGGTGCTGGCCGGGGGCGAGCTGGCCGCCCTGGTGGTGGTCGAGGCGGTCGCCCGCCTGCTGCCCGGCGTGCTCGGCAACGAGCGCTCGACCGACGAGGAGAGCTTCGCGACCGGCCTCCTCGAGTACCCGCAGTACACCCGGCCGGCCGACTTCCGGGGCCACCCCGTCCCCGAGGTGCTGCGCTCGGGCGACCACGGCCGGGTGGAGGCCTGGCGCCGGGCCCAGGCCCTGGTCAGGACGCTGGAGCGGCGTCCGGACCTCATCGCGGCCCGTGGCGGCCTCACCCCCGAGGAGGTCCGGCTGCTGGCGGACCACGGTGAGGTGCGCCTGCTCCGCGAACACGGCTACGATTGAGGAGCCTCGTCGGCGCCGGGTCCCGGTGTCGCCACGACGGCCTGCGCCGCACGCCCTCTGAGGGCGGGGCTGCCGGGTGGCCGACGGGGGAGAGATCGAACGACGCCGAAAGAGACGCGCCCCATGAACCCGACCGACATCATCGACCGCGACAGCCTGCGGGACGACATCCCCGAGTTCCGTCCCGGTGACACCGTGAAGGTGCACGTCCGGGTCGTCGAGGGCACCCGCGAGCGCGTCCAGGTCTTCCAGGGGGCCGTGATCCGCCGCCAGGGCACCGGCGTCCAGGAGACGTTCACGGTGCGCAAGGTCAGCTTCGGCGTCGGCGTGGAGCGGACCTTCCCCGTCCACTCCCCGGTCATCGACCACACCGAGGTCGTGTCCTACGGCGACGTCCGGCGGGCCAAGCTGTACTACCTGCGCGACCGCCACGGCAAGGCCGCCAAGATCAAGGAACTGCGGGCTGCGCGCTCCTGAGCGTGCCCTGCGGGAGCCGGCGGGCATGAGGCCGCGGGCCGCCCTGTGACGAGCGGAACCGTGCGATGAGCGAAGCCGTGCGATGAGCGAAGAGGACCTCGAGCGGTACGAGTCCGAGATCGAGCTGGCCCTGGTGCACGAGTACCGGGCCGTCGTCCCGCTCTTCTCCTACGTGGTCGAGACCGAGCGACGCTTCTACCTGGCCAACACGGTCGACGTGACCGTGCGGTCGGACACCTCGCCCGCCTGTGTGGAGGTCGTCCTGGCCGACGCCTGGGTGTGGGACATGTACCGGCCGGCGCGCTTCGTGCCGTCGGTGCGGATCCTCACCTTCCGCGACGTCAACATCGAGCGGCTGCCCGACCAGGACCTGTGACGGGGGAGGGCGCGTCCGGTCAGGCCCGGCGTGCCGCACTGGGCCGGGCCGGCGAGGACCTGGCCGCCGCCTGGTACGAGGAGCACGGCTACGAGGTCCTGGAGCGCAACTGGCGCCGCCGCGAGGGCGAGGTCGACCTGATCGCCCGGACCGGCCGGACCGTCGTCTTCTGCGAGGTGAAGACCCGGACGTCCGACGCCTTCGGCACGGGTGCCGAGGCCGTGGTGCCGGCCAAGCAGCGGCGCATCCGGCGCCTGGCCGCCCGCTGGCTGGCCGAGCTCACTCCGGCCTCCGGTCGGGCCCTCGTCGATCTGCGCTTCGACGTCGTGTCGGTCACGGCCGGCGAGGTGGACGTGGTCGAGGACGCCTTCTGACGGCCGGGTTCTCCTAGGCTGCTGCCATGTCCGACCCGTGGCAGACCCTGCTGGTCGACCGCGCCGATGGCGTGGTCACCGTCACCATGAACCGACCGGAGCGCAAGAACGCGGCCAACGGCACGATGTTCCGCGAGCTGCTCGCCGTCCTCGAGGACTCGGCGGCCGACCGCGCCGACCGGTGCCTGGTGCTGACCGGTGCGGGTGACGCCTTCTGCTCGGGCGCCGACCTGTCCGACGCGGACGACATGGCCGGCCGGCCCGGCGACCCGTACCTCGTCCAGATGCGGGCGCTGGCCGACGTGGCGCTGCGGCTCCACCGGTTCCCGAAGCCGACCATCGCCCGGGTGGGAGGGGTGGCGGCCGGTGCCGGCATGTCGATGGCCATCGGCTGCGACCTGGTGGTGGCCTCGGCCTCCGCCCGCTTCTCCCAGATCTTCGCCAAGCGGGGCCTGTCGGTGGACTTCGGCGCCTCCTGGCTGCTGCCACGGTTGATCGGCCTGCACAAAGCGAAGGAGCTGGCCTTCTTCGCCGACATCCTGACGGCCGCCGAGGCCGAGTCGTTCGGGCTGGTGAACCGGGTCGTGCCCGACGACGAGCTCGACGCCGTGGTGGCGGACTGGGCCCGGCGCCTGGCCGACGGCCCGACGTTGGCCCTGTCACTGACCAAGAGTCTCCTCAACAACTCGTTGGCCGTGTCCATGGACCAGGCCCTGGAGGACGAGGCCCGGGCCCAGGCCACCAACTTCGCCACCCACGACACGCGCGAGGCACTGCGGGCCTTCCTGGAGCGTCGTCCGCCGGTGTTCGAGGGTCGCTGAGCGGCCAGCCGGCGGTGGTGGGCGACGAGCTCCTCTGGCTGACCGACGCCGGGCAGATCGCCCAGGCCGTCGGCGTGGCCGCCCGGGCCCTGCGGGACGGGCCGGACTGGACGGCCGTCTCGGCCGACCCCGATGTCCGGTCGGCCGTGCTGACCGACCCGCGTCCAGGAAAGGCGGCGATCGCCAACACGCTCGATCGGTAGCATCGCCGGCACGGCAGGAGAAGGGGTCGAATCATGGATGGCGGACGTGGTTTGAGGCGTGTGCGGCGTCGGAGGCGGTCGGTCGGCATCGCTCGGAAGGTGTCGCTGGTCATCGCAATCGTGATCGTTGGTTGCTGGATGAGCGCGGCCGGCGGCATGCCGGCAGGCGCCACCGCGGGAGCGCATCCGTCGGGCCACTGCCTGGGCGGTGGCATCGTGTTGTCGACCGGTCTCCAGGACACCGTCGCCGTCGGTGTCGCCGGGGGTCCGGCGACCTCGACCTGTAGTTCCGCGGTACCGGTCATCACGAACGCGGTGGGGCAGGTGTTCGATTTCCCATACCTTCCGACCACGGATCTGCATGCTCCGATCGTGGCGATCGCCGCCACGGTGAACGGGAACTACTGGTTGGCCGGAGCCGATGGCGGGGTCTTCGCCATGGAGGGGGCCTGGTACTTCGGTTCAGCGGCCGACCTCGACCTCCGTGCACCCATCGTCGGTATCGCCGCCACGCCGGACGACAGGGGCTACTACCTCGTAGGTGCGGACGGGGGAGTCTTCGCGTTCGGCGACGCCGTCTTCCGGGGCTCCATGGCCGGAAGCAACCTGAACGCGTCCATCGTAGGAATCGCCGTCGATCCGCTGACGGGTGGCTACCGACTCGTGGCCCGTGACGGCGGGGTGTTCGATTTCGGCGCGCCGTTCCTGGGATCGATGGCGGGAGCGGTGCTGGCCGGCCCTGTCGTCGGGATCGCCTCCGATGCGGCGACCGGAGGCTATTGGCTCGCCGGGGCCGACGGTGGCGTCTTCGCATTCGGAGCGGCGTTCAACGGCTCGTGGGTGTCGGATCCTGGACGGATCGTGGGCATCGGATCAGCGTCCGGCGAGCAGTACTTCCTTGCCGACAGCGCAGGAGATCTGGCGGATTGTCCTCCTGGAGGGCAGGGGTCGAACAGTGGCCCACCGCTGTCGAGCTGCCTGACAGCCCCAACCCGTTGACCGCCGCCTGACACACCCGGTACCTAATCTGCGTCCGGTGCCTCGAGGGCCGTCGGCACCGCACTCCGTGACCTGAACTCCCGCCCTCCCGAGCCCCACCGTGCCCTGGGAGGCACCAGTGATCGCCAGCATCCCCTCCGCCGTGCTCCACGGCGTCGACGGCCGACCGGTGTGCGTCGAGGTCCACGTGGCCAACGGACTCCCCGGCTTCACCGTGGTCGGCCTGCCCGACGCCGCCGTGCGCGAGTCGCGCGACCGGGTGCGCGCCGCCTTCGCGTCGAGCGGCCTGCCGTGGCCCCGGCGCCGCATCACCGTCAACCTGGCCCCGTCCGGCATGCGCAAGGGCGGCGCCGGCCTCGACCTGGCTATCGCCGTGGGGGTCCTCGTGGCCTCCGGAGTGCTCGACCCGACGGCCGTGGCCGGCCGGGCCTTCGTGGGCGAGCTGGGCCTGGACGGCTCGCTGCGGTCGGTGCCCGGCGTGCTCGTGCTGGCCGACGCACTGGCCGGCCACGAGGTGGTGGTGGCCGACGCCGACGGTCCGGAGGCGGCCCTCGCCGCCACGGCGATCCGCAGCGCACCGGCGCTGGCCGACGTGGTGGCCCGCTGCACCGGACGCCGGCCGTGGCCGGAGGGACCGGTCCCCGCCCACACCTCCGCCCGTGAGGCCTCCGGCGCCCCGACGGGGGACCTGTCCGACGTCCGGGGGCAGCGGCTGGCCCGTCGGGCGCTCGAGGTGGCGGCTGCCGGCGGCCACCACCTGCTGCTGGTGGGTCCGCCCGGCGCTGGCAAGACCCTCCTCGCCACCCGGCTGCCCGGCCTGCTGCCCGACCTGGACCCGGCCACGGCCCGCCAGGTGGCCCGCATCCGCTCCGTCCTGGGTGACGCCCGGCCGCCCGGCGGCCTGGACGTGCGCCCGCCCTTCCGGGCGCCGCACCACGGTCTGTCGGCGGTGGCCATGGTGGGCGGCGGGAACGCCGCCCACCGACCGGGCGAGATCGGCCTGGCCCACGGTGGGGTGCTGTTCCTCGACGAGCTGGGCGAGTTCGCCACGCCCGTCCTCGACGCCCTCCGTCAACCCCTGGAGGACGGCGTGGTCCGGATCAGCCGGTCCGGCGGCTCGGCCTGCTGCCCGGCCCGCTTCGTGCTGGTGGCCGCCATGAACCCGTGTCCGTGTGGCGAGGGCGGGGTGCCCGGCGCCTGCCGGTGCCCGTCCGGCGCCCGGGCCCGCTACGCCCGCCGGCTGTCGGGCCCGCTGCTCGACCGGTTCGACCTGGCGTTGCGGGTGGACCGGCCGCCCGGCGTCGAGCTCCTGGGGGACGTGCCCCCGGGGGAGTCCACGGTGGTGGTGGCGGCCCGGGTGGCCACCGCCCGGGAGCACGCCCGGTCCCGCGGGGTGACGGCCAACGTCGAGCTGGGGGCGTCCGACCTCGACGCCGCCGCACCCCTCGACCGTCCGGCGGCGGACCTGCTGGCCCGCCACCTCCGCGCCGGTGGGCTGAGCGCTCGGGGGCTGCACGGCGTCCGCCGCACGGCCCGTACCATCGCCGACCTCGACGACGGGGCCCCCGTGGTGGGCGCACGGCACGTGACCGAGGCGCTGCTCCTGCGGGGCGGTCGGGCCCTGCTCCTCGGCGAGGAGGTCCGATGACCGGCGACGACCAGGCCGGCGCCGTGGCCCTGCTCGACCTTCCCGGCATGACGCCGCGCCGCCTGGCCCGGCTGCTCGACGGCCTGGGTCCGGCCCTGGCGTGGCACGCCGTGCGGGCCGGCACCCATCCGGGTGACCGTTCCCGTCGCTTCGCCGCCGCGGCGCGGGCGGTCGAGCCGGCCGCCGTGCTGGCCCGCTACCGGGCAGCCGGGGTGTCCGTGCTCCTGCCCGACGCCGCCGGCTACCCGACGGCACTGGTGGGGGACCCGGGCGCGCCGGCGGTCCTGTGCGCCCTCGGCACGGCCGAGCTGGCCGAGGGCCGGCCCGCCGTGGCCGTGGTCGGCACCCGGTCGGCCACGCCGTACGGGACGTCGGTGGCCGCCGAGCTCGGACGGGGGCTGGCGACGGCCGGCGTGGTGGTGGTGTCCGGCCTGGCCGTGGGGATCGACGCGGCCGCCCATGCCGGCGCGCTGGACGCCGGCCCCGGGGCGGCGCCGCCCGTGGCCGTGGTCGGCACCGGGCTCGACGTGGTCTACCCCCGGGGCAACGCCGGGCTGTGGGAGCGGGTGGCCACTACCGGGGCCGTGCTGTCCGAGGCGCCGCTCGGCACCGTCGCCCGACCGAGGGTCTTCCCGGCCCGTAATCGGATCATCGCCGGGCTGGCCGATGTGGTGGTGGTGGTCGAGTGCCACGGCCGGGGCGGGTCGTTCCACACCGTCGAGGCGGCGGCCCGCCGGGCCGTGCCCGTGGGCGCGGTGCCGGGGTCGGTGCGCAGTCCGGCGTCACGGGGGACGAACGGGATGCTGGTGGACGGCTGCACCCCGATCCGGGACGTCGACGACGTGCTGGTGGCGCTGGCCCTGGCCCGGGGCGGTAGGCCCCCGGCGCCCGGTCCCGACCGGGGTGCCCGTCGTCCGCCCGCCGACCCGCGGCTGGTGGCCCTCGACGGCCACGACCGGGCCGTCTGGGAGGCGGTGGACGACACCCCGACCACGGTCGAGACGGTCCTGCTGCGGACCGACCTGTCGGTGGCCACCGTCTCGGTGGCGGTGGGACGCCTCGTTGCCGACGGGCTGTTGCTCGAGGGCGCAGGCTGGTGGTCCCGGGCCTGAGCGGCGCCCAGTCCTTGGAGCCGCTAGGTGGATGGGACCCCGAGCCGCTGACGGAGCACGGTCCGCAGCTCAGTGGTGGCCCGCCGGGAGACGGCGGCGGTGGGAACCAGCATCGAGCCGTGGAAGGTCCCGGGGTAGGAGTGGAGCTCGACGGACACTCCGGCCTCGAGGAGACGCAGCGCGTAGGTGATGCCCTCGTCCCGCAGCGGGTCGAACTCCATGGTGGTGATGTAGGCCGGGGGCAGGCCGGCGAGGTCGTCGGCCACGGCCGGCGACGCGTACGGCGAGACGGGGCCGTCGGCACCTCCGAGGTAGTACTCCCAGCTCAGCTCCGCGCTGGGACGGTGCCACATCGGGGTGTCGACGAAGGTGCGCATGCTGGCGGTCTCGAGGCGGTGGTCGAGCTCCGGGATGCCGAGGAACTGGAAGCACAGGTCCGGCCCGCCCCGGTCGCGGGCCAGCAGCGCCACCGCCGCGGCCAGACCACCCCCGGCGCTCTGGCCGCCGACGGCCAGCCGGGCGGTGTCGACTCCCAGGTCGTCGGCGTGCGACGCCGTCCACTCGAGGGCCGCGTAACAGTCCTCGAGACCGGCCGGGAACGGGTGCTCGGGGGCCAGCCGGTACTCCGGGGTCACCACCACCACACCGAGGTCCCGCGCCACCCCGGAGGCGAAGGCGTGCTCCATGCCGATCGAACCGACCACGAACCCACCGCCATGGATGTCGAGGAGTGCGGGGCACGGGCCGTCGGGCGCGGCCGGCGCGTACACCCGCACCGGCACGGTGCCGTCGGCCGTGGGGACGTCGTGGTCGGTGATGGTCACCCCCGATGTGTCGACCCCCTCGTTCAGGGGGCCGAGCAGGTCGTCGAGGCCGGCCCGGGCTGCGGCCACGTCACGGAAGTCGCCACCGGGCAGCAGGTCGACGAGGGGAGCGAGCTCGGGGTCGAAGGCGTAGGGCATGCCGCGATGTTCGCACGCCACCGGTGGCCCGTGTCGGCCGCGGCGCCGGATCAGGCCGCCGGGAAGCCGCCCTGCTGCCAGCCGATCGACGTGGACGACACCGTGCCCGGGTTGGGGGTCGGCTCGATCGGCTGGGCGGCGCACGAGCCCCCGCCGGACTGCGCCCCGTACCAGGTGCCGGCCTGGGGGGAGCGCCACACGAACCAGCACGTGCCACCCGACGCCCGTGCCGCCAGGGTGACGCTGCCGGAGCCGTCGGATGTGGACGCCACGCTGACCGTGGCGGCGCCGTCGGAGGGCCCGGCGGTGAAGGTGAGGGTCGGCTCGGCCGTCTGGAGCATGCTGGCGTCGAGTCCGACGTAGCTCCCGCTACCCGCCGACGCGGTGCCCGCCGCGGTGAGCGCGGTGGACAGCGCCTGCTGGGCCTGCACCTGGTCCGCCGTCGAGACGGGATGCCCGGCCGCCGGTCCCGAGCCGCCCGGCGAGAGGGTCGAGCGGATCCCGACCAGGACCAGGAGGGCCACCACCACCAGTCCGGCCAGGGTGACCACCATGGACAGCCCGGTGTCGTCGCGGCACGGCCGGCGGGGGACGAAGCGGCGGGAAACGGGGGCCCGGTCGACCGGTGTCATGGGTCCGCCTCCTCAGGTCGCTGCCGGTATCGGGACTGCACGGGAGTCGACGGGGGACCGTCGAGATTTCACTAAGAGTAGTGATCCTACTGCAAGGAGTGGCAGTTCGTCAGGGCGGATCGGACCACGACGGACCGTCCGCCGGTACTGTGCGGGCATGGCCGGGTCCGATCCATCGCAGGGCCTGTGGGGCGTCGGCCTGGTCCTTGGCGCGCCGGATGGCGCCGCCGCCCCCTTCGACGTGCTGGCCGCCGCCGTGCGGGCCGCCGACGTGGCCGCCGCCGCCGGGTGCACGTCGCTGTGGGTGGCGGAGGCGACCGCCGAGCCACCGGCCCGGGTGCCCTACGAGGCCTACTCGCTGCTCGGCGCCCTGGCGGCCCGGAGCCACACCGTCCGGCTCGGGTCGGTGGCCGACCCGGCCCAGCGGCGTGCGCCGTCCATGCTGGCCAAGATCGTGACCGGGGTCGACGTGTTGTCGGGTGGCCGGGCCGTGCTCGCCCTCGACGGTGACGCCGACCGGGACGGCGACGCGGCCCGGCTCGCGGAGGCGCTCGCCGTGGCACGGGCCGTACTGGAGGACGACCACCCCACCGTCGAGGGTCGCATCTACCACGTGGACGACGCGGTCAACCGGCCGGCGCCGGTCCAGCCCGGCGGCGTTCCCCTGGCGGTGTTCCTCCGGGGAGACGGTCCGGCCGTGTCACCACTGCTCGACGTGTGTGCCCGTGCGGCCGACGCGGTCCTGGTGTCGGGCGGCCCGGCCGCCGTGGCGGAGGCCGCCGGGCGGCTGGCCGACGGGGTGCCCGACCGGCACCGCCGGGGCGCCCGCCCGCAGGTCCTCGGCCGGCTGCCCGGCCGTCCCGGTGTGGTTGCCGCACTCGCCGGGATACGGGCGCAGGGTGCCGACGGCTGCCTGGTCGAGCTGCCGGCGCCGTGGGACGCCGACGGCCTGGCCGCCGAGCTCGTGTGGTGACGGCTCAGGCGTCGTCGGAGGACTGCATGACCACCTTGTCGGCGTGCACGACGTACGTGATGCGGACCTCGCCCGGCTGGCGCATCGGGTAGGTGTCGACGCCGAGGTACTTCTTGGCCAGGCGGTCGATGAAGGCGTCGGCGCCCTCCTCGACCGGCTCCACCGTGCCCCGCACCACGACCACGTTGTAGGGGTCGTCGGGGTCGACCACGGAGACGGCCACGTGCGGGTTGGATGCCAGGTTCGACTCCTTGGCCCGGCCCTTGGCCGTGTTGAAGGCCAGGTCGCCGTCCTCCAGGTCGATCCACACCGGGGTGAGCTGCGGCCGCCCGGCGGCGTCGACGGTGGCGACGTTGGCCAGGACGGGCCGGGCCACGAGGGCCTTGGCCTTGTCGGACAGGGGGGTGGGCATGGCGGTCTCCTCGTCGAGCGGAAGGGGATGGGGGATGGCGTCGGCGGCCCGGCGGGAACCGTGCCGCAGCCAGGTTAGGGGACCGACGCGTCGGTCGGGCCGGTCGACCGCGTCCGGGGCGCTGGTACGGTGCGGCGATGCTGATCGGTGCACATGTGCGGGCGGGCAAGGGCCTCGTGCCAGCGCTCACGCACGGAGCCGACATCGGTGCCGACGCCGTGCAGATCTTCACCCAGAGCCCCCGCATGTGGAAGCCGTCGCAGTACGGCGACGAGGTCCTGGCCGCCTACCGGGCCGCCCAGGACGAGCACCCCTCCGTGGCCACCACGTTCTGCCACGCCACCTACCTCATCAACCTGGCCTCGCCCGACCCGGAGCTGGCCGTCAAGTCGCGCGCCTGCCTGACCGCCAACCTGGTGGCGGCCGACGGCATGGGCGCCGCCGGGCTGGTGCTGCACATCGGCAGCCACCGGGGGAGCGGGTTCGAGGCGACGCTGCCGGCGGTGGCCGAGGCCCTGGTGGGCTCCCTCGACGAGGTGGACGCCGACGTCTCGAGCTGCCCCGTCCTGATCGAGAACGCGGCCGGCGCCGGCGACACGGTGGGTCGCTCCTTCGAGGAGCTGGCCCAGGTCATCGACGCCACCGGGGGCGACGAGCGGCTGGGCGTGTGCCTCGACACCCAGCACCTGTGGGCATCGGGCACGGCCTTCGCCACGGTGGAGGAGGCCGACGCGTTGGTCGACCTGGTCGACGCCACGGTCGGCCTGCGGCGGCTGCGCTGCATCCATCTCAACGACTCCAAGGTCGACTTCGGGGCCAACCGCGACCGCCACGCCAACATCGGCGACGGCACCATCGGCCAGGACGGCCTGGCCGCCCTGCTCGGCCACCCGGCGCTGCAGGACGTGCCCGCCATCCTCGAGGTCCCGGGTTCTGGCGACGGCCCCCGTACCGAGGACGTGGCCGCCGCCCGTGAGGTGCTGGCGGCGGGCCTGGCGCTCCGGGCCTGAGGCCGCCCCTCGGAAACGGGGGGTTGTAATGAGAACCATTCCCAACTAAGGTGACGACATGCCCCCGGTCCCGCCTCCGTCCGCCGTCCGTGCGGCCAGGCGGTCCCGGTCGGCCCCGGCCCTGGTGACCGCCGTCTCGCTCGTGCTGCTGTGCGGGTGCGCCACCAGCCTCCCGGCGGGAGGGGAGGGGGCGCTGGCCCACACCGCCGGGGTGGTGCGGGTGGTGGCGGCCGAGGACTTCTGGGGGAGCATCGCCGCCCAGATCGGGGGTGCCCACGCCCGGGTGGTCAGCATCATCGCCAACCCCGAGACGGACCCCCACGCCTACGAGCCGACGGCGGCCGACGCCCGCACCCTGGCCGACGCCCAGGTCGCCGTGCTGAACGGCGCCGGGTACGACCCCTGGATGCAGCACCTGCTGGCCGCCGACGGCGGCACCCGGACCGTGCTCGACGTGGGCGACCTGGTTGGGGTGGCGCCCGGTGGCAACCCCCACCTCTGGTACGACCCGGGGTTCGTCGCCCGCTACGCCGACGCCCTGACGGTGGACCTGCAGCGGGCCGACCCCGCCGACCGGGCCTACTTCGCCGCCCGCCGGGCCGCCTACGGGCGAGTGGGACTGGCCGGGTACCACGCCGAGTCGGCCAGGATCCGGGCCGACTTCGCCGGGACCCCGGTGGGGGCTTCCGAGTCCATCGTGGTCTACCTGTGCCGAGCCCTCGGCCTCGACCTCGTGACGCCGCCCTCCTTCCTGCGGGCCATCAGCGAGGGCACCGACGTGTCGGCCGCCGACACCGCCACCATCGACCGCCAGATCGCCCGCCGGGCCATCGCCGTGTACCTCGAGAACACGCAGAACGTGACCCCCGACGTGCAGGCCCAGGTGACGGCGGCCCGGGCCACCGGGATCCCGGTGGTCCCCGTGACCGAGACGCTCCAGCCGGCCGGCGCCAGCTTCCAGGCCTGGCAGACCTCGCAGCTCGACGCCCTCGACACCGCACTGGAGCACACCCGTGGCTGACCCCCGCCCCGACGACCCCCCCGCCGTCCGTTTCGAGGACGCCACCGTCCGGCTCGGCGGCCGCACCGTCTGGTCGCACGTCGACCTGTCCGTCGACGCCGGCACCTTCGTGGCCGTGCTCGGACCCAACGGCAGCGGCAAGTCGACCCTGGTGCGGACCGTGCTCGGCGTGCTGCCCCTGACGGCCGGCCGGGTCGAGGTCTTCGGCGGGTCGCCCGGGTCGGCCGGCACCGACATCGGCTACCTGCCCCAACGACGCAGCTTCGACGCCAGCACGCGGGTGCGGGGGGTCGACGTGGTGCGCCTGGGCCTGGACGGCGACCGGTGGGGCGTGTCGCTGCCCTGGGGCCGCACCCGCCGGGCCCGCGACGCGCGGGTCGAGGAGGTCATCGAGCTCGTGGGCGCGTCGGGCTACGCCAACCGCCCCATCGGCGAGGTCTCGGGTGGCGAGCAGCAGCGCCTGCTGATCGCCCAGGCTCTGGTCCGGCGGCCCCGGCTCCTGCTGCTGGACGAGCCGCTCGACAGCCTGGACCTGCCCAACCAGCAGGCGGTGGCCGCCCTCATCGCCGACATCTGCCACCGGTTCGGCATCACGGTCCTGATCGTGGCCCACGACGTCAACCCCATCGCCGGCGCCCTGGACGGTGTGGTCTACGTGGCCCGGGGCCGGGCCGTGAGCGGCAGCCCCGACGAGGTCATCACCACCGCCACCCTGTCCGAGCTGTACGGCACGCCGGTCGAGGTGCTGACCGCCAGCGACGGCCGCCGGGTGGTGGTGGGCCAGCCCGACGCCGCCTCCCACCACGCCGGCGCCCACGGCCACCGGCACGACCACCCGTGACCGCCCTGGTGCCGCACCTGGTGGGCCTGGCCGGCCCGGGGCCGGACCCCGTCGACGACCTGCGGCAGATGCTGGCCCTGCACTTCATGGTCAACGCCTTCCGGGCGGGGGCGGCGGTGGCCGTCCTGGGCGCCGTCATCGGCTGGTTCATGGTGCTGCGGCGCCAGAGCTTCGTGGGCCACACGCTGGCCGTCGTCTCGTTCCCGGGAGCGGCCGCCGCGCTGTGGCTGGGGGTGAGCGTCACGGCCGGCTACTTCGCCGGGAGCATCGCCGCGGCGCTGGTGATCGCCCTGGTGCCGCGGTCGCCGGCCGGCCGCCCCGGTGCACAGGAGTCGGCGGTCATCGGGACCGTGCAGGCCTTCGCACTGGCCACCGGCGCGCTGTTCGTCAGCCTGTACGGCGGCTTCCTCGACAGCGTGACCGGCCTGCTGTTCGGCTCCTTCCTCGGTGTGTCCGACGGCCAGGTGCTCACCCTGGCCCTGGTGACGCTGGCGGTGCTGGCGGCCATGGCCGTGCTAGGCCGCCCCCTCTTCT